>JGI12659J15293_10000361_pt1 | contig 14766 bp, 15 predicted proteins | sample JacPinW_OM2H0_O1_FD_15293 | JGI IMG/M metagenome (IMG submission 15293) | reverse complement strand
AGCGGCTCAAGCTGCTCGCCGCCAATTTCGCCCGCCTGCGCCTTCGCACGGAGGTCGTGGTCGCCGACGCCCTCACCTTCGAAGCGGCGCCCTTTGACGCCGTGCTCTTGGACGCGCCGTGCAGCGCGACCGGAACGATCCGCCGTCATCCCGACGTCGCGTGGATCAAGCGCCCGGGCGACCTTGCCCCGCTCGTCAAGCTGCAGGCAGACCTGCTCGACAGGGCGATCGCGCTGGCGCGGCCAGGCGGCGCTATTGTCTATTGCGTATGCTCGCTCGAACCCGAGGAGGGCGAAGCCCAGATCGCCTCTGTCCTGCGCCGTAACCCGGACGTGCGGCGCTTGGCCGTTGCGCCCGAAGAGATCGGCGGCCTCGCCGAGTGCCTCACCCTTTCAGGGGATTTGCGCACCCTGCCTTGCCACCTGTGGGGTGACGACCCGCGGCGCTCGGGCCTGGACGGGTTCTTCGCCGCGCGGCTGGTCAAGAGGGGTTAGCGGGACGGAAGCCCGGTCACCTGCCGAAGAAGGGAAACAGGCCTTTCCCATGCTGGCGCAGCCATTCGGCGCTGTTTCCGGCCTGGTACAAGGGCGAGTTGTCATGGTTCCAGTCGCGGTCTCGGGGCGTGAGCGACTGTGTAGGGATCACTGGCCCCCAACCGATGGTGCCATAAGAAGAAGAATCGCCCTGTTCGGCGAAAGCTGCGCTGGACAGGAGAGCGAATCCGGCGGCGAGGCTGACGAACGAAATGGCTTTGCGCATGTTTTCCATCCTAAATGGGGCACGGCCTAAAGAACCTTGCGGGGGCCGCGCCCATTCGTTGAGTATAACCCTCGGCGCCGCAAAATATTCACGGGCCGAAGGCGATAGAGCAGATCGATCACTCAGCTATTGGGGCTGAACGTGGCCGAGGCCGCCGTGCTTGCGAACCCAGGCGGCCCCGGCTCTCGCGCGCTCCTTGCTTTCATTCGCGTGGTTCCACGAACGTTGGAAGGGCGTCAGGGATTGGGTCGGGACGGTGGGACCGTAATCCTGAGTTCCGTAAGCCGATGAATTGCCGCTGACGGCGAACGCCGGGACGGACGGGACGACGAGGCCGGCGGCAAGGCCGATCAATGCGATTGTCTTGAGCATCGGTTGCTCCTTCGATTCAGGGCTTGCACTTTCACATCGTCAGAAGAAGGGAAACGGGCCCTTCCCGTGTTGACGAAGCCATTCGGCACCGGCGTAGGCGCGCTCCTTACTTTCATTGGCGTGGTTATACGAACGTTGGAAGGGCGTCAGGGACTGCGTCGGGATGGTGGGGCCGTAATCCTGGGTTCCGTAAGACGAGGAATCGCCGCTGACGGCGAACGCCGGGACGGACGGGACGACGAGGGCGGCGGCAAGGCCGATCAATGCGATTGTCTTGAGCATGGGTTGCTCCTTCGATCCAGTTCTTGGACTTTCAGATAGGGAACGTTCGAGGCCGAACAATGCTCCACGGGCGGCTGAAGCCATGACATTTTGGTGAGCGGAGCGGCTATTCCCGGCATTTCCTGAGCAGCTCAAGCCGTGCTATTGCACTGCAGCAAAATGGGCACACTCGAATTGGGGCGTTCGCGCTAATGGCCACGGATATTGTCAGAATCGGGCGGGCGCTCCTCTCCGTTTCCGACAAGACCGGCCTCCTGGATCTAGCGCATGCCCTCAAGCCGTTTGGCGTCGACATCCTCTCGACCGGCGGCACCGCTGCGGCGCTGAACGCCGCCGGCTTTACGGTCGTCGACGTGGCGCAGATCACCGGCTTCCCGGAGATGATGGACGGACGGGTCAAGACTCTGCACCCGCGAGTGCACGGAGGTCTGCTGGCGATCCGAGCCGAGCCGGCGCATCAGGCGGCGATGATCGCCAACGACATCGCGCAGATCGACCTCCTGGTCGTCAATCTCTATCCGTTCGAAGCGACGCTGAAGCGGGGGGCCTCGTTTGAGGAGAGGGTCGAGAACATCGATATCGGCGGACCCGCGATGATCCGCTCCGCGGCCAAGAACCACGACGATGTCGTGGTCATCGTCGATGTGGACGACTATCCGGCGTTGGTCGACGAATTGCAGCGCGGCCAGGGAACGACCAGTCTCGCTTTCCGCCGCAGAATGGCTCAGAAGGCCTTCGCCCGCACCGCGGCCTACGACGCGGCGATCTCCAACTGGCTCGGCCGCGAGATTCACGAGCCCGCGCCGAAATGGCGCGCTTTTGGCGGCGTTCTGCACCCAAGCTTCGGCGCGCTTCGCTACGGCGAGAATCCGCAGCAGCGCGCGGCGCTGTACCTCAGCCCCGAGACGCGCGCCGGGGTCGCGACGGCGCGCCAGATCCAGGGCAAGGAGCTGTCCTACAACAATATCAACGACACGGACGCGGCTTACGAGCTGGTCGCCGAATTCGATGCCGAGGAAAGCCCCGCGGTGGCGATCATCAAGCACGCGAACCCCTGCGGCGTCGCCATAGGCCACTCGCTGCTCGAGGCCTACGAAAAGGCGCTGACCTCAGATCCGGTGTCGGCGTTCGGCGGAGTGGTGGCGCTCAACCGGAAGATTGACGAGGCTTCAGCCCGCAAGATCGTCGAGATCTTCACCGAGGTGATCATCGCCCCCGACGCGGATGACGAGGCTTTGGCGATACTCGCGGCGAAGAAAAAACTGAGGCTCCTGCTCGCCGGCTCGCTTCCCGATCCGCGAGCGCCAAGCCTCGGCGTGCGATCGGTCGCCGGCGGCCTCCTGGTCCAGGATCGCGACAACGGCGTGCTTGAAGAGGGAGCGCTCAAGGTTGTGACCCGGCGGGCTCCGACTGCGCGCGAAATGGCGGATCTCCGGTTCGCATGGGTGGTCGCCAAGCATGTGAAGTCGAACGCCATCGTCTACGCCAGGGACGGCGCAACGGTGGGGATCGGAGCGGGCCAGATGTCGCGGGTCGATTCCGCTCGCCTCGCAGCGCGCAAGGCTGAGGAGGCGGCCGAGATGGTAAGCTTGCCCGAACCCCTCACCCGGGGCTCGGTCGTCGCCTCCGACGCCTTCTTTCCGTTCGCCGATGGCCTGGTCGCGACGATCGAAGCCGGCGTGACCGCGGTCATCCAGCCGGGAGGATCGGTGCGTGACGCCGAGGTGATCGCCGTCGCCGATGAAGCGGACGTCGCGATGGTCTTCACGGGCATGCGGCATTTCCGGCATTGACTTGATTCAGGGAGGGCGCCAGCGGCGCTCGGGCTTTACATGCGCGAAGATCGTCAATGCGAGCGCGACCCGGAAAGGGACGCTTCAGCGGACCTCTCGCGAAGCTTGCGTCGATATCGGAGGAAGACCTCGAGGCCAATGCCAACGCCCAGCGCCAACGGGCCCGTCGCAAGCAACGCTTCAATCCAACCGTTCCCACCGTCAGGATCGATCCCGAACCACATCTCTATCCAAGTATCCGGCAAACAAGCGAAAGCAATTCCTACGGATATGAGAAGAATCGCGAGCGCGACGCGTGTGCGCATAAGGAGGGTCATACTATTCTCCTCTATGGTCGTTTCGATATGAGGGACCAACACGAAAAACAGCCAGCGAGTTGTCCTATTCTGCGAAGCAACCTAAATCGACCCTGAAGGCACAAGGAGCCTGGAGCGAGCGGCCTTCGAGACTGAGGGAAAACCTGACCGCAGTTGAAACTAGGCGGCTTACGTCAGCGGGGCAAGGGGAACGGCCGGCTGACATCCATCGACAAGCGGATGAATAGTCCAATCATTTTCCGGAAGTTCTTGAGCAGCGACTGTTTCGATCTCAAATGCTTCGCTTAGAAAACTGCACCAGTTAAGCTGAATGCCTTGCGCGGCCGCCTGGAAAGCCGGCGAGCCTAACCCTTGCCGCATGTCGGTCGCGGCCAAACCATATGGCGCAGGACCGTTTACCGCATCATCCCAATTCGGGTCCCATTCGAGATATGGCGTCGTCAGTTGAATCTTGGGGTATTTAATGATCGCTTTCAACGGGTGAAATTCATGCCAGCCTTCGTGAAACCCGTCGTAGACATGGGTTCCGTAAACCACGACTTGATCGCCGTGACCCAGCGAGCCAAGCGGAGTATCGCCAACATTGGCGTCGTTCACGTCGCCGGGGTCGGAATTGAAAGCGGCGCTCGCCCCCAGATAAGCCGCACCGGCGGCACCGCCGGCCAGCCCAAGGAAAAAACCGATGATAGCGCCAATTAGGCATCCAATCGGCCCGAATAACCCGCCAATTGCGCACCCCGCGGCGGCCCCAACGCCCGCTCCGACGGCCGCGCCAATGCCAACCAAAGCACCCTGCAACCCGGAGAAGTCCATCATCGCCTGCCAAAAGTTGCCCTCCGCTTCGCAGTGTAATGTGGCCCGCGTCACATTTGCCGTCCTCGGCAATTCGTTCGCTCCCGTCGAACCGCGCGGCTGAAGCAGCATGTCCGTGGAATCGTTCCACGCCACGGGAAGATACTGAAGGTCTTGAAGCACAGCGCCCGGCCGCGGCGCTTGCGGCGGAGACCCCGGCTGAAGCAAGGCGCTGCCCTGGAAATTATCAAGAAAGATGTCGTTGGCCGGGAAATACTCGAGCTGTCCATCGAGCGACGGACCAGCTTCGGGAACCGGAGAATTCGTCGACCAGGGTACCGTCCCAATCGGGTCGCTTGGATTCGCTGGCGGCAAGAAATAACCGATGTTCGGCGAGGGGAGTTGGACCACCGTCGATCCGTTTGGCGCGCGGTACTCATCTAGGTACCGATGCGGCATGAGACGCATATTGAAATACACGTCATTGTCGAATGACGCCGTAAGAGTGCCTTCAAACGGCGGAAATTCAATCGTGCCGACGGCGCACTGATCGCCCGAGAGACAAACCAAGCGATGATATAACCATTGATAGGCGACGGCTTTGATCGTCACGGCGTATTGGATGGCGATTGAAAGAAATCCGATCGCAAAGTCGCCCAACGAGAATGCGGCCAGCGCGACGATCAGGCCAGGCAAAGCGGAACCCGCGACAAAGCCCAAAAGATCGGCTTCGTTGAACGGCTTGTCGCCAGGTGTATGAACGTAGCATCTCGTGTACTGTCGGAACGGCATGTCGCTGCTCCTCGATCAGATTGTCTCGACGTACAATGTAACTCCGCCGACCAAAGCGCGCTCGCGCCCAGCGGCGGCGGCGAAGCCATGAATGTTGAACGGTTGGACACCGCCTGGGGCCCCGCCAACAGGCTCAATCGAAACCGAAAGGCTGACTGACGCATTTGGTCCGAGATCAAACGCGCGCGGCATGATCACGACGCTCCATGTTGGCTTGATGGGAAATAGCCCGTATGCCTGCGTCCGAAGAGCGGCTTCCCAATGGGCCTTGCTCTCGGCATAGCGACCGCCCGCAGCTGAAAGCGCCCGCGAGTCGCCGCAAGGCGCCAGAACCGGAAGTTGATACATATCCGCTTCGATCTCGAAACGCCGTTGAACGGCCGCCTGGTTGTGAACCTCGATAGTAAACGCCGCTGGCGATTGAGCCTTGCCAACCTGAGTGTTTTTCTGTCCGAGATTGTTGAACGGATTGGCGTCATCGGACCAAACGAGTAGGGCCTGAAGGCAATAGTGGCCGGGAATAGTCGGAGTACGCCAGATGAAATGCGTAACTATTGGACAGTGTATCGACCCCTTGACCCCAAGATTTATTGAGTTGACGCTGATCGGCGTGCTCGTGATGCCAATGCCGAAGCTGAGATACGATAGATATACGGGTAGTCCGACCGCCGGCGCGCCATATGAGTTGTTCCAGACTCGGACGGCCACCCGATAGTCGGTGTTTGCGATAAGACTGTCTGCGGCAACGGGACTGCCGTTCATGTCTTCGAGTTGAATGTCGGGGTTGTCCCAAGTAACCGCTATGCCCTGCGCCATTAAGTAGTATTGATCGTATATGAGTGGGTCGGGCCGCTTATAGACGCTTGCCGGAAGCTTAACGCGGCAACCGTCGCGAGGTTTCAGACGAAAACAGTTACGGCTCGCCTTGACGAGGCTGCACAGAAACCATGGCGCATTAAAAATTATATCGCGCAGAAGCACGATTATATCGGTAAAGCCCTTCAGACCTGCGATCAACCCACTCTTAAAGCTTTGCATATAAGCTCCCGGGGATCGATCGAGTTCTCATTCCAACAGGTTTGGCCCGTAGCGCTCGCAAGCTCGCCCCTATAGTAGGTTTAGTCAAGCGAGAGAGACATTGGAGCGTGATGACTATACGGTGGAGCTCCACGCGCGTTGCCAGCCACGGTCCGTCGAAAATCGCAGGTCTTTCGACGGATTGAAGCGGTGCGATCCCGGCAGCCGCGATTGAGCTCGGGCCGTCGATCGTTGTGCCGCTCCGTTCCTTGCGGAGCGATTCAGGGCGAACGATCGATGCTAAAGAGCTATTCGTCGGACGAGACGATGAGGTTGATATTGCTGTCCGGAACCCCGCTCAGCTGAACGGTGAGGGGGCGAGAGGGCAGGTCGAACTTGACGCTCTTGCGCGCGCCTTCGCAATCCCTTGCGCCGGTAAACGCGATCGGATGCAAGTATGCGCCGCCATCGAGGACGTCGACCCAGCCTTCCGAGGAGATCGTGACCCGATAAGCGCCCGCCTTCGCCGGCGCGGCGAGGGTAAAATGGCCGGCGAACGCGGAAGGCGACTTCGGCGCCCGCTCGGGCGCCTTCGGCAATCCGGCGGCCGAGAGCGGCTGCAGCTCGAGCGTCATCGGGATGTCGTAGGCAAGCGCTCCGCCATTGGGAAGCGAAGCCTTGTCGGCGCGGACGAGCGCCGCGCGCTCACGGTCAAGCGGCCACCTAAAGCCATTGCAGCCGGACCCTTCCTGCGCTTGACCCAGCCCAGGCGCGGCGATGAGCGCCGCGGCGGCGACCCATCGGCCGAAGGTCATTGCACGGTTGTCACAGTAGCGGGCGAATCGGGGCTTCGCAGCGTCTCGGCCTTGGCGCCGTGCAGGAACTTGATGGCGGCGTCGAGCTGCGTGTCCTTGTCCCGATCCGGCGGCACGTAGGCGTCAGAGCCCTTCTCTTCCTCGCCGTCGTTCTTCAAATGACCGAACAGCGAGGCTTCTCCCATGCTCGAAACCTTGCCCTTGAGGTCGTCGGGAATGCTTTCGAGCACCTTGATGTCCGGATCGATGCCCTTAGCCTGGATCGAGCGGCCGGAAGGCGTGTAATAGCGGGCGGTGGTGAGCTTGAGGGCGCCATTTTCGCCCAGCGGCAGGATGGTCTGGACCGACCCCTTGCCGAATGTTCGCGTGCCGATTAGCGTTGCGCGCTTGAGATCCTGCAAGGCGCCGGAGACGATCTCCGAGGCCGAAGCGGAACCGCCATTGATCAGCACCACCACCGGCTTGTCCTGCGAAAGATTGACGCCAGAGCGGGCGGAGTAACGCTGCCCCTGGTCGGAATTTCGGCCCCGCGTGGAAACGATGTCGCCGTTATCGACGAAGGCGTTGGTGATCTCGACCGCCTGGTTGAGCAGGCCCCCTGGATTGTTGCGCAGGTCGAGGACGTAGCCCTTCAAATTCGTTTGCCCGGGCTCGGCGCGGAAATGATCAAAGGCCTTGCGCACGCCGTCGTACGCTTCCTGGTTGAACTGCGTGATGCGGATGTAGCCGATGTCGCCGCTCTCCAGATGCGAGCGCACGGACTGAACATGAATGATCTCGCGGACGATGGTGATTTCCTTGAGGTCGCCGTTCGATCCGCGCTCGACGGTCAGTTTCACCGGCGACTTGGCGGGGCCGCGCATCTTTTCGACCGCTTCCTTAAGTGACAGGCCCTTGACCGCCGTGTCGTCGATGCGGGTGACCAGATCGCCGGACATCATGCCGGCGCGCGCCGCGGGCGTGTCGTCGATCGGGCTGACAACCTTGACCAGCCCGTTTTCCATCATCACTTCGAGGCCCAGGCCGCCGAATTCCTCGCCCTTCATGCTGCTCTGGAAGTCCTGCAAGGCCTTGGGATCAAAATAATTTGAATGCGGGTCGAGGGACGCCAGCATGCCGTCGATCGCCGACTTGATCATTTTCTCGTCGTCAGGCTTCTCGGCGTAGTTGTCGCGCACTTTGTTGAAGACTTCGGCAAAGAGCGCGAGCTTGTCAGTCGTGCTGGAAGCGGCGGCGCGCAGCACATCGTGCGAGGCGCCAACCAGCACGACGCCGGCGGCGACTCCATAGGCAAGATAGGAGAGACCCTTCCTCATCGGCGGACTCTGCGCTCCTTAGCTTGTGTTGAGCCTATCAATTTGGCTTGGCGGGAGCGGCTTGGCCCGGATCGGTTGGCGTCGGGGATGTCGCCGCCGCTGCGGGCGCATCGCTCTTCGCCGGGGCCGCATCGGCCTTTACGGCGGGCTCCGGGAGCTTGACCCCATGCAACAGGTCGATGGCGGCGGTGAGTTGCTTGTCGTCCTTCTCGTTCGGTGGAACATAGGCTTGCGAAGCCGACGTATCCTCGGCGCCGTTGGCGAGATGGCCCTTGAGCGAGGCCTCGCCCTTCATATCGTCCTTGCCCTTGAGGTCGTCAGGCACGTCCTCCAGCACCTTGACGTCGGGCTCGATGCCCTTCGCCTGGATCGATCGGCCCGATGGCGTATAGTAGCGCGCCGTCGTGAGCCGGAGCGCGCCGTTCTCGCCAAGCGGCATGATCGTTTGCACTGAGCCCTTGCCGAACGACCGGGTGCCGATCAGCGTCGCGCGCTTATGATCCTGCAAGGCTCCGGAAACGATTTCCGAGGCCGACGCCGAGCCGCCGTTGATCAGGACCACAAGGGGTTTGCCACCCGACAGGTCGCCGCCCGGCTTGGCGTCGAAGCGTTGCGTCTCATCCGCGGTGCGGCCGCGGGTCGAGACGATCTCGCCTCGGTCGACGAACGAATTGACGACGTCGATCGACTGGTCGAGCAAGCCTCCCGGATTGTTGCGCAGATCCAGGATATAGCCCTTGAATTTGTCCGCGGGGATGTCGCTGTGCAGCTTCTCCATCGCACTCTTCAGGCCGTCCCCGGTCTGCTCGGTGAACTGGGTGATGCGGATGTAGCCGATATCGCCGTCCTCGACATGCGAGCGGACCGACTGGACGTGGATGAGATCGCGGACGATGGTGAAATCCTTGACGTCCTTCTTGGCGCCGCGGACGATTTTGAGCTTCACCGGAGAATTGATCGAGCCGCGCATTTTCTCGACCGCCTGATCGAGCGTCAGCCCTTGCGTGGATGAGTCGTCGATGGCCGTTATGATGTCGCCCGAGAGCACGCCCGCCTTGGCCGCTGGCGTATCATCGATCGGGGTCACGACCTTGAGAAGGCCGTCTTCCTGCGTCACCTCGATGCCAAGGCCGCCGAACTCGCCCTTCGTCTGGACCTGCATGTCGCGGAACGATTTCGCGTCCATATAGCTTGAATGCGGATCGAGCGAGGACAGCATGCCGTTGATCGCGGCCTCGATCATTTTCGATTCGTCTGGCTTCTCGACATAGTCGTTTCGGATCTTGTCGAACACGTCGCCGAACAGATTGAGCTGCCGATAGGTGTCGGCGGCCGCGGCGTAAGCCGCCGGGCTGGCGAACATCAGCATTTGGGGAGCCGTGGCCGCGGCTGCGGCTCCCAAAACGACTCCAACTCCCAAGTAACCAGCTTTACGAATCATCCGCGCGCCTTCTCGATGTCTGACTTTGCCCACCACGGCCCCGGATCGATCGCAGTTCCGTCCTTGCGTAACTCTATATAGAGAACCGGCCGCCCCGCGCCAACTGCGGCCGCCGTCGCCATCCGGGCAGACCCGTCGCCCATGACGCCGACCGGTTCTCCCGCTAGTACGAACTCGCCGGATTGAACATTGATTCGATCCATCCCGGCAAGGAGGACATAATATCCTCCGCCCGCGTCGATGATCAAGAGTTGCCCGTAACTTCGATACACTCCGGCGAAAAGGACCGCGCCGTCCGCCGGCGCGGAGACGGTCGCCCCGGCGGGCGTCGCCAAGGAGACGCCCCGTTCGATTCCTCCAAGGTCATCCGGCGAGCCGAATACCTTCAGAATCGCGCCCGCGGCGGGCAGCGGCACCTGCCCCTTGGCGTCGGCGAAGGCGATTTCGGGCTTCAGGCGCGCCGTATCGGCGGCGCGCGCGCCCCGCGCCCGGGCCTCGATTTCAGCCGCTGTCGCCACGTCGGCTGCGTGGGCCGCGTCCGCCGCGGCTTTGCGGGCGGCGTTTTCGCTGTCCAGCCGGGCGATGAGGTCTTTGAGCGACGTCGCTCGTCCGGCGAGTTCGGCCGCGCGTTCATGCTGAGAGCCGAGGGCGTCCTGGGCCGAGGCCAAGGACTGCTGGCGCGCGTCGACAAGCGCGGCAAGGCGCATTTTGTCGACTGCGAGCGCTCGGCCCTTTTCGGTCAGCTCATCGCGCTCCCGGGCGATCGACTCCCGGGTCTTGGCGAGCGCGTCGAGATCGTGGCGCGCCGCCTCGATCTCCGATTTCAATTCCGGTATGACCGAGCCCAAAACCGTCGCCGCGCGCACCGCTTCGGACATGTCATCAGGCTTGACGAGAATGGCGGGGGGAGGATTGCTGCCCATCCGCTGGAGCGCGGCAAGTACGTCCGCAATCACCGACCGCCGGCGCTCGAGCGAGCGCGATAGCTCCCCGGCCGTGGCGTTGAGGCTCGCCAATTTGTCGGTCGCCGCGGCGGCCCCGCGCTCGGCGTCCTGCACTTTGGCCGTTGTTTCGATCAGCGCTGTGGAAAGGCGCGCCCGATCCGCGCGAACGGAATCGATTTCGGTCTCGATCGCCCGGCGCTGCTCCTCCGATTCGCGCAGCGTGTCCTCGACGCTGCGCAACTCGAGCTCCTTGTCCGCGCGCTGCTGATCGGCCGCCGCGGGTGGGGGAGCGGGGTCGGCGAACGCGGCCCACGCCGCGCCGAGCGAGGCCACGAGGCCTGCGGCGCGCGAACCCATTCTCATGAAGCGGCCTCGCGACATGCGCCGCAAGGATCATCAAATCTAGCCAATATCGGGGCGCTCATTGACGATGGTAGGGATGGCCGGCGAGAATCGTCATCGCTCGATAGAGCTGTTCGCCGGCCATCACCCGGACGAGCTGGTGGGGCCAGGTCATTTGGCCGAAGCTCACGACTCGATGCGCCAGGGCGGCGAGCGACGGGTCGAGCCCATCTGGTCCGCCAATCGCCACCGCATAGGCTGTTTGCGACGCGTCCCGCGCCCGGCCGATGTCGGCGGCCCACTCCTCGCTGGTCGCCGACGGCCCTCGCTCGTCAAGCAAAACCAGCGCAGCGCCTTTGGGCACGGCGGCGAGGATCGCCGCGCCCTCCGCGGCCCGCCGTTCGTCCGGCCGACGCGCCCGCGATTCGCCGATCTGCCGCAAGTCGACGCCGGCGAGGCCTCCGCGCCGCGCGCACTCGTTCAGCCGCTTGAAATAGCGATCGAACAGCAAACGTTCTGGCCCCGCCTTCAGTTTGCCGACGCAAACGAGCGCGAGGCGCACGGTTCAGCTCTTGGCCGATTCTCCGGGCCGATCGGCGCCCCACATCTTTTCCAGGTTATAGAATTGGCGAACGTCCGGACGGAAGATGTGGACGATTGCGTTCTGGGCGTCGAGCAGCACCCAATCGCAAAGCGGCATTCCTTCAATTTTTGGCGAGGGATAACCGGCCTCGCGGCAGGCTTTGACGACCCGGTCAGCGATGGCGCCGACATGCACGCTAGAACGCCCGGAGGCGATGATCATTTGATCGGCGAGCGTCGTCCGGCCAGAAAGACCGATCGAAACGATGTCTTCCGCCTTGGCGTCCTCGAGTGCTTCAACGATGATCTGCGACAGACCCTCCGCCGTCCCTGAGCTTCCGGAAGCGGCCGGACCACGGGTGGCAGCCGCCACCACTCGATGAGACGTCAGATTCAGCGTCGCGTTCCTCTCCGCGCGGGTCGATTCGTCCGCGGAGCTAAAACATGCGACCTTCGGCTGCGCATTTCAAGTTCGGAGTTCTAGGCGGAGTTTACATCGTCAACACGATCTTGCCGACATGGTCGACGTTTTCAATGCGTTCGTGCGCTTTCGCGACCTCCGAGAGGGGAAAGACCGAGTCGATGACTGGCCGGCAGCGCCCTGCTTCCAGGAGCGGCCAGACCTTGGCGCGCAGAGCTTCGGCGATCACCGCTTTTTCCGCTGGCGAGCGCGGGCGCAAGGTCGAGCCGGTGTGGACAAGGCGCTTGGCCATGATCGGTCTCAGATCGACAGTCGTCTTTTGTCCTTTCAGAAATGCGATCTGCACAATGCGCCCGTCCAGCGCGGCCGCCTCATAGTTGCGCTCGACGTAATCGCCGCCGACCATGTCGAGAATGACGTCGGCGCCCCGGCCCTCCGTGGCGCCACGAGTCAGCGCGACGAAATCGTCCTTGCGGTAATTGACGCCGAGATCAGCGCCTAGCCGCTGACATTGCTCGACTTTCTCATCCGATCCGGCGGTGACGATGACGCGCGCCCCGAACGCCTTGGCGAGCAAAATCGCCGTGGTGCCGATGCCAGAGGCGCCGCCATGCACCAGCAACGTTTCGCCAGCCTTCAGCGCCCCGCGGATGAAGACATTTGTCCACACGGTGAAATAGGTCTCCGGGATGGCCGCCGCAGTGATCGCGGTGAGGCCGGGCGGAACCGGCAACGCATTGGTTTCATGGGCGACGCAGTAATCAGCGTAACCCCCGCCCGGGACCAGCGCCGTCACGTGCGCCCCAAGGCGGTGGACTCGGGCGTTCGGTCCAAGCGCCGCCACTTCGCCGGCGATTTCCAAGCCGAGCACATCGGTCACGCCGGGAGGCGGGGGATAGTGGCCCTGCCGCTGATGGACATCGGGCCGATTGACCCCTGCGGCTTCGACTCGGACCAGAATCTCGCCCTCCGAGGGGACCGGACGCGGGCGAAGTTGAATTTCGAGCGCCTCGGGACCGCCCGGGCGCGGCGCCACAACGGCGCGTATTTTCTCGCTTTGATCAGCCATTTGACGCTCCCCGCATTCCGGCCGGACTCATCTCGGCAGCTGGCTGTCGTTCGTCAATCGCCGATCGCCGCGGCGGTCACTCCATCCTCTGGCGGGGCGGCGCGAAATGCAGGAAGCGCTTCGGCCCGGGCCCAGAAAGCTCCGAGATTCGGATAGCGGCTGGTCTCCACGACGTCGGCCAGAAGCGCGTGGGTGAAGCCGAAGGCGCAGGCGACGGTAATGTCAGCCAGGCCTAATTCGGCGCTGATCCATCCCGACCCGGGCAGTTCCGAGTCCAGAGCGCTCAAACCCGCCGTCAACTGACCCATGACTCGATCGACCCATGGCTCGTGCTGCTTTTCGGTCGGGCGCAGCATGCGCTCATAGTGCCGCTGCACCGCTTTCTCCATCAACGTCAGGGCGAGGCCCGTCGCCCGTAGAGCTGCCAGGCGCTCAGGCGCCGTCGACGGCGTCAGCGCGGCGATGCGGGGATCCATGCCGGCCAGGTGATTGAGAATGACGCTCGAATCCATCAACGCCACGCCATCCTCGGTAAGGAGGGTCGGCGCTTTCAAGAGCGGGTTCAGCTTTGAGAATTGATCGATGTGCCGAAAGAGCGAAATTGGCCGATGTATAAAAGGAGTTTTGGCGATGATCAGCGCAATCGCGACTCGGCGCACGTAAGGCGAATCAAGCATTCCGATCAGTTGCATGAAGTTTCCCCGTCGGCGCGCAGTCTTACTAGGGAAGGAAACAGCCAAAACGCAAGGGGGGATGGAACAATGCGGCTGGCGGGAGAGCTTGCGCTCGCAGGCCATGCGGGGTAACTAATCTCGCAGCCCGTCCGACTCAACGCGGGCGTCAAAAGCGAGCGAAACAACAGTTTTGACGACCTTGGCGGCTGCTTTTCCGCGGCTGGGCTCCCGCGGCGATCGCGCGACGGTCGGCCCCGACCTCGGAGTCGAGCCGCCGATTCGATTGGGCGATGAGCGGTTCGACCGCAACGAGCGGCGCGCCGCATCGTTTCGATGGCTCGCCGGCGCGTCGCTCGCTGGTCTCTGCGGCGTGACCCTTATCGGCGCCGCGCTCTATCTCGATCTCGACAGCCAATACGATTTCGCCGAGGCGCCGGAATTCGCCGCTCCGATCCGCCCCGCGGATTCGCAGGAAGGGGGCGTCAATCCCAGCAAGGGCGATCGGCTCCTGCGGCCCGTCGATATTGTCTCGGACAAACAGACATTCAAGGCCCCTACGATCATCAAGGTCGGCGACAAGGAAGTGGTGAAGGCGCGACCCTTCACCCGTCTCGAAACCACTTTGACCATGACTCCGACCGGGTTCGCCGACGCGGTGCCCCCGTTCAATCCCCTCAAGATCGTCAACGGCGGAACCGACGTGGCCGAAGCGCCGCCTGATCCAGGTCCCGTGCAGGACAGCGCGGAGGTGACGTTTCGCATCCAGGATCTGAGTCCGAGCGATGCGGATCAGACCTCGGGACAATTGACGCAGGCCGAGGCGGAAGCGCAGGTCGTGGAAACGCTGAAAGCGCCGGCCGAAAAGGCAGCCGCTCAATCGCTGCCGCCGCAGATCCTGTTGATGCGAACCAGTCGCGCCAGCGAAGCGCTGCGCGAGCTCTCCGCCTACGCGACTGTGGGCAGCGTAAGCCCCAGCACCCCCTTCGCCTCGATCGAAGTGCGCATGATTCCCGAGAACGTGAGCAATGTGGTCAAGGC
>JGI12659J15293_10000359_pt1 | contig 14800 bp, 13 predicted proteins | sample JacPinW_OM2H0_O1_FD_15293 | JGI IMG/M metagenome (IMG submission 15293) | reverse complement strand
ACAATTTGTATCATGCGGTACAGGATTTTGATGATCCCTAATGCCGGAATAGGCGGACCGAAGCCCGAATCATATCGCGGCGCTCGGCTTGGGTCATGGCTACCTCCGGGAGGCGGATTATGCGAACGACCGATCGCGCAAGAATGGACGCCTCAACCTCCGTAATTAACTTGCCGACCAAGGATTGAAACGCCAATGCGAACGCGTCAATAACCCTGTCGTCATCGAGGGGCGAACGTTTATTGAGCAGAATAATCTCTGTGGTTTCATCGGCTTCGATCTTGTCTTGACCTGTCAGCAACCACTCCGAAGTTGCGGAGAGGGCCGGGGCAAGGGCGTCAATCGTTCGCATCGTCACTCCGCCTTTTCCGCGGGCGACCGCCCGCCGCATATTCCGAATCGCATCTCGCCTGCCGGCGCGGCGTTCGGCCTCAAGGGCGCTGATGCCTAGAGATTCAAGTCGCTGATCGATTCTGTTAATGATTTCTTGCAGATGCACGCGCTCGACTCCGTCGCCGTTAATTTTACCGCAAAAGGCGACGGTATACCAGAGTAGCGACGGGCGGGGCGCTTTTTGATTTCGCGCTCCAGCGAAATCCGCTTCAACTGTGAAGCTCATCCAAGATTGTGTCGCCGACGATTGCCGTAGCCGCAAGCTGCGCCTTGCGCCGCGCGGCCCTTAGCAAGAGCTAGAGCGACGTGATCATCCGCGTGGCGAGGATCGAGATGCGGATCAGCCGGCAAGCCTCATCCTTGTTTCTCGTCCGCGGGTTCGTCCAAGGATTCAATAGCGCTCCGCTTTCGGTGATCGGCCTCGTTGAGATCGAACAAAACCGCGCCGACAAACCATTCCTTCGTTCTGCCGTCCGCAGTCTCCCATAGACCGCGCAGCGCCTTCGCTCCCTTCCACGCTTTTTGCAGCGCAGCCTGCCCGTCCACGTCGCTTCTTGGCAGAGTGCCGCCAGCGCGCGATGCGTTCATGGCAGCCTCGGCGGCCTCTGCCGCCGCTCTCCTTGGTTTTGGCGACCCGGCAATGGCCTTTTGCTGCTCGGGTGGCAAGTCTGCCGCCTTGGCTGCGTCTTGCACGCCAATGCGACCCCTCTTGACCGCCTCCTGCAATTCGGGCTCTCCTTTCTCTTTGACCTTGCGCGTAGCGGCTATCATGACATGGCTGACCACGCGGCCGGCCGCATGAGCCAATTTGCGACTCGATGCTGTTTTTGGCTCTGTAATTTTAATTACGGATTGGGCCTCAGGGCCGTCGGCGACTACTTCTGCGGCAGCCGCCGGCTCCGCCAACGTGTAGTGCAGGTTGAAGTCTTCGGCAGCGACCAGCGCGTCGGCGATCGCCTGCTTGGTCAGGTGACGCCGCTTGAGGTTGTGCGAAACCACCAAGATCAAAGCGTCTTCTCGGCCGCCTCCGAATTGTACATAGCGCGGAGCGATACCGGCGCGCTCGCAAGCGGCCGCCCGGTTTCGTCCGTCCAGAATCATTCCCTCGAACAGCACGATGGGTGCGATTAATCCGTGCGCGCGAATGTCGTCAGTAAGGTCCTGCAGCTCGTCGTCGTCAGCCGACGGGATCAAAAGGCAGATCGGGTGAGGGGCGGGCCGCGCGGGCGGATTGTTGATAGGGTTCAATTCCATTGCCGTGTTCTGCGGGGGAGCGCGCAGTTCCGGCGATTCGCTGACTGAATGCAAGCGAGCCGCCGGCTTGGGGAACGGCGACAATCGCGTATGCTCCGGATGGGCCTGAAGGTGGCAGCCTCCGGGACAGGATAACGCAAAGCGCTGTCGGTGCACCGACATCTCTCCCGGGGCGGTAGCAGATGCAAGTCCGTATCGGGCGCGAGCGTCGCTTTGATCGCCTGACGGGAGAGATCTCGTCATCTGGCGGAAGGCAGAGCGCGGCCCTTAGCGAGAGCTAGAGCGACGTGATCATCCGCGTTGCGAGGGAGTGAGACTCGGCGGCCTCACCGGCGCCAGCGGTGTTACCCGCAACGTTACCCCGACTCAAACTCAAGATCACACGCTTAATCACTTAAACCAACTAACACATTGATATAACTGGCGACTCCGGCAGGGCTCGAACCTGCGACCTGCCGCTTAGAAGGCGGCTGCTCTATCCAGCTGAGCTACGGAGCCGAACCCATGAGCCGACCGGTTCCGTATATCGCTTTAGTGCGACCAGGGAACAACACGATTCGGCGCGAAATTGTCGGAATACGACTGGATCTTGAGCGCGACCGGCTTCGGCTCCTCGACGCGGTAGGCGATGCCGCTGCGCTCGGCATAGGCGATCGCCTCTTCCTTGCTCTCGAACTTGAGCTTCACCTGCGCGCGCATGTCAGATGAGCTCGTCCAGCCCATCAAAGGCTCGATTTCGCGCGGCTTCTCGGGCTCGTATTCGAGCAGCCAATTGTCTTTCGCCTCACCCGACTGCATGGCGCTGCGGGCAGGCTGGAAGATTCGAGCAGTCATGATGGCTCGGTGATTATCCTGAAGAGGGCGACCACGGCGTCGAGACGCTTAACCTCGGCTAACCCCTTGATAAATCGCAAGGGCTAGAGGAACATCCCAAACCGCCGACGCCGCACTTCTAAAGCAGCCGGCAGGCCCTGACAATGGCCGATGCAGGGCGTCCGGTCGCGCGCAGCGATTCATGTATTTCTTGCCGCTTATAGCAACTACAACCTCAAGGTTGTAGCCAAAATGCCCGATCAGCGATGTATTTGATCAAAAATAAATGCTCGTTCAGCTTGATATAGACGATTAATGCTTGTTCAGCTTAGTATAGATTGGCTCGCTTCACGCACATGACGCAAGTTTAACTTTTACGTCCTTCGATTTTGTGATCATACCTTGTCCCACATGCTAGCACCCAACAACGGGCGCCCTTCAATTTGGGCAAAATGAGCAAAGGGAAAAAATCAGTCGGTGCGGAGCCTTCCAACCTGCAAATCGACCCGGTCGATCTAACCGCGGCGGAAGTCAGAAATCTGATCGGGATTTGCATAGAGCTCGTCAACCTCTGCGCGAGAGTGACGGGAAAGTTTGATCCGGCGATGGGAACGATGATCGGTTACGCGCGCGACCAAGCTTTGCGCGACACGGTCAACATCAATATTTAGCCCGAAAACATGGGGCGCGCGGTCGACAACCGTTGGCCAACGCTCCGACCTCAGGGTCGAAGCGTTTGTTGGTCGGGGCAGCAGGATTCGAACCTGCGACCTGAAGTACCCAAAACTTCCGCGCTACCAGGCTGCGCTATACCCCGTTATTTGGGCCGTGTGGCTATCATGCGAAACTGCGGCGGACAAGGGAGCGGAGGCGCGGGGGCTACCCAATTGAGGAGACCTCAGCGCCTCCGCTTCGCTTTTCGCTGAGCGTCATCTCGGATAGATAACATATCTACCTAGTGTAATACAAACAGGCTCCCCACCGTCTTCGTCCCCGGCAGGTGACTCGGAAACGGCGCAGCAACTCTCTGGAATCACTCAAAACGGGCTCGGAAATGACGGCGGGCCTCGGACGCGCTAGCCGCGCGCGCCGCCTCACTTCTCCGGCGAGACGACGCGGATATGGAGTTCGCGCAATTGCTTCGGCGTCGGCGGCGACGGCGCGCCCATAAGCAGATCCTCCGCGCGCTGGTTCATCGGAAAAAGCGCCACCTCGCGCAAGTTCTGCTCGCCCGCGAGCAGCATCACGACGCGGTCCACGCCCGCCGCCATCCCTCCATGCGGCGGGGCGCCATAGTGGAACGCGCGGTACATGCCGCCAAATCGCTCGACCACCGTGTCTTCGCCGTAACCTGCGATCTCGAAGGCTTTCAGCATGGCCTCGGGACGATGGTTGCGAATGCCGCCCGAGGCGAGTTCGTAGCCGTTGCAGGCAATGTCGTACTGGAACGCCTTGATCGCGAGCGGATCCTTGCCGAGGAGCGCTTCAAGTCCGCCCTGCGGCATCGAAAAGGGGTTGTGTGAGAACTCGACTTTTTTCTCGTCCTCGTCCCATTCGTACATGGGGAAGTCGACGACCCAGGCGAATTCGAACCGGTCCTCGTCGACAAGCTTGAGCTCCTGGCCGACTTTCGTGCGCGCAAGCCCGGCGAATTTGGCGAACTTGTCCGGATCGCCTGCGACGAAGAATGCGGCGTCGCCGGCCTTAAGGCCGAGCGCGAGGCGGATCGCTTCGACGCGCTCCAGGCCAATGTTATTGGCAAGCGGCCCGCGCCCACCCACTCCGGTCGCCTTCGGATCGGCGCTAAGCGAAGTCTCGTCCCGAGATCGGTCGAAGAATAGAATGTATCCGAGCCCTGGCTGACTCTCGCCTTGCGCCCACGCGTTCATCCGATCGGCAAAAGTCCGCTGGCCGCCACCGGGAGCAGGAATGGCCCACACTTCGTTTTTCTCGATTTCGAGCAACCGGGCGAACACCTTGAAGCCTGAATCGCGGAAATGCTCCGACACGTCCTGCATGACGAGCGGATTGCGCAGGTCCGGCTTGTCGGACCCGTACTTGCGCATCGCCTCGGCGTAGGGAATGCGCGGCCAGGGCGAGGGGGTAACAGGCTTGCCGCGAGCGAACTCCTCGAACACGCCGCGTATCGCAGGCTCCATCGCGTCGAAAACATCCTCCTGCTCAACGAAGCTCATCTCGACGTCGAGCTGGTAGAACTCGCCCGGCAGGCGATCGGCGCGCGGGTCCTCGTCACGGAAGCAGGGCGCGATCTGAAAATAGCGATCGAAGCCCGCCATCATCAGGAGCTGCTTGTACTGCTGTGGCGCCTGGGGCAGCGCGTAGAATTGGCCCGGATGAATGCGCGAGGGCACAAGGAAGTCGCGCGCGCCTTCGGGGCTCGACGCCGTGAGGATCGGGGTCTGGAACTCGAAGAACCCCTGCCCTTTCATCCGTCTACGAAAGGAATCAATGACTTGACCGCGCAGCATGATGTTCTGGTGCAGTTTATCGCGCCTGAGATCAAGGAACCGATACCTGAGCCGCGTATCCTCAGGGTACGGCTGGTCGCCGAATACCGGCAGCGGCAGATCGCCGGCAGGCCCCAGGACTTCGATCTCGCGGAGGTAAACCTCGACGAGGCCGGTCGGCATTTCGAGGTTTTCAGTGCCCGGTGGGCGCTTGCGCACCTTGCCGTCAACGCGAATCACGAATTCCGAGCGCAGCTTCTCCGCTGCGCCGAAGCCCGGCGAATCCGGATCGACCACGCATTGGGTGGTCCCGTAGTGGTCGCGCAGATCAATGAACAACAAGCCGCCGTGATCGCGGATGCGATGGCACCAGCCGGAAAGCCGAACGTCGGCGCCTTCCTCGGCGAGGGTCAAAGCGCCGCAGGTATGGGAGCGGTAGCGATGCATGATTATCGGATCTTTTTTCGCGTCAGACGGCGTTGCGCCGCTGCCTAACCGAAAAAGCACAAGCGGGGAAGCGCGAAGTCACCCAACCGCGCCTGACATTGAGGCTTCGACAGCGCCCCTTCGGCGCCGATCAGGGGTTAGAAGCTGTTGAAATTCACCGAATCCCCCAGCGAGTTCGAATGCATGGGTATTATTACCTAAACGTGTAAAATCCTGATGAAAAGCTGCGCAAAGGCGGTATAACGAGTTCGAAGTGCCTAAACGTAGGGGAAGCACCATGACGAGCGAGCTAGCCAGTTCAAACACGGGGACGCGGCGCACGCGCCGCAACATCATGAAAATGGGTGCGATCGCGGTTCCGCGACGCTAGCGACAGTTCATTCGGCTGCTGCTGGTAATAAGTGCGCTCCTTTGGACATTCTTTGCTGGCTTGGTCTCGATGGCAACGGGAATGGCAACGGCAATGGGAATGGCAATGGCAACGGCAACAAGGGTGGCGGAGGTAATTGTTTCCTGAAGGGGACGAAGATCCAGACGGCCGAAGGTGAGCGCAAGATCGAAGATCTCACGATCGGCGATTTGCTCCCGACGGTGTTCGGCGGTCTGCGTCCCGTCCAATGGATCGGACGCTATCCAATAAAAAGAGCGATCCCTCCAAGCCGTGGGTCAAGAACGCGCTGCCGATTCGTATCGCACGCTCCGCTCTCGGTCCCGAGCTGCCGCATGCCGACCTCTACGTGACGGGGGGACACTCGCTGTTGATCGACGGCGTATTGGTTCCAGCGGAGATGCTGCTCAACGGCACGACGATCACGCGCTATGAGCCTGAGAGCGACGCGATGGAGCTCTTCCATATCAAGCTCGAAAGCCACGACGTCATTTACGCCGAAGCCGCCCCTGTCGAGACCCTCCTGACCGTCCGGGATTCCTGGGTCAATTTTGCCGAGTATTTCCGGCAATACGGAACGGTCGCGGCAGACGAGACTCGCTGCGCCCCGCACATCCATATTTGGGGCGGCCGTACCGAGCTGAAGTCGAGACTTCGCAGCGCTCTCTCTCCCTGGATCGATCTCCGCGATCGGGCTGAAGTGCTTCGCGATCGGTTGGAGGAATGTGGGCTCGTATAGCCAAAGACGAGCTAGCCTTTGTCAGGCCGCCTTCGGGCGGCCTTTTTTCCCCGACTGACGAGACACGACTCGTCGGACCATCATGGGGCGGTCTGCTCGGAACGACTGAGAAAGCCGTCGTCGGCTCCATTTACTGATTTCATCGACGCGATTAGGTTTCCGCGACATAATCACTGCGCCTTCGCAGAACCGAGAATCGCTCATGACCGCTCCGTCCTCCGTCGCAGCACCATCTGAGCTCTTCACGCGCGACCACGACAACGGGGTCCTGACCCTGACCTTGAACACGCCACGCAACCTCAATGCGCTGAGCCTCGCCATGCTCGAGGGGCTGATCGCCGAGTTCGAGGCGATCGCCGGTGACGGTCAGGCGCGCGTCGTTATTCTCGCGGGTGTGGGATCGGCGCTCAGCGCCGGCCATGATCTCAAGGAAATGCAGGCGCACCGGAATGACTGCGACCGAGGCCGCAGCTATTACGTGGAACTGTTCGCCCGATGCTCGGCTCTCATGCAGGCCATCGTCGCGCTGCCGAAGCCGGTGATCGCGGCGATCGAGGGCGTCGCCACCGCGGCCGGCTGCCAACTCGTCGCAGCCTGCGATCTTGCGATCGCCGGCGAGAACGCGCGCTTCGGCCTGTCGGGGGTGAATTTCGGCCTCTTCTGCTCGACGCCGCTGGTGGCGGTCGGCCGCGCCATCCCGCGCAAGCGGGCGATGGAGATGGCGATGACCGGCCAGCTCTACAGCGCTGTGGATGCCGAGCATTTCGGTCTCATCAACCGCGTCGTTCCCGAGGGCCGCGCCGTCGAGGAAGCGCTGGCGCTAGCCAAGACCATCGCGCAGCAGTCGAGCCCGACGCTTGCGATCGGCAAGCGCGCCTTCTACGCCCAGATCGAGCAGCCGCTCGACCAAGCCTATGCCGTGGCCTCCGTGGCGATGATCGACAATCTCGCCGAACCCGATTGCGTCGAGGGCATGAGCGCGTTTCTCGAAAAGCGGCGGCCGACCTGGGGGCGAGACGCCGGCGCGTAGCATAGGACGACAACCCAGAGGCGAGTTGCGCGAAAAGAAAGCGCAAGAAAAAGAAAGGAAATGAAAGCAAAAGTGCTTTCATCTGTTTTCATTACTTTTTCGGAATCGGGACTTTTCAATGGGTTACAGCCGATTCAAATAAAAAATTTCTTGCTCTCTGGCGCCTCGCGCTCCAGGTTGCACATCCGCTCCCGCGGCCATCCGCCGACGCCGACATGCGCTTAAGGATCGCACTCCGACCAGCAGGAAATCCATAACACTATTTTGTTTTTCCGCAAGAAGATGCGTCGACCGGACGACCTTCTCCACGGGACGGCGGCCGTTCCCTGGCCCCATTGCTGATCTGAGGCCTGGCTCCCTCGCCGGGCGAGGGCGCGCCCAATCCACAATAGGCGACCGCGGCCAATTATCGGAGCGATCGTCCCCGTCGCCCGAAGCCTCAAAGCGCCCGCCAATCTCGCGGCCCTATTGGGAGGGTCGACACGCTTCGGCCTGAGAATCGTTGCGATCCGGCAGCATTGGCATCCGCCGACAACCGAGGCGGCAGCTTCGGTCGTCCAGCGAAAGAAAAACCCCGCGTCGGGAGCGCCGCGGGCAATGCGGCGCGCTCGGGGCTGGGGGCAAAACAAGGGTGGTAAGGAAATAAAGCACCGCCGCTCAGCATTGTTCCCGGGCCCCGCTTAAGTTTCCGGTCGTTTCGCCGAGCACAGAAAAACCTACCCCCAAATCAGCGACCACGGGCGGCCGGCCACCCGCAAGAAGTGCGGCTCGCCGCTCCTAGGTTGAGCAACGATTGTAACCGGCCGGTCGCGCCGGGAGGTCCGACAGCGAACCATCCCGGCGCAAAAAAAGCCCCGCGCAGGGAGGGCCGGCGCGGGGCAGCAGCGCGCTCGGGCTGGGGGGCAAGATGAGCGCGCCGGACCTTCAAAACGCGACCGGCGCTAGATTGTTCCGCGTCCTGCCGAAATATCTGCTCAATCCAGGTAAGTTTCACGCATTGCTAAGTTTACGCCGTTAACCGCTACTTGCCCGGCGATGCGAACCCGAGGGCAAGGGGCTCCAAAATGACAACGATCGCCTCGGCGGCTGCATTTCGCAGTCGCAATAGGAACGTGCGCGTCCCCACCTTGAACGTACGACAAAAAGGCCCCGCGCAGGGAGGGGCCGGCGCGGGGCAGAACAGCGCGCTAGGGCTGGGGGGCAAATCAGGCGCGCCGAACAACTAGAACACAGCTGCCCAGACTTTGTTCCGCTCCAAAACATTTTTTTTTTAAAGAATTTTGCGGCGGGCGAATTCACTCACTAGCCGACACGATTGTCATTGAATAGTTGGGAATATCTCCTGCGCTTCTGGTGCATTTTCACAATGCGGCAGATGCGCTCAGGCGAGCTAAAACAATCAGCTATGGAGGTAAGGCGCAATTCCTATCGTTGGCGGCCGCGATGGCGCTCTTGACGATGAGCCGCGGCCTCGCGGATGACGAACTGATCGATCCGTTCCTTCTCCAGGCGGACGCCATCGCCGGCGGCCGGTCACCTGCGCCGGCAAGTGCTATGTCTGCCACCACAGTTCCGCCGCGCGGGGAGCCGAACGTCTTCGCGCGGAAGCTTAGCGACCAGCGCTTTCTGGAGACGGTGATTCAGGGCCGCAAGGAAACGCAAATGCTAGCCTTTGGGCTGAGGACGAAGTCTGGCAGATCCGCGCCTTCGTGAAGTCGACGGACCACTATTGAGGCGGCTGGCCTATCGACGATTTTGCAAGCCTTTCGACACTTGGACATCGCTGGGAAGGCGCCCCGAACCGCGCAGCTGGCCGCGTGAAGGCGGCCCTTGGCGGCCTCGATGAGAGCCGGACGGGAATCTCCATGCACGCCAATTGTGTGGAGGGAAGCGCAGTCGAAACGCCTTGGTTCTGAACCTACTCAGCAGTTAAACTGGGTCACACTTTGGAAAGGAGCATGGAGTGACCCCCGGACGGATCCCCCGCCTGCCGACGGCCACCGGATTCGCCGCGAGACGGGCGGTTGTCGCGCTTCGGAATCACAATATTGACCCGGCGCCTTTGTTGGAGCGTTTCGGTCTGTCCGAACAGGCTGTGAACGAAGACGAAATTCGGGTTTCCGCTGCCGCGCAGGCGAGGTTCCTCGAATCCGCTGCTGAGGCGCTCCACGACCCGGCGCTCGGTTTCCACCTCGCCACCGAGGTAAATCCCCGAGCGGTGGGGGTGCTGTTCTACGTGACTTCCGCAGCGAAGGATCTTGGCGAGGCGATTGAGCTCTTTGCGCGTTATCTGCGGATCGTAAACGAAGCCGTTCGCGTAAAACTGACGCGACAGAACGGTGACCTAGCCGTCGAGCTTCACCTCGTCGGCGTTCCAAGGTTTCGGGCGGGGCACAATGCTGAGTTTGGAGTCGCGGTCATCGTAAAGAGTCTACGAGAGATCACAGGCCGCACTGTTCACCCGACAAAAATAACCTTCGTGCACATGCGCAGCTCGGGCTTCCGAGAGTTTGAGCGGTTCTGCGGCTGTCCGGTCGAATTCGGAGGGTCTTCCGATGAACTCGTCTTCTCCAATCAAAGTCTCGCTACGCCTCTCATCACAGAAGACGTACACTTGCTGGACGCCCTTCGACCCATTTGCGACGAGGCTGCCCAGCAGCGCGAAACGGCGCCAGGGACTTTACGCGCTTTGGTTGAAAACGAGGCGCAAAAGTTGCTGCCGCACGGCAGAGCGCAAAGGCACAATGTTGCGAAGAAACTAGCCATGAGCACGCGGACGCTGGCCCGGAGATTGGCTAGCGAGGGCACAACCTTCGAGGAGGTTGTCGACGAGTTGCGACGGAGCCTCGCCCTGCAATACATCAAGACTCCGAGCATCTCGCTTGCTCAGATTGCCTGGTTGCTAGGCTACGAAGGAGGCACGTCGTTCAATCATGCCTTCAGGCGTTGGACCGGCGGCCCGCCGTCGGCGGCACGCGTCGAGAGAATGCTTCCAGCGCCCGCGTGGTCCGTTGCGTCGGCCAAATTGCACGGCGCCAGCACCTGAGATTGGCACGAAAAAACAGAATCTTGGCCCTCGCGGTCATTTGAGCGGTTCATAAAAACTGTATCACGGTAGCTCGATCATCGGGAACTCCCGCTGGTCAAGCCCGAGGCGGATCATCCGCCCGCAGCAGAAGGAACACGCTTAAAATGGCCGCCGTCTATGAAGACAATTTCGGCTTCTGGGACATAGATGGACAAGAAGAGCAAGCCTTCTTCGAGGATGTCCAACGCCAGAGCGTGCAGAAAACTTGCGATCGTTGCGAGCGCCCCGCCCGCCTCATGCCGTCTAAAACGCTATGCGCATCCTGCTTCACCGCGCTAGAATGCGGCGCGCCCGCTTCGATGAGCAAATACTGAGGCCGAAAAGCGAATCAGCAATCGACGGTTTGCTTCCGGATCTGTTATTGATGAGGCGTCGCGCCGGGGCTCTCCCCCGACGCGACGGCTAAAAACGTCGCTCCCCTGAAACGGCCCCATTCCCCCGATAGCGCCGAGCTTGCCGACGGCTTCGGGCCGCGGTCTTGCATGGGGTTCACCGACAGAATGAAATCGTTTTTCCTGACCCCTGCCCTGCCTCTGCTCCTGGCGCTCCTCAACGCGCCGGGCGCCTATGCGGCGTCCGACGATAAACCGATCCTCGTCACTCCTGACAATTTCGTCCGCGCCGAGTCCGATCTTTATTTCAGCGGCGTGGTCAAGGACGGGGGCTTCGGCAAATTCATGCATCGGCGCGAACCGACGCCGATCGCCAAGCAGACCGTCATCCGGATGAACCGCGACACGCTCTATTCGGCAGCGGTGTTCGATCTCGATGCGGGTCCGGTGACCATCACCCTGCCCGACCCGGGCAAGCGCTTCCTGTCGATGCAAGCGATCGATGAAGACGAGTACACCCCCGAGGTCCATTATGGCGCCGCCGTCCGTACGCTGACCAAGGACCAGATCGGCACGCGCTACGTCATTGTCGCCGTCCGCATATTGGTCGATCCCGACGATCCCAAGGACGTCGAGACGGTCCACGCGCTGCAGGATGCGATCACGGTCAGCCAGCCCGGCGGGCCCGGGACCTTCACGATGCCCAATTGGGATGCATCGAGCCAGGTTAAAGTGCGGGACGCTCTACTCAGCCTCGGCTCGACCGTCCCTGACACCAAAGGCATGTTCGGTCCGAAAGGGAACGTCGACCCTGTGCGCCATCTAATCGGGTCGGCGGTCGCCTGGGGCGGCAATCCCGAAGAGGACGCCCTTTATCTGAACGTCACGCCCGCCCATAACGACGGCAAGACGATCTACAAGCTCAGCGTCAAGGATGTGCCGGTCGAGGGCTTCTGGTCGATCAGCGTCTACGACGACAAGGGCCATTTCGTCGGCAATTCGCACAACGCCTATTCGCTCAACAACCTGATTGCAAAGCCGGCCGAGGACGGGTCGTTCGCGATCCAGTTCGGCGGCTGCGAGGGCGTGATCGTCAATTGCCTGCCGACCTCGCCCGGGTGGAACTATCTGGTGCGCCTTTATCGCCCGAAGCCGGAGATCCTGAACGGTGCATGGACCTTTCCCGAGCCGCAAGCGGCGCATTAGCGTGCGATGCGATTGGGGTCGAACTAGGCTCGTCATTGCCAGCGAAGCGAAGCAATCCAGGGGATGAAGGGCCGGAGGGGCGGCTCTGGATCGCCGCGTCGCTTCGTTTCGCTCCCGCCATGACGATTCCATCTGAACCCATCCCGCTCCAGCGTCCCGGGCGTTTAGGCGGCCTACCCCTCATGGTGAGGCGCCCGCTTTGGCGGGCCTCGAAGCAATGGTCCCGTTGGTGTCATCAGTCCCGCGTCCCCTGGAGCGTCCTTCGCGGCGCCGCGCTTCGCGCGATCCTCAGGACGAGGCGGGGGTGGCAAGCGCGCGCGACATCCCGCCGCACGGCGACGTCTCTACAAAGCGCGAACGCCCGAGTTGATTTGACTTTTTGGCGATTTGATCTATGCGGAGACTTGCCGAGAGCGAATGAAGGCTCCAGCGCCGCGCGAAGTTTGCGCGCCAGGATCCGCAAACTCATTGACGCGGTCCACTGAGGCTCCCATATCACGAACCAGCGAGTGCGACGCATTCGCGCCAGCGAGAACAGATGAAATTTAACGAACTCGGCCTGAGCGAGAAAGTGCTCAAAGCCGTCGAGGCGTCGGGCTACGACACGCCGACGCCGATTCAAGAACAAGCTATTCCCCATGCCCTCCAAGGCCGCGACGTTCTGGGCATCGCCCAAACCGGCACAGGTAAGACTGCGGCCTTCACATTGCCGATGTTGTCCATGCTGGAACGCGGCCGCGCGCGCGCCCGCATGCCGCGCACGCTCATTCTCGAGCCGACGCGCGAGCTTGCCGCGCAGGTCGAAGAGGCGTTCGGCAAATACGGAATCAACCACAAGCTGAACCTTGCGCTTCTGATTGGCGGCGTGTCGTTCGGCGATCAGGAAACCAAAATCGCGCGCGGCGCCGACGTGGTCATCGCAACCCCCGGGCGCCTGCTCGATTTCACCGGACGCGGCGGCCTGCTCCTGAACGCGATTGAGATCCTGGTCATCGACGAAGCCGACCGGATGCTCGACATGGGCTTCATTCCGGACATCGAGCGCATCTGCAAGCTCGTGCCGTTCACGCGCCAGACGCTGTTCTTCTCGGCGACCATGCCCCCCGAAATCACGCGTCTCGCCGATGCCTTCCTCCACAACCCGGTGCGCGTTGAAGTCTCCCGCGCCGCCACGACCGGTGAGAACATCGTTCAGGCTCTCGTGCCTTCGGGAGGCTCGCCCGAAGAGAAGCGCTCGACCTTGAGGCGCATCATCCGCGGCGCTGACAACTTCAAGAACGCGATCATCTTCTGCAATCGCAAGCGGGACGTGCAAGTCGTGTACCGCTCGCTGCAGAAGCACAATTTCTCGGTCGGCGCGCTGCACGGCGATCTCGATCAACGCGCGCGCATGGCGGCGCTCGACGCGTTTCGCAATGGCGAAGTCCAGCTGCTGGTTTGTTCCGACGTGGCCGCCAGGGGTCTCGACATCCCGGACGTCAGTCACGTGATCAATTATGACGCGCCCCATCACGCGGAAGATTACGTCCATCGCATCGGCCGCACCGGACGCGCCGGCAAGTCGGGCCAAGCACTGACCATCGTCTCGCGCATCGATCAGAAGGCGGTCGCCGAGATCGAGAAGCTGATCGCGCGCAAGATCGACTGGCAGGAGTGCGCTCAATTGCCTCCCGAAGAGGAAGCCGAAGCGCCGGTTCGCGAGCGACGTCCAAGCGGCGGACGCGGCGGCGCCCATAGGCGGCCCGAGCGCGCGGAACCGGTTGAAGCCGGCGAACGTCCCGACCGGAAGGCCGAGCACCGGACTGATTCGCGCCGCCACCACGCGCGTCCTTCGCAGGAACGGGTTCCCGCGGATCAGGAAGGAGCTTCAGGCCCCACGCCCGCAAAATCCGCCGACCGCTCGCCGCGCCGCGGCCGCCCGCAGCGCGAGCGCACGGGCGCCGGTCCGGCCAGTGACGAGGCTCCTCGCTCCCCGAGTCCCGCCGACCGGGCACCGCGCGGGGATAGTCCACGCCGCGACGCGCCGCAGCCACGCCGGGACGAAGACGCGCCTGTGATCGGTCTTGGCGACCACGTGCCTGATTTCCTCCTGCGCCCGGTGAAGGCGCGGCCCCGGGCGACGCCCGAGCCGGTCGAAGCGAAAGAGTAGCGGGACCGCGGCTTCGCCTTAAACGGGCGGCCGACACGAGGAACTCCGATGGCCAGGATCGGTCTCTATCCGGGTCTGATCGTTGTGGCCTTTGGGATCGTCGCCCCTTTTTTCATTTTCAAGCTTGGCCGATTGATCGGATTCGCGCCTCTGTTCGCCCTGGCGTTTTTGGCTGGCCTTGGCTACGGCGCGATGAAAGCCGAATATCCCTGGGTTGCGAACGGAGCGCTGGGAAACATCGCCTTCATGGCGGGAAGCGCCTTCATCCTCGTCCTCTACGCCGCGGTCAGCTACAGCGCCGGCGCCCTTATCGACAAAACAATGTCGGCGCTCCACCGCGAGTGAGCGGGAGCAGCCGACCAGTCCGTTCGAAACGTCAAAAAACCGCTTGCCAACCGGAGCCAATGGTATGGACCCCGCCCTCGCGGCGGAGTGGAATCTCGAACGTCAACTGCGATGAAGGAGGATATCATGCAGGTCGCTCGGATAGGTC
>JGI12659J15293_10000358_pt1 | contig 14802 bp, 9 predicted proteins | sample JacPinW_OM2H0_O1_FD_15293 | JGI IMG/M metagenome (IMG submission 15293) | reverse complement strand
GATGATCTGATCTTCCGTGAACCGTGCTCGCTTCATCTGTCCGTCCTTCAAGAAGGCCGGACTCTAAATCCCCGTGGAGGAAAATCTCAGCGGCAGGTCAGGCTAGACCGTAGTCGCCTGAGCTGACCGTTGCTCCGTGAGCAGCGAGAGTCGCGAAGCTTAGAGTCAAATACGAGGCTTCGGTCACGCCGCTGGCGGGTCATGCCAACCCACATTTCCAGCAAATCCGGTGTCCCTGAACGGCATTTTCTTGGGCTACGTTTTCAGCGTGTCCGCGCAGACCCGTTATTGCTCCAAGAGCTAATCTGCAAAAGCGCGCCCCACTCGCTCGGTCAAGTATCATAACGCCGCAGGCATTTGGAACGGCGATATGTAGACGCGCTTGGAAGCCATCTCCCTTCACTGCGAGGTCCCGATCGCCGCATCAAGTGGCTAGATATCGCGACCCAAAAATCACAGATTCTAACGTTTCGCATTTTGACTTGATCCTCGAAGTCGGCGATGGACTCCTTCGTACCTCCTTACACGGCTGTTCCTTGTACGAGGTGGGAGAATTGACGCCGCGACCCGGCTATCAGCTTAGTGTCAAGGAATTGAAACGGTACGAGAAGCAAGCCGAAATGGGACTGATTTCTTACGCGCAGAATTTCGAGGATGTAATGCTCTGGCGGGCGCTGGGGCAAATCGAGCGAGGCTTCTACGTCGATGCTGGCGCGTGGTCGCCCGACGCCGATTCAGTTACAAAACTGTTTAGCGAGCGCGGCTGGCGCGGCATCAACATCGAGCCAAATCCGGAACTTTTCGCCAAACTCGCTGAACGCAGGCCAAATGATGTCAACCTTAATCTAGCCGTTGGCGCTCGAGAGGGACTGGCCACGATCAATCATGTCAAGAATGGTGGAAGCGGTCTCTCGACGATGCGGGATGACTACGCGCAGTTGCATCAGGCGCAAGGATGGGAAATCGAACGGGCAACCGTGTCCCAGTCCACGCTGAGGGCCATCTGGTCCAAGCATGTGCCGCCGTATCACGATGTCCATTTCCTCAACATCGACGTCGAGGGCAATGAAAAGGCGGTTTTGGAGGGAAATGATTGGACGCGGAATCGGCCATGGATCGTGCTCCTTGAGGCGACCCTACCCAACACCCAGATCGAACGCCATCATGAATGGGAGCCGATCCTGCTAGAAGCCGACTACGTTTTCGCCTATGCGGACGGATTGAATCGTTTCTATGTTTCTAAGGAGCGAGCTGATCTTCTCAAGGCCTTCACTTATCCGCCCAATGTTTTAGACAAGTTCACGTCCGCTGAGACTGCTAGTCTGCGCGCCGCTCTCGAACGATCCGAGGCGCGGATCAGGGACACCGAAACTGCTAACGCCGATCTTGAAGCTGCCAACGCCGGTCTTAAAACCCGGACCCGCTGGTTGCGCGACGATCACAACCTGCTTCAGAAAGCGCTGCTCGAGGAGCGAAGGCGCGGGGAAGCGATGATTCTCGACCTGTTGCGACGTCATCAAGAGATCGTCGCGTACCGGGCTCCACGGGGGCTGGTACGTGTGCTGGCGAAGCTGGTCGCCCGCATCCGAGGCCGTCGGAGGCATTGGAATGCCATCGAGACAATACGGCTGTCGATCTTCTTCGACCCAACCTGGTATCAGCGCGAATACCCGGACATCGCTACCGCCTTTCCCGATGCCGCCATGCATTACTACCACCACGGCGCAGCCGAGCAGCGCGACCCCGGGCCCTATTTCTCCACCCGCCAGTATTTGGAAGCGCATGCCCTGCCGCCCGGAACCAATCCGATTATTCATTACGCGCTCAATCATCCGCATTAGCCCGCCTGACAGGACCGAGAATGGACATTGAGCAGGCTTTGCGAAAGACGCTTTTCGCTATTCCATCGATCAATGGTGGGCGCTTGTTGGACCGTATGTTACCGACATTGCGGGTACCGACCGATATTGTCGTTGTGCTTGACCAAGGCAGCACCGACGACACCGAGGAAGTTTGCCGGAGCGCCGGTGTTAAGTTGGTGCAGCTGGGCCGCCCCCACACGTATACTCAGGCGTGTAACCTCGCCGCCCGTATGGCTGCCGACCGCGGCGCGGATTTCGTCTACGTCGCCAACAACGATATCACGTTTCAAACCGACGTGGCGCGGCAATTATTCGCCGCCATGATGGACGATCCGAACCTGGCGATCTGCGCGCCAACCCAGTTCCTGATAGACAACGCCGTTGGCTTCCGGCGCCTTGTCTATCGCGCTGCCTGGGACCTGAAGAACCTCGACTTCTTTCATGATTTCGCGCCGCCACGCGGCAATCCGGTCCGCTACGAATCGGATTTTTGCGAGCTGACCTGTGCCATCATCCGTCTCAAGGCGGCCCAGGAAATCGGATTTCTCGACGACAAGTATGGTTATTTCGAGGATGCCGATTTTGGCTACCGGCTGCGCATGGCGGGCTACAGCGCAGCCTATATTCCCGCCGCGCAGATTGATCATTACAGCAGTTCGACATTTTCGCGTGAGCTAAAGGAAAGGAAGGACGTATACGTTGCCAACAACCGCTGGCTTTTTGCTGAGAAGCATCTTGGATTTGGAGTTAACCACGATGATTTAGTGCCGGCGGGCGCGACGTCCTGGGAAATAATCAATCAGAACCTTCACCCGATCCTACAGCGGATGGGGCTTCTTGATTCTGCGCGACCCGAGCTGATTTTCGCGCACGCTGGCGCAGCGCCGTTCGATTACCTGTACACCGTGTGGGAAACCACGAAACTGCCGCATGAGTGGCTGGCGCGGCTTGGTCGATATAAGGCCATCATGGTGGCCTCCCTGTGGAATAAACAGGTGTTCGCTGATGCCGGATTCGTCGATGTCTTCCATGTGCCGCTCGGGGTCGATACCGACATTTTCATGCCCTCCGGGGTATCCGAACGTCCTTCCGTGGAAACGACCTTCCTCTGGTTCGCGCGCAATCAGCACCGCAAGGGGCTCGACGTTATGCTGCGGGCCTGGACGGACTTCCGGCGGCGGAACAGCTCCGCCCGGTTGATCATCCTTGGGGAGTTTGTGCGCGGTGCGCTGATTCACGTGCCTGTTTCAGTCCGAAGGTGGAAGAATCTAATCATCGAGGACTATGCCGACGACCGAATTTCTGTGTGGGAAACAATGGAACCACTAACCGCCGACGATCTGGCGGCCCTGTACCGCAGTGTCGACTTTGTGGTCTCCACGGCCCGCAGCGAAGGGTTTGGATTTGTCGTCGCTGAGGCCATGGCCTGCGGCACCGTGCCAATCTTCCCTGCCTATGGGGCAACCGGAGAGTTCGCCTTCGGAGATGCGCTGACATTGCGCGGCAATGAGGCCAGGGCAGATTATTCTGACAAGGGATTTGGGGACGTCGGTAACTGGTGGGAACCGGACGCAGGACATCTCACTGAATTGCTGCACGAGGCCTGCACAATGGACCCGGAGGCCCGTCGCATATTGTCCGCGCGCGCTGTCAAGAAGATTACGGGGAACTACACGTGGCGCCATACCGGCTTCGCTATCGCGCGCGCGTTGCGGACACTGCAGAATCCGGCGCTCAAAGCGGCGGATCGCGCGCCTTCGCCACTTGCCCAAATGCAGGCGTCTCGTCCGCAGCTGGCGTGGTTGAAGCGCGGTCCCGCTGTCTACGATGCCAAAGCGGCCCCGGTCTGGTTGCCGAAACCATCGCCTGTTCACCGGGCGGGCGTGCTCTGTGTTGGATACCTGGAAGCCGCTCTTGGCCTGGGCCAATCCTTTCGGGACTTGTTGACGTCGATGGAGGGCATGTCGATCCCCTTCAGCGTCTATCCGTTCAATGTGAACGTCGAGAATCGCCGGATCGGTCCGTTCATGGAGGAGCGTTATGACAACGAGGGGCGTTACGACGTCAATTTGATCCAAACCGCCCCAGATCAGTTACCCTATGCGATACGCGAACTGGGACCCCTGCGCACCACTGGAACCTACAATATTCTGCGCGCATTCTGGGAATTACCACGGGCGCCGCGCGAATGGGGGGTGATTCTGCGAGACGTTCACGAAATCTGGGCACCCAATGATTTCGTGGCGGCGGCGTTCAGAGAATGTTTCCACGGTCCGATCATTAACGTCCCGGAGCCGGTTCTGGTGGATAGGATGCAGACATTCGATCGGTCCCATTTCGGAATGCGCGAAGGGCGATTTTATTTTCTTTTCAGTTTCGATTATTTTTCTTTTCCAGCGCGTAAAAATCCGCTTGCCGTGTTACGCGCGTTCCAGGCCGCATTTCCGTCGAATGCGCAGAATGCCGGTCTGATCATTAAGTCGATCGGCCCGACGGAAATTGCCTCGGATGTCGGAAGGGAAATTGCAGCGGCGGCCGCGGCTGATTCTAGGATTTGTGTTATCGATGCGCCGATGAGCCGGGACGAGATGCTCTCTCTGATAGAATGCGCTGATTGTTACGTTTCCTTGCATCGGTCAGAGGGTTTCGGCCTAGGAATGGCGGAGGCCATGCTATTGCGGCGTCCAGTCATCGGAACGAATTTTTCGGGAAACACCGCTTTTCTTTCCGATGAGACCGGTTTCCCGGCCGCCTTTGCCATGGTTCCTGTGCGCGCCGGCGAGTATCCGTTCCATGAAGGACAGTATTGGGCTGAGCCTGATCAGGCTGACGCCATTAGACTTATGCGTTTGGTCATCGACAGCCCAGCAGAACGCGAGCGGCGGGCCGTCAATGCCAACGCATTCATGGCCACCTATCATGCGGCCAAAACTGTACAGTTGACCGTGGAAGGACGCCTGTCAGATATTCTCGCGGAAAGGGTTCGAAGGGATACGAGCCACCGGTCGCGGGCATCCTCCGAAGCGCAGTGGACGGGCGTCGTCGACGCGGCCGGCTTGAAAACTTTAGCAGCAGCGGCAATCTTGAGATGATGGAGGCCTCCCCTGGAGGATCTCTCGGTCAAATCGCCGAGGCTGCGTTGATTTGATGCGCAACGACCACAGTTGGGGTCGACCTACCTCCCTCTACTTAAAAGACTTCAAGAAAAACCTCCGCTAAAGGAACGCGTCCTTGAATATAGATGAACTAAAATCGACCGTGGAAGTCCGTGATTGGTTTCATCGAATCGATCTCGGCGACGGTATCGTCACACCCAGGGTGGACGACTCTCCTAATAAGCTCTCGGCCCTTGGCATGCCCGCCGATTTATCGGGAAAACAGTGCTCGACATTGGTGCGTGGGATGGCTTTTTTTCGTTTGAGGCTGAACGCCGCGGCGCAATCGTGATGGCTTCCGATTATTACTGCTGGAGCGGCCAAGGCATGCAAAGCAAGCAAGGCTTTGACATTGCGAAAAAGGCTCGTGGTTCGAACGTAAAAGAACTGGACGTGAAAGTCGAAGAACTGCCAAACTCCCGTGGCATGTTAGCCGCGACCCGGCAGACGCCCGCCCATGCAATCTGGGATGAGCCTCGATAAGACTATAGGGGCTGCAGCGAGATCAACGCTCCGAGGACACGCACATCGCCGTTGTGGATCACCTCCTCGGGGACAAAGGTCTGTGCAGTTTCGACGTCGACGCGCGCGTTGGCCGGTAGGTCAAGCGTCAGGACATTAGCATCGTCGACGCTGTAGTCGGCGGTCGTGCCGTTCATGGTTATGCGCAACGTGTTTTGGCCGCCATTGCCGGTGAACCCTGAGCCTTTCAGTTGCAGCCGCGCTGCTCGGTTATGGGTGGTGATGGTGATGCGGCGGCCCACCCAGTCCCACTCGCCGGTGGATCCCCAATAATCGCCTTTGAGGTCGAGGTAGCGTAGTTCGCTTTCGGCGGGGAGGTGGAAGATGCGCATATCGCCAACGGTCCTCTCCGACCAGCCGAGTGCAGCCAGATTGTCCAGCAGAATCCGCGGCGTGCCGGGAGCGGCGAGCACGTCCCTCACGTGATTGGTGGCGACGAGGGCGGTGAAATCGTTGGCGAAGGTGCGCCCAGGCCTACCGTTGGCCACCGCGTCGATCAGCGCGGTATACGGTGCAAAGTCCCTCGGTGTTGGACCGAGGTATCCGCCGGTCTGGGCAAAATACATGTCCGACTGTACTTGCCACAGCACTCCTGGACCGGCCCAGTTAAAGGGTAGGACGATGACGTTGTCGCCGGGCGGCAATTCACGAGGCATTGCGTCGGGCGCGAAGAACGGATGCGTCGGTAAAGGGCTCCAGGGAATAGGCGCCGGTAGTAGGAAAAGGCACCCGAGCAGGACCAGCGCATAGCGCGCCGCACGGACTGGTGCAGGGCATCGCTCCGCCAGCCACCAGGCAAGGACCACGGCGGCCACCAGGAAAAGGAACATCGTGAAGCGCCCAGGGAGCGCGTGGCGAATAATCGGCAGGTGGATTGCGGTGCGCCACGGCAGCCAGATTCCGGTCTGCACACCGTTGATCCAGAGCGACGGTCCAAGGCTGAAGATCGCGAAAAGGAGCACCAGAATCCCGAGCGGCAGCCTGTAGCGCGCTGGCGACTGGAAGCTCGCGATCAGCGCGACGATTAGCGGCAGGCCGAGATAGCCTGTACTCTCGGCGGAGTTTCCCGTGAAGCGCGCGGCGATGGAGGCAAAGACAGTCTTACCCAATGCAGTCATCGGCGTCGGAACGATAAAATTGAGCAGATCGATGGAATAGGCCTGTGGCGGCGCCATGACGTCCGGAATGCTTCGGATGCCGACAATGACGTAGTAGAAGAAGGGTGCCGCAAGAAGAGCCGTTAGCGTCATGGCAACGGCGCTTTCGCAAGCGAGCCGCCCCAGGCGCCGCCGGCCCTCAGCATCCACAAACGGGATGAACACCAGCCACGCGATCGCGCCGAAAACGCAAGTGGTGGCGAGGACTTCTGTAGACAGGCCGATCTGGAGCAGCAGCAGCACTGCCGCCGCGGCGATAAAGTTTATACGCCCCAGCCCATCGCCCAAGCGGAGCAGAGCAAGCAGGATCAGCAACGGCGGGATAAACGCGACGTAGAGATTCATGTGGCCGCGCAGATGCGCCAGTTCATAGGTGGAGAAGCCAAAAATGTAGCCCCCGATGAGGGACGCGCCGAAATCGCGAGTGATATGTCGCGTTAGCAAAAACGCCGCCCAGGCTCCGAGGACCGGTGCGAGCAAGGCGGTCACGTTCCAGGAAACGACGGCGTTCCAAAGAAGCGTGACCGGCAGCATCAGAAAGGCCACGGTAGGAACCGAGGTAATCCAGGTCAGATTGACCTCTGCGGGGTACCAGACGAATTCCGTGAGGAACGGGTTCATCCCCCGCGCCACCGCCCAGGGCCACCAGTGTAAGGCCCAGATGAAGATAAAGGGGTCGCTGCCTAAGCCGATATAGGCTCTACGCAGATCGCGAATTGGAGAGAAGAACCAGAGAGACAGCAGAGCATAGATGACAAAGGCCGCGGTGCTAGGCAGTAGCCGCCTAAAAGCGCGCGGTCTCACAGTTTTACATCCTGGCGTTTCGCCATCCTTGGACCCCGTCGATTCGTGTCAGTAAAGTACCGCCTTCAATACTGAAGATACAAGGACGCTCAATTTCCAACATCCAGCCGCCGTCGCGGCTAAGGAAGTCAATAATCTGACCATCAATCGCGCGCGAATGTGTGCCGACGACGATGTAGGCGACTTTTCGGTTAAGTACGTCAAGACTGTCCCGAATTAGACTGGTCTCGCCACCCTGGATATCTATATGAAGCAGATCTATGCGAGGACGATCCCCGATCACTTCCTCTATCGACACGGTCACAAGTTCACTATGCTCACCGCTCCCCCTCAGACGTTCGAGCTCGTCCGGCGATCTTGCGAAGATAGGTTCAAGGCCCCAGTGGATCCCCGCGCGCTCCTGTAATGGGAAAAATGCGCGACCGGTCCTTGTCGCAGCGACGCCGTGAAAGAGATTGTATTGCGAGGGCGCGATATCGTTGGTTGCCATGGCCTCGCGAGCAAAGTCTAAATGGCCCTCATCCCCCTCGACGCCTGTGACGTGGGCTGTCTTGCCTGCAAGGCGAGCAACTATTGCTGAGATACTCATCCAGCAGCCCCACCCGCAACCGAGCTCAATCATGGCAAACGAATCGGCCGCGAGATCCACCGCCCTCAAAACCGCGCCCATCTCGGCGAGATCTGTGTGCCAGTTGCCTGGGATCGGGGGCCCTTCGACAATATTTTCCAACTTCAGTTCGGGAACGAAGCGGGTGACGTTAACCGCAACCCCGAGGTAGTTGACCCGATGGCCGGACAAAGCCGTCCGTTCCCGGTTTTCATGGGCGAGAACGATTTGAACCGGATCGAATATGGCAGTGTAGTTCCACAGTGAATTGCTATAATTCCCTACTGTACTTGGCTTTGCTGCCCGCTGGAACTCAATAGATTGTAGGAACTCTAGGACGATGGCGTCAAGCCCGTTTTCACGCAACGCTTTTATTTTGGACTTGAGTTCTTGTGCGTCCGGATTGCGGTCGAGAATTGCTCGGTATAGTGATGACACAACCTGGGACTCGTCGAGACGCGGTACAGGCTTTAGTAGAATTGACTTTGGCCACATTAAATTTCTCCGTCGGCCGGCCGAATCATAATTGCCCTGTTCTATTGCCTAGCCGCTATCAGCCAGATCAGCGGTGCATCCGTTTGAGACGAGCGTCGTTGCCTGAATTTGGCGCCGGAGCACCGACAGGGCAACGGCCGATCGGCTTAACTGAATGGCTAACCTGACCGCTCGCCCCCTAATCCGTCGGCCTGGACGAGAATTCATATGCAAGGCATAGCCGGGTCAGGCGAGTCGACGTGGGTCAGGCGCCCTGCTCTCCAGGAGGGCCAATGTTGCGTTCGCCATAGTCCGGATAGAGCGGAAGCGAGAATTGCGGCGACGCGCACTAACGAACTGCGCCCCCTCTTCTGTGTAACTATTGCCGACGAGGACTAAGCAAACTGAATTCATGAAATATGAACCCAACCGACGCCAATCGTTGCTGGAGACCTCTTCGGCAGGAACCCATGTCTCAGATTCAATGCGAATTCATCCCCGGCGTCAATTCCACCAAGTCGCGTTTGCCCTTCATTCAACTCTATTGGCACTGCGGCTCTGTCGTTAATTCGCAGTAAGGCTCGAATCGATTTTGGTCTAAAGTTATGAAGCGCCAATTTCGATGAATTGTCTCCGGGCTTTATATTTAAACGCATACGGACCTGTCCTAACTTCACGATATATTGACCATTCAGTTCAGCTTCATCCATAGAGCAATCCGAACTAACCAACGCACATTCAAACAATTCTCTTAGACGCAACGATAATCGGCCCTAACAGTGGATCTTCGGCAGGAACAAAAGTGCTATCAAGGAGAGCGCGATCTAGACATTTCAAGATGAAGTCCCTCGACCATCCACTTTCGAACCATCCAAATTTGTGGATGCAGTACACAGATAATGGATCTAAGCGTAGACCCCACGCCGGCCACCAGTATTCGTTTATCGGCTCTCCGCAAAGCAGGATCTTCCCTTGATCTGCCAGAACGCCAGCCATCTTTTCCAGTAAGACCCAAGGAGTAACCGCGTGGTGTAGGCACTCGTAGAACAGCACCATGTCAAATTTTTCTTCTGTCACAAATTCGTCAAATGATGAATGGATCGACTTGATACCAAGATTCAGGCGCCGAGAGCGCTCATCCACAAGTTTAATAAAATTGTCGTTAATGTCTAGTGCGTGGACCTCAAAGCCGAGGTAGGACGCGAGCTCGGACGACAAGCCCCACCCGCAGCCCATGTCAAGTAGTCTTGCGCCTCTGTGCGCTTTTGCTAATCTCATAGCGGAGCATAGCCTTATCACGTGTACTGCTAAAGTTGTTGGATCTGGATGATCATACGGATTTCTAGCCACAATGTGCTTAGCAAGTTCAAAGTGCACATGCTCATTTTCGTTTTGATTGAGTCGTCGTCCAGAAATTTCGTTGTAAAGGACCAATTGCTGGCTAAGATATTCATCTCCAAACGGATCGAGGCTCTTGTCCACTATCACCGCGGGGGCGTATTCCATATCTTTCCAGTATTGTATTGTTGCCGGGCTTTCGGGGCCGCCAAGCCGATCGCTTTCAGCAATGAATTGATCGAGTTGTTCATGAGTGATTCGCGTGATCTCCGATTCAATTTTTTGTACGACCGGTATTTCCGGCGTTTTCGCCGAAACTTCCATCCGGCTGACGTCGCTCGGCCGGTGCAATGCGGAAGCAAAGCTTAGGAATCGAAATGCACGCATCGTGGCAATTCACTAGGTGAGTTGGGGTCGGATTGCGCAACACTCATACGGTCTTGAGGCCCGGAGTTGCAAGCGTACGTCGGTCCAAGAATTCCAATGGGCGCCGCCCCTGCCGATAAGTCTCCTGGGAGACTTGCCAAAACGGACTGATTCGGCGAGCGTTTCCGCATGATCAAGCAAATTGTTGGATCATGGAAAGCGAAGAACGGCCGCGCGACCTCACCCATCCAGTAGCGCTTCCGAGGCCTTCGGGCCAAGGACCCCATTTGCGATCATGTTCGAGAACAGATTGCCCGCGCGAGCATCAACCGCCTGAGGTGAATTTCGGAGGTCCCCGAGCCGTCGACGCTGGCGCGGCGCGAGTGCAAGCGAGCCTCAATCGGCCGCTCGTCTGTCGGCCGACGCCCGGCGTGGGCGTGACGTCTATTCCGGAGAACGCTGCTCGTGGAATGGCCGCAAGGCGAAAACCGCGCCATTCGACCTTGCCTCAAACGCAGCCGTCCCCCATTAGGTTGGCCCGAAATATAGCTAGACGACTGCCTTGATGCTTCTCCAGCCAAAGAGGCCTATTATACGACAAATAGAGTGAAATAGACTAACTAGGAAATGATGCCCATTGGTAGACTAATGGTAGAGGACCCGCATAAGGAGGTTGCTTTTGATTCCGTCGAAACTGAAGTGGTTTCAATGAGCTTTATCTCGTACGCGCAAAATTACGAGGACGTTGTATTGTGGCGCGCCCTTCGCGATGTAGCGGGCGGTTTCTACGTGGACGTCGGCGCGGCAGATCCCAGCGTGGACTCGGTCACGAAGGCATTTTACGAGCGCGGTTGGTCAGGTATCAACATTGAGCCGACCGAACCCTACTTCTCGGCGTTGCAGTCGCAACGTTCGCGTGACGTCAACCTGCGTGTGCTGGCCAGCGCTGAAGCAGGAGTTCGCCCCCTCTACGTCATCGAAGGCACTGGCCTTTCCACGCTGGACGAAGCCTTCGCGTCGAGGCACGCCGACATGGGTTTCAAGTCCCGCCAACTTATGGTGCCCCAACTGACGCTGAACCAACTACTGGAGTCGCGGTCCGGCCTGCCAATTCATTTTCTCAAGATCGACGTCGAAGGCACTGAGGCAGAGGTACTCTCAGGCATAGACCTAAACGTGTACAGGCCCTGGATTGTCATTGTCGAGTCGACGGAGCCCAATTGTCAAAACCTGACCCGCCATCTCTGGGAACATCTTCTCGTCGATCGCGGCTACGAGCTCGTCTACTTCGATGGATTGAACTGCTTCTACACGGCAAGCGAGCAGATACATCTGAAGCAGAAGCTTGCGGTGCCACCGAACGTGTTTGACGACTTTTTACCCGTCTCTCAAGTGCGGTTACAAGATGATCTGGTTCGGCAGACCCTGCGCGCGGAGGCGCTCGTTGACGCACAGGCTGCTAGTACCACACAGATCGCCAGACTGGAATCGGAGATTGGAGGAGCGCGCGACGACCTGCACACTTTGTCAGACGGAGTACTTCGACTCTCCAGAAAGTATAATAGTCTTCTTTTTAGTTACAATAAAACTGTAAACGAATTGAGCAAATTGCAAGCTTCTGTGCACTATATACTTAATAGATCACTTCTGGAGAAAATATTCTTGCGAGTAGACGGGCGACCAATCAAGCCTTTACGTCTCCTGCTATTCCACAATTCTAACAAACCTCGTAGGTTATTTCGTATTCTAGTCCTACGCAAGAGTGGGAAGCCTCGAAGAGCCTTTTCATATTGGCTAAATAGCTCGGAGCGCGATCATTTGCGACAGGCAGAAGTGACTGCGCCTGAAGCGCTGACTACTCCGCGCGAGCGATATTTTCTGACTCGACTCGCGGCATTCGCAGATGGTCGCAGATTGAAAGATCTCTAAATGCGCATTTTGATCGACCTTCAAGGAGCGCAGGGCGACAGCCGCACTCGCGGCATGGGCCGGTACGCTCTCGCTCTCGCCCTGGGCATCGCCCGCAATCGGGGCATTCACGATGTACACATTGCGCTCAGCGATCTTTTTCCGGAGACAATTGAACGCATACGCGGAACAATCGGCCGCGTTCTGCCGCAAAACAAAATCCACGTTTGGTGCGGTCAGCCCGGGGTTGCGATGCTTGATGAGTCGAGTGCGGTACGGCGACGGAATGCGGAGGTTCAGCGGGAAGCGTTTTTGGCGTCACTGCGCCCTGACATGGTTGTCGTCGCCAGTCTGTTTGAGGGTTTTGGCGACGATTGCGTCACGAGCATTAAAAGATACACAACTGTTCCGACAGCCGTGGTTTTCTATGATCTCATTCCCCTTATATACAAGGACGCATACCTAAGCGACCCTGTATACGCTTCTTGGTACAACGAAAAATTGGCACAGCTGAAACGGGCCGATCTTTGCCTCGCCATTTCCAAATCGTCGCGCCTCGAGGGCATCGACCTGCTCGGCGTCGACCCAAATCGGATTATAGACATCGCAGCCGGCACCGATTCGCATTTTCGGCCTCGTCTAGTTTCAAAACCTCAAAAAGAGCTTTTACGCGAGCGCTACGGGATCAGACACGATTTCCTAATGTATACAGGCGCCTTCGATTGGCGCAAAAACATCGAACGTTTGATCCGCGCCTACTCCCGGCTGAACTCGTCAGTTCGCGAGAAACATCAGTTAGCGCTTGTCGGCACATTGCACCCCAATCAGCAGTTAAAATTGGAGAAGTTGGCGCAGGATGCTGGGCTGGCGCGCGACGAGGTGATCGTAACGGGATACGTATCCGACGATGACTTGCTGATCTTGTACAACGCCTGCTTGGCGGTTGTTTTGCCTAGCCTCCACGAAGGCTTTGGCTTGCCGGTTCTCGAAGCGATGCAGTGTGGCAAGGCCGTTCTCGCGGCGAACACTAGTAGCCTGCCCGAAGTGGTGGGGAGACGCGATGCCTTATTCGATCCGCGCGATGATGCGGCAATCGCAGCCGCGCTAAAGCGAGTGATTGAGGATGATGGCTTCCGAGCGGAGCTGGAGCAACATGGACCTAAGCAAGCGGCCAAATTCAGCTGGGACAACACGGCGCGCCGCGCCCTCGCAGGAATCGAAAGTGCCGTGGAAAAGCCGAAGTGGACAAAAGATCGACAACGCCCGCGGGAACGAAAGCGTCTGGCCTACGTTTCGCCGCTTCCGCCTGAACGGAGTGGCATCAGCGACTACAGTGCGAAGCTTTTGCCCGCATTGCGCGCATTTTATGAGATCGACGTCATCGTCGACCAGCCGCAGGTTTCCGGAGATTGGATCGAAGCGACCGGTCGACCGCGAGGCGTCGAATGGTTTCAAGAGCATTTCCACAGATATGATCGTTTTCTCTATCAATTAGGTAATTCTCCGATTCACAAGCATACGGTCGCATTAATAGAGAAGGTGCCTGGCGTTGTTGTGCTTCATGATTTTTTCTTATCAGAACTTCAAGCACGTCGCGGCAAAAGATTATTTTTGCGTGCTTTGAAGGAAAGCCATGGCTACGGGGCAGTTATGGGGTACCTGTCGCTGTCTGGCGGCAAAGTTCCTGCTAATCTCGCTGTGATACAGAGCGCGCAGGGCGTAGTCGTTCATAGTGAGAAGTTACGTGAGGTAGCAAGCCAGTGGTATGGCGACGGAGCTGGCGATGAATTCGAAGTGATACCCTATACATACACGCTATCAAATGTCACCACGGACCAACGCGAAGAAGCTCGGAACCGCATTGGCTTTCCAAAGGATGCCTTGTTGATCTGTAGCTTTGGCTCTTTAACGCCTACAAGCTTAAACGATCGTTTAATTTCGTCTTTTCTGTCCTCTAGGTTAGTAAAGGAAGCTAACACTTATTTGATTTTTGTCGGTGAGACGGCCGGGGCGGAATTTGAACAAGGGCTCTATAGGCTAATTTCGCGAAGCGGTGTCGAGGAGCGCATCCGGATTACAGGTTCCGCAAGCCGCGAAACGTTAGGGAGGTATCTCAAAGCAGCGGATATAGCTGTCCAATTGAACGGCGATGGCGCAGGGGGGATTCTCGACTGCATGAGCCATGGCGTGCCAACTGTGATCAGCGCCAACGAGGCGATTGCTGATATCGATCGCGACGGGGTGTGGATGCTGAACTGTTCATTCGAGGATAAGGAATTAATGGAGGCGCTCGAGACGCTGGCGCACGACCCTGCGCTCCGCAAAAAAATTGGAGCCAAGGCGCAAGACCTCATTCGCACCTGGCATTCACCTGAGGGTTGCGCCGCTCTTTACTATGACGCGATAGAAAAATTCCACGACAGGGATGCGAATGAAGTGGGTGGTTTGATGCGCAAGTTGTCGGAGGCGTGGTTCGCCGAGTCCGACACGCCGATTTTGGCCTCGACTCTGAGCCGGAACTTTCCCCCGCGGCCGCGTCTGCGGCAGCTTCTAGTGGATGTATCCGAACTCGTGCACCGTGATGCGAAGACAGGCATTCAACGTGTCGT
>JGI12659J15293_10000357_pt1 | contig 14848 bp, 12 predicted proteins | sample JacPinW_OM2H0_O1_FD_15293 | JGI IMG/M metagenome (IMG submission 15293) | reverse complement strand
CGACCGTGCCTCCGCCGCGCGGCCGCCCGCCTTCGACGATCAGATCGTCGCCCTCGATCGCGCAATCGACGCCTGCCGCCTCGAGTCCCGCGGCGACCGCGGCGAGACGATCGCTCTCCTTGACCTTAAGTTCGCTCAAACCCCGCATGCGCGTCGAGCCGGAAGCGAAGGCGGCGGCGACCGCCAGGATTGGATATTCGTCGATCATCGAAGGGGCGCGCGCGGCGGGAACATCGACGCCCTTGAGCGTGCCCGCCCGCACCCGCAAATCAGCGACCTCCTCGCCGCCCTCGCGCCGTTTGTCGAGCGTCTCGATGTGGGCGCCCATCTCCTTCAGCGTCGTAAGAAGCCCGGTCCTGAGCGGGTTCATCATCATCCCCTCAATGATGATGTCCGACCCCGGAACGATCAGGGCGGCGACGAGGGGGAATGCCGCGGACGAGGGATCGGCAGGAACGACCACGGTCGCGGGACGCAACTCCGGTCGACCGACGAGCGTGATCCGCCGCCCCTCGCCCTCGGATGAGACAGTGACCTCCGCGCCGAAATGAGCAAGCATCTTCTCGGTATGGTCGCGCGAGGCTTGATCCTCGATCACGGTGGTGACGCCGGGCGCGTTGAGGCCCGCGAGCAGCACGGCGGACTTGATCTGCGCCGAGGCGACCGGGGTGCGATATTCGATCGGCGCCGGATCGCGGGCGCCCTTGAGCACGATTGGGCAACGCCCGCCGTCGGCTTCGGATAGAACCTGGCCGCCCATGAGCCGGAGCGGGTCGAGGATGCGCCGCATCGGCCGCTTGCGCAGCGAGGCGTCGCCGTCGAAGGTCGCGGTGATTCCATGGCCGCCGACGACCCCCATCATCAGCCGGCATCCTGTGCCGGCGTTGCCGAAATCGAGCGTTTCGCGTGGCGGCGGAAGCGCCCCGATGCCGGGGCCCCGAACTCGCCACTGGCCCGGCGCGAGACGCTCGATCTCGGCGCCGAGCGCCTGGCACGCCTTGCCGGCGCCAAGCACGTCGTCGCCCTCAAGCAGCCCTTCCACTTTCGTTTCGCCGCAGGTCAGAAGGCCAAACAGAAAGGCGCGATGGGAGATCGATTTGTCGCCCGGGGGGCGGACGCGCCCTTTAAGCGGTCGCGCGCGTTTGGCGCTGAGCGGCGACGCCGTGGAATGAGGCGACGGGCGAGCGGGCACGAAACGACCTTCCTTGCCGGGATGCGGCCGCGCGAGGCCGCGGCGGCTCGCGCTCGTATCACCCACGATTGCACCTGTCGACCATTGAAAAAGCGCATTGACACGGGAGGGAGCGGTGACTAACCGGAGCCCTCCTGAACACCGGCCTCACCTACGGGGAATTGATCGCAGTGGCCAAACCCGAACTCGGAACCAAGCGCCAGTGCCAGAACTGCGGCGCGAAATTCTTCGATCTCAACAAGGATCCCATCATCTGCCCGAAATGCGGGACCGTATTTCAGGGCGCGACCGCGCGCGCGCGCCCAACCGCCAAACCCGAGGAAGAGGAAGCCGAACTCTCAACCCCCGCCGGCGTGGAGGTCGTGTCGCTCGACGAGGTCGAGGCGAGCGAGGAGAAGGCTGCCGAGCCGGCGGTCGACGATATCGATGTCGAGGAGGATGACGCCGAGACGCCGGACGACCCATTCCTGGAAGAGGAGGAGGAGGATGACGACGACGTCACCAACCTCATCGATGGCGACATCGCTCCTGACGAGGAAACCTGAGTGGCGCGGCGGGGGCCCGCGGCTTTTTTGGCCCGCGGCCCTTGTGGACGCCGCAAGTTTGCGGTTATACCGCCGCCCTCGGAAGTAAGGCGCGCTTCGCCCAATCGGAGCGCAACGTTTTGGAGATTGGGGCCATAGCTCAGTTGGGAGAGCGCTTCAATGGCATTGAAGAGGTCGTCGGTTCGATTCCGTCTGGCTCCACCAATCAAATCAATCATTTAGCAAAAGTCATAGTCAGCGCCACACGGCGTGGCGTAAACACTGGCGTAAACGTGCCACGCTTCCACACCCTGTGGGGTTTCGCTAGGGTCATTTAGACGCTCGTAGGCTACCGTCGGCGCTGTCGGCGGCGTCAACGCTCGGGCGAAGGCGTAAAGCGCGGCGTGCGCGTGTCTGTGTCAATCTTAGGCGGTATCGAGTGCCGCTACGGCTGTCGGGTGGGCACCATTGGCGCGGCGCGCGCCGAGTATACCTGATCTTGATTTATGCAGGCGGTCCGGCGCAAAGAACTCCCCGGAGTCGCGAAAACTATGGTCGATGAAAGCGAATTGCCGTCGTCGCCCGCCGAGCGCGCGACGATGATGGAAAATCTGATGACGGAGCATGCCACGGGCGGCACCGACACGGACACATACATCTATGAGCACCTTCGCCGGGAGTTTATGGCCGATCCCGCCACGAAAGATTTGCTGCCGAATTTCGTACGCACAAGCCGGACTCTCAGTGCGTTCTGGCCGTGGATCAAAAACGAAGCCGGAACCTATGCAGATCGTCGGAGGCTAATCAGCAATGCTTTTGGTCCGTTGTGCGACTACCTGGAAGGCCGCAATCGCGCGCCCGGCGATCACGTAGTATCAACGTCGCTCGAAAGCTTCGACGCGGAAGGCGTTCACGCCGTGTGGGGCAAGGCGCTTGAGCGTCGCACTGCTGACCCGGAGGGTGCGATTACGATTGCGCGCACGCTGTTGGAAACAGTGTGTAAGCGCATCCTCGATCAAATTCCCGGCGCGGCCTACACAGACAAGGAAGATTTGCCGAAGCTCTACGGCATGGTGGCGCGGGCGCTCAACCTAGCCCCAGATCAGCATTCCGAGGAACCGATAAAGGCAATTCTCGGCGGGGCGATGAACCTTGTCAACGGTATCGGCACGCTCCGCAATCGTCTAAGCGACTCTCATGGGCGGGGCGGAAAACCCGTGCGGCCGTCTCCGCGTCACGCCAGCCTTGCCGTCAATCTCGCGGGAGGCGTGGCTACGTTCCTCGTCGAAACATTTCTCGCCCGACAAGAGGGCAAAGGCGCTTAGAGCGCGTTCGCTTTGGCGCAAAACGCCGGGTGCGGATTTCTTGTTTCATTGCCCGAAGTTGAGATAGCCCGAAGGACGAAACTCGGTTTCCTTACTGTTTGTGGCGAGGAGGTTAGTCCACTGTGTGATTGCCATCTCCGACGTGGACCGCAGTGACGCCCGCGACCTCATTCAATCGCGAGGCCAGCCTACCAACAGGCCTTGCGCCTCGGACTTCGACTCGGAGTGTTACAATCCCCTCTGTTGGCAGGTCGCCTAGCGGGGCCTCGTAGACTTCCTCTGGATGATCCTCCCATCCTGTGCCGCGACCCTTGCCCGCCTGCGCGCCCGATTGACCTCTTCCGCGCGACGGCTTGCCCTCGGTTTGAACCCGGCTCACCGAAAATTCTTGACTGGTACAAACGGCGAGAATCTCTCTTAAAGCGCCGCGGCGCGCCTCATAGGAAATGTGAAGGGACGAAGGCGCCCAGCGCGATTTGGGTAAATTACGCTCGATCGCTGGAAAGATGAATACCACGATGAAATGGACGCAGGTCACAGCGATGGCCAGGATCGGGAGGCCGGCACCCGCCGCCATGCCTATTGCGGCTGTGAGCCAGACGATCGACGCTGTTGTGAGCCCTCGCACAAGGTCCTTCCGGACGAAGATAACGCCGCCGCCGATGAACCCAATTCCCGAAACAATCTGGGCGGCGACGCGCGAAGGGTCGAGGACGACGCGGCCGTTCTCGAGTACGTCGGTAAAACCGTATTTGGAGACGAGCATAATTAAGGCAGAGGAAACGCCGACTAGCGTATAGGTGCGCAGACCTGCGCTCTTCTGACGAATCTCACGCTCAAGCCCGATCAGCGCGGACAATACAAAGGCCAAAGCAAGTTCGGACAGCTGAAGCCAGCTCTGTCCGATTGGTTCTCCGAACAGCATGTGATTGAGCATTCGGGCGTCCTAGATCTCTGGCACCACTCTGACTCGCTGTGTAGCAGCGCCTATCATCATTCATCTTCCTCTAGATGCTTCATGAACTTGGCGAGGTCTTCGCCCTTGAGCGTGCTCTCCGCGATTGTGTTCCAAAGCCCTTCCGCCTCTTTCAGCCGATTGGACCGCCTAGTCAAATTGTGTCTCTACGCGCGGCACGCACCGCGAGATGAGCTACTCGGTACTGTCAGAAAGCGGCCCTACTAGCGGCGGCGGCGGCGCGTTTGGCGAATGCGGCCACAATCTTTTTAAGGCCCGCCTCCTTGATCATGGCGATCGCTCTGCTCGGTTCGACCCATTGTGTCGTCCGTTGATGGGACTCGGGCCACACATGGCTCTGCCGCTTTACTAGAAGCGGATAGACTTTCACTTCGCACATCGTCGTGCCGCCTGCTTCATCGCGCAGTTTGTCGTAAGCGAAGACGCCTATGGGTTTGGGGCCAATTCTCCCTGTGACCCCCGCTTCTTCGAAGGCTTCGCGAGCCGCAGACTTGGCTGGTCTTAATCCCCTAATCAGCCATCCCTTGGGGACGATCCAGCGCCTTGTCCCGCGCGTTGTCACCAACAAAATCTCCAACGCGGCGTCTTGGCTAAAGCGGTAAGGCAGCGCTCCATATTGCACGCGCACCGCCAGTTTTACCTTTCGCCTGCGGGGTTTGCTGGAACTGCCAACCTTTCCCTTTTTCGATTTCACGCCCACTGCTCCCCCGTATGGCGTGGCTCGGTAGAGTTTGGCGTCGAGGTCACTGAACTGAAAAGTCGGCCGGCAGCCGTATCCCTGCGTTCCGCGCCGCTTTTAAAATAGAAATCGCCAACCGCAATGCATCTGGCGCGGGCGTCGAAATGTCCACCGTGGATGGAATACCGCTGGACCGTTGGTGTTCCGAAAGATGTCGGGGAGCTAAAATGCTTGCAGTTATCGCGGCGACGTGCTCGCCCTCGTCGTCGACCTTAATTTGAACCCGGAAGTTTCCAAGCCGACGATCAAACTCATTCTTTCCAGACGCAATGTCCAACCTATGGCCCACGCAGCGCACTCCCTTTTCCGGGCGATGCGTTCACGTTGGACCAATCTTGGTTTCTTCCTCAAGTCCCCAAATGCTAAGGAGCGACCGTGGGCCTGCAGTCCTAGGCTTCGGGGAGCGCTGATCCTAGCCTACTCGGGCGTAGCCCACGTTAAGCCGATGACCGCTTTTTGCGCATTGTGGGCTGCCGGTTCATTTTGAGTTGACGCCCATGCGTGGTTCAGAAATCGCCAGATTTCGGACCATTTCTCAAATGAAGTGGCGACCGCTTGGCCGGTTCATCTCGGCTACAGCTCAAAAGCACCCCGGTGGGTTGCGCGCCGCCCAACGGATTCCATTTTTCACTTCGAATGTCGTATTGGCGTTCCGGATCGGTGTCAGAATGGCGAGCGGTGAAGAACGTCGCCCACTTCCCGTATCGACTCCGCGGTAATGCGCTATTTCGAGGCACAGAGGACACCCGTTCATGAGAACCATTACGCGAAGAAGTTTTAGCTACGGGATTGCCCTGCTTCCGTCTCTTCCCTTCACAGAAGCCCACGCTCAAACGAGTGTCAGCCCGGATGAGGCGCGCGCCATCGCCAAAGAGGCTTATATCTACGGCTTCCCGATGGTTGATAGCTATCGCATCCAGCACGCCTATTTCGTTGATGCCGGCAATCCCGAATACAAGGGACCGTGGAACCAGATCGTCAACATCCCGCGTGTCTATACGCCGGCTGACATGGCGATCCAGACGCCGAACTCGGATACGCCCTACTCCTTTGCTGGCCTGGACCTTCGGGCCGAGCCCATCGTGCTCACCGTGCCGGTGATCGAAAAGGAACGCTACTTCAGCGTCCAGCTTATCGACGCCTACACGTTTAATTTTGCCTATATCGGCAGCCGTACGACTGGCAATGACGGCGGCAGCTTTCTTATCGCCGGGCCAAACTGGAAGGGCGAGAAGCCCAAGGGCGTGACGAAAGTGATCCGCTCCGAGACCGAGTTTGTGCTCGCTGGCTATCGCACTCAGCTTTTCAACCCGGGCGATCTCGACAACGTGAAGAAAGTTCAAGCCGGTTACAAGGTGGAGCCGGTATCGGCGTTTCTCGGCCAGCCGGCGCCCGCGCCCGCGCCAACCATTGATTTCATCAAGCCGCTCACACCCGAAGCGCAGAAGACCTCGCCGCAGCTCTTCAATATTCTGAATTTCGTTTTACAGTTCTGCCCGACCAACCCCTCCGAGACAGAACTCATGGCGCGTTTCGCCAAGATCGGCGTCGGCGCGGGGAAGACCATTGACGCCAGCTCGCCTGAAATGAAAACAGCCCTCGAACAAGGCATCGCCGACGCTTGGGCCGACTTCGCAGGCTTGAAGAAATCTATTGATGCAGGGAAGGTGACCGCAGGCGACCTCTTTGGCACGCGGGAATATCTGAAGAACAACTACCTCTACCGCTTGGCCGGAGCAGTGCTCGGCATCTACGGAAATTCGAAGCAGGAGGCGATGTATCCGGTCTATACCGTCGACGCCGATGGACAGAAGCTGGCTGGGTCCAACCGCTACACCGTGCGGTTTGCGCCGGGCCAACTTCCCCCCGTCAACGCGTTTTGGTCGCTGACGATGTATGAGCTCCCGGCGAGCCTCCTTGTGGCCAATCCTATCAACCGCTACCTGATCAATTCGCCGATGCTGCCGAACCTCAAGCTCGATGCGGACGGCGGCCTGACGCTGATCATCCAGAACGAATCCCCCGGCAAGGACAAAGAGGCCAACTGGCTGCCCGCGCCGAAGGGACCCCTCATCATGTACATGCGCCTCTATTGGCCGAAAGACGCGGCCCTGGACGGCCAGTGGAAAGCGCCGCCTGCGCTGCGTGTTGGGTGAAGGCCGGCCGCTGCGCGGTCGCCTTCAATTATCACTGAGTAGAGATCAATCCGATGGACCTTAATTTACAGACATCCGCCCTCCCCCGAAGCCGACTCCGGCGCGGCGAGTTTCGAGCGGTGCAGCAGTCAGCGCGGCATGGAGGTGATCTTTACGGCTCTACGGGCTCCGTCAGAACCAAGTGCTCGCCGCTTCGCGGCGGTTGGATGAGTATAGCGTTCGCTGCTCGGGCGCATTGATGCGCACCACACGTCGCCCTGGCAGCTTGAAATCATCGGTGAATGGCCGGGCCCTATAGAACTCGCGGATCTTGCCACCGGTGTTGTCGTCGGTGACCAAAACCGTCCGGTAAGACTTATCCGATGGATCCAAATTATCCGTGCGGCGCATATTCGCTTCGACCCGCTCGCGCATCATCTCGGTGAATTTGGGAACCACCTCGTTTGGTAGTTGAGAGAAATTGACGCCGGCGATCTGCTCGCCGCGTGGAATGTATTTGCTGCCGAGCTCCGCCAGCCTCCGCTGGTAATTGTAGATGGACTCATCAGCCCTTTGCGCCGGAGCGCTTCTGCCCAATTTCTGGAACGTCTCATCCCACACTGCGTGGACTCCAGTCGGCTCGAGGTGTGCATCAGTCATTTGCCGCTATCTCCTTCTTCAGTGTCGCGTTGCGTCCGGGTCGTCCTCCGGTGAGGTGAAGATCGCTTCCGCTTCAAGCAGGGCCTGGCGCGCGCGCTGCTGGCAAGCCAAGGCGTCAATTCTGCTCTCAAGCTCATCCAACTTGCGGTGCAACTCGAGTCTGTCGCGGACCCGGCGAATTTCGTCCACCGAGTCGCGGAAGGCTTGCGCTAAGGTCGCTGGCGCATCAGCGGGCGGTGTTTGATTGGCGTCCGCACGGCGGGTCGTCTTGGTGGTCGTGTCAGCGAGAGCTTCGCGCACGACACTCTGAATCTCGGAGAGAGCCAATGCCCGCGCCTTCCACCTTGGCATGGTTCCCCAGCTCGTCTCGACATCGGCTAGGTCCTCAGACGGCGGTCGGATGCGGTTGGTCATTGCCACTGCTCCTGAATAAAAAGAGCCCCTCGCCCAAATCCCACCACCCCAGGAAGAAGGTTGGTTTGAGCGAGGGGGACCGCCCACTCAGCGGCATGATGAATGGGCGGATCAACCACGGTCATCGCTTCACCGGATGCCAAGTGGAGCAAGTCATCCGGTCCACTTCCCCGTGGATGATTGGCATGAAAAGTACCCCGCCCAACCAGCCCAGGAGTTGCGGCTGACTGATTGGGCGGGGATCGACGCCCGCTGCGCGGCTCACCCTTGATTGCGGTCAAGTGTGATGTCGCCTTGGCGGGCGTCGTCGCGGAACGCTCCTGGAGATCAATGGAGTCAGCTCCGAGATCGTTGAATGGAATGAGTTCGCCGCTATCGATCATTGGGCATGATCTCTCCTGGTAGATCCGACCCGGTGTCTGGCAGCGACGCGGCAAATTTAATCGGGGTCGGCGGCGTCTAGCAATGTGTCAGCCATCATCTTTATCGATGGCCCACGACGGTAAAGATATATTGAGTTCATATACTTAAACGCCGTAGGTCGGCCCGAGCGCATTGGACGCTCATACGCGGCGTCGGCGTACGGACGGCCGTCAACTCAGCGGAGCGCTCCGACGCCATTTCTGCGCCGTCTATGTCAATCTTAGGCGTTGTTTGGCGGGCGATTGTTTTTGACGGATGCCGCCGTGAGAATCTTCGCCGTTTTCCTACTCGGCGTAAACACGGCGTAAACGGGATGAGGTGTTATGCGCTGTCATGATGTGTGGTTAAAGCAGCGTCACATCTCGTGTCAACGTCTTGCCATGAAATGATTTTCTTGACTCGGGATGTTGTTGTTTGTTACGGTAATTTAGCCGCCGCTACTTCAATGGCATTGAAGAGGTCGTCGGTTCGATTCCGTCTGGCTCCACCATTTAATTCAACCCCTTAGCAAACGTTTGGGAGCATCATGCGGCGATTGTCTGGCGTTCGGTAAGCACCGGGTAAGCAACCCGGCAATTTTCGGCTGAACCTCCACCGCGGTCCTAATTGGATGGCGCGTGCGCGCGCAAGTTCCCTGTTTGCCGAGAATTGTTCGTTGCGATCATGGCCGGCTTTTGCGTGTCCGGCTTCGCGACGAACCGAGGGCAAAAGGCACATTCGACGCGGCGGAGGTCCTCAAGAAATATTCGCAGTAAGCGCGAGCGACGAATCGGACCTAAGTTTTTAGCCGCGTCGATGGCTTCACCGGTATTATGGCGCAAACGCCACAAGAAATTTAACCGCCGGGCGACGGCCGAGGACGGGAGGGTGCTGATTCACCTAGCGCCGCAACAGCGAGAGAAGAAGCGCCAGCGCCAGCAGCGCGGCGACGCCCTGCCAGAAGCGCACTGGGGCCCGCTTGAGCAGCGTCTGCGGCCGGCGCGCCGGCGCCGGCGCGAGCGGCGGACCGGCCTCCATCTCGGCGGCGAATTCCGTCGCGTCGCGAAAGCGTTCGGCAGGATCGACGGCGATCGCCCGCCCGAGAACCGCTCCCAGCCAGGCGGGCAGATCGGGCCGCAAGGCGGCGAGGTTCTTCGGACGCTCGCCCCTCGGCGGGCTAGTCGCGTCCGGATTGCCATAAGGGAACTCGCCGCTGAAAGCGCGGAACATGGTCACGCCCAGCGCATAGATGTCGGTCGCCTCATTGCCGGCTTCACCCTTGAACATCTCCGGCGCCATATAGGCGGGCGTGCCGGGAATATCCTCGGGCGGAAAATCCTCCCAGCGAGGCACGCGCACGACACCGAGGTCGACGAGCTTAAGCTTGCCGCCGCCTTCGAGGATCACATTGTCCAGCTTGATGTCGCGATGGGTGACACCCAAGCGATGCAGGGCGGCGACCCCTCTGGCGAGGCCGATGCCGGTCGCCCGCCCCTCCTCCAGGCCAATCGCCGGGCGGCGTACAAGGCGCTCTGGGTCCCGCTACCAATGCTTTCAATATGTTAATGTCTATTTGAGCTCGCTCTGGCCGAGCTTTTCAGGGCGTGGACAGCCCGTGGACAGCGCCGTGCTGAATTTTGGATGTCGGCCAGCTCACAATGGGCTCAGCGGCCGGGGCCTGCGGCGGCGGTGGCGGCGTCGTCTCGCCTCCGATGACGAACCTGGACGACGGCCTTCATGCTCAACCGAACCGCAAGAGCGTGCTGCTCTCGACGATTACGGGCATCCTCGGCGACTACCACAAGACATCAGCGATGGAGACCTTCACCGCCAGCAGGGGCGACCGCCACCCGACGGAACTCGCAGACCTGCGCGGGGCGAGGTTGGTGACGGCGAGCGAGACGGAGGAAGGCCGCCACTGGGCCGAAAGCCGCATCAAGCAATTGACGGGCGGCGACCGCCTCTCGGCACGCTTCCGGCGGCAGGACCTCTTTGAGTTTCAGCCGACCTTCAAGCTCGTCATCGCTGGCAATCACAAGCCGAGCCTGCGCAGCGTCGATGAAGCGATGCGCCGCAGGTTCCACATGATCTCGTTCACGGTGACCATCCCGGCCGCCGAACGTGACGGCGATCTGACCGAGAAGCTGAAGGCCGAGTGGCCGGGCATCTTGAAGTGGCTCGTTGAAGGCTGCCTCCGATGGCAGGGGGAGAAGCTCTCGCCTCCGTCCGCAGTCACTGTGGCCACGGCGGAGTACATGGAGGCGGAAGACGCCACCGCCTCGTGGATCGCCGACAAGTGCGAGGTGGACCCATCCGCTTGGTGCAGCTCGATGGAGCTGTTCGCCTCGTGGTCAGCCTGGGCGACCAAGGCCGGAGGGCAGATCAGCTCCCAGAAGCGCCTCACTCAGACGCTGGAAAGCCGGGGCTTGCACAGTTGAAGCGTCCGCTCGGCACTCCGTGAAGCGAGGGCAGCAACTCCCGCGTCCTCGTGCCGCCGTCCGTGGCGTGCAGAGCCGGTCGCCAGCAGGGGCAGGCATCCTGTCAGTTGACCCTTGCCAAACGTGACGTTTCGCCGCAATATCACTCTTCGAGCGCGGCTCACTCTTCGAGCGCGGCGCAATTTGGCGAACGTTCGGGGAAGACCTCTGATGTTCTTCTTCGCCAGCAACATGCTTCGGAGCGTGCAAGCATAGCAAAATTCCGCCCCCATGTCGGGCTGCGATTAAAGATTATTGTTCTTCAATGCCCGTAACAGATACCTCGCGGATGGATTTGCAGAAGTCGATAACGGACTTTGTCATCGTTACAACGCCGGGGCTTCTGTTGTATTTCCTCGGGTGGGCGTATCTATCTTATTATTTATTCTTGTTTGGTGTCAACCCGTCCGAGTTAAAATTGGACCCACAGACGGTTTTTATTAGCTCGTACGTCCCACTATACGGGCTTGTAGCGAGCAACTGGATTTCATCGATATTATCATTTTTGGTATTATTATTTATTATACTTGCGCTATTTACTGGCTTGTTCGATAATATCTCTTCCAAATTTGTTGGCGCGTTTCCAAATTATATAGCTTTGCATATACCGTGGCTCAAATACCGACCGGTCTTCACTTAGTCCCACTTGGCGCACTGTTTATTTTACCGTACTGTTTTTCTTCCTACTACTAATTTTTTTAAACTTTATCTTGATCCCAATTGGGAGATCGAGCGCCAGAGCGGCGGCCAATGAACGATGGTCCGGCCTTGGTCAGGAAATAACAGTCATTCTAAGTCAGGAGAATAAGTCAGTTAAATCAGGACAGCCGTCGGACAATTCAGATAAGAATGTGATTTCGGCCGCGTGGATCGAAAATTCTAAAAGCTGTCAGACCAGGAGTGCGCTAGTGTCAGTCTTTTCTGATGATAGCACCCTTTTTCTACTTTGTCGTGCCAAGGACGACCTGCAGAGCGGTATAGTATTCGAAGTAACTAAGGAAAAATGTTTAATATCGGCGGGAAACGTGTCCGAAGGAGGATGAGATGAACAAACTTGGTAAGATGGCCTTGTTTGCACAGATAATCTACTTAGTTTGCAGTATTGGAAATTTTACTCAAGCGCAGGACGCAACGACGGCTCCGCTAACAGTTAATGGTATGGCGATAGTTGATCTGGATGGTCCATATCAGTATAACTCCGGGGGAGTACCGCTTTTCGGATACATTCGAACTCCCGTGTTTATCATGTCTATCGATCCAAAAGACAATAACCCCGCAGGCAAGACGGCGCACCAACCCACAGACAGAGTGAAACTTCGTATTTGTAAGACCAATACGGAGATAACAGTAAACTACAGCGACTTGGTACCTAGCGAACAGAAATGCCAAACCCGCGGCCGCACCTGGCCCGAGGATATAGGATCCTTGCCAGAATGGAAGATCAATTCTGGCAAACTTGTAGTCGATCAAAAGGCTACTTGGTCGCAAATCGTCAAACAGGCCTTGACGGGGCTTAGTTTGAAAGATATCCCGATTTCTGCTCTCCCGGTTGGCTATCAATCTGTTTTCCTTTCTGAGGAGCAGGGCAAAACCGTGGCGATTACGCTTCCGGCCGACGATGGAAGCCTATTCCTGGGAATATTGCCTAAACTAAAAACAGGCAACGGTTCGTAAGTGATAAAAATCACACATTGAGATGTCATTCCGGAGCGCGGAAGCTCGCGCTAGGCCAAACGAATGACCTGTCTCGACTTTTGAATAGAAGTCGCGCGTGTCTTGTTGGGCCTTGGTCGGGCCCCGGGCGTTAGCGTGACAGCGGCCGGATCTAGGGCGGATAAGGACTCGCCGGTCGAGGATCGACAGGCTTTAGGCCGCCGGATTTTTGCCGCCGCCTCTGGATTTGCTGGCGTTCTCTTGGTCGCCTGCCGGATTTCCAGCGCCGCCGTCAGCTCGAAGAGGCTCTAACTTGCAATGATGAGCTTCGTCGCTCACGTCTTTCGCGACAACGGCGCAGCGGCGTAGTTCGCATCAGGAAACATGGGCCGACTGTCTGACGACGACTTTTGCGCCGACCTGGACGCGGTCGTAGAGGTCGATCACGTCGGCGTTTTCGAGACGAAAGCATCCCGATGAAACGGCGTGCCCGATCGTCTCCGGCTGGTTCGTTCCGTGGATGCGGAAGACGGTGTGACCGAGATAGAGGGCTCGCGCGCCGAGGGGATTGCCCGGACCACCCGCCATGAACCGGGGCAGATAGGGTTGCCGTCCGACCATTTCCGACGGCACGCGCCAGTCCGGCCACTCCTGTTTCTGGGATACCCGCTCGACGCCCGACCATTGGAAACCGACACGTCCCACGCCGATGCCGTAGCGGATGGCCAGATCGTTCGGCTGGACGAGATAGAGATAGCGCTCGCCAGTGTCGATGATGATTGTTCCGGGCGCCTCGCTCGTATGGAACCGCACTATCTGTCGGGCATCGGTCTCGCCCGACCGCTCCTCGTCCGAAGGCTCACTCGCGGCTTGGTCCTCGGTGTTCACGGCGACCTGCTGGGCGACCGCGATCGTTCCGGAAAGAGAGGACGCCAGAACGGCGACCGCAGCGGCCAGCGCTCCGCGCAACACAAAACGCGATGTCGGAACCATCAAACTCTCCCGCTAGCTCCACGGTTTGCGGCGCTCCGCCGCGCTGCGACTCAGACGGCGCAACGCAGGAGATGTTCCATTTCCGCCGTGGGGAGAGCCTGGCTGGCTTACATTGAGTGGGAACACTCGCGCCAACGAAATCCCCGTGAGTCAGCCGGCGACGCCTTGATGGGACGGCGGTTCGGCTTATGGTCGGCGCGCCTGGCCCTCACTCCGGGGATGCACCATGCCGCCGCTGCCGCTCAACGACGAAGAGATGAACGTGCTTTGGATCAGGTAAAGGGCGCCCTCGGTGCGCCTCCGTGGGCTCCTGCCGCCAGCCAGTGGGGCCCGGACTACAAGAGCGCCCTGTCTGTCGCCCAAGGAGGCGTTGCGCCGTGGTGGAGCGGCGGGGCCATCCGGCTTACGCTCAGCGCGACTCGAATGTCGGTAGAATGTCCAGCGACGCATATGCGGGATTTGCGAGAATTAGCGGGAGCAAGGCTGACGCCGCTGACGTGATCAACGACAGACGCGTTAGGCCCCGGCGCGACGGACCGGCCTTGACGACCTGCGCGGCCGAACGCTTGACGACACGCGACATGCATGGAACCAAGTCGGAGGAACTGTCGCACCCTAATGCGGTTATCTGGCAATTGGTCCCAAACATCAACGTCTCAATCCGCGTGCGCGCTCCAGGAGATCCAACCTCGCGAACCTTCACGTCGTGGGGATACCAGTCAGTCCCGCGATAGCCGCGCTTGTCGAGCCGTTCGCAATAGTGATCGAAGCCCTGACCGTAGCCCTCGTAATAATCCACGATGTCGAGGTGGTCGGGGTAGACCTGAAAGCACCAGATGGCCATGGCGTCGTCGACGCCGATGTCCCAGGCCGTCTGAACCGGCAGGTCGGTGTTGACTGGCACGTCGCAGATGCGGCCCTGCTGCTCGGCGACGCTTCGCCTGTATCGATTGATAGCGACGATGGATGCGTCAGCGCCGTTGCCCGCGCTCGCCGATCAGGAGCCGACATAGGCCGCAGCTTCAGTCCTTGCCCGCGGTTGGGCGTTGAAACAATTGGCCGACCGATTGGAGAAGTCATGCTCTTCGTCACAAGGAATGTCGCGGGAGGATTGGGCGCTCGAGTTCGATGCGGCTCACCTTCGAGCTGGATTCGATCCAAGAACCCACGGCGTACGACGGGACGCGCTGAGGGAGCGTTCGCATTGAAGCTAAAATTCAGAGTGCCTCAGTCGCAGTCATCTCGGCAAACTCAGGCGCCTCTCCGCCCAGAAAAATGTCGCGGTACACGTCTTCGCCGAAACTTGTGCCAAGGGGTTCGCCTTCGACCAGCTTAAACGTCCGGCGGCCGTCATCTTT
>JGI12659J15293_10000355_pt1 | contig 14886 bp, 10 predicted proteins | sample JacPinW_OM2H0_O1_FD_15293 | JGI IMG/M metagenome (IMG submission 15293) | reverse complement strand
GCCGAATACGCCCGCCTATCTTCCACCGGCGACATCGAGAAAACAACCTGGGGTTGTGCCATTCAAGGCTATTCGATCTTTTCCAAGCCACTGACGGCCGCGCGCACTCGCGACTGCCTGGAAGCGGCAGCGCAAGAAGAGCCCTCGAACGTCAACGTGTGGGAGGCGCTCGCCAATGTCACCTTTGCGCAGAGGCTTTTTGGCTGGGGACTGCCGCCGGAAGAGGCGAGCGCCGACAAGCGTGCCCATCTCGCGGATCGGCAGTTGCAGGCGGCCCTGCGCGCCCGCGATCTGGCGCCTTCGGGCAGCCGCGCTCAGTTCTACGTCGCCGAGGGATACTACGCCACATGTCAACCGGAGCGCGTTCTAGTGGAGGCGGAAAAAGCGGCGTCGCTCGGTCCCTACGACGCCTTCGCGTTAGGAACTCTCGGGGAGTTTGTGGCGTTCACCGGTCATTGGGATGAAGGGAACGCTCTGGCCGAAAGGGCCCTCAAGCTGGCGGGTCCCTCCGCGAGTCCAGACTGGTGGTGGCCGTCGGCGAAGCGAGCCTGGTTCCGCGGCCAATATCAAGAGGCCTACGAGGACTTTCAGCGCGCGTATATCGAGCCGTTCTGGCTATCGCATCTCGATCTCGCCTACACCTTACCGTTCCTCGGCCGCGTCGATGAGGCGAAGCAGCATATCGCGGCGCTTCTCAAAATGTATCCCACAATGACGATTCGCGAAGCCAACGCGTTCTATAAGCTCAGCTGCTTCGACACTGCCTATCGCGAGAAGATGGCCGGCGCTCTGCGTCAGGCCGGGCTACCCGAGTAGCGACTACTTCCCTCACCACGACGTCCGCCGCGATCCAGAGCGTCCACTTTACGTCGATTCGAGACATCGACTCGACGTCTCAACTGCGCAAATAGCGGTCATTGCCCAAGGGCGAGGCGAATGGGTCAAATCGCCGTCGGAGCAAAGGCTGCAGGTTCTCCGCTGTTCGCGGAAGCGGCGACTCCGAGGAGGTCCTTGCGCTGTGCTAGTCTCGAAAGCGGCGGAGGTTCGCCGTGAGCGAGACCCGGAAAATTGCGGCGATTCTGGTCGCGGATGTTGTCGGCTACAGCCGACTCGCCGGCGCGGACGAGGATCGCACGCTGGCGCGGCTGCGGGGTCTCAGGAGCGACCTGATCGACCCCGCGATCGACGCCCATCACGGCCGCATCGTCAAGCGCACCGGCGACGGCAGCCTGATCGAGTTCCGCAGCGTCGTCGACGCGGTGCGCTGCGCAATCGAAGTGCAGAACGGCTTGGTCGAGCGCAACGCCGGCCTGCCGCCCGAGCGCCGCATCGAGTTCCGTGTCGGCATCCATCTGGGCGACGTGGTCGAGGAGAGCGACGGCGATCTGATGGGCGACGGCGTCAATATAGCCGCGCGATTGGAGAGCATCTGCCAGCCGGGCGCGATCTGTCTGTCCGAGGACGCCTATCGTCAGGTGAGCGGCAGGCTCGACATGGAGGTGACTGATCTCGGCCCGACCAAGCTGAAGAATATCGAAAAGCTAATCCGCGCCTACTCGCTTGAGGTCTGCAAGCCTGCGCTGGCGAAGGCGGTCAAGGCGGACGCTCCCTTCCGTCGCTCGATGGCCGCGCTGCTCGTCGCGGTGGTCGCGGCGCTGATCGCGATCGCGGCCGGCGCTTGGCATTTTTGGGGCGTCAACCACGCCCCGCCCGAGGCCGCGCAACTTTCCATCGTCGTCTTGCCTTTCTCAAATCTCTCGGGCGATGCGAGCCAGGATTACTTGGGCGACGTTCTGACCGAAGAGCTGACCACCAGTTTGTCGCGGCTGCCCGGGAGTTTCGTCGTCTCGCGCACTACGGCCGTCTCCTATCGCGGCAAGGCGATGGACGTGAAGCAGATCGGCAAGGAACTCGGCGTGCGTTACGTGCTGGAGGGGAGCGCGCAAAAGAGCGGGATGCGGGTCCGTGTCGACGCTCAGCTCATTGACGTGGCGACGGGCGCTCACCTGTGGGCCGATCAGTTCGACGCGGATCAAACCGATCTCCTTGCGATGCAGGACGAGATCGTCACTCACCTCGCCCGGGCCATACAAGTCGAATTGACCACGGCAGAAGCGAGCCGCATCGCGCGGGCGCACCCTGAAAATCCTGACGCCGAGGAACTCGCTCTGCAGTGCGAGGCCGCTTATCTTCACGGTGGCCCAATATCGAAAGAAATGGCGCAAGCCTCTGGCCTTTGCGAACAGGCTCTGCGGATCGACAAAAACAATGTTCGCGCCCTGGTGGTTTTGGCGATAAGACGTCTGGCGCTCCTGTACAATTGGCAAAGCATCGACCCACAAGCCGACCGTCTCGCCGCCGATGACTTGATATCGCGCGCCCTTGCGATTGATTCGAACAATTACTTCGCTCACTACGCCAGGTCGCAGTTCCTTGCGCCGCTGCGCCCGGATGAGGCGATTGTCGAAGCCGAGCGGGCTCTTGCTCTCAATCCGAGTTTTCTTCCGGCCTACATTTCGCTTTGGGTCGCGGACTGGACGGCGGGACGCACCGAAAAGGCCGATCAATACCTTGATGAGGCGTTGCGGCTCGGTCCCCACGACTCCCTTGCCAACGTATTTCTCGGAGAGAAGGGGGACGGACTGTTCAACCAGTCACGCTACGAAGCGGCGACTGAGTTTTTCAAACGCGCGATTGCAGCGGCCCCCGAGGCCGTGAATCCCAACTTCAAGCTGGCGGCCTCCCTCGCGCTCTCAGGCCACGATGCCGAGGCGCGCGAGGCATTGCGTCGCTTTCTCGCGCTGCCGCTCGACATCCCGAAGACGATCGCCCAATTCAAGGCGCGCCAACCGTACGACACTCCTAATTTGCGCAGCTATTACGGCCGCCTTTATGAGGGCCTGCGCAAGGCGGGGCTGGCGGAGGAGTGAACGAGCGCGCGGCCACACGGCGCTCTAATGGGCGCTCTCCTGGCTTTTCCTTCGACACGAACACTCCGAGCCAAGGCTTGCGCTGTTGATCGATCCGTATGTCCGCTCAACGTCGACTCCAGTCGTCAATCGAGCTTAGAGATGACGCTCCATTCGCGCCGAAATTCCGTGCGTCTCGACATGCGTCGCCACATTGGCGCGCACGACCGTGAACAGCGCGCCGATCAATATTGGAAATTTCGACTGCAGTCGGATTTAAGAAATGCCGGTTGCCGCGTGCTGTAAACAGCGGAGCGATGAGCTACTCCAAGCTGATGGAATCACCGCGGTGGATTTTGCCGCCCTGTATTACCGAGGCATAGATCCCAACGTTCGCTTGATTATGCTGAGCTGCGGCGCGGAGGATGCCGACGTCCTTAGGAAGATCACCCTGAGGCAGAGTCGTCATCACGCAGCGTGGGCAAGGACCAGTGACGCTCAGGCGAACGGTATCTCCGATCGCGAGCACTTTTCCGACCCAAGCATTCTCTACGAAGTCTTTCTCGCCGTTTTCGGCCCGCACCACAATGTTGGGTCGGAATCGGTGCGCCTCGAAACGCCCTTGCGGATACGCATCTCGGAGCCGGTCAAGACTCGCCGTGGTCAACACATGGACAACGGCGGTGTCGAAGAATGTCCCTTTGGGCAGCGCAAAGTCCGTGACAGTGTCTCTATGCTCCAGGCCTTCGATATCTGCCCAATACTCCTCGGCCTTGGCGATCGGCCCGTCGGGGCGTGAGAGCGTCGCTGCGTCGAATGTCACCTTGCGAGAAAGCGCGCGTGACAGGATCTCGCTGATGTCCACCTGGTCACTGGTGATGGCCGTGCCATCGGGCAAAGTGACGCGGACCGGCGGAATCTTGGCGCCGAACTGCGGAGGATCGACAAACGCAGCCCGGAAGTAGAACAAATCCGGCCACTTTCGAGGGTTCTTTGCGCTCGCAATTTTCCCGTCAGAGACGTCCACTATCGCGTACGCGCGGTCGCCCAGCAGCCCGACTTCGCTGACTTCGACGGCATTCAGCTCCTCGCCCATCATAGATTTGACCGGATACCGCCGGAGAGCGACCACCGAGCCAGAAGTTTGCGCCGAGCCCGCCATTTGTTAGATCCTCAACTGCCAGGCCGCCCGAACTTTCCACACCCTAACCCGCGGTGCCGACAATATCTGCTTTGGTGCTCTGCACGATAGCGACCAGCTCCTGCTGCTCTGCCGCGGGGACCTTGAACTTGTCGAGCGTGTCCTGAAAGTCATTGCAGAAGGCGACCCATTCGCCATCCGTGATCTTGAGGTCCACATGCGAGTCGCGCATCGACCGGCCGGTATATTTCTGGGGTCCACCAGTGGCCCAACCGACCATCTCGGTCACAAGATACTTAAAGCCCGCTTTGCCGACGCGGTGATGGGCCTCGTCGACCAACGGATTAGCATTCAAGGCTGGGTCGATCATAATGCGATCGATGAAATCGTCGACCACGGTGGCGATGGCGTAGATGCCGCCAAGACGGTCATAGAGCGAAGGCTTGGCGTTCTCGGCGCACATCCTCACTACTCCTGAGAAAGGGCAATTTGGCGGAGACGGGTAAAGCCTTACCGAAGCTGAGGTTGCTCCTTTCGAAGGACGTTGGCAATGCCAATCTCTGGCCAAACGGGCGACGTCACTTGGCATCATTGGCGCGCGGCAAAGCGGAAGGCACTGCGCATTTTGCAGCAGCTTTCCCAAGCGCGACGTCCACAGTAGCGATTCGCAATGGCCGCTTAACGTCGACTCCGGCCGTCTCCTCCGCGCAAATACCGGACGTTCCTGAACAGTCTAGCGAACAGGTCATGTCGACCCCAAACACCCTTTCAAGATGGGCCCTATGAACGGGCGGAAACGGCGAGAAAGCGGTCTTCGGCTGATGTAGGTTGCGCCAGCAGCGGTCCTTCAAATTTGGCCCGAGGGTACCCCGAAACCTGTGGACACCACGTCTCCGCAAGACGATCATTGGATGCGGGCCGTGCCAAGGAAAAGACGATGGATGTCACGGTTTGGCTGCAAAACCTCGGTCTTCAACAGTACGAAACGCTATTTCGCGAGAATGACATCGATGCAGAGGCAGTAGGCGACCTAACGGATGCCGACCTCGAAAAGCTCGGCGTGACTCTCGGGCACCGCAAACGCTTGCTCAAGGCGATCGTTAGTCTGGGTGCCGCGGAGCCAGCCCCGAAGCCGACGAGCCCTGCGCCGCTAACCCTGTCAACAGACGCTGTCGAGCGCCGCCCGATCACGGTGATGTTCTGCGATCTTGTCGGCTCGACAAGCGTTGCTGCGAAACTTGACGCCGAGGACTGGCGCAACCTCGTCAACGCTTATCTCGACGAGGCGTCGGCTGCGGTCACTGGGCTTGGCGGTCATGTGCTGAAGAGGCTCGGCGACGGGCTGATGGCGCTCTTCGGCTATCCGAAGGCGCAGGAGAACGACGCCGAGCGCGCTGTGAAGGCTGCGCTGGCCATCCAACGCGCGCTCTTCGACCTTAATGCCAGGAACGCGGCCAAGGACGCGCCGGAGCTGTCGGCACGAATAGGTCTCGAGTCCGGGCCGGTTGTCGTGGAGGCGGCGGGAGAGGTATTTGGCGACGCGCCGAATATCGCCGCGCGCGTCCAGGCAGCCGCGGAGCCCGGTTCAGTGCTCATCACGGTGAACGTCCAGCGCCAGGTCGCTGGGCTCTTCGTCGCCGAGGAGCGCGGCGTGCGCGAACTCAAGGGCGTGTCTCAGCCTGTCCAGCTCTTCCGCATCGTTCGCGCCAGCGGTGGCGGCCGAAGGGGCGGCGCGAGGACGCTAACGCCGTTCGTCGGCCGCGAGGAGGAATTGGCTCTGCTGGCGCGCCGCTGGGCGCGCGCCCGGGCTGGTGAAGGCCAGCTTGTGTTAGTTGTTGGCGAACCTGGTCTCGGCAAGTCTCGCCTGATGGAGGAGTTCCACTCGCAGCTTGCAGGAACTCCTCACACCTGGGTCGAATGGAGCGCCTCGCAGCTGCTGCAGAACACGCCGCTGCATCCAATCGCCGAATGGGGTCGGCAGCGTTTTGGTGTGGATGCGCCTGCCCAACAGCGTCTCGCCGACCTCGAAGACACGTTGCGCTTGATCGGCCTCGACCCAGCCGAACATGCGCCTCTGCTCGCGCCGCTCGTGGACATCCCGCTCCCACCCCGCCGCGCCGCCAGTTTCGCGCCGGAAGAGTTGCGGCGAAGACAATTGGCGGCGATGACCGCTTGGGTTCTTGCTGGAGCGCGGTCTCAGCCGGTTGTCCTCGCTTTCGAGGACCTGCACTGGGCCGATCCGACCTCCCTCGATCTCCTACGCGCGCTTGGGGAGCGCGGCGCCCAGTCCCCCTTGCTTGTCGTCGCCACCACGCGGCCGGAATTCCGGGCGCCCTGGGCCTTGCGCTCGCACCATAGCGTCATTTCGCTCGCGCCTCTCGACCGCGTGCAGGTGCGCCGCATGGTCGGTGAGATCGCAAGCCAGCATGCGCTCTCCGACGAGATTATCGATGGAGTGGGCGAGCGAACTGGCGGCGTGCCGTTGTTTGTCGAGGAGGTGACGCGGCTCCTGCTCGAGCGCGACACGCAGGGCGGCGCACAAGCGATCCCGCCGACCTTGCAGCAATCGCTTGCCGCGCGGCTCGACCGGCTCGGCGAAGCGCGCGAGGTCGCGCAGATCGGCGCGGTGCTGGGGCGCGACTTTTCTTACCGGCTGCTCAGCGACGTGTCGTCGTCCGACGCTGGATTCGACGAGCCGCGCCTGCATGCCGCGCTGGATCGGCTCACGGAAGCCGACCTCCCACCAGTCTCGCCGCGAGTAGGCGGTCGAATCAAGGACAATCCGGGTGCGGCCCATGCGTCGACCGCCAGAGCACCGAGTCGGTCGCCAAGGCGAAATTGGCGATGCGCGGGCGCCAAAACGCGTCTCGATCGCCTTGACGTTCGGGGCGCGGGCGCAGGCCATGTCGGCCGAGCGCTGGCGCAGGCTCTGCGGTTTCTGCATCTCTCGCCTAGGCTCACCGACCAGCGCCAGACGGAGCCGGACTTGGCCGGCCCGGGTACACCCACGACCCCTGTCGGTCCTGCCCGAGGCGGAAATCCGGGCCGCGCCTCCTGGTGCCGCCTTACGCACGATCATGCGCTCGACTTCCTGCTCGCGGTCGAAGCGCTCAGGCGTTCAGACGCGGTCTATGTCGGTAATAATCGCGAGCCGCACCAAGCGTGCGACCGACCTTCACCCGATACGCCGCTAACGAAGGCGTCGACGCACGGTCTATCGTCTGTCCCATCTGCGCCAGTTTCCCACAGGACGGGCGGCCAGAAGCGATGGCCGCCTTCGCCGTCGCTGAAATTCAGACGCGAATGATCGAGCGCGCGCATCAGGGCGGATCTCGAGCCGCTGGAGACCGTTCTGGCCTCTTGAAGATCGGGCCCTGACAATCGCCACGACGCACTCTGACGCCGACTCGCCGAGACGGAGAAAACTCTAAATCGAGGCGACGCCTTCCTGGTGAAGAACAGTCGCGTCGCGGCGACGGGGACTTTGTGACGTCAATGCCCGCGCCACGATGATGCTTCGCGCAGAGCGGGTCGAGAGCCTGTGCCAAAGCGACCGTAGCCACCCTCAATAGGGAGGGTGGGGATTCATCTCGCCGCGCTACACGACGGCGTGGGACGAGCTCCTGCGGGGTAGCGGAGGTGAGGTGAAAACGATCCGCCCTAGGTTCGCTCGTAAAGCGTCACCACGCAGGCGCCGCCGAGGCCAAGATTGTGCTGGATCGCGTGCCGCACGCCTTCGACCTGGGTCGCTCCGGCCGAGCCGCGCAACTGCCTCGTCAATTCGTAACACTGTGCGAGGCCGGTCGCCCCGAGCGGATGTCCTTTTGACAGGAGGCCGCCAGACGGATTCGTCACGACGCGCCCGCCGTAGGTGTTGTCGCCCGCTTGGATGAATTCCTGGGCTCCGCCCTCCGGGCAGAGCCCGAGCGCTTCGTACGTGATCAGCTCGTTATGGGCAAAGCAATCGTGCAGCTCGACGACCTTCAGCTCCCCGGGACCGATTCCGGCCTTCTCATAGACGTCCGCCGCGGCCGCCTTCGTCATATCGTGGCCGACGAGGCGCATCATGTCGTGTGACTCGAAGGTCGATGGGGTGTCGGTGGTCATCGATTGAGCTCTGATGGCGACCGTGCCATCGAGACCGTGCTGCTTCGCATACGACTCTGAAACGAGTACCGCGGCCGCCCCGCCGCTGGTTGGCGGGCAAGCCATGAGCCGCGTCATCACACCGGGCCAGACCGGCGTGTCGTTGAGGACATCTTCGGCTGACACTTCCTTGCGAAACAGGGCGAGCGGGTTGTTTTTGGCGTGACGGCTCGCTTTGGCGCGAATCTTTGCGAAGGCGTCGAGCGTCGTGCCGTATTTCTTCATATGTGCGAGACCGGCCCCGCCGAAATAGCGTAGCGCCAGCGGAACGCCCGGCGCGTCGACGAGCTTGTCCGCCTCGGCATCGAATTGGGCGAAGGCGCTCGGCCGGTCTTGGTAGACAGTTCCAAGCGCGCCCGGCTTCATCTGCTCGAAGCCCAAGGCCAAGACGCAATCCATGGCGCCCGATTCAATCGCCTGGCGGGCCAGATACAACGCCGTCGATCCCGTGGAGCAGTTGTTGTTGACATTGATGATGGGCGCTCCGCTGAGACCGATCTCGTAAAGCGCACGCTGCCCGCAGGTGGAATCGCCGTAGACATACCCCACGTAAGCCTGCTGGATGTTCGTGTAGGCGAGCCCCGCATCCGCGAGCGCGCGCCGGGCCGCTTCCGATCCCATCGCGACATAGACATTGGCCGCGTCGGGCTTCTTGAAAGGTATCATGCCGACGCCCGCGACGATGGCTCGTGTCAATTTGGCGCCCTCCTCTGGTGCGTTCGAAACAAAGATGGCCTAAGGGATGACCCTAAACCCCGGCGATGTGCGTGAGCACGGCGCGCACGTCGGCTTGCAAATTCGGGACGGCGTCCGTGTGGCCTGAAAGATATTTCAGCAGCGCTTGTTGGAACAAGCCGTCCATGATGGCGTAGGCAGCCGAGGATGAGACCGTCGGCGCTATGCTGGCGAGCGCGAACAGGCGCTCCATGATCCGCCAGATCATGTCCTCGAGGCTCTTGTCTATCTCGGCGATATCGGCCTGGAAAGAGGCGTCGAACAAAGCCTGCGCCCGGATGTCGTACCAGAGGCGGTGCAAATGCGCCTCGTCGGAGAGCGTGCGCCCAAGGGCGTCGAGAAACCCGTCGACCAGTTCGTCGGCGCTTCGGGCCTGCGCTACGACGGCGTCGTAGCGCGTGATGCAGCGCGCCTTGTACTGGCGCACGCTGCACAGGATGAGGTCGACCTTGTCGTTGAAGTAGTAGTGCAACACGCCATGGCTGAAAGCCGAGTTTTGCGCGATCTCGCGCACGCTCGTCCGGGCGTAACCAAGCTCGGACAGCGTCTGCAGGGCCGCTTCCGCCAGTTCGGCGCGGCGCTCGTTGAATTTCTCGACCGGCCGCCGCGCAAGTCTGTCCAGTCTCTCTACCGTTCGCGTCGTCATTCTCACCTGCAAGCTCTTCGGTGATCGGAGAGGACCATACGCGTGCGCCGGCGTCCAAGCGACCCGGTGCGCTCTGGACACTTGCGAAGCGATATTTTTTTTGACAATCGTATAGACAGCATCTTGACGGATGTCAAAATATTGGCTCTGCTCCGTGGACCGCTCATGCCAACACAGGGCGACGCGGGAGGAAACCGATGGGTCAGTTGACGGGGAAGTGCGCCCTTGTGACCGGTGGGGCGCGGGGGCTCGGCTTCGCCACTGCAAAGGCTTTCAAGGCCGAAGGCGCGAAAGTCGCAGTCACGGACCGGCTGGAAGCGGAAGGGGCGCGCGCGGTGGCCTCGTTGGGCGACGATGTCGTTTTCCTGGCTCAGGACGTGACGAAGCCCGAGGAATGGAATCGCGTGGTGGACCAAGTGGTCGCGCGCCTGGGCGCGATCGATATTCTCGTCAACAACGCGGGCATCGGGCATTTCGAGACGATCGAGACGATGACGTTTGATCGCTGGTCGAAGACGCTGGACGTCAATCTCAACGGGATGTTTCTTGGAATGAAGATCGGCGTCGAGCGCATGAAGGGGCGCGGCGGCTCGATCGTCAATGTCGCTTCGATCGAGGGAATGATCGGCGACCCTGCGTTGCCGGCCTATAACGCCAGCAAGGGGGCGGTGCGCATCCTCACCAAGTCGACCGCCATTCTTTGCGCGCGCTCCGGATACAACATCCGCGTGAACAGCATCTGCCCGGGCTTCGCGGAGACGCAGATGGTCTCAGATGCGCTCGCCGCCCTCGGCGAACAGGCCGCAAAGGCGGCGACGGCCGCGACGCTGGCCCGCATCCCGATGGGGCGGTTTGCTCGCCCCGACGAAATTGCCGCCGCCGTCGTGTTCCTTGCCTCGGACGCCGCGAGCTACATCACCGGTTCCGATCTGGTCGTCGACGGCGGCATGACCGCCTGACGCAAGTTCAATGTCCCTCGCCGGCAATCATGCATCCGGCGCGGCCTATGGTCCAACGCAGGAAGAAAAGTCGGGAGGAATCATATGGGCAAGTTCGATCTCACGGGACGCAAGGCGCTCGTGACGGGCGGCGCGCGCGGTCTTGGCGCGGGCATGGCGGAGGCGCTGGCTGCGGCCGGGGCGTCGGTCATGATCGGCGACATTCTCGCCGATGCGGGCCAGGCGACCGCAAAGGCGATTGCGGGCAAGGGCGCGAAGGCGGGGTTCGTTTCGCTCGACGTGACTAACGAAGCGAGTTGGGAGAAAGCGGTCGCTGCGACCATCTCCGAGCTCGGCGGCTACGACATCCTGATCAACAACGCCGGAGTCGAGATCACTTCGCTGGTGATCGACGTCAAGGCCGCCGACCTCGAGCGCATGTGCGCGGTCAACATCGTGGGCGCCGGGCTCGGCATGAAACACGCCTTCCGGGCCATGAAGCCAGGGGGTGCGGCCGGAAAGGGCGGCGCAATCGTCAGCATCTCGTCGGTCGCGGCCACCATCGCCTTCCCCGGCATCGCCGGCTATTCCGCCACGAAATCCGCCGTCGACCGAATGACGCGCATCGCTGCTACGGAATCCGGCAAGCTCGGTTACGGGGTGCGCGTCAATTGCATCTATCCGGGCCTCGTGCCGACCGACATGGGCATGCAGCTCGCAAACGACGTCGTCAAAGCGGGGCTTTTCCCGAGCGTGGAGGCGGCGGTCGGCGGGGTCGTCGGGCAGACCCCGCTCGGACGGCTTGGCGAAGTCGCCGACATGGCCGACGCCGTCGTCTTTCTGTGCTCCGACGCGGCGCGTTTCATCACCGGCGCCGGTCTGCCGGTCGATGGCGGAATGGGGACCTAGCGTCTCGCGCGTTCAACACAACTCAGGTCAAGAGAGGAAGCCATGCCCGACAAGAAACCCGTCGTCGTTTACGGCGTCTCCGGCTATACCGGACGGCTCGTCTGCGAATACTTACGCGAATACAACATCCCCTTCATTGCCGCCGGGCGCGACAAGAAGCGCGTGCAGGATGTCGTCGACAAGATTCCCGGCGTCGAGACCGCGAACTGCGAGGTCGTTGAGGTCGAGCACAGCCGGCCTGCGCTCGCCGAGCTTTTCCGCGGCGCGCAGGTCGTGTCCAATATGGTGGGTCCGTTCATCAAATACGGCGACCCGGTGGTCGAGGCCTGCCTCGACGCCGGCTGCCATTACACGGATACGACCGGCGAGCAGGACTGGGTGCTCAAATGCGCGGACACCTGGGGCGAAGCTTTCGCCAAGAACGGTCTGCTGCTTTCGCCGAACCTCGCACAGATGTACACGACCGGCGAGATCGCCGCCAACATCGCGCTCGAGACGCCCGGTCTCGATACGCTCGACATCCTGGTGTTCTGGAAGGGCTTTCCGACCTACGCCTCGACGCAGACGATCTTCACGATCCTGAAGGCCAACTGGTACTACATGGAACAGAAAAAATTCCTGGAATGGGATGTCGTCGCGAGGGCCGACGTCGTGGTTCCCGGCCAGCATGAGACCGCGATCGCCGTGCCGTGGGGGGGCACCGCTCATCCCGTCTGGTTCCGCAACGATCCACGCGTCGCCAACTGCAAGGCGATGGGCGGCGTGCTCGCGCGGCCCGTGATGGAAAATGTCGTCGCGACGACCCAGATGGTGAAGGAGAAGATCAAGCCGCTGTCGCTCGAACAGCAGGAGCAGGAGCTCGGCAAAATCGCCGCGACCCTGCAGGCCTCGATGCCGCCGCGCGAAAATCCCCGCATCAACACGTCGGTGGATTCGGTCTATGCCTCCGGCCCGCTCGGCCGCAAGCACGTCGTCATTCACGGCAACTGCAACTACAAGCAGACCGGCATGTTGCAGGCCTATGCGGCCTATCATCTGACGCAGCAGACCCCGAACCGCGTCGGCTTCGCTTCCGGTTGCCAGGCTTTCGGGCATCAAACGCTGCTCGGCCAGCTGCGCAGCTTCGGGCTCGTCATGAACCCGGTCGTCACCATGCAGGAGTGAGGAAGCGCGCAATGCTCGTTTGTTGGAAGCTGCTGCGCGCGACCCCTGCTTGCGGGGAGCCATCCTCATCCGAAGCATCCTTCCGCGCGCCCGAGAGGGCGCTCGCGAGGACGGCGCAAAGCGCCGGATGACGGCGGCTCCAGCACCAAACCAACGGCCCTCCAATGCGACTGATCGACTATCTCGACAAGGGCGCGTCTCTCGGCCCGGACGCGCCGTGCTTCACGACGGGCGAGGCGAACCTCTCCTATGCGAAGGTCCAGCAGTTGACCTATCGCGTGGCGCGGGCGCTGCAGACGGCGGGGATCAAACCCGGCGAGAAAGTCGCTGTGCTCTCGGGCAACCATCCTGTCGCCTTCGCTTGCGTTTTCGGGCTGTCGCGCGCGGGCGCCGTCTGGTGTCCGATCAATCCGCGGAACGAGGCTGCCGAGAACCGCTATGTGCTTGACGCTTTCGACTGCCGCGCGCTGATCTTCCATAGCGCCTATGAGGCGCTGGTCGAGCGCATGATTCCTGACCTGCCGAAGCTCGCCACGCTCGTCTGCCTCGACGACCGCACCTCCTTCGCCCCTTCGCTGGAGGAATGGCTGGGCGGCCAGCGTGAAGATTTCATCGAGGTCGCGCCGATCGACGACATCGTCATGATCGCGGGCACTGGCGGCACGACGGGGCAGCCCAAGGGCGTGATGCTCTCGGGCCGCAACCTCGAAGCGATGTCGGCGCTCACGCTTATGAGCTATCCTTTCGAGGGGCGTCCGACCTATCTCGCGCTCGCGCCGCTGACCCATGCGGCGGGCGTGCTGTGCCTACCGATCATGACGCTTGGCGGCCGCATCGTCATCATGACGAAGGCGGATATAGGCGAGTTCCTGCGGCTCATCGAAACCCGTCGCGTAACGCACACGTTCCTGCCGCCGACGTTGATCTATATGCTGCTTGAGCACCCCGCCTTGCCCGGGACGGATCGTTCGTCGCTGCAATGCTTCTGGTACGGCGCGGCGCCGATGTCGGCGGCGCGGCTGGAGGAATCCCTGGTCAAGATCGGCCCGGTGATGGGCCAACTCTTCGGCCAGACCGAGGCGCCGATGATGATTTCCACCATGGCGCCGCGCGACCATTTCAACGCCGACGGCTCTGTCGCACGCGGACGGCTGAGTTCGGCCGGGCGGCCGACGCCGCTCGTTCAGCTCGCCATCATGGGCGACGACGGTCAGCTGCTGCCGCGCGGCGATCGNGGCGANATCGTCATCCGCGGNTCGCTCGCCATGGCGGGCTATTACAAGNACNCCGACGCCACCGCGGAGATCTCGCANTTCGGGTGGCGGCACACCGGCGACATCGGCTACCTCGATGACGACAACTATCTTTTCATCGTCGATCGCGCCAAGGACATGATCATCACCGGCGGCTTCAACGTCTATTCGATCGAGGTGGAGAACGCGTTGCGGCAACACCCGGATATCATGGACGCCGCGGTCTTTGGCCTGCCGGACGATAAGTGGGGCGAGCGCGTCTGCGCGGCGGTCCAGCTCCACGTGGGCCGCCAGGCCGACCCGGTCGAGATCGTGGCCTTCGTCAAGGCGAAAATCGGGAGTGTGAAAGCGCCGAAGCAGATCGATGTCTGGCCCGACCTTCCGCGCTCGAAGATCGGCAAAGTGTTGAAACGCGAAATTCGCGCCCAGCTGCTCAGAAAGTGAACGCCGCGGTATTCGTCGTCACAACACGGCGAATGAGAGAGGCCGCCGGGGAGCGTTTTGCGCAGTGGCGCTTAGGGTGGTGACGCCTATTTCACGCTTGCGATGGAACGGCCGCTTTGCCGCGCAATCCGGTTCTTCCTGAGGCGCGCACCGTAGGGACGCTTTCCGCCCAACTGCGACGTCCACTGTCGCGATCCACAATGTCCGGTTTACGTCGACACGAGACGTTGCCCTATGTCTCAAATGCGCAAACACCGGTCATTCGTTGAGCGCGTGGCGGAAGGGTCAAGTCGACCTTAAAGCGCCGTCTCACCCCTTGCTTGGGCTGGCTTTCTTCGCCGGATCGCTACCGATTGGGTAGATGGGCGGCTCACGCCTTTCTTGTGCTATTCTCCATGGCGCGTGAGGACAGCCCGTGTCCGAAATCCGGAAAATTGCGGCGATCCTGGTTTCCGATGTGGTCGGCTACAGCCGGCTCGCGGGGGCGGACGAAGATCGAACTCTGGCGCGATTGCGCGCGCTGCGCAGCGATCTGATTGATCCCACAATCTCCGTGCATCATGGCCGCATCGTCAAGCGCACCGGCGATGGCAGCGTCATC
>JGI12659J15293_10000350_pt1 | contig 14947 bp, 13 predicted proteins | sample JacPinW_OM2H0_O1_FD_15293 | JGI IMG/M metagenome (IMG submission 15293) | reverse complement strand
GGCGGGCGGGCGTGAATGCGCTGCATTTCTTCCTTGAGGATAGCGGCGTCCTCGCCCGCAAAGCCTGCGCCGCCATATTCCTTCGGCCACGTCGGCACGGTGAGGCCGCGCGCGACGCAGCGCTCGAGCCAGAGCTTTTGCGCCTCCGACCGGAACATAAAGCGACGGCCGCCCCAGCAAATATCGTCCTCGCCCGGCGGCTCCCGCATCTTGGGCGGGCAGTTGGCTTCGAGCCAGGCGCGAAGTTCAGTGTGGTCCACCGTCATCGGGCCTCCTCCTTGAGCGCTAGGAGCGAACTACGGGCCGGCAGTGTCCACGGTCGGGTCGGCTTTGTCGATAGGCGCGAATGCACCCTTGTGGCCGAGTCCGATTTCGGCGCGCATCGAGGTCAGCGCCGACGATTCGGACGGCGCCTCCCCAGGCTTGGCTGCGCGGAGGAGAGCCTTGTCTTGGGACGGACCCCCCGGCGACGCGCAAAGGCCGCCACCGGCCTTCCTTGGGGCGGTACAAGGGTATTTGGAAAGGTTGTCTCAGCATCCGGGCGGCCATGCCGTCGACGCGGGCCATGAGGACGAGGTCGGCGCAGCGCCCGTCCGCGTCCCGCTCGATGCGCCACAGCGCGGCCATGCGGCGGCGGCTGTACGCGGCGGCGATCTCAGTTCTAGCCGCCCGGTGCGATTGTTGCGGACATGCCAGAACGGCGCGCCTGTCTCCTCGAGACCATGGTCGTCGGCATCGAGGTAGTCGTTGATCGGGCCATTGGTACCCCGATGCAAATGCAGCGCGCCTTGCCGCGAGGACTTTCAGGCGCGGAAGCCTTTCCGCGCGTGTCGAAAATCCTTCACCTTCAGCTTGCACAGCTCCTCGCGGCGCAGCGCGTGGAACAGCAAGGTCGATAGGATGGCGCGGTCGCGCTTTCTCTTGACGGTGTCCTAGCCGGGCGCTGCGAGCAGCTCGCGCGTCTGATAATCGCCGATCGTCGGGATTTTGCCTTCGCCGCTTTCGGTCGTTTGCCGCTCGACGCCTTTGGATGTAGGCGGCGACATGCATCGGCTCGATGTCAGCGAACTGCTCGACGTCCTCGTGCCGATCGTACCAGGCAAAGAAGCGCCGGCAGGCATGAAGGCAGGCGTTTCGCGTGTTCTTGTTGTCGATCGTGACGGCGACGAATTCCAGAAGCGGCGCATGGCCTTTTCGCCGGCCGGGGCGAAGATCGCCGGCACGACGCCCGAGCGTCGGGCTATGATTGCCTTGGCCGCGAGGCGGATTCGGCTGGCGCAAGGTCAGCGTCCTGACCTATTCAACGAGGCGAGCAGCGTTGGCCGCGATCCGGTGTCTGTAGAGTTCAAGTACGCTCCAGTAGGATCCTCCGAAAGCGATAATCGCCCCCGATTCGATCGCGGCAATCATCTTCTCGCCGATCATCCACCAGACCTCGTCGCTGGCCGCACATCCTCCTCGCGATAGCTTTGCAGTGCGAAGCCAGATCACGTGGGATGACTCGAGCGCCAGAAAAACAGCCTCTAGGCAAGGATTTTTCATTCCGAAACTACCCGCATCGTTCGATAGTCCAGACGCAATCCCGGTTCAGTCCGATGTCGTCCGATGTCCCCGCATATCTGACCGCGAAACGCCGAGGTCTTCCTGCGGGGCTGGCGGTCGGAGGCACGTCTCAGACCGCTACCGGCTTGAGCCAGGGCTGATCGCTCGCTTCGTGGCTGTCGACGACCGCCTCGACAAAAGCGACGCCCTTTAGCCCGTCATAGGCGAGCGGCACGTTCTGACCGATCCGGTCGGGCTTGCGGCCCTCCCGGCGGGCCCGAATCGCCTCGGAGAAGCCCGCGTAGAGATTGGCAAAAGCTTCGAGATAGCCTTCGGGATGGCCAGGCGGTGTGCGAATGCGCGCCTTTGCGTCCTCCGATAGATCGTCGGCGCCGCGTTTTATTATCTGCACGCGCCCGTCGAGAGGCGTGTATGTAAGTTCGTTCGGCTGTTCCTGAAACCATTGGAACGAGCCCCTCTCGCCGAAGACGCGGAGCCGGATCCCGTTGGAGTTGCCGAGCGCCACCTGCGACGACCACAAGAGACCGCGCGCGCCGCCTTCGTAACGCATCATCACATGGGCGTTGTCATCCAGCGCCCGACCGCCGACGAAGGTTGCAAGATCCGCCGTGAGCGCCTCGAGCTTCAGTCCCGTTACGAAGCCGGCCAGATGATAGGCGTGCGTGCCGATGTCGCCGATCGAGCCGCCACGGCCATTCTTTTGCGGATCGGTGCGCCAAGCAGCCTGGGCATTGCCCTTCTGTTCGATGGCGGTTGCCATCCATTCCAGCGGATACTCCACCTGTACTGTGCGCACCGCGCCGATTTCGCCACGGGCCACGCGCACGCGCGCTTCATGCACCATTGGATAGCCCGAATAGGTGTAGGTCACGCCGACGAACCGGCCGCTTTCCCGCGCCAGCTTCTCGAGCGCCACAGCGTCCTCCAGCGTGGCGGTCAGAGGCTTCTCGCAGATTATGTCGAAGCCGGCCTCGATCAGCGCTTTCGCGATTGGGCAATGAGTGAAGTTTGGCGTGCAGATCGCCACCGCGTCGACGCGATCCTCGCGCGATCCTTCGCCTGCAATCAAATCTTGATATGTGCCGTGGCTACGGGCGGGATCCAGCCCCTCGCCAATGGCGAATTCGCGGCCGCGCTGTGGGTCGACGTCAAACGCGCCCGCCACGAGCTGCCATTTGCCGTCGAGTCGCGAGGCGAGACGATGGATGTTCCCGATATAGGCGCCCTGTCCGCCGCCCACCATGCCGAGACGCAAGGGTCGTTGAGTGCTCATCAGTCCTCCAGCCCGAGCATGACCCGGTTTGCCCTGCGATCCGCGCCTGATTTCACGAAGTCGTCGAATGCGCGCTCAGAAACGCGGATGATATGGTCGGCAATGAAGCGAGCCCCTTCGGCCGCGCCATCCTCGGGATTTTTCACGAAGCACTCCCACTCCAGCACCGCCCAACCGTCGAAGCCGTAGGTGGTGAGCTTGGTGAAGATCGCCCCGAAGTCGACCTGTCCGTCTCCGGGACTGCGGAACCGTCCGGCCCGCTTCGACCACGGCTGATAGCCGCCATAGGCGCCAGACTTGCCGTCTGGGCGGAACTCGGCGTCCTTCACGTGGAAGGTCTTGATCCGCTCGTGGTAGTGGTCGATGAAGGCGAGATAGTCGAGTGCCTGCAGCACGAAGTGGGAGGGATCGTACATCAGGTTGGCGCGCGGATGCGCCTCGACCTTCTCGATGAACATCTCCCAGCTATGGCCGTCGTGCAGGTCCTCACATGGGTGGATTTCGTAGCAGACATCGACGCCATGCGCGTCGAAATCATTGAGGATCGGCGTCCAGCGTTTCGCTAGCTCGTCGAAACCTTCTTCAACCAGTCCTTCTGGCCATTGCGGATAGGGATAGAGATAAGGCCACAGAAGGGCACCAGGGAAAGTGACATGTCGGTCGATGCCCAGCCGCTTCGAGGCGCGAGCTATGAAGCGCAGTTGCTCCTCCGCCCATGCGCGTCGAACGGCGGGATTGCCGCGAACATGCTGAGGCGCGAAGCTGTCCATGATCTTGTCATGAGCAGGATGCACGGCCACGAGCTGGCCGGTGATATGCGAGGCGAACTCCGTAAGCGTGAGCCCATGATCGGCGAGCAGGCCCTTCAGCTCATCGCAATAGGCGTCGCTTTCGGCTGCCTGCTTCATGTTGATCAGGCGCGTGTCCCAGGTTGGGATCTGCACGCCCTTGAAACCCTTGTCGGCTGCCCATTTCGCTAACGTCTGCAGCGAATTGTAAGGAGCGTCATCGGCGGCGAACTGTGCGAGGAAGACACCCGGACCCTTGATCGTGCGCATCCTCTGCCTCCAATTTGGCTGACGGCGTGGGCGCGGCGTTGGCTCCGTCGCAGGCCGTTTGATTGAATGAAACCTGTCATCTCGCAGCTGTACACGCCGTCCAAGAGCCGGCGCCCGTCACCTTCTTTGCGATGCGTTCGGAGAGCTTCGCGGTGGGGGGACCGACCGTCGCGCGACCGTCGACGAGACTGCGCCATTCACGTCCGCAATATCCATTTGCGAATCGCTTTGTCCGAGACCATGGCGACGATTACCATTGCCCCAAGGAAAATCATGAACCACTGAGGCTGCACGCTGTTAAGGACGAGGACGCTTTGAATGCCCATCAACATGAAGGTCGCAAACACGACGCCGACGATCGAACATCGTCCGCCGGTTAAGGCGCAACCGCCGATGACACAGGCCGCAATCGCCTGAAGCTCCTGAAGACGTCCAAATGAACCGTCCGCGAAGCCTATCTTCGAAGCTTCGAGAACGCCCGCAAGAGCGGCAAGCGTCCCCGCGGCGACGAAAGCGAGGAGTTTGACTGCGTCGGTGCGTACGCCACGGGAGAGCGCGCTCGGCTCGTCGCCGCCAACCGCAAGCAGCCAATTGCCCGACCGAGTGGTAAACACGATCACATGCAAGATCGCCGCGATGAGCAACAGCCAAATCAGCGAATTCTTGATCCCAAAGATCTCGCCGCCACCGAAGATTGCATAGGCCCATGAGCCAGTGAGTTCGTCGCCGGCGGAGAACGAGAATCCTTCCGTCAACGCGTAGCAGAGTCCGCGAAAGATAAAGAGCGTCCCGAGCGTGGCGACGAGCGCGTTGACCTTCAGTCGGGTCACCAGGAGTCCGTTTATGGCGCCGATCGCTGAACCAGCAAGAATCGCGCCGGCGACCGCCGCCCAGGGACTGATAAATTGAGCCGCCCCGAGATAGACAAGCGCCCCAATGCCAAAAGTCGAACCGACCGAGATGTCGATCTCACGAACCGTGATTACGAGGGCCTCTCCGAGCGCCATGATCCCCAACGTCGCGGTGACTTGGAGGACTGACGCCAAATTGTCCTTCGAAACCCAAACGCCCTTCGTCTGCACGGCAAAGGCAATCGCGAGCACAATGGTGAGCGCAACAATGCCGAAAGCCGGCGAGGGGCGTGAGGTGCCGCCCCATAGCGAAGCAATGGGCGCGAGAGTCATAGCTGCGCACCGGTCGTTGATTCACGGCCTCCGTCGCGGATAATCCCTTCCAGTTGATCTGCGGTCATCTCCGTCTTTGCGACGTCGGTGACTTTGCTGCCGTTCTCCATAATGACGATGCGATCGGCTAGGCGATGCACCTGGAAAATGTCGTGGGTGATGTAAATGACCAGCAGTCCCTGGTCGCGAAGTTGTTTCGCAAGCTCATTGACGTGCTCGCGTTCACGAACCGAGAGATGGTTGGTCGGTTCGTCCATGATAACGACGCGGTTCCTGAGTGCGACCGAACGACCGATTTTGATCGATTGTCGTTCGCCGCCGGAGAGCAAACCGACTTCGTCGTCGACGTGAACGTTGCTGCGCAAGCCAAACTGTCTGATAACCTCGGCGCTGTCCTTGCGCATCTTTGCGAAGTCCAGGAAGGGTACGCCAAGGATCCGGCGAACGGGTTCGGAACCTAGATAGAAGTTCCGCGCCACCGAGAGGTTCTCGCACAGGCCGACGGACTGCTGGATCGTTTCGATTCCGAGTTCGATCGCGAGCTTCGGATGAAAATTCGTGACCTCCTTCCCATCGAAAAACACCGAGCCGTGAGTCGGCTTGTGGATACCGCAGAGCACGCGGATCAGCGTCGTCTTGCCCGCGCCGTTATCACCTACGAGGCCGACCATTTCGCCCTCGCGAAAGTCGACGCTGACATCGCTCAGAGCCGAGAAGGCGCCGAACTTCAGGGAGACGTTCCTGACGCTGATGAGGGGGGGCTTTTCCGGAGTCATGGGCTTCCTCAAATTGCCTTGATGGCGGTGGCGAGCCGCTGGTTGACGATGACGGCCACGATCACGATCACGCCGAGAAACGTGATGTACCAAGACGACGGCGCGCCAAGACCGACGAGTTCGTAACGGACCGCCGTGAGAGTAAAGGCCCCGATCGCGGCCCCGATCGCCGTGCCTCTGCCGCCGGAAAGAAGGGCGCCGCCGAGGACGGCGGCCGCGATGGCCTCAAGTTCCATCTGTTCGCCAAGAGTCACGTGCGTTTGCGGCTGGTCGCAGATCGTTAAGATCCCCGCAAAGCCCGCGAGCATGGCGGAGAGGATGAATGCGGAGGCCTTCACACGCGCGACGCTGATGCCGCGTGAGTGAGCGGTGTCGACATCACCGCCAGTCGCCAGAAGATGATTTCCGAACCGAGCGGCCGAGAGGACGGTCTGGGCTAACGCGACGACTAGGATGAAGATGAAGAAACCATTTTTCAGGGCAAGCCAGCTGCCGCCGAAAAGCTGGGTAAGCCAGAGAACGCGATCCGCATGTGACAGCGAGTCAGCCGTTCCGCCTGTCCAGACATAGATGATTCCTCGCCCCACAAACAGAGTGCTCACGGTCGCGATCATCGAGACGAGCCGCAGTTGAACACAGAGGAACGCGTTGACGGCCCCGAAGGCGGCCGCGAGGGCGAGCGCCAATATGAAGGCAATTGGAACTCCGAAGGTGTTCGCAAATACGATGAACGCGATAGCGGTCAAACCGTAAACCGATCCAACCGAGAGATCGATTTCACCAACCATAATGACAAGCGTCTGACCGAGCGCGACGAGACCAAGAATCGCCGCATACTGCGTGACGTTCCTCATCGTGAAGAACGACCACCAGCCGTGGAAGTCGATAATCGTGAAGGCCGCAAAGACGACGACAAGTCCGACGATCGCGCCAAAGTCCGCCCTCTGACCGAAGCGGGTTAACGCAGCTTTGCTGAAAACTGGCGACATCGCTCTTCACTCCTTGCCAATTCTAGCGCGGACCTCCACCCAGGAGGCCCGCTTGAGCGCAGCCGGTTACCAGACACCCGCTTGTTTGGCGTATTCTTTGTCGCCGAAAATACTCTTGACGAAAGTCTCCCACTGCCCGACCGAGGCGGCGTCAATCACGACAGGCCCGGTGAGAATGTCAGAAGCGGGCTTATAGCCGTACTTGTGGTACCAGTAGAGCCACTCCATCGGCACATAACCCTGCAGCCAGAAACCTTGGCTGTTCGTCTCGAAAACCTTGCCCTCCTTGATGCCTTCGAGTGCGACCGGGCTTTCATCGACGGTCAGAATGGTCATGCCCTTGTCGCCGATCTTCGGGTGAAGCCCCATATCGTCAGCGACCGAATAGGACCACGGCGCCGACCAGCTCGCGACGTTGAAAATGTAGTTCACGTCCTTGTGGCCGGAGAGATAAGCCTGCAGGGTGTTGCGCGCCTGCGCAGGGTCGGCGCCGATGAACAGGACTTCGCTCGGAACGTTGATCTTGGCCAGGGCGTCGGCCATTCCCTTGCAACGCGCTTTCAGTCCCTGGTGAGCCGGATCGTGATTGGCGCAGACTAACCTCGTCGGCATCGGCAGTTTGCCGGCCTTCGCCGCTTCGATCGCGTGCTCGCCAAGTTTCAGACCCGTTAAGTATTCGTCGCCGCCGACATACGTCAGGTACTTGATCTTGGCGTCGCCCTCCGTCTTGTCGGGAATGTTGAACGCGACAACGGGGATGCCTTGCGCCATAGCCTTGTCGAGAAGGGGCTTAAAGGCCTTGCTGTCGACGATCGGAACCGCAATGCCGTCGGGCTTCGACGCGATAACCTGCTCGAGCAGCTGGATGTGTTTCTGCACGGAATAATCCGTGGTCGATACATACTCGGTTTTGACGTCGGGATATTTCTGTTCGAACGCCTTCAGCGACGTGGTCAGCCAACCCATGTTCGGGTCGTTGGACCCAATGTGGGAGACCATCACAAATCGCAACTGGTCGGCGGCGTACGAGACGCTTGGGCCAACGACAGCGCAGATAGCCGCCACGCCTGCGACGGCCAGGGTCGCCATTCTCCTCATGCTTTCCTCCTTCGCTATCAGTGCGGATCGGACTTGCTCCTGAACCGCCACCGTGCAGCCGACCAAACACCATTATTCAATGCTTGTCAATAAAAATTGTAAACTGTTTTCATTCTGCAATTAGCGTTGCAATATTTCTCTTCATGGTGCCGCAGGCCTGGCGAGGATTGCGGCGGGAGCTGACGTCCACGATTCCTCGTCTCGTTGTGCGAGTTCGCAATCGTTCACGACAACCGAACGGACTAGCCGGCCTGCAGCGGCGACGCCGGAATGGGCGGCGCGAATGGGTACGCTCCCCAGACTGACTGATCGAAATTGATCACCGATCCAGTCATCATTCCGGATTCATCCGAAACCAGGAAATTGACCGCTCGAGCGACTTCCGCGGGCGCGAGCAGGCGCCCGAATGGCTGCTCGGCTGCGGCTTCTTCCAGCCAGTGTGTTTTGGCCCCGTGATATTCGCGCTGGATCCGGTCCTCGCCGTCCGACGCCATCCAACCGATGTTGAGTTGATTGACCCGGATGCGGTTGCGCATCACCGCGAAGGCTGTGTTTCGCGTCAGTGTCGCGAGAGCGCCCTTCGAGCCGCAATATGCTGCAATAAAAGGCTGGCCGGCGAGCGCCGAGGTGGAACCGATGTTCACGATGGCGCCTTCGAGCTTGTCGCGAATCATGCGCCGGATAGACTCCTGCATCAGGAAGAATGGGCCCCGGGTGTTGACCGCGAACATGCGGTCGAACAGTTCGGCGCTGGTGCTCAAGATATCGCCGCGGTCGGTTATGCCGGCGGCGTTGACAAGAATGTCCACTCGGCCGAACGCAGCGTCGGCGGCGGCAACGACGGCGCGGCAGTCGTCGACTTGCCCCAAGTCCGCTTTGACAAAGCGGACATCGCAACCGGTCTCGGACGCGATGCGCGACGCCACACTCGCTCCCGCTTCTTGCGAGCGTCCGCAAGTGACGACGCCGACGGCGCCCGCGCCAGCCAGCTGCCGCGCGACGGCCGCCCCCAACCCCTGCGTACCCCCCGTAACAATCGCGACTTTCCCATTTATCCCGCTCATAATCATCCTCCCTTTGGAATCTTTCGTGGCCGCCCGGCGGTCGATAAAATGTATATTGAAGTTTCAATTGTGTTGCAATAAACATTGCATTGCGCGACGAAAATTTTGCAAGGGCCGGCATGCTGTGCGCTCCATCACCTCGCATAAAGCCGCCCAAGAGAAGCCGGGCGTCCGGATGACGCCCATATCTGGAGGAAGAACGATGACAAGAGAGATCTCTCACTACGTCGGCGGCCGTCTCGTGCAAGGCGGCAGTGAGCGGAGCGCCGCCGTGTACAATCCTGCGACCGGCGAGGTCAGCGCGCAGGTGGCGCTCGCGTCGGCCCAGCAGGTTCGGGACGCCGTTCTCAACGCGAAGGCTGCAGCTCCCCGATGGGCTTCGACAACTCCATTGCGCCGCGCCCGGATTCTCAATCGCTTCCTGCATATCCTCGAAGAGCGTCTCGACACGCTGGCCGAGGTCATCAGCGCCGAGCACGGCAAGATCATTTCCGACGCGAAGGGAGAAGTACAGCGCGGGATGGAGGTCGTTGAGTTTGCGACCGGCGCGCCTCAGTTGCTTAAGGGTGAAGTCACGGAGAATGTCGGAACGTGGGTCGACAGCCACTCGCTTCGCCAACCTCTCGGCGTCGTGGCCGGCATCACGCCCTTCAACTTCCCAGCGATGGTGCCCATGTGGATGTTTCCAGTCGCCCTCGCTTGCGGCAATTGTTTCATTCTGAAGCCGTCCGAGCGCGATCCTTCTGCCGCGCTTTTGCTTGCCGAATGGCTAACCGAAGCAGGCCTTCCGAACGGCGTCTTCAACGTAGTGCAGGGAGACAGAGAGGCGGTCGACGCGATCCTCAACGACCCCGACATCGCCGCCGTCAGCTTCGTGGGGTCAACTCCGGTCGCCCGCTACATCTATGAGACAGCGACCAAACACGGCAAGCGCTGCCAGGCGCTCGGCGGGGCGAAGAACCACATGATCGTCATGCCGGACGCCGATCTCGACCAGGCGGTCGATGCGCTGATGGGCGCGGCCTACGGCTCGGCCGGCGAACGCTGCATGGCGATCTCGGTCGCTGTGCCGATCGGCGACCAGACGGCCGACGCGCTTATGGCGAAGCTCGAACCGAAGGTGCGAGCGCTCAAGATAGGTCCCGGCACCGATCCCGAAGCGGAGATGGGTCCTCTGGTTACCAAGCAGCACTACGAGAAGGTGCGCGGCTATATCGATGCTGGCGAACGCGAGGGCGCCAAGCTTGTCGTCGACGGCCGTGGCTTCAAGATGCAGGGTTATGAGAACGGATATTTCATCGGGGGCACCCTGTTCGACCACGTCACGACCGGTATGAAGATTTACCAGGAAGAGATCTTCGGACCGGTCTTAGCCGTTGCGCGCGCGCCCAGTTACGAAGCCGCGGCGCAAATGATCAACGATCACGAGTTCGGCAACGGGACGGCCATTTTCACCCGTGACGGCGACGCGGCGCGCGAGTTCGCGCATCAGATCCAGGTTGGCATGGTTGGGATCAATGTGCCGATCCCTGTTCCGATGGCGTTTCACTCTTTCGGCGGCTGGAAGTCGTCACTCTTCGGCGATCACCACATGCACGGAAGCGAGGGCGTGCGCTTTTATACGAAGCTCAAGACAATCACGACGCGGTGGCCAACCGGTATACGCTCAGGCGCGGACTTCGTAATGCCTACTATGAAATAGTAGGTGCATAGGCCGGATGCGTGTTGGTCAATGCTGATCGGCGCCTTTGATCAGCAAAATCCAAACGCAAGTCCTCAGTCTTATTTTTTCAATAACGGCGTCCAATTGGGATTGCCGTCTAACTTCTCCATGCGCCCGTTTTTTGCAAGACGTTCGACTCGGAACGGAGCGAAGGTTCTCGGCTCGTCGCGCTTTGTGAATAGATGATCGAGCTGAGCTTTAACTGAAATACGCAAAATCAATGAAGCTTCAACTTCGGCCGGGCGACTTGATTCACATGACCCAACAGTATAAGCGAAAAGCCCTTGATCCATCCATGAATCGCCAGCAGATGAAGGCGGTAGAGCGACAAGTACACCACGCGCGCGAGACGCCCTTCGATCGCCATGCGCCCTCCGATCAAGTTTCCCATCAGGCTTCCGACGGTCGAGAATCGGCTGAGGGACACGAGCGATCCGTGGTCACGATATACAAACGATACCGGGAGCTCGCCGCCGATCAGACGCCGGATATTCCGATATGCCGTCGAAGCCATCTGGTGTGCGGCCTGCGCTCTCGGCGGCACGGGCCGCTTTTCGCCCTCCGGGACGTTGTAGCAACAATCTCCTATCGCAAAGATCCTTTCATCGCGCGTTGTTTGCAGCGTAGATTTGACGATAAGCTGACCGGATCGGGCGGTTTCGAGGGCGGCCAAGTCATTCAGGACATCTGGTCCGCGCACGCCAGCCGCCCAAACCTTTATGTCCGCCTTGATTTCAGTTCCTGAGGAGTCAGCACAGCGGTCGACGTCACCTCTTTTATTGCGGTCTCGGTGAGAACGCGGACCCCCAGCGCCTCCAACTCCTGCTGCGCCGCCGTCGCCAACTTTTCTGGAAGAGCGGGCAGGGGATCCGCACACCAGCCTCAATCAACGTCACCCTGAGGTGGCTTTCGTTAAAGACTTCAAGACCATAGTTCTTTAGGGCCGCGGCAGAGCTATAAAGTTCCGCAGCGAGCTCCACGCCAGTCGCCCCACCTCCCACAATCGCCACGTCGACAAAGGCCTGAGCCCCGGAATCGGACGACATGACCCGCGAGACCCGTAGGCAGTGGTTAAGAAGTTTCAGTCGGGACTTGTCGGCCTGCTCGCGGTCCTCAAGAAACATGCAATGTTCCTTCACGCCTAGCGTACCGAAGTCATTCGAGACCGAGCCGATAGCAATGACGAGATAGTCATAGCGGATTCTGTGCCGTCCGACAATTTCGGTTCCGTCATCATCCAGAAGTGGTGCTACAATAACCTCGCGGGCGTCTCGATCTATCGACTCTAAAGCGCCATTGAAGAAACGATATCCCCATCGATTGCCATGGCTTCCGTATCCGACTTCGTCGATATTAGCGTCCAGCGACCCAGCAGCCACCTCGTGTAGTAACGGCTTCCAAATATGCGTCCTGTTACTTTCGATAAGAATTATATCATACTCCTTTCGGCCTAGATTGTAGCCAAGTCTTCTCACAAGCTCGAGACCCCCCGCTCCCCCCGCCAACGATTACGATTTGCACCTTCATATGATTCTCGCAAAAGCGTTCGTGTTTCCGGCCGGCTCTGATGGTCGGTGGTGAATTTCATCCCGCTATTGGCCGACTTGTCATGACCGGCCCACGGGACCCCCGCCGGCGCCCGATTCACGTCGGTGAGTCTTGAGGAAGCTTGCCGTCCATGCGATTCTATCGCGCGACCTCATAACCGGCGAGCGACATCACGCGCAGAAGCTCCTTGTGGCCTTTCTTGGCCATCTCGAGCGGCGGGCTGACTTTCGGATCCTGCTCGGCCTCGACCACAAACCAACCCTCATAGCCGTAAGACGCCAGCCGTTTGACGATCGCGGCGAAGTCGAGCGAGCCGTCGCCAGGCACGGTGAAGGCGCCTTTCACCACTGCGTCAAGGAAGCTTTCCCGTTTTCTATCGAGCTTGTCGATCACGCCCATGCGCACGTCTTTCGTGTGCACGTGGCTGATGCGCTTATGATGTTTATCGACCACCCGCATCACGTCGCCGCCGGCGAAGGCCATGTGGCCGGCGTCGAAGAGCAGCGGCAGGGCCTCGCCCGAGTTCGCCATCAAGAGGTCGACCTCCAGTTCGGTTTCAATCGCGGCCGCCATATGGTGATGATAGGAGATCGGCATGCCCTGACCGGCGCACCATTCAGCAAACGCCGTTATCTTGCGACCATAGGTCTTGATTTCGTCCTCCGACAGCTTCGGCTTGGCGGAAAGCGGCGCAGAGCGCACACCCTGGATCGAGCGCGCCGTCTCGCCGTAGACGATGCATGGCGCCTTGGCGGCGACGAAGAAATCCATCTGCGCGTGGATGCGATCCTTCTCGCGTTCGATGTCACCATCGAGCAACAGTCCCGAGAACCAGCCGCCGCACACGCTGATCCCGTAGCGCGCAAGGATCGGCCCGAGCTCCTCCATGTCCATCGGGAAGCGACGGCCCGTCTCCATGCCCGTGAAGCCGGCGACGCTCGCCTGATTGAGGCACTCCTCCAGGCTTACGTCGTCGGAGAGTTCGGCGAGATCGTCGTTCCACCATGCGATGGGCGCAATTCCGAGTTTGGCTTCCATCGTCTAAACTCCGAGTCGCTGCTTGGCGCGGATTTCTTGCTGCTGCTTACGCGCGACCTGGACCGACTCGCGCGTCGAGACTTCCGGCACGCCGACATCCCAATCCGCGTCACCAGGAACCCAGGCGTAAGCGTCGGAGTCGATCGTCAGCACGGTCGTTCGATCGGTGGTCTTGGCCCAGTCGAGGGCAGCCTGCAGATCGGCGAGGCTTTCGCAATGCCGCGCCGCGGCCCCCATGGATTCGGCGTGCTTGGCGAAATCGACGTGCAGCGGATTGGCGCGATCCTTGATGCGGCAGTCGGTTAATTGATTGTTGAAGCCGGGAACGCCCTTGGCTTGCTGCAAGCGGTTGATGACGGCGAAGCCGCCATTGTCGCAAACAACGACGATCATCTTGTGACCGCTGAGAACAGTCGAATAGATGTCAGAATTCATCATCATGTAGGTTCCGTCGCCGACCATGACGATCGGCGTGCCACCGAGGCCGCCTGGCCCGGAATTCGCCATCGCGTGTCCCCAGCCGGCTGCGATTTCATAACCCATGCAGGAGAAGCCGAATTCGAGGTCGAACGTATTGGGCGCCTTGACGCGCCAGCCCTTGGTGACTTCGCCGGGCAGCCCGCCGGCCGCCGTGATCAGCGTGTCATTGTCGCCCGCCGCCGCGTTCACCGCGGCCACCACCTGGGCATAGGTCGGNACCGGCTCGTTGCTCGGCGCCTGATGCTTATCGAGCAGGGCGTCCCATTCTTTGAACAAGGCTTGCGCGCGTTGCATGTGCGAGGGTTCGACGCGCCAATCGCCGAGTTCGGCGTCAAGCTCCGCCACGGTCTCCAATGCATCGCCGACCACGGCCAGCGCGCGATGCTTCGCAGCGTCAAACCGAGCAGCGTTGATCGAGATGAAATGCGCCTCTGGGCTGAACGCTGTCCACGAGCCCGTAGTAAAATCCATCAGCCGAGTGCCCACGGCCAGGATCACATCGGCTTCGGCGGCAAGCGCATTTGCCGAGGTGGAGCCGATGATGCCAATGGGGCCCGCATGCGCCGGATGGTCATGCGTAAGGCCACCCTTGCCCGCAATGGTCTCCACAATCGGAATACCGCGCTTCACCGCGAAATCCGCTACGACCTGTTCGGCCAGCGAATAGCGCACTCCGCCGCCCGAAATCAGTATCGGCTTCTTCGCGGACTTCAAAAGCGCCGCGGCATCTGTGAGTTTGCGGCGGTCGGGTCGCGGCCGCGGGATGGACCACGTCCGCTCCTTGAAGAAGACGTCTGGGTAATCGAACGCGAGCTCCTGGGTATCCTGTGGCAGCGCGAGGAACGCCGGCCCACNGTCGGCCGGGTCAAGCATCGTGGCTACCGCCTGCGGCAGAGACGAGAGGATCTGCGACGGGTGGGTAATTCGGTCCCAATACCGGGTCACTGCTTTGAACGCGTCATTCACCGTCACTGTTGGATCGCCGAAATGCTCCACCTGTTGCATGACTGGATCGGGCAGGCGGTTGGTGAAGGAGTCGCCGGAAATAAGGAGCACAGGCAAACGGTTCGAATGAGCGACGCCTGCGGCCGTCACCATGTTCAGCGCACCGGGCCCGATGGACGAAGCGGCCACCATGATCTGCCTTCGGCGT
>JGI12659J15293_10000349_pt1 | contig 15000 bp, 14 predicted proteins | sample JacPinW_OM2H0_O1_FD_15293 | JGI IMG/M metagenome (IMG submission 15293) | reverse complement strand
GGCGCAGGCGTTGGAGCGGGAGGAGGCGGCGGGGGGGCTTGCGCCGTTGGCGCGGGAGCAGGCGGCGGAGGCGGCGCTTGCGCGACGGTCGCTGGCGGGGGCGTCGCCGGCTCCGGCGCGTTGGCGACGGGCGGAGCAGACGGCATCCGGTTCAGCGTTGACCAGAAATAGGAAAGGAGGGCGACGACGACCAGCGCGGCGAGCGCCGGCCACAGCCAACGCCGGATGGTGGGCTCGGTCTCCGCGCTCGCTGGAAGAACGTCGATCCGCTTCGGCGCCACTTGCTCCGCCACCGCCGCGACGCGCGGTTGCGACAGAAAAGCGGTGACCTCGGCGGGCACGCCGGCCGGAACGACGCCGCCCGGCGTCAAAAGGCCGATGATTTTCGGCAACGCGTATCCGAGCGCCGTCGACACCGCGCTCTGGCCGAGGCCAAGCCGGCTCGCAACGCCGCCGAGGGCCGTCGCGCCAAGCGCCCGTTCGATCTGGCCGGCGGCAATGGGAGCGGCGTCAGGACGACCAAGCCAAGACCCGACCTCCGAGGTCAGGCCACCGGATTTAAGTCTATCGAGGAAACCGTCCAGGCCGCCTTGCGAGGTCGAGATCATCGTCAGGACTTCTTTGACCAGCGTCCGAGCGTTGGCGCCAAGCCCGAAACGGCCGGCTAGATCGTCGATTAGAGTGTCAAACGTCGCCATGTCTTTCTCCCCGAAAGCTTGCTCCCAGGTTGAGCTTTGCAGAAGACAATGACCGCTCGATGGCGCCTGAAACCACCGTCAAGACACTGCCCGAGGCTGGCGGAATAGCGGCTGCGTGCTAGCTCGCGACCCGATCGAGGTTTGCGATCAGGCGCGTGAGCAAGGCAATGAGCAGTGCGGCCTCCTCGTCCGTGAAGTCGCGCAGCACTTCATGATTACCCCTGAGTAGGACATCAACCGCGTCCGGCAGGCGCGCTTTTGCGACCACCGTCAGTGTGATGCGGCTCATGCGCCCATCGGCCGGGTCAGGCCTGCGCTGAATCAGCCCGTCCCGCTCCATGCGGGCGAGCATCTGCGCCATCGGCGGCTGCTCGATCTTGGCGAAGCGGGCGAGATCGCGTTGCGTGCTTGCCCGGCCATCCTGAAGCGCGACCAGCACAGGCAAATGGCCGACGCCGAAGCCAAGCGGCTTGAGCCGCGCTTCGCTGAGGCGGGCGAACCCGCGCGCCGCGAGACTGATCAGGTGCCCAGGCGTCGAGAGCACATCGAGATCCATCGCGCCTTACCCCTTGCAGCCAAAGCCATCCAGGTACATACGTGCATATGTAAATGGCGTTTGGCCTCTAACGCAACACCCGCACTGTAGAAGGAGAGACCCAATGGACGATGACGTGAAATTCCTCGAACGTCTCTACGATCGCTTCAACGCGCGGGACATAGACGGCGTGCTGACCGCGCTCACCGACGATGTCGCCTGGGCCAACGCTATGGATGGCGGCCACGTCCATGGCCGCGAGGCCGTACGCGCGTACTGGACCCGCCAGTGGACCATGGTCGATCCGCATGTCGAGCCTGTGGGCTTTCGTCGAACTCAGGATGGCGCGATCATCGCGGAGGTCCGGCAGTCCGTCCGCGATCTCCGGGGCAAACCGCTCGATGGGCAGACGCACGGGTTGAAGGACAAGACGGTCGGACACGTTTTCCGTCTTCGAGAGGGCAAGGTGGCTCGCTTCGATATCCAGGATGGCGCCTAACCCGTGAGGCCCTTCGCCTTCGCATAATAGAGCAGCGCGATCGTCTTGGCGTCGGCGATCGCCCCGCTCTCGATCATCGCGAGCGCCTCGCCGAACGGGATCTCGAGGACCTCGATATGCTCGTCCTCGTCGACCCCGCCGCCTTTTCCTGTGCGGTCCGCTTCGGCGTAGGGAGCGACGAAGCAGGCGATCTTTTCGGTCATGCCGCCCGGGCTCATGTAGGCGTCGAAGGCGTGGACAGTCTCCGTGATGACGACGCCAGTCTCCTCGAGCGCCTCGCGGATGGCGCAGATTTCGGGTGGGTCGCCGTCCAACATGCCGGCGCAGACCTCGATGGTCGCCAGCGCTCCGTCGCTCAGATACGCGCCGGCGCGAAACTGCTTGACCAGCACGACGAGCCGGCGCTTGGCGTCATAGAGCAGCACGGCCGCCGCCTTGCCATGGCGATAGACATCGTGCTTGAGCGTGCGCGTCGAGCCGTCCTCCTCCACGACTTCGATCTCGGTGCGCGTGAGATCGAACCGTCCAGTGGCGAGAACAGTGTCGCGGATCATGCCTGCAGCTTTGGCCATCGGCTCGCCTAGTAGCGAAATTGTTCGCGCAGGATTCGCTCGTCGAGCGAATGGCCAGGATCATGCAGGAGGACCAGGGACGTCGCCTTGTCCATCGCGACGTCGACCCGGACGACGCGCCGGATTTCGAAATGGTCGGCGGCCGCCGCGACCGGGCGTTTGTCAGCCTCGAGCACTTCTATGGTGACCCGTTGGACATCCCTGAGGAGCGCGCCCCTCCAGCGGCGAGGGCGAAACGGCGAGAGCGGAGTCAGCGCCATCAACGGCACTTCGAGCGGCAGGATCGGCCCGTTGGCGGAAAGGTTGTAGGCGGTCGAGCCGGCCGGAGTCGCAACCAGGATGCCGTCGGCGATCAGTTCGTCGAGCTGGACTATGTCGTCAATCTCTATGCGCAGCTTGGCCGCCTGATAGGTCTGGCGCAACAGCGACACCTCGTTGATCGCCCGCGCGGTCGTATCAACCCCGTGAATGTCTCGAGTGCGCATGATGAGCGGGTGAATGATCGAGGGCTGCGCGACTCTGAGCCGTTCCGGCAGCCCTTGCTCGGAATAGTCGTTCATGAGGAAGCCCACCGATCCTCGGTTCATGCCGTAGATCGGCTTCGGCGCCTTCATCGTCATATGCAGGGTTTGCAGCATCAGGCCGTCGCCGCCGAGCGCGACGATGACGTCGGCCTCGTCGAACGGGCTGTTGCCGTAGAGAGCCGTGAGGCTCTCAAGCGCGTCGTTCGCTTCCTTTGCGCCCGAAGACAGGAAGGCGATCGATTGGGTTCGCGCCATTGGCGTCATGACCGACATGTGCACCTTCCCCGAACGCCACGCGAACAATTAACGAGATGGACAATCGCGCGCGTGTCCGCGGGGCGCAGTCTTAGCCGAGCGGCGGGCCGCTTCAAAGTCGAGCGCGTTTTGAAGCGGAATACGCCCCTTAGGGGAAGTGGATTATGGGAGCAGCGCTCTGGCGTCCGATGCGACCCGGGGGGCCTTGCGTCCTGCGCTTTCGGCGGTCGGCAGCTTGATCAGGAATCGCGCGCCACAATAGAAATCGTCGGCCTTCGCGGGCGCAAGCGTGATCGCTCCGCCGTTTCGCGTCACCAAGTCCGCCGCAATCGCGAGCCCGAGGCCGGCGCCCACGTCGCTCGTCGACTTGTGGAACGGCTCGAAGATGCGATCGTGTTGATCGAGCGGAAATCCCGGCCCGGTGTCGCTGATCTCGATCAGCGCCAGCCCATCGGTACGAATGGCCGCGAAGCGAATGGCTTTCGGACGTCCGTCCGTGGCGCCCTTCGCCATCAACGCCTGAGCGGCGTTGCGGCTTAGATTCTCAAGCACGCGCAGGATGTGGTCCGGGTCCGCATAGACACAGAAACGAGGGGGAATGTCGATGTTGTAGTCGATCGCCACGTCGTGTTCGGCATTACCGGACTCGACGACCTGGATCACCAACTCGCTCAGATCGAAGCGGCGACGCGACGGGGGGAGTTCACGGCTTGCTCCATAGGTGAGCGTCGACTGGCAAAATTGGATCGCGCGATCGAGGGTCGCGACCAAACGCGGCGCCAGTCGCTGAGCAAGCGGATCCGGAATCGTCGCCAGGCGATCCGAGATGAGCTGCGCGGCGCTCAGGATGTTGCGCAGGTCATGATTGATGCGCGCCACCGCCATGCCGAGTTCAGCCAGCCGCTTGCCTTGCGCCAGCTCATGGGCGAGCGACCCCTGCATGACGGCGAGCGCAGCCTCCGCGCGGCCGATCTCGTTGCTCCGCCCGCTCGGCGCGATCACCCGCGACGCGTCCTGGGGACTCTCGCCAAAGGCGATGATGTTGGACGTGAGCCGGCGCACTGGCTGAAGCACCATGCGCCACAGCGCCGCCCACAGCACGCAGCTGACAACAGCGGCGATCATGAGAGAGATCGCCAGGAAATTGCCCGACACGCGCCACAACGATTGGATCAGCGAACTCTCGTCGAAGGCGAATTCAATCGTCGGATCGTTCGCTTGCGCCGGGGCGCTCAACTTCACGACCCTGTGGGGTTCAGCGAACAGGGTGCGAAAGGTGGCCGCCAGGGTCTCGAAATAGGAGCTGTCGTCGGCGGTGATTGACTCTGCGCCCGCCGGCGGCCCGCCGGCGATGACAAACTCACGACGTCCCGAGGGCGTCTCGACCGCAAGCCACTTCACGTCGACGCTATGGAGAATCTTTTGCGCTAGATCCTGCGGCGGGGGCGTGGGACCGGCGAGGCCGAAAGCCTCGACAGTCGTCTGGGCGGCGCCGATCTTGGCATGCAGCCACATCTCGCGATGGGCCGTGAGCCGGGTCACATAGAAGAGACTCATCGCCAGGAAGACGAAACCGATCGTAACGGCAAGGACGCGGGCCGCGAGGCCGAAGCCCTGAAATGACGGCGCGACTCCCGCCGTGCTTGCCTGCTTTGCGATTGCGTCTGGGAACGTGAGGGCGAGCGCGTCGGCGCCGCCTTCGCTTCTGGTCGGAACGTCTAGCATCGTGCGGTCACGCCCTCAGCTCGTTGAGTTCGTCCTCAATATGGGCATTGATTATGGCGGAAAAACTGGGGTCCGCTTGAAATCCGAGGCTTTTTGCCCGCGCCGGATCGAAATCACGCGCCCATCCCGCCACGATACGGATGATCGTCTCATCGGGCTCGCGGCGGATGAGAGCGACGGTCTTGTCGCCGGCGATGGCGCGCAAAGCCTCGATCTGCTCCCCGACGGTGACGCTCACGCCGGGCAGATTGAGCGAGCGGCGAGCGCCAAGCAGCGAGAGATCCATTTCAGCCGCCCGCAGCAGGAACGAGATCGCCGCGCGGGGCGAGGCATGCCAGTGACGAACATCCTCGCCGACCGGCAGGATCGCCTCCTTGCCGGCGAGGGGCTCGCGAATGATGCCGGAGAAGAACCCGGAAGCCGCCTTGTTGGGCAAGCCGGGCCGAACGCAGATCGTGGGCAGCCGGAGCCCAATGCCGTCGAAGAAGCCACGCCGCGAATAGTCGGCGAGCCAAAGCTCGCAGATCGCCTTCTGGGTTCCGTAGCTCGTCAACGGAGCGGCGAGAAACTCGTCGCCGATCTTGTCCGGGAACGGCGCGCCATAGACCGCGATCGAGGAGGTGAAGATCAGGCGCGGCTTGTAGGCGCCGCCGGACAAAGCCTGCTCGCGCCGGATCGCCTCGAATATCGCGTGGGTTCCCCCAAGGTTAATGGCGTAGCCTTTGTCGAAATCCGCCTCCGCTTCACCCGAGACCACCGAAGCCAGCAAGAAAATGATGTCGGGCCGCAACGCGACAAGTTTCGACGCGACGTAGGAGGCGGCAATGTCGAAGGCGTCGAGGGTCACCGTGAAGGGCGCGTTCGCCGGCGGCTGCGGCGCGACGACATCGACGAGATGCGCGTTGGTGATTGCCTTGCCGGCGAGTTTTCCGTCGCGGACCAGGCGCGCGGTCAATTTGCGCCCGATCATGCCCGCCGCGCCGATAATAAGCACCTTCATTCGAACTTTCTCCTTATCGCCGCCACGCATTCCTGTTCGTGGGACGGTCGCAATCTAAATCGGTTTTGCCGTCCTGCATATTGTGATCATGGTGTCAAGTTGCTCTAAACGTTTGGTCAGAGTAGATTAGGGCCGCCTTGTTCTTGCCTCATGCACCGGTCAGTTGGGCCGGGTAACGTTCACAATAACGAGGTGTAGTGGATGCGGAAAGTCATGTTTGTGTGTGCGGCCATGGTTGGATTTACGAACGTAGCGGCCGCAAGTGAGTTAGGTATAGCCTCATATTATCTTAATCCACATTACAGCGGGCTGATTGCAGCCCACAAATCTCTCCCGCTGGGAACGCGGGTGAAAGTGGTCAATCTCGACAACGGCCGCAGCGCCATCCTTAAAATCGTCGACCGCGGGCCGTTCATTCGCGGCCGCATCATCGATGTCTCGCCCGCCGCGGCGAGCGTGCTCGGCTTCCGCGCAGCGGGCCTCGCGCATGTGCGGCTGGAGCGGGTCTAACTCAGACAACCTTGGGGGCGGCTCAAGGCCGCCCTCAAGCAGCCGGGGTGCGCTCGGCTAAAGCTTGCGCGAAATCAGATAGGAAATTCGGTCGTTGAAATGAAAGGCGGACAGGTTCGGCGGGGGAAGCACGTTCTGCTCCAATACGACCGGCACGAGATCGGCTCGCTACCTGCAGTTTTCTGCTGATGCGCGAGCGCATATTCGGCTTACCTCCGCTTCGCGCCAGCGCAAATCAAAGAGGCGGATGTTGGCGCGCCGGCCGCGATCGGTCGAAACTGGATCCTGTCGCGACCGAGTTTGGGGCCGAGCGCGTTTGGCCTCGCCGACCCTCCCGCGATCGGCGTACGGCCCAAACTTTTTGCTGGAGGGGAAAGGCTTGACCTCCGAGGACGTCAACAGACAGAGCGGCGGGTGTTTGCCTGCTTTATCGACAACGTCTCTATTTCACGAATACGTAGGTCGCGGTGTACGGCTCCGAATGCAGCTCGCCTTCGCTGTCGCAAGCCCCCTCGAAGACGCCCCCCTTCGTGTCGATCCGTAGGATCGATGTTGCGCCTGCGACCAGACCGGATTTCGGGGGTTCCTTGACCGAGAGTATCAACCAGGGAATGTCCTTGGCGGTCTTGCCCGGCGCCGTGCTCACCACTTCGCCCACGACTCGCGACCCATCGGCGAATTCCCACGTCGGGCCGGCAAAATGGCGGCCCACTGTCTTCCCCTCTTCGAGCAAGGTTGCGACGGGTTCGCGGAACGTCCAATTCAAGGCGCCCGCAGCGTTTTTTGCACATACGTAAATTTGCGCTCCCGCCGCCTGAAGCTGCGCTACTGGGACGCCCCCTTTGACGGCGATTGTCGCAGCGTCCTCGGCCCGGGCGTCCGTGGCAAGCGACCCTGTCAAAGCGAGAACGAAGACCAGTCTTTTCATGTCTGATCCCCTGGCATCGTCCCCGAGCCGGCCGCCCAGCGCGTGTTAGCGCGTGAGGCCCAAACCTGCTCCATTCCGAGGTTCTCAACAAGCCCGACCACGGCCGCGGACCGCGGCTGTCGCTCGTGAGCGTCTGCCGATCTAGGCCGCCCGGTTTACCAAGCGTTGCAGGCGAAGGACGCTAAGGCGACGGCAAGCGGGATCACGGAGCGGGTGTCGAACGCACAAGTGTAAAAAAAGTGTAAAGACGTGTCTGTCATTGCAACCCGCGTCACCGCAATACCATCTCTAGATCAACCTGGACAGCGACATAAGCTATTAAAAGCAAGTCTGCATTGCAATCCAAAGGTTGTACCGAAGAATTATTTTTGTCATGTTCTTTAGCGTGCTTGATGAACGTCATCTTTACTGCTGATTACCGACCGGGGGGAATTTCCTTCCGTTTTTGCACAGGAGGAATGTTTGATGAGAGTTTCGATGTTGCTTGCGGCTGTCGTCGCCGCAGCGCTCGCCGGTCCGGTGGCCGCGGCGCCCGTGTCCGTGACGGTCAATTTTCCCGCCGCAGGCGATAGCTGGTGCGGCACCGACAACGGCGTCGGGACATGCGGCACGCTGACCAGCGGCGGCTTCAGCGGGAAAATGCAGGACGCGAAAGATTTCGTAACGAGTTCCCTCAGCAACGCCGACGCATACTCCTTCCCGGCTCATTTTATGGCCACCGGGGTTTCGGGCACATTGTGGGTAAGCGGCGCCGCCACGAATATCGTACTTGATGTCGGGCTTTATGCGGGGGAGCAAATCACTCTACAGGATTTCGTTGGAGCGTCCCTGATTCCCTTTTCGTTTACCTTCGCTCCGACGTCCCTCTTCACCGGCGGTCCGTTTAGCGTCGTGCTCGCCGACAATATCCCGCAAACGAACCCAGACGCCGGCAACTGGGTCCAAATCGGGACGGGCTCCCTCACGTTTACCGGAAGTGTTCCCGAACCTTCGACCTGGGCCATGATGGTCGCGGGCTTCGTGGGCCTCGGATTTGCAGGCTATCGCGCCTCGGGCAAGAGCGCTGCGATCGGGGTGTAGGCCTCTGGACAAAAGCGATAGAGGCCGCGCTTCGCGCGGCCTCTTCTTTTAGGCCGCTTCAGAGATTACCGTGAGATATGCACGATTGCCTTAATTCCCCCCTTCGAGCAGTCGCCGGGCGATCACCTGAGCCTGAATCTCCGCGGCGCCCTCGAAAATATTGAGGATCCGCGCGTCGCAAAGGACCCGCGAGATCGGATATTCGAGCGCGAAGCCGTTGCCGCCATGGATCTGCAGCGCGTTGTCCGCCGCGGCCCAGGCGACCCGCGCGGCGAGGAGCTTCGCCATGCCCGCCTCGAGGTCGCAGCGGCGGCCTTCATCCTTGGCGCGTCCGGCGAAATAGGTGATCTGACGGGCGATGTGGATCTCGACCGCCATCATCACGAGCTTGTCGGCGACGCGGGGAAAATGGATGATCGCCTTGCCGAACTGCATCCGCTCTTTGGCGTAGCGCAGGCCGAGCTCGAAGGCGCATTGCGCCACGCCAACGGCGCGCGCCGCCGTCTGGATGCGCGCCGATTCGAAGGTCTCCATCAGTTGTTTGAAGCCCTGGCCCTCCATCCCGCCGAGCAGGGCGTCGGCCGGCAGGCGGAAGCCGTCAAAGGCGATCTCGTATTCCTTCATGCCGCGATAGCCGAGGACTTCGATTTCACCGCCCGACATCCCCTTCGCCGGGAACGGGTCGGCGTCATTGCCGCGCGGCTTCTCGGCCAGAAGCATCGAAAGGCCCCTATAACCACGCTCCTCGGGATTGGTGCGGACGAGGAGCGTCATCAGGTCGGCGCGGACCGGATGAGTGATCCAGGTTTTCGCCCCGCTGACGACATAGTCGTCGCCGTCCCGGCTCGCGCGGGTGCGCAAGGACGCGAGGTCGGAGCCGGTGTTGGGCTCGGTGAAGACAGCGGTCGGCAGGATCTCGCCGCTCGCAATCTTGGGCAGGTATTTTCGTTTCTGCGCCTCCGTGCCGCCGACAAGGATGAGTTCGGCGGCGATCTCGGACCGGGTGCCCAGCGAGCCGACGCCGATATAGCCGCGCGACAATTCCTCCGACACGACGCACATCGCCACCTTGCCAAGCCCCATGCCGCCATAGGCCTCGGGGATGGTGAGGCCGAAGACGCCCATGGCGCTTAAGCCCCCGATGATTTCGAGCGGGATATAGGCGTTGGCGCGATGCCAGCTTTGGGCGTACGGAACGACCTCGGCGTCGGCGAATCGGCGCATCTCGCCGCGGATCGCCTCGAACGTCTCATCGAGGCCGGGGTCGCCGATCACGCCTTCCCGCGCTTCCCCGATCAAAGCGGCGAGGGCGGCGCGGTTTTCCCTTGTGTTCCCGCTGGCGATCAGCGCCTCGACGGCCTCGTTGCGAAGTGGCGCGATCTGGTCGGGAGCGAGGCCAAAGTCGGCGAGGCGCACGATCTCGCTCTGATTCATCGGGATGGCGCTGAAGATCTGATCGAGATATTCTCCAAGCCCGATGCGCGTCAGCAGCTGTTCAGTCTCGCCGAATCGGCTGTCCTCCTGCATACGGTTGGCGTAGGCCGTCATTTCCTTGATGGCCTCGACGTAGGTCGCAAGCCAGGCCAGCCCGTGGACGGCATGCTGCTCAATTTCGATCTTGTCAGCGCTCAGCTTGCCGTTTTTGCTCACCCGGTCGCGCATGGCGTCGAGCGCGCGGTCCATGAGGCGCTCGGCGGCAAAGTGGGCCTGGCGGGCAAGGTCGTCGAGCGTCAACAGGCGTGGCTCCTTCAGTGGGTGCCGTTGCTGCGCCGCAGCATGCGTCGCTGCTTTCCCCGTTGCAATCCCTCTCCGCGCGTCCGTGGGCGTGAATCTGGCCTCTCGCGGGTGGCGCTCGCCGCCGCGTCAGGCCAAAATGATTGCTGATGTGGGGAGGGTCGAGCGAGGGTGAGCGCACGCCTGAAAATCATCTGGCAGGCGGCCGAGAAATTCGCCGCCGACGACGGCTGGGCGATCGCCAGCTACATCGGGCTGACTCTGCTCACATCCTTGTTCCCGTTCCTCATTTTCGTTGCGGCGGTGGCTAGCTTCTTCGGCTCCAGCGATCTGGCGCATGAGGCGGCGAAGCTCGTTTTCGCTGAATGGCCGGAGGTGGTGGCCCGTCCGATCTCGGAAGAGGTCGAGCGGGTCCTGACGACCCCACGCAGCGGTGGGCTACTCACTTTCGGCGCGGTGTTCTCGTTCTATTTCGCTTCGAGCGCGATCGAGGCGCTCCGGGTCGGACTCAATCGCGCCTATGGCCTGATCGAGCCGAGACCGTGGTGGATGCTCAGGCTTCAGTCCTTAGGGCTGGTGCTGATCGGGTCGATCGCCCTGTTGGCCCTAGCCTTCCTCGTCGTGCTCGGGCCGCTGATCGTGGACACCCTCGGGGCCTTCTTTCCCTCGGTGGAGCAGGCGCACCCCCTGCTCACGTTCCTCCGCATCGGCATCGCGGGTTTGATGCTGGCGAGCTCGCTCATTCTCGCGCACATCATCCTGCCCGCCCACCGGGTGGGGTTTCGCGATATCCTGCCGGGTGTCGCGCTGACCTTCGTCGCCAGCATCGCCTTCGGCGAGCTTTTCGGCGCCTATTTGAGCGAATATCTGCGCAATTACATTTCGACCTATGCCGGCCTCGCCTCAGTGATGATCGCGCTCGTGTATCTCTATTGGGTGGCGCTCTTGTTCGTGTTCGGCGGCGAGCTCAACGCGTCGATCATCAGAGCGCGCCAGGCACGGACGGCGCCCTGACGCAAGACCCACCCGCGTGCCAGGGCGGCGACCGTTGGGCGAGAACGGATGAATTTCTGTGTGAAGACTACAGGAACTGCCCGCTCATGATTAAGCTCTGGGTCCGCGTGTCAGTCCGCCGCGCTACATCGACAATGTGTCTGGTCGAATCACAAGAGGTCGGAGGGACGAGTTGAACATGATTACCCCTGCTCGCTACCCGTTTTTGAGTGGTGGAGGGGAAGCTGCCGAGATCATCGCGAGTTTCGACTGGGCTGCGACGCCGCTTGGTCCGATTGAGAGCTGGCCAGCGAGCCTTAAAAGCACGATCGCGCTCATCCTGCGCTCGCCCGTCCCGATCGTGACCTTATGGGGCGTGGACGGAATCATGATCTACAACGACGGCTACTCCGGGTTCGCCGGTGGCCGCCACCCAAACCTGTTCGGCTCCAAGGTCCGGGAGGGTTGGCCTGAGGTCGCCGAGTTCAACGACAACATCATGAAGGCGGGGCTCGCCGGCGAGACACTGGCCTATCGAGATTTCCCGCTGACCCTTTACCGGCATGGCGGCGAACCGGAGCAAGTCTGGCTCAACCTCGACTATTCCCCGCTCCTCGGCGAAGACGGCAGACCTGCCGGCGTCATGGCCGTCGTGATTGAGATCACCGACAAGGTGCGGATCGAGCGAGAGCTCGAGGCCGAGCGCAAGAGCTTGAGGCTCATGTTCGAGCAGGCGCCCGGATTCATTGCGATGCTGAGCGGACCAGAGCATCGGTTCACCATGGTGAATGAGGCCTACCGGACGCTGGTCGCCGACCGCGATGTCGTCGGACAGACAGTCGCGGAAGCGCTTCCGGAAGTGGTCGAGCAGGGCTTCGTCAGCTTGCTCGATCGGGTCTATGCTTCGGGCGAGCCCCATATCGGGCGCGGCACGCCTGTCAACCTGCAACAGGGTCCGGATGGGGTCCTCGCCGAGCGCTACCTCAATTTCATCTACCAGCCAATCGTGGCGGGCGACGGCGCTACGTCCGGCATCTTCATCCAAGGCCACGATGTCACCGAGCAGCGCGAGACGGAGAAGGCGATCCTCGCCGAGGTCGCTGAGCGTCGCCGCGCCGAAGAAGCCCTTCAGGTTTTGAACAACACGCTCGAGCAGCGGGTTCACGACGAAGTCCNCGCCCGCTCCAAGGTCGAGGAGCAACTCCGCCAGGTCCAGAAGATGGAGGCGGTCGGGCAGCTCACCGGCGGCATCGCGCACGACTTCAACAATATGCTCGCCGTCATCCTGGGCGGTCTTAACCTCCTACAACGCAAGCTGGCCCGCGGCGAGACCGACGTCGAGCGGTTCATCGAAGGCGCCATCGACGCCGCCCAGCGCGCGGCGACGCTGACGCAGCGGCTGCTGGCGTTCTCTCGTCAGCAACCCCTTTCACCCGAGCCTCTGATCATCAACAAGCTGGTCGCCGGCATGAGCGAGCTGCTCGACCGTACGCTTGGCGAGCACGTCAAGGTCGAGACCGTGCTGGCCGCCGGTCTGTGGCAGGTGAAGGCGGATCCGGCGCAACTTGAAAACGCGATCCTCAATCTCGCCGTCAACGCGCGCGATGCAATGCCGGGCGGCGGCAGGCTCACGATCGAGACCCTGAACGCTTTTGTGGATGACGCTTACGCCCGGGAATACGCGATCGAGGCCGGGCAGTACGTGCTGATCGCCGTCGCCGACACAGGCGCAGGCATGGCGCCGGAGGTGATCGCAAAGGCCTTCGACCCCTTCTTCACGACCAAGGGCGCCGGAAGGGGGACGGGCCTTGGCCTCAGCCAGGTGTATGGCTTCGTTCGCCAGTCCGGGGGGCACGTAAAAATCTACTCCGAGCTGGGGGTGGGGACGTCGGTGAAGATTTATCTGCCGCGCCTCTACGGCGAAGCTGCGGCGACGGAGCAGGCGAAGCGGCTTGCCACTGTCCATCGCGGCCTGCGCAGCGAAATCATCCTCGTTGTCGAGGACGAGGAACGTGTGCGCGCATTGTCTGTCGAAGCCTTACGGGAGCTCGGTTACGGCGTTGTCGAGGCCTCTGGTCCACGCCAAGCGTTGCGCATGCTCGACGAGGGCCAGCAGGTCACCCTCTTGTTTACCGATGTCGTCATGCCGGACATGTCCGGACGACAACTGGCCGATCGCGCGCGCGTGAAACGACCAAATCTCAAGGTGCTCTACACGACCGGCTATACGCGCAACGCCATCGTACACAACGGGATGCTCGATCCCGGCACCAATCTCCTGACCAAGCCTTTCAGCATCGAGGAACTGGCGGCGAAGGTTCGCAAGATCCTCGATGACGGCGCGTAAGACGTTCTCATAGCCCCCTTGCCTTGAAGTACTTCAACAGGGTCCAGACCGCGGCTTGCTGTTCGTCGTCCATCTCATTCAAGTCGAGGTGCGTGAGGAGGATTTCTGACGGCGTCTTGCCCTCGATGGGGGAGAGGGGAGCTCGCGGCGGCGAAGGCGCTGCCTCGAACTCCCTTATCGGCGGATGCGCAAGCGCCGGCTTCGCAGGTTTCCTGCGCGGCGTCAGAGACCGCGGCTTCCGGCCCTTGAGGACGCGGCCGCTGATTCTCACGCCCGCATCGTTCGCGGCGTAGAGAAAAAAGGTCACACACTTCTGGACGACCGCGTCCGCAGCCGGAAACGCCTTCCTGAAGGCTTCATTGAAATGGGATGGGGTCGCGGTCTCCAGGTCGATTGCGAACATCGGCGCATATTCGTGCCGAAGGCGCTCCAAGAGCTTCTCGGGCCAGTGGCCCGTAGCGTGCGCGTTCACCAGCTCCTTGAGGCGCCCCGTCGGGCGTCCATCGTCCTCAATGAGACCGAGGAACCGAAGCGCGTGCATGAGCTGAGTGCCCACGACGCCTGAAAAGCGCGTCAGCACGCTGCGATCGATGCGTGAGGGAACGCCGTGCTCGTGCAGATCCTCGATGAACGTCTTGAACGTTCGGTACGACGTATACGGCGGCGTTCCCGACGATCTCGTCCGCTCGAGCATCACGATCTCCCGTCGGTTCGGAACGCCGCGCCTCGTATTCCGCACAGCGCGGCCACTATACCGTATTTATGGTCCCAGTAGGACTATTCCAAATGAGCGATTGCAGCCTGATTCGTTTTTTTAAGATGCTGAAGAAATTGGAAATTCTTCCAAAACTGGCGGGCTAAGACAGTCACAACGTCTCTGCGTCTGCCTGGGACAAGAATATCCACTCTCAAACCATTCCGCGCGGTGGATCGCCGCAGCGACAGCCATTGGAGCCGTGCAAATGTTGTGGACCGCCGAGGTAGTCGAGGATCTCAAGAAGCTCGCTCTCGAGGGAAAGAGCGCAAGCCACATCTCCGCGGCGCTCGGCGTCGGATCCCGAAACGCTGTCATTGGCAAGGCGAGCCGGATCGGGATCAAACTCAGCGGCGGGGGCATCTCCGCGCGCGGGAAGGGTGCGGCCCGCGCGGCTCGTCTCCAATGGGCGCCACCGCATGCCACTCGGCCCAACGCCGACGCGCAACGCTGCGGCGCTGCCGCCGCTCGCGATCCCCAGGTCTCGCCGGTGGACGGCAGGGCGGCAGGGAGAAGCTTTGGCGTAGTCGAGATCGGAGAGATGCGACGGCTGCGGTTCGAGGACATTCGTGAATCCGCCTGCCGGTGGCCGCTGGGCGATCCGAGGAGCGGAGATTTCGCCTATTGCGGGCTCACTCCGGTCGGAGGGCAGTCGTATTGCGCCGGCCATTGCCAAATGGCTTATCGGTCGCCGCAAGCGCGACCGAGGGAGCGACAAGGGCTCCGCGCCATCGCGAGTTCATGGCGCCTGTCGTGAGGCGGCGCGCGACGCTACGCGCCGACCTGCCGCTCCGTCTTCCCAAATACGCAGATCAGCCCGGGAGCGTCAGCGCCCGCTTCGCGCCG
>JGI12659J15293_10000347_pt1 | contig 15009 bp, 16 predicted proteins | sample JacPinW_OM2H0_O1_FD_15293 | JGI IMG/M metagenome (IMG submission 15293) | reverse complement strand
ACGCTGCCTGAGCGACATCTGGGCCTGGTGCAGGCGGGCGAGACGGAGGCGCTCGAGGCGCGGCTCGAGACAATCGCCGATTTCATTGAGACGCATGTCGATTGCGGACGGGTTCTCGCATTGGCCGGCGCCGTCGATTGCGCCTTGCGTGCGCGAGCCCCCGTCGCGGTGCGGCCGCCGGGGCAGCGCATTGCGCTTGCGCGCGACGCGGCGTTCTCGTTCATCTATCCGCATCTCGTGCAAGGCTGGCGAGCGGCCGGGGCCGAGATCGTCCCATTCTCGCCACTCGCCGATGAGCCGCCGCCTTTGGATTGCGACCTGTGCTGGCTTCCCGGCGGCTATCCGGAACTGCATGCGGGACAATTGGCCTCGGCGGAGCGCTTTCGCGACGGCTTAGGTCGCTTCGCCGAGACGCGTCCGGTGCACGGCGAGTGTGGGGGCTATATGGCGCTGGGCGAAAGCCTGATCGACGCCTCAGGCGTCGCTCATCCGATGGCGGGCCTCCTCAGCGTCGAAACGAGTTTCGAGAAACGCCGGATGACGCTCGGCTATCGCGAGGCCCGCCTCGCGTCCGACTGCGCCCTTGGGACCGCAGGGTTGGTCCTCCGCGGCCATGAGTTCCACTATGCGACGATCGTCGCGAGCGGCGGCGACGACCCCTTCGCCTTTGTTCGTGACGTCTACGGCGCCGCGGAAGCGCCGTCAGGCTCGCGAAGGGGTCGAGTAACGGGCTCGTTCTTTCACGTCATCGCGGAGGCGTGACGCTCAGCGCCCGAGCCTCGGCAATTGCAAGGTTGGAACTACCTAGAGGGCGCACGGGCGCTTTGATCTCTGGCCTCGGGTGGCGAATTTCAGCAGGACACGTTCGGCAATAATCCGTTCGTCAGGATTTCATTTGGAAAAAAACAAATCGTGTGCTATGGTCGTTCCACTGGCCGGAAAGTGACCCTGGACGGCCGCTGGGAAAGTCGTCGCCTGAGACAGAGGAGACGATGCGGTTGTGATATTTGAGATACAGTGTGACATGAGAAAGATTTTGCTTTATTTGAATCGCTCATAACCCATTGAAAAGGCTCGATTCGAAAAAATAAACGCTAGTAAACGCTAGCTGATTTACTAGCACTTACGAGCGATTTACTCGCGTTTATTGGCTTGGCAGCTGGGCCGAGAGCGTCGCGTTACCGAGTCGGGAGGGCGTGTCTCAAATGAGCGGCGCGTACTCGCCGTGGCGGCGGATGAGGACGGGTTCGGCGGCGCCCTCCTTGAGGCTGACGACGGCGCCGAGGACGATCGCATGGGAATGGCGCTCGATCACTTCCTCGACCAGGCAATCGAAAGCTGCGATCGCATCGGCGAGGATCGGGGCGCCGGTCGAGAGCGTGGTCCATTGCGCCAAGTCGAACCGCCGGGGTCCCTGCACGCCGCTGTGTCCACTGAAGCGATGGGCGAGCGCCTGATGGCGCGCGGCAAGCAGGCTGATCGAGAATGCGCGCGCCTCGCGCAATCTGGCGAGCGTCGAGGACGAGCGCGCGAGGCACACGAGGAGCGTCGGCGGCGCCAGCGACAGCGACGCAAGCGAAGTGGCCGTGCAGCCGGCGCGCGCTTCGTCCTCTCCGCAGGCGATGATCGCGACCCCCGAGGAGAGGGCTCCCATCGCATGTCGAAAGGCGCCGCTGTCTGCGTGGCGGAGTCGCCGATCGCTCACGCCCGCGCCTCGACGAGCAGGTTCGCCAAGGCCGGAATGAACATGCGGAATTCCTTCAGGGCGCGCTTCGACCGGCCGCCGATCGTCAAACAACGGATTGCGCCCTAATTGGTCGCGCGCAGACAGCCTGTCAAGCAGCCGGAAGTCGCGTCCGGCGGCTCAATTCATGACGATGACCGACAGGAGCCGGCCATAGTCCGGCTCCTTGCGGTGGGTGGCTCGGCGATAGCTGAAGAAGCGGCGCTCGTCGGCGTAGGTGTCGAGGCGAAGATCCTCGAAGCCTCCGACGCGCGCGCGCTCGGCGCGTTCGGCGATATAAGCGTTGAGGTCGAACATCGAATGGCCTGCCCTTCGGCTTGGGGCGAAGTAGCGCGCGGTATCGTCGCCCGCGCCTTCGAAGGCGGCGAGGAACTCTGGACCAACTTCGTAGGAATCATGGCCGATGCAGGGTCCGAGCGCGGCGATGATGTCGCTGCGCTTGGCGCCAAGCCGCTCCATCGCCGTCACGGTCGCTTCGACCACCCCCGTCAGCGCGCCTTTCCAGCCCGCATGCGCCGCTCCGATGACGCGCGCGCGCTGGTCGGCGAACAGGATCATGCCGCAATCAGCGCCAGTCACGCCAAGCGCCAGGCCGGGGGTGGCCGTCACAAGCGCATCGCACCGGGGGCGCGCGCTTTCCGGCCAAAGCTCGGTTATGGCGACGGCGTGGGGCGAGTGAATCTGGAACGGCACGGCGAGACGCTCCGGCGCCGCTCCGAGCCCGACTGCGATCCGGGCGCGGTTCTCGGTCACCGCCTGCGGCGTGTCTCGCGAGCCGACGCCACCGTTCAGCGATGCGTAGACACCTTGCGAAACCCCGCCGAGACGGGTGAAAAAACCATGCGCGACGCCAGGAATCCGGAGCGACTCCGCGGTCAGGAATTGAGCCGCGCTCATGCGGGTTTGGCGCTTGCCGTTTGGAACCCGGGGGGCGGGCGCAGCCTACGGTCGGCGACCGCCAGTGTCTTGAAGAGAGCGCCCATTTCGCCCTGGCCCTTGCCCACCAGCCGCGCCCGCGCCCGCTCGAATTCCTCTGCGTGGTCAAGAGTGGCCCGCTCGGCAAGCGCCTTTGTCCTCAAATCGATGCCGATGCCGCGAAGGAAATCGCCTTGGTCGATCGGCCCATAGACCGCTGCGCCGGCTGCGCTCGCGCTACGGGCCATAGCTGCGAAATCGACATGGGCGGTCAGGTCGCACTCGCCGGGCGCAACGAGAGGATCGATATAGCGGTGAGCGCGCAGAGCCTGGAGCGTGTCGCCAAACTGGGTGACCACATGGCCATAATCGATCAGCAGCGCCGCCCCGCCTTGCTTCGCGACGCGAGCGCCGAGTTCAAACATCAGCCGATGCGCGGAAGGGTTCACTTCGAGGATTTCGCCGTTTGCGGCATTCGCTCTGATATAGGGCTCGGCCTTGTCGGCGACGGTAAAGACGAGAGCGCCGTCCCCGTTCACACGCACCGTGCGTTCGCGCCACTGGCCGTTCACGCGCACGAACTGGCGCACGGGCAGGGCGTCGAGAAACTCGTTGCCGATCACGATCGCCGGCCCGTCCGGAACCTCCTTGAGCGTCTGCGCCCAAGACACTGCAACCCCCGAATCGACAAGCAGTTCGTGCTGCATCGCCGCCAGAGCCGGGCTGGTCTCAACGAGCCGGACGTCCAGCGCGTTGCGGAAGGCCGGAACAATGCGAGCGGCGCGGAGCGCATCGCTCATCAGAGTGCCTCGCCCAGGGCCGAGCTCGATAAGGCGCACCGGATCGGGCGAGCCCATGCTCGACCACACTTCAGCCGCCCAAAGCCCGATCAGCTCGCCGAACATCTGGGATATCTCCGGCGCGGTGGTGAAATCACCCGTTGCGCCGAATGGGTCCCGGTTCATGTAGTAGCCGAGATCAGGATGGGCGAGCGCGAGTTGCATGTATTGCTCGACCGTGATCGGCCCGCGCTCGGCGATCATCGTCCTGATTTCATCGAGGAGCTGCGTCATGGCGAGACTCCCCGCCGGCAGCTCCACGCCAGCACTCCGATGCCGGCGATGATGAGCGGAAGCGAAAGGACCATTCCCATCGTCAACCCCCATCTGAAGTATCCGAGCTGCGGATCGGGCTCGCGAAAGAATTCGCTGAAAATGCGCGCCGCGCCGTAGACGATCGCGAACACGCCGGTGAGGACGCCCGGACGGCGTAGAGCGCCCTTGTGCGCCAGCGTTTGAAGGATGACGAACGCCAGAAGCCCCTCGAGCAGGGCTTCGTAAATCTGGCTCGGATGGCGCGGCAGGCCGTCGGTTCCCGGGAAGACAACGGCCCAGGGGACGTCAGTCGGGCGGCCCCAGAGTTCAGGGCGAATGAAGTTGGCGATTCGGCCAAGGAAGATGCCAATCGGCGCGACGAGCGAGCACAGGTCAAGCACAGTCAGCGCCGGCGCTTTGTAGCGGCGGCAGAACAGGAGGATGCCGATCAGCGCGCCGATCAGCCCGCCGTGAAAGGCCATGCCGCCTTCCCAGATTTTGAAGATCTCGATCGGATGGGAAAAGTAATATTGTGGATTGTAGAACAGAACGATGCCGACCCGGCCGCCGATGATGACTCCGAAGGCGCAATAGACCAGGAGATCGTCGATGCTGTCGGCGCCCGGGCGCTTTGTCCCATTCCAATACCGCTCGTCGGAAACGATCCGGCGAATGAGCAGCCAACCCAGGACAAGGCCGGCGATATAGGCGAGCGCGTACCAACGGATCGCCAGCGGCCCCCATTGCACGAGCACAGGATTGATCGCTGGAAAAGGCAGAATAAGTGTCGGCATCGGGGGCATGCAGATGCGCTGGGGCCGGCACGGCGTCAAGTCGGCGCGCTGGATCGTGAGCTCGAGGCGCCCGCGAGAGCGCCCGGCAGGCTGATAGTGACGTACCGATCGCGGAAATCAGCGAAATCCTCCTGCCATCGGCGAAGCCGAATGCGCAAGGTCAGGCATGATTCGGTTCTCACTGTAAAGTTCTGACATGACCACGGCGAGCGGACCGCGAGCGCGGACGCGTCACAGATGCGAAGGCCTCTCGCTGACGTTCGCGCTGATCGTCATTCTGGACTATGAGCGCGTCAACGACGGCGGCATGCCCGTGGCGGTGAGAGGAGTTGATCCCGATGCCCTCGACAATCTCTATCAATGACCGGGACGTCCTTCTCGCGATCGACCTGCAGGCCGATTTCATGCCGGGCGGGGCGCTGGCGGTCGATGGGGGCGACGAGATCGTCCCGCTCGTCAATCGCCTGGCGGGCCGCTTCGACAATGTCGTCGTGACGCAAGACTGGCATCCCTCGACCCACGCGTCGTTCGCGGCGAGTCACGAAGGCGCGAAGCCCTTCGATACGAAACGCCTTCATTACGGCGACCAGACGCTCTGGCCCGGGCATTGCGTGCAGGACACGCCCGGCGCGGCGCTGCATCCGGAGCTCGCGGTCGATCGCGCCTTCCTCATCCTGCGCAAGGGCATGCATTCGGCGGTCGACTCCTATTCCGCCTTTGTCGAGGCGGATGGCAAGACGACGACCGGCCTCGCCGCGCTGCTCAGGGCGCGCGGGGTGAGGCGGATCTTCGCCTGTGGTCTCGCGACCGACTTTTGCGTCGCCCATTCGGCGCTGGACGCGCGGCGCGAGGGCTTTGACACCTTCGTGATCGAGGACGCCTGCCGGGGGATCGACGCCAACAATTCCCTGGCCGAGGCCTGGGCGCGGATGAACGCGGCCGAAGTCTGGCGCATCCAGTCGGGGGAGATCCTGGGATAGACCGATCCGACCGCGTCAGAGCCGGAGGCCATTCAAATAAAAGCGAGTAAACGCAAATAAAAGAAAATAAATGAAAGGAAAAAAGCTTTCATTTCCTTTCATTGTTTTTTCGAATCGGGCCTTTTCAATGGGTTACGGCCGATTCAAATAAAAAAAATCGCCCCGATCGATTTCGCCGATTTGGTTAAACGCGCAACGCCTCGCGCAGGGCTCCGTCTCGCCGCTGCGCAGTCGGGAAAGTCCAGACTTCCATGAGCGAAAGTATACGGAGGAATCGCCGAGAAGCCAAGGATTTGTCGGCTGCAACCGGAGTGCGGCAGGCGGAATGTCAAATTGCGCCAAGGACTTGGAGGCGGCGAGGCGAACGATTGCGGGTTTATGGAAACTGCCGGGTTGTAGGTTAGTCGGACAGCTAGCGCAGCATAACACAATCAGTTGGACGGTTTCGACCGATGGGGTTCTTGGGCAGGCGGAGAGGCGAGTTGAATTGGACGGCGCCCCCGGTAGCGATCTGTCAAAAAGGAGCAGTTTTGACAGGGCGACGGCGCTCCTACGACCAATTGGACGCGGACGCCTTTTTTCCAATCGCGAGCGCGGACCTCGTCCGCGCCGCGAAACCAAGGCCGGCCATACCGAGCAGCATCATTGTCCAGGTCGACGGCTCGGGCGTGCCGATTGGATCGCCTAAATCGAAAGCATTGACGAGACCCAGGACCCAGTTGGCATGGATTCGCACCTTTTCGCCGGCCAGGCACGCGCCAGACACGTAATGCGAGTGAATTATTGCGGCTTTTCAGCTGTAACTAGGCCAATTTCGGTCGTTCGCCGAGCCAAGGTGCAGGCGGCAGCGCAAGCCGGCTCAGATGTCCAACGATCTCTAGGGGCCAAAGCTGGAACGTCTGACGGGTTTCGGACAGAGGCGGAAGTTCTCCGTTTCATGGCGTAGGTCAGCTTGGCGCAAATAGCAGTTATTTCCTCGACCGCGCGGCGAGTAGGACAAATCTACCCGGAGCGGCTAATTGCTTTCCGCCGCTGCGCTGAGCCCCGGCTTGGTGCGACGAGCACGCAGAGAACGCGGGCGCCAAAAGCGTCGACATCTAGAAGGGCACAAGCGCCGTTGCGGACGATATCATGGCCTCATGCGAATTTGCTCACCGAAAGTTGCGACGAGAGTGGCAGTTAATAGAATGAGCGAAAAGCCGAGAAAAATGTCCATTCCATCCAATAAATGAGAGATAAGTGAGCTAGTCATTTGGCGTCCTCCGGGCGTAAACATCTGACGCCTCATAGTTACAATCGCTAACACCGGACAATGTTCCCGTCGGGGCGATGCCTATTTATTGCTTAACTCATTAAAAACAACGAAAGAACTCACTGCGAACACTATTGAAGCTGCAAGTGATGGACCGGAAATTCCTCGGCCAGATTCAGATGCCCAGCGAATCACACACAAAAGCAGCCGAGCACCACGAGAGCGCGGCCAAATCGCATCGTGCTGCCGCAGATCATCACGGAAAGAACGACCATACGAAGGGCCGCAAGCACGCAACTGAGGCTCAGAAGCACTCCAAGGTTGCGAGGGCAGCCTCCGATGACGCTCACGCGAAAAGCTCATTCAAGAAAAAGCAACTCGGAGGTCAGGTAGTGCCGGGCCTCCCAAGTCGCCGCTCAATTACGCGGCTAACTTCCGTGGTTCAACAAAAGAGCGGCAGCGACTGCGCTACAAGGAGTATTTCATGCCGGAACGCTTAGTTGACGTTGAGACGCAGGGCTCAAAGCTTCTGCACACGTTTCCTGTTACGATCAGTGCTCCCGCTGTGGAGGAGGAGGCGTTCAAAGAGAAGGCTTTGGAGGCGGCGGGTAACGCGAAGTTGGTGCCGAACGGAGAACTCGGCGGTTTGAGCGCCAAGATGCACATCAGCCGCGGCGGCCAACTGACCGCCTACGGAGATCCGCATGGCGTACTGGCGGAGACCAAAGCGGGTCTAGACCAAGTCGTTCGCGAGCGCGCCTGGTTGCTTTGGGAGCAAGCGGGTCGGCCGGATGGCTACGCCGACGATTTCTGGCACCAAGCGCAGCATCAACACTTCTGCGAACGCGCCTACGCGCTATGGGAGCGGGAAGGGCGCCCGGAAGGCAGCGCGGACCAGCACTGGTTCCGGACGCGCGCCTTTGAGGAGGCCTGATGCGTCGAGCGTGACTCAAGCATGGCATGCTCTGCAACTCACGCTTGAGACGTTTTTTCAGCCGCAAACGCGTCAATTCCGGTCGTTCGCCGAGCCAACGTGCAGGCGGCAGCCCCGGACAGCCCTCGCTCGTACCAATCCCGGCTGCGATTGACGATCCAGACGGCCGACAACATGACCGGCACTTCGATAAGAACCCCGACGACCGTGGCGAGCGCCGCCCCGGAATTGAACCCAAACAAGCTGATCGCCGCAGCCACCGCAAGTTCGAAGAAGTTGCTCGCGCCGATCAACGCGGACGGTCCCGCTACGCAATGCTGCTCGCCAACCAGCCGGTTGAGCCCATAGGCGATTCCTGCATTCAGATAGACCTGAATGAAAATCGGCGCCGCCAAAAGACCGATCACTAAAGGCTGCGCGAGGATCTGCTCACCCTGAAAACCAAAGAGGAGCACGAGCGTCGCTAGCAGGGATATGAGAGAAACCGGACCCAGTTTCGCCAGCAATCGAGACAGTCCGGCTTCTCCTCCCTTCGCCAGAACGAACCGCCGGATCGCCTGAGCCACAATGACAGGAACCACGATATAGAGGGCCACCGACAACACCAGCGTATCCCATGGAACCGTGATCGCGGAGAGTCCCAGCAAGAGTCCCACGATCGGGGCGAAGGCGAACACCATGATCGTGTCGTTGAGCGCCACCTGCGAGAGCGTGAAATGCGGCTCGCCCTTCATTAGGTTGCTCCAGACGAACACCATGGCGGTGCATGGCGCTGCGCCAAGGAGAATAAGCCCGGCTATGTACGAGTTGATCTGATCCGGGGGCAGCCACGCGCGGAACACGTGGCCGATAAAAAGCCAGCCGAGCGCTGCCATCGAGAAGGGCTTGACGCCCCAATTGACGATCAGCGTGACCCCTATGCCGCGCCAGTGTTCGCCTACCCGGCGCAGCGCCGCGAAATCGATCTTCAGCAGCATAGGCACGATCATCAGCCAGATCAGGATTGCCACTGGCAGGTTGACTTTCGCGACTTCGAAGCCGCCAATCGCATGGAACACGCCGGGCGCGGCATGGCCGAGCACAATCCCAGCGATGATGCAGAAAAACACCCAAATCGTCAGATATCGTTCGAAGACGGACATCACTGGACTTCATTCGCGCGCGCTGTCGTTCCGTCCAACCGGCCGATCTCCCGGAGCTTCGCCCCAAGCGCCATCTTGTCGAGGCTTCGGATTGGAAGGCTGAAGAAAACCGATATTCGGTTCTTCAAATATTTGAACGCGGTGACGAAGGCGCGTTCCTTCTCAATGTCGCTTCCCTCGGCGGCGGCGGGGTCTTCGATGCCCCAATGCGCCGTCATGGGCTGTCCCGGCCACACCGGGCAGGTCTCGCCCGCCGCGCTGTCGCAGACCGTGAACACGAAATCCATGACAGGCGCGCCGGGCGCGGCGAATTCCTCCCATCCTTTCGACCGAGAGCCGTCCGTCGGATAGCCGTAGGCTTCCAGCACCTTGAGAGCGAAGGGATTGATCTTTCCTTTTGGGTGGCTGCCCGCCGAAAAGGCGTTGAAGCGGCCAGCCCCATCCTTGCGTAAGATGCTCTCCGCGAGAATCGAGCGGGCACTGTTGCCAGTGCAAAGGAACAGAACGTTGAACGGGTAATCGCTCATAGCCGTCCCCTACTGGCAGCAGGTCGGAGCACAAGAGCTCCCGGCTTTCGTGTTCGGGGCGACGCCCGGCTTCTTCGCCCGGACGAAGGCGCTCATGAACTTGTCGCCGACGTCGGCGGCAATCGCGTCGACATCGACGCTCTGGCTTGTCAGGAAGTCGCGGGCGTCCTCCACATCGTAGACGCGCGTGGGCTCGATCCCAATCGCCTCGAAACCGGCCGCCGCGAGCCGCATCCGGTAGTCGTTTTCGTCGAGCGCCCCGGCGATGCAGCCCGCCCAGAGCAACACGTCGCGGCGAACACGCTCTGGGATCGCTCCGCGGGTGACGACATCGGACACTGCGAACCGCCCGCCCGGCTTCAGGACTCGGAACGCCTCGCGCAGCACCTTGTCCTTGTCGGCCGAGAGATTGATGACGCAGTTCGAAATGATGACGTCGACTGAGTTATCCGGCAGCGGAATCTCCTCGATCTCGCCCTTCAGAAACTCGACGTTCTCCGCTCCGGCTTTCCTTTGATTTTCGCGGGCCAGCGCGAGCATGTCGTCCGTCATGTCGAGCCCATAGGCCTTGCCCGAGGGGCCGACGCGGCGCGCCGACAGCAGAACGTCGATGCCGCCGCCAGAGCCGAGATCGAGAACCCTCTCGCCTTCCCCAAGTTCGGCGAGCGCTGTCGGGTTGCCGCAGCCGAGCGACGCCAGCACAGCGTCTTGCGGCAACGACCCGGTCTCATCGTCAGCGTAGAGATTGGCGGAAATGCAGCGTGATCCGACTTTGCCGTCGTAGCAGCACGACGACGACCCTTGAACGCTGCGCGCAATCTCGGCGTAGCGCTCGCGCACGACTTCCTTGATATCAGCTTCCGACATGACGCTCTCCTATGGACAGGCGCAGGTGATGGCTTCGGGGCGGATCGCCTTGTTGCGGGTGCAGCACTCGGCAAACAGAAAGCCGACGATTTCCTGAAGCGTCGTGGTGTCGGCGGTGTAGCGAAGGAAGGTGCTTTCGCGGCGCACGGCGACCAAGCCTTCGTTCTTCAGCTTGTCGAGGTGATGCGAAAGCGTTGACGACGGGATGCCCAACTCGGAGCCGATCTCACCGACGACGAGGCCCTCCGGATGCGCCGCGAGCAGAAGCCGGACGATGCGCAGCCGAGGCTCGGCCCCGAGGGCAGCGAGCATGTCGGCATAGCGGGCGGTTTCCTCGGCGTCGCTTTTAAGCATGGACCTTCCTTCCATATTTCCATAAATGCAGAAATATGGAAAGTCAATGCCGGTGAGGATCAATCACCGCAACCCTGGACGGCCGCTTAACGTCGACTCCAGACTTTGCGGGATGATTGAGCCTTGTCCCGCTCTCCGCCCGAAGCGATCGCTAATCGTTTGGGTTTTGACCCGGGAGCGGTGGCTGGCGCTGCATCGATGCGTTCTCGCCGAAGGCAGCAGCCGTCCCGCAATTAACCCTTGATTAACCCGCGTCGCCGCATCTGAGGGGGTTCGAGATGAAGTCCGACGGGCGGCGGCGCCGTTTCCCGATTCCTGCTTAAATTAAGCCCGGGTCTGATGATCACGCTTTACCATCACCCATTTTGCCCCCAGTCCCGCTTCATTCGCCTTATTCTGGGTGAAATGGGGATCGAGCCGCGCTTGGTCGAAGAAAGGGCGTGGGACAGGCGCCGCGAGTTCCTGCTGATGGCCCCCGAAGGCGCGACGCCCGTCATGCTCGACGACGCAACGCCAGGCTTGTCGGGAGCGGAGGTGATCGCCGAATATCTCGACGAGACCCGAGGCCTGGCTCTCGGCGATCGCCGTTTGATGCCGTCAGACCCATTGGCGCGCGCGGAAACACGCCGGCTCATGCACTGGTTCAACGTCAAGCTTTTTAACGAAGCAAGTCAATGGCTTGTGCGAGAGAAAGTGTACAAGCGCTTTATGAATGTCGCCCAGGGTGGCGGCGGCCCCGATATGGACGCCGTGCGCGCCGCGCGCTCCAATTTGCGCTATCATCTGCGCTACATCGGCCACCTCATTGGGGCCCGCAACTGGTTGGCCGGCGATCGGATGTCCTATGCCGACCTAGCGGCGGCGGCGCACCTGTCTTGCGCTGATTATCTGGGTGATGCGCAGTGGGACGAGAACGAAACCGCGAAGACCTGGTATGCGCGGATGAAGTCGCGACCTTCGTTCCGCCCGCTGCTGGCCGAGCGGCTGCCGGGCATGATTCCAAGCGTCGCCTACGCCGATCTCGACTTCTAACGTCCTTACGCGAGAGGGCGCACGGGCTCGGCTTCGACGCCTGCCGGGTCACGTCCGCCGAGGCGCCTACGCAGGCGCGCGAGCGTCTTGCCGCCTGGCTCGCTGAAGGCGCGCACGGCGACATGGCCTGGATGGCCGAAACTTTTGAAAGACGGGCCGATCCGAAAAAGCTCATGCACGACGCCAAAAGCGTCGTCATGCTCGGCCTCAACTATGGGCCCGACGCGAACCCGCTATTGGCGCCGCCTGGCCCTGAGACCGGGGCCATTTCCGTCTACGCGCGCCACCGCGACTATCACGACGTCATCAAGGGCAAGCTCAAGGAACTCGCCGCCTTCCTGGTCGCTGCGGCGCGGCCGGAAAAGGCGGACGTCAAGGTCTTCGTCGACACCGCGCCGCTGCTCGAGAAGCCGCTGGCCGCGCGCGCGGGGCTTGGCTGGCAGGGCAAGCACACCAATCTGGTGTCGCGCGAATTTGGCTCCTGGCTGTTCCTGGGCGCGATCCTCACGAACCTCGAGCTGCCGCCNGACTCGCCGGAATCGGACCATTGCGGACAATGCCGCGCCTGNCTCGACGCGTGCCCGACCGGCGCGTTTCCGGCGCCCTATCAGCTCGACGCGCGGCGCTGCATTTCCTATCTCACGATCGAGCACGAGGGCCCAATTCCGCGGGAGCTTCGGCCCGCGATCGGCAATCGCATCTATGGGTGCGACGACTGCCTTGCCGTCTGCCCGTGGAACAAGTTCGCAAGCCAAGGGCGGGAAGCGAAACTTGCGGCGCGCGCGGATCTCGACGCGCCGCCCCTGGCCGAACTCGCCCGCCTCGACGATGCCTCGTTCCGGTCCCTTTTCGCCGGCGGTCCGATCAAGCGGATCGGCAGGGCGCGCTTCGTGCGCAATGTGATGATTGCGGTTGGGAATTCGAACAATCGCGCCTTGGCCGCCGTTGCAGCGGAACGATTGGACGACGACAGCTCCCTCGTCCGCGGAGCAGCGATATGGGCGCTGGCGCGACTGAGCTCTCGGGAGGAATTCTCATCCTTCGCGTCGGAACGCTTGCGAAGGGAGACTGACGGTGCGGTTATCGAGGAGTGGCGCGACGCTCTGGCCGCGCCGCTCTGACGGTAATCGTGCCCGTCGCCGCCTCAGTGCGCGGGCGCAGTTTCCGTTTGCTGCTGCTTAAGCCGCTCGATCTCGTCCTTGAGCTGAAGTTTCTTCCGCTTGAGTTCGTGAACCTTGATGTCGTCTGCCGCTGGATGGTTGGTTTCGGCTAGGATCGCTTCTTCAATGGTCTGGTGACGACGCACCAGTTCGCTGAGATGCGAATCAATCGACATGGGACAGCTCCCTCATGTTTTTAACGACGAAATTGTGACATATCCTGCGGGCGGCGCAAGCGGCAAAATGGTGACGAATTGTGAATCTGCTGGACCATGCCCCTACATTTTGGGGGATGATTGGTCGCTTCACGCATTTCTAAGGGAATATCAGATGCAAAAGGTTAAGTTTGGGCGAGAGCGCGACGCGAGCGGGCAAAGCGCGCATTTGTGCCCATGACCGGGCGCCGGGCGCATAGACGGCGTTGAGGCCTCCGAACGGCTGGCGTAGAGTGGGGCAGAATGGACGAGGGGCTCACGCCGGAGGACCATGCGGCGCTGGTCGCCCAAATCGAGCGGCTGCGCGAGGAGCACCGCGACCTCGACGCGGCGATCGAGGCCCTGCGACACGCAGGCCAGGCCGACCAATTGCAATTGCAGCGGCTGAAGAAGCGAAAGCTCCTGTTGCGCGATAAGGTCGCGGCTCTCGAAGACCAGCTCACGCCGGATATCATCGCCTGACGCGCGCCCTTGTCGGCGATTTTTTACGGGTCGGCGCTCATGCCAGAGCGCGAATGCGGCGGAGAGCTTGTGTTGCGATACTCTCAATAGAAAAGGCCGCCCGAAGGCGGCCTTTTCGCGTTTCGGGTTGAACCTCAGGCTGCGAGGCGGGCTTTGGCCGTCTTGCGATAGCCGAGGAGGCCGACGCCAGCGAAGCCCGCGAGCATCATCGCCCACGTCGACGATTCGGGAACACCGGTAATCGGGGTAGAGCTGCCAAGGGTGATATCATCATAGACGACGAAATCAGCCGTTCCCCCGAAGTTCACCGACTCGGCAACCCCACTGAACGTCACGCCGAAGGGAACGACCGGGCAATAATTGTGCCGGTTGCACCCCGGGGTGTCTATTCCGTTGGGCGTCGTGGGCAAAGTGAGCGTCGCGAGCAACGTCCCCGTGCCATCNACGCNCANNCGCCCCTTGGCTCGCGTGCGCGCAGGCGCTCGGNCACTTCCTCGTCGGTCAGCCGCGCCTCGTAGACCGAACGCCACTCGATCAGGCGCGCGGTCACGGTGGCGATGACGATCATNGTGATCATCGGCAGGGCGAAGGCGCGCGCCTGGCCGGTCAATTCCATCATCAGCACCAGCGACGAGANCGGTCCNTGGGAGGTCGCCGCCAACATCGCGCCNGCGCCNAGAAGCGCGNANAGGCCTATGTCGCCTCCCGGATGAACCTGGAGCCACAGCTCGCCCAACGNCGCGCCCGCNAGNGCGCCGGCGGCGAGCGAGGGCGTGAACAGGCCTCCCGGCGCGCCGCTCGCNACTGAGGCGACCGTCGCCATCGGTCGAACGAACACCAGCACCGCCAGGGCGACCGGCTCGAGCGGATGCAGGAACAGGAGCTGGGCGACGTCCTGTCCGTTGCCGAGGAGCTCGGGGAAGACAATGGATATGAGGCCAATGACGGCGAGGACCACCGGCGGCGCGATGAACCGGCGCCAGTCCGAGGGGCGAACGCGATAGGCCCAGGCGATCGCGCGGACGAACGCGACCGACCACAAACCGATGAACGGCGAGGCGATGACCGCCCAGAGGTACACGTCGGGCGAGATCGGGTAGAGCGGAACGCTATAGAGCGGCGCGTTGGGCACGATGAAGCTCGCCGTCGTCGTGGCGATCAATGCGGCCGCGAGCGCCGGAACGACCAGCCGCAAAGCCAACGCTCCGCGCAGCACTTCAAGCGCAAACAGCGCGCCGCCGAGCGGCACGCTATAGACCGCGGCCATGCCGGCGCCGGCGCCGATCGCGACCACCAGGCGACGCTGTTCGTCGGACAGTGTCTGAAGGCTCGAGAACAGGTTGCCGAACACCACCCCGAACTGCTTGGGGGCGCCTTCGCGGCCGAGTGGAACGCCCATGGCGACGATCACGATCGACAGGACCGCAGTGCCAAGCGTTCTCCATGCCGGCATGCGGCCGGCTTGAAACCAGATTGCCGCCGTGACGTCGATGCTGTTGCCGCTGGTGAGGCGGGTCAACAGCCATTGGCTCACACT
>JGI12659J15293_10000345_pt1 | contig 15057 bp, 13 predicted proteins | sample JacPinW_OM2H0_O1_FD_15293 | JGI IMG/M metagenome (IMG submission 15293) | reverse complement strand
AAGCCGACATTGCCCGCGATCCGCCGCGCCGTGCTCGCCATTCTCGCTCGCGCGCCGCCCTATCGATGTCCCCATTGCAGGCGAACCCTCGGAAGACACCTCAAATAAATCTGCCAAAGTAGTGCTAGCCCTATTGCTCTTAAAAGGCTAATTGTATATCAAATTGATAGACAAATGTAATATCTTCCCTGAAGAACTGGATGGCCTATGACAGTCGCGTCTCTCGTCGCTACCGCAGCTCCCACAGTCGACGAGATCATCGCCGCTCATGCAGCGCTTCGCGCGAAACGCCCGCTCCTTCAGGCGCTTACCAATACGGTGTCGTCGAACTTCGCGGCCAATGTGCTGCTCTCGGTCGGCGCCTCGCCCGCGATGGTCGAGAATCCGGAAGAGGCGGCGCTGTTCGCCGGCGTCGCCGACAGCGTGCTGATCAATCTTGGGACTCCCACTGCGGCCCAGGTCGAATCGATGCGGCTCGCGGCGGCGCCCGCTCAAAAGGCGGGCATGCCATGGGTCTTGGACCCCATCGCCGCCGGCGGCCTGCCATGGCGCGGGCAAGTGGCCGCCGAGCTGTTGAAGTTCAAGCCGGCCGTGGTGCGGGGCAACGCGTCGGAAATTATCGGCCTTGCCGGGTGGGCGGGGGAGCGTGCGGCGTTGACAGCTCCGCAAACCCGGAGGCCGCGGTCCCGGCCGCGATTGATTTGCTGGTCCACGCGCGAGCGGTCTCAGCTTCCGGACCTGTTGACCATGTGGTAAGTCGCGTCAATGGCGGTACGGTCCTCGTTAAGATTGGTGGCGGGAGCGCGCTTCTACCCTGGGTCACAGCGACCGGTTGCGCGCTTGGCGCCTTGGTTGCGGCCTATACGGCGGTGGCGTCGGATCCTTTGACCGGTCTCATTTCCGCGCATGTCCACTTTTCGGTCGCGGCGGAGGTCGCCGAAGCTGTCGCGTCTAAGCCCGGCAGTTTCGCTGTGGCCTTTGTCGACGCACTTGACGCGGTAGACGAAGCCGCCCTTCGCTCCCGTGCGAAGATCCACCCGGCGGTTCTCATCCAGTAACTTGGAGCCGACGTCCCACGTCTCGAGTTGCGCGAGGCCGTTGTCTAAGTTCGAGAGGGCAGCACGATGTCTCTTTTCCAGACGCTCAAACTCCGCAGCCTCGCCAAGTCGGTCTTTCTTGCAACAGGCTTGGCGGCTCTTGGCGCCATGCCGGCTTTTGCCCAGACCGCCGCATCTGGCGAGCCCGTGACGATCGGCGTGAGCGGACCCCTGACAGGTCAGAACGCGCAGTATGGCGCACAGTGGAAGAAGGGGTTCGACCTTGCGCTCGATGAGGTCAACGCAAAGGGAGGCGTAAAGGGGCGTCCCCTACAATACGTCTTCGAGGACAGTCAGGCCGACCCCCGCCAGACCGTGGCGATCGCGCAGAAATTTGTCAGCGACCCGAAAATCGTGGTCGAGCTCGGCGACTTTTCCAGCACCGCCTCGATGGCGGCGTCGCCAATTTACCAACGCGCCGGGCTGGTCCAGTTCGGCTTCACCAATTCGCACCCCAATTTCACCAAGGGCGGCGACTTCATCTGGAGCAACTCGGTCAGCCAGGCGGACGAACAGCCGCGGCTGGCCAAATACGCCGCCGATCTCGGTTTCAAACGCGTGGCCGTTCTTTACCTCAACACCGATTGGGGCCGGCAGAGCCAGAAGATCTTTTCGGAGGCGGCTAAAGGCGATGGCCTCGAGGTGGTCGCCTCAGAAGCCTATCAGCCCGACGAGAAAGACTTCCGCTCGACCTTGGTGCGCGTGCGCGACGCCAAGCCGGATGCGATTGTGCTCATCTCGTACTATGCCGACGGCGCCCTTATCACCCGCCAGATCCGCACGGTGGGCCTCACGACGCCGATTGTGGCTTCAGGATCGATCTACTCGCCGAAGTTCATCGAACTCGCCGGCGACGCCGCCAATGGCGTCTTCACGGAAACGAATTTTTTCCCCGGCGAGAACCGACCTGATGTCCAGACGTTCGTCACAAAATTCAGGGCCAAATACAACGAGGAGCCAGACGACTTCAACGCCGTCGCCTACGACACGATCATTCTGCTCGCCAACGTCATGAATCAGTATGACCTCGACCGGACGGCGATCCGCGACGGGCTCGCGCACATCAAGGACGTTCCCAGCGTGATCTATGGCAAGGCGACGTTCGACCCTGAGACGCGACGGGTTCCGGGAGCGCGTGCGGTCTATCTCGTCGTCAAGAATGGCCAGTACACTCCGTGGGACGGGAAGAAGCCTTCAGCAATTTGACAGCGCCTTCGACTCTGCGCCAACCCCTTGCGCCATCGCGGCCTCCGCCGCGATGATGCAGTTCGTTCTCGCGCATTCCGGCTGCTGAAATCTTGACCTCGTTCATCGACTACACCGTCAACGGCCTCGTCATCGGCAACATCTACGCGCTGTTGGCGGTGGGTCTCGCGCTCATCTTCGGCGTTGCCAACCTCATCAATTTTGCGCATGGCTCCGTCTACACGATCGGGGCCTATGTCGGCTGGGCGGCGATCACCTTTCTGCACACGCCGCTGCCCGTGACGATGGCGATCGTCGCCGTGGTCTGTGCGTTTCTCGGGGTCGCGATCGAGCGCATTGCGCTTCGACCGTTGCAGGGCAAGGCGCGCATCGCGCCGCTTTTGGCGACGATCGGCTTAAGTTTCGTCCTCGATCAGCTCGTGCAGCTCGTCTGCTCGCCTGATCCGCGCGCCGTCCCGAGCGATCTGCCCGACTGGCGCGTCTCGGTGGGAGGCGTCTCTCTCGGCGCGATGGATTTTCTTATCGCCGCCGTCGGGATTGTCAGCGCGGCGCTTCTCTACGGCTTTCTGCGCTTCACCAAGCTCGGCTTCGCCGTGCGCGCCACCGCCCAGGACCGCGAAGCAGCACTGCAAATGGGCGTGAATGTCAATGCGGTGAACAGCGCTGTCTTCGCCATCGCGTCAGCGCTCGGCGGTCTCGGCGGACTGCTTGTGGGCATGTATTATAACCACATCGATCCGGCCATGAGCTTCCAGGCGACGCTGAAGGGCGTCGTCGCCCAGGTCATCGGCGGCGTCGGCAACGTCCCCGGCGCCATCCTCGGGGGCGCCCTGCTCGGACTCACCGAGAGCTATGGTATCGCGCTCTTCGGCACCTCCTACCGGAACCTGTTCGCGTTCGCTCTCCTGATTGTGTTTCTGCTATGGGCGCCAAACGGGCTCTTCCGCACCGGCTCGGGCGTCAGCGCTGAGCCGCTCGTTGGGACTTTCGTCGCGCCGAGCCGGCCGATCCGTTTGCCGCGTTGGGCCGTTGCAAGTATGGCGATCGCGGCTTTCGCGCTGCCGCTTGTAACCAGCGCGCCTTACTTGCTGCAAACTCTCACCAACGCCTGGCTCGCGGCTGTGCTCGCCCTCAGTCTCACTCTCGTCGCGGGAACTGCCGGGCAGATTTCGCTCGGTCAAGCCGCGCTGCTCGCGATTGGAGGCTATGCGTCAGCGCTGCTCGCCCTCGATCTCGGTGCTCCCGCAATCATTTCCGTGCCGGCAGCCGCACTGATAACAGCCGCGCTCGGGACGCTGCTCGTCTTTCCCGCTTTCCGCTTGCGCGGCCACTATATCGCCATCGCGACCCTAGCGATCGGCGAGATTGTGAGCCTCGTCATTCTCAACTGGGAGGGCCTGACCGGCGGCGCGATGGGGCTGACCGGCATTCCGCCGCTATCTTTTGTCGGCCGGGATCTCGACTCGAACCGCGCCATCTATTGGACCTGCCTCATTGTGGTCGTGATCGTCGCCCTCCTGCAGAATCGACTCCTTGGTTCGCATCTCGGCCGCACGCTGCGCGCCATGCGTGAGGACGAGGTCGCGGCCCAGTCCTATGGCGTCAGCCTCGATCGCTACAAGGCGCTCGCTTTCGCGTTCGGCGGCTTTGCAGCCGGCGTCGCCGGCGCGATCACGGCGCATCTCTATTCTTACCTGAACAACCAGACGTTCGACTCCCAGCTCTCTCTTCTTGCTCTGACAATGGTCATTCTGGGGGGCATGGGCAACGTGCTCGGCGCGATCGTCGGCGCGGTGGTCCTCGTCGGCCTTCCCGAGCTGTTCCGAGTCGCCGCCGAATACCGCATCCTCATCTATGGAATCGTTCTCCTGCTTCTCGTCCGTTTCCGGCCGCAAGGCCTGCTCGGGACCGTCTAGGCGATGCCGCGGCGCTTGGAGATCCGGGGCCTCACGCGGCGCTTCGGCGGCGTCGCCGCGGTCAGGTCGCTTGACCTCGCGGTTGACGACGGCGAGTTCGTCAGCCTCATCGGTCCCAATGGCGCCGGCAAGACAACGACCTTCAACATGGTGAGCGGCCTTGATCGGCCGGACGCGGGCGAAATTCTCTTTGCGGGCGAGCCAATCCAGCGCTTGCCGCCGGAACGGATCGCGGCCCTCGGGATTGCGCGCACCTTCCAGCACGGGCGCGTCTTCGCCAATCTGAGCGTCGAGGACAACGTGCTTCTGGGCGCCCATACCCGGCTTCGCGCGGTCAAGCCGTCTATCCCGTTGGTCGGGCCACTGGCGGAGCTGGCGCTCGCGCTCATTCGTCCAGCGCGAGTGAAGCGCGAGGAAGCGGCGCTGAAAGACGAAGCGCGCGAGATCCTCGGTCTCTTCGGCGACCGGCTGACGCCGCGCCTCGATCACCTCGCATACAGCCTCTCTTACGCCAATCGGCGCCGCCTGGAGATTGCCCGCGCCCTCGCCCTGCGACCCCGCCTTTTGCTTCTCGACGAGCCGACCGCCGGCATGAATCCGACGGAAACCGAGGAGATGCAGGCGCTGATCGCCGCCCTCAAGACGCGGGGCATGACCATCCTTCTGATCGAGCACAAGCTTGATCTCGTGATGCATCTTTCCGACCGCGTCTGCGTTCTCGACGACGGCGCCAAGATCGCGGAGGGAACGCCAAACGTCGTCCGAAACGATCCGGCCGTGATCGAGGCCTACTTGGGCCACAGCGGTATCGGCCGCGCCCGATCCGCCGAGGCGGTTGGACCGTGACCAAGCGGCTTCTCGCACTGGACGGCATCAATACCTTTTATGGCGCGGTGCAGGCGCATTTCGATCTCTCGCTCGAGGTCGGCGAGGGCCGCATCGTCTGCCTGCTCGGCGGCAACGCGAGCGGCAAATCGACGACGATGAAAGTCATCCTCGGCCTCCTGGCGCCGCGCTCGGGAACCGTCATGTTCAAGGGCGAGCGCATCGACGGCCGGCCAGCTCATCAAGTGATTCGGGCGGGAATTGGCTCAGTGCCCGAGGCGCGACGCATCTTTCCACTTATGACGGTGCGCGAAAACCTGCTGATGGGCGCCTATCCGCGGTCCGACCGGAAAGCCGTCGCGACCGATCTCGAGCGGATGCTAACGCTTTTCCCGCGTGTTGCTGAACGCATCAATCAGCGCGCCGGCGTCCTCTCGGGCGGAGAGCAGCAAATGCTCGCGATGGCGCGCGCTCTGATGGGGCGACCGCGGCTCATCTGCATGGACGAACCGACCATGGGCCTCTCGCCGCTTTACGTCGACAGGGTGCTCGAACTGATCGCTGAGATCAATCGCGAGGGGATCACCGTGTTCATGGTCGAGCAGAACGCGAACCTCGCCTTGCAGATCGCCCATGAGGGCTACGTGTTGCAGACCGGACGCATCGCCTTGCACGGCAGCGCGGCTGAGTTGCGGGATGATCCTCGCATCCGCGAGGCCTATCTGGGTCGCGCCGCGGCGGCGTGACTTCGGGCCGTTAAGCAAATGCTGAGAGCACCCCCGCACAGACGGGCCTGTCAAGTCCGAGTCCGTTTCGAGTGTTTTCAAGAGCTTGCGGCGCCATTTCCGAGTCGCCTGAGCGTCGCCCTCCGTTGGCGGCCGAGTTCCGGCTGACCGGTGAGCCAGGAACGGCGCCTATTCAGGGGCCACGGTCTCGATTGCCTGCTCCGGTCGCGTTCTGACGGTTAAACGCCAGTAAACGCGAGTAAACGTTAGTAAAATTGCTTTCATTTGCTAGCGCTTATTTTTTGGAAACGAACCTTTTCAAAGGCTTACAAGCGATTCAAATTAAAAATTCTCCCTCGGCTCAACCTCACTCCGAAATGTCTTCGTCCATCCCCACGCTCTTCCGGCGATGAGCCAGAGCGCCGGCCGCGACTGCCAGGTCGCCAAAGTCGGTCCATCTGAAATCTATAACACAAAATTCGGTTTTCTAAAAGCAATTGTCATGCCCGCGCTCCGATGATCCAGTCCGGCGCAGCCTGTCGAAGCGGCGGTCAGGATCAGCGCGACCGAAGCATCATCGACACCGTCCGACCGCTCATAGCGCCTGACCCAGCAAGCCAGTCGATGACCCCGATCAATCGTCTTCGCTTGTTCCTCACCGAAGGCGCCGTCAGTCAAGTTGCCAGCGCCACACGATTCTTCTTGACTGCTTCTGGTCCTTTCCAGCCGAGCGCCGGCGCGACGGTTTTCGCGGTGAGCTCGATCGAGCGAAGGATATGGGCATGGGGCGGGTCGACCGAATGAACCTGGAAAACGAGATCGGTCACGCGATCGAGGGCGCCGTCGGCGCGCAAGGACGCAATCACGTCCTGCGGCGCTCCGACATGCATATCGAGCGCCGCGATGAGCTCAGGAAGCGATCGTCCAGACGGAACAAAACCGACCTCGACGAGATGATCGACGACCCGGCTGAGCCCGATATCCGCGAGTCGTAGCGCTTCTTTTCGGTCGTCGGCCACGAACAGGGTGCGGGAGGCCATGATGCGTGGTTCCCGCCCTGCTGGGAGCGCCGCGAGATAGGCGTCGATGATTGGATGCTGTAATTCCGCAAGCGACGCGTTCAGCGTGTCCTTCGGTCGTGGTTGGGTGCGAGACAGCATCAGGCCGTCGCCCACTGCGCCGGCTCGCGTGCCGCCTGCAGCCGAGAACGTCGCCTGCCAGATCCGATCGACGAGTTCGGGCGCCGCTGGATAGAGCTTGTTCCGCCGCCAAGGGGCTTTCCGGCGAGCGCGTCCCGGACGATCGTCGCATTACCCTCGAAAATAGCGGCGCGATCCGCGCTGTCGCGGCCGAAGCCGGCGAAAGCCGATGGCGTGCCGCCGGACCCAAGCCCAAGCTCGAGGCGGCCGTTCGAGATAAGGTCGAGCACCGATGCGTCTTCGGCGACGCGGACGGGCTCTTCAAGTGGGAGAGTTACGATGCCGGTGCCGAGACGAATTCTGGACGTTCGCGCCGCGACATGGGCCAGAAACACAAACGGGGCGGGAAGACCGCCTTCATCCCCATCAAAGTGATGCTGAGCGACCCAGGCCGAGTCGAAGCCGTGCCGCTCGGCATGAACGATCTGCTCGGCGGCGAGTCGATATCGCTCTCCCGCTGTGGCCTGATCGAGGAGGCGGCTGAAGAAGCCGAGGCGTCGTGGACCAGTGCGCGCCATGCGAATTGTACAGCCCTAGCCGTTCTCGAATGGGCGAAGCGCAAGCGCGGCGTCGGACCGCGCTCCGGGTCGATCATTCGACGCACCGAGGAACTGCTTTTCCAGCCGCGGCAATCCGAGATTTTCTCGCAGCGTCTCGCCCTCGTATTCGCGACGGACAAGCCTCGCCGCCGCAGCACTGGAACGACCTTGTCGACAAAGTCCTCTAGGCCCTCGGGCGCGTACGGAAACATGATATTGAACTCCTCGCAACCCTCCTTGAAATGCCGCTGCCCCATTTCATCGGCGATCTTGGCCGGCGTGCCGTGGCGCTGGTCGGAACCTCGGGCTGTGGCAAGACCACCTTGCTGCGGATCATCTCCGAAATTGAGCGGGCCACCGGCGGCAAAGTGACGCTCGGGGGCAACGCGGTGACCGGGCCCACGTTGGCGTCGAACTGGACAAGCGTCGGCCGACGACGCCGACGCGATCACCCCACCCTTGCCAGAGAAACGGCTTCCCCTCGTTTTGCTGCGCCAGCTTTGGCCTCAGGAGGCCTCATCCGCTCGCGTCGGAACAACGAAAAGAACCATCATCGCGGCGGCGAACAGAACCAAACTGCTGGCTCCGAAGACCGCAGTCGCTCCCTTGAAATCGTAGATCGCACCCCCGCCTGCGGCCCCGATCATAATGGCGACTTGCACCGCCGCGACGAGCAGGCCGCCTGCGCTTTCCGCTTCGTCGGGAATTGTGCGGGTGAGCCACGTCGACCAAGCGACGGGCACGGCGCCGAACGCCAGGCCCCACAGCGTAATGAGCGCGAGATCGATTGACAGCGTGCTGTTGGACGTCGCGAGAGAGACGGCAAAGATGGCCATCACGAGGGGCATGGCCGCGAGCGTCGCGCGCAGACTGCGTTCCAGCATGAAGCCGGCGAGCAGGGTGCCGAAAAGGCTCGCGACGCCGAATCCAAGGAGAACGCTGGAAATCGTCGCAATCCCCGCGCCCGTCGTGAATTCAAGAAACGGCCGCAAGTAGGTGAAGAAAGCGAAATGTCCGCTGAAAACCAACATGGCGCAGATCATACCGACGGCGACACCCGGTCGCCTCAGGACCTCGACAAGGGTGCCTAGGCTCGCCGACCGTGAGGCGGGCATCCCGGGTAAGGTTGCGGCTTGCGCGATCAGGGTGATCGCGGCCAAACCCGCGGCCATGAGGAACACGGCGCGCCAGCCGAAAAGATGACCGAAATAGATGCCTAGGGGCGCAGCGAAGATGGTGGCCGCGGATACGCCGCTGAAGATGATTGACAAGGCCCGCGGTACGGACGCCTCGGGCACGAGACGCATCGTTAATGCTGCTGACATCGTCCAGAATCCGCCAAGCGCCACGCCTAGCAGGACGCGCCCGATCAGCAACATGGGGAGGTTGAGAGCGAAAGCCGCGATGAGGTTGGATATCAACAGAAGGATGGTGAAGCCGAGCATGACGATCCGTCGGTCAAGGTTTCGGATGACCGCCGTGACGAGCAGGCTTGATAGCAGGGCGAAGGCGGCGGTCGCCGTCACCGTTTGCCCCGCTGCGCCTTCGCTGATCTTGAAATCAGCCGCGATCGGCGTGAGCAAGCTCGCTGGCAGAAATTCTGCGGTGACCAAGGCGAACACACCGAGGGCCATCGAACCGACCGCGGCCCAGGCCGGCTCCCCAGCGCCCCCATTGCGATCGCTGGTCCGGTCGGCAAGCAGGCCGGTGGGCCGGGCGCCTCGCGCACCCGTTTCGTCGATATTGCGCGCCAATTCGTTCATTGGTGGTCCTTGCGGGGCACGATGTCTTTGGCCGCACCCTAAGCTAGGCGGCTCGGACGATCTATGTTAGAAACGCCGGTATGATTGATCGTTCATCCGGAAACGCGATTGCGGCGAGACCGCCACTCGATCCATTGAACGAACTTCTGGTGGGCATGCGCCTGACTGGCGTCGAATATCGGCGCATTGAGCTTTCGCCACCCTTCGGCCTTGGGTTCGGAGCTTCGGAAGGCCGCGCAAAATTCCATTTCGTCGCCCGCGGCCCGATCTTCCTGCGTCAAGGCGACGAGGTCCATCGGATGGATACGGGGGACGCGGTGTTGCTCCCGCGTGGCGGAATCCACGATGTCGTATCGCGACCCGACTTGGCGTGCCGCGACGTCACCGTGTTCACCACCTCCACGCTCTGCCAGGGCGTCAGCGCACTGACGGCGTGCGAGGCCGGGGAGTGCCCGTCCGAGCACGTGCTCATCTTCAGCGGGTGCATGGAGTTCGATCTGGGGGGCATGGGTTCGCTGGTCGGTTTGATGCCCGAGGCCATGTTCGTCGGCACGCTGTCGGAGCGCTATCCGGAGATCTTGCCGATCCTGGAAGCCATGGAGCGCGAAACATGTGATGAACGGGCGGGTTTCGCCGGCATCTTGGCTCATCTCGCCAATGTCGTGGCTGCCTTTATCGTGCGCGCCTGGGCGGAGTCGGGGTGCGGGGAGACGAGCGGCTGGGTGTCGGCTCTGCGCGACCCGCGCCTCGGCGGCGTGATCTCCGCTGTCCATCGGGACCCGGGGCGGGACTGGACGGTGGCGGATTTGGCCGCTGAGATGGGGGGTTCGCGCTCGATCTTCGCGGAGCGCTTCCTGGCGGTCACCGGTTTGACGCCATTAAGATACCTGACCGAACTCCGCATGCGGCTTGCCGCCGAGTGGATCGGGCGTGACCGCATGCCGATCGATGTTGCAGCCCATCGCTTGGGCTACGGCTCGCAAGCGGCGTTCAGCCGAGCCTTCAAGCGAATCAATGGCCGTTCCCCTGGATCGGTTCGCTCTGCGCTGAGGTCCGCGTGAAGCCCCCCGGCGCGGAACGGAAGCACAGGTTTCGCGCAACCAGTTCGTGGCGATGGCGTTACCCTAATGCTTACCCCCGTGGACACGGCTCCCGTTCCGGGGTTCCCACAATGAGAGCTAAGTTATTAATCTTGCACTGGTACCGCCACCCCGGCTTGAACGGGGGACCTCTAGATCCACAATCTAGCGCTCTAACCAACTGAGCTATGGCGGCCCGACCGGCTCGGCCGGATAACTAGTGACAAAGCCCAACCCGCGCAAGGTTTGCGTTGGGCCGATCGATCGTACGTGCAACGGGAAACAAAAGAACGCCGCCCGCGACTGCGGACGGCGTCCATTGGCGGGGCGCGGGAGGGAAACGCGCCGCCAAAAGGCGAACCCGAGATCAGACCGCGAGCTTGAACGACCGCGCCACTCGTTCCTTGATCGGCTCGACGGCGTCCGCCATCGCCTTTTGAGCGAGCGCGCCGAAGTCCTTGCTCTGGCCACTTATCGTTTCGACCTGCTTGCGAGCGAACTCGGTCTGCAATGTGATGAGGTCGGGGAGCGACTTCACAGCGAAGACGGCCTTCAAGAAATCGAAGTTGGCGTCCGCATTGACGCGCAGCGCTTCGAAAGCCTTGGTGTTGATGGCGAGCGCGCCGTCCTTGGCGGCCGCGAAGCTAACCTCGAAGGCGCTGGCGGTTTCATCCGCCGCGGTCTTGGCTTTGGCGAATGCCGCGCGCGACTCGACCACACCCTTTTCAAGTGCGCTGCGGAAGCTCTGTTGAATCTCCGCGGCTGGCGCGGCGGCGAGTTGAGCTTCGCTCGGCAGGACCGCGTTCACCGTTGCAACGGCGGCCTCGACGGGAGCCGCAGCGGAAACAGCCAGGGGGACAGCGGTTCTCTTGGGTGCGTTGGCCATGAACTAACCTCGATGTTGGGGTTGACGATTGGGCGTTGATGATGGAACGGGCGGAACGGCGCCGATGCTCAGCTTGAACCAGGCGTCAGGCTCTTTTGCAGGACGGAGCCGAACTCCTTGGCCTGCTCCTGCAACACAGCGAGCTGTGTTTTCAGATACTCGCTCTGAAGCGCCAGAGCCTCTTGCGGGTCCTTCGCCTTGACCAGCTTTTGAGCCAGGTCGAACGCCGCGTTGACGTTGCGCTCGGTATAGGACAGCACGTGAGCGCCGACCGATTTCGCGCCGCCCTGTGACGTCGCGGCCGCTTCACCAGCGACGCCGCTCGCGCGCTGAGCGACCGTGAGAAAACCCTCGAACGCCTTGCGCGCCTGCTCGACGCTGCGCTCGGCGAAATCGCGCATTTCGTTTGGAACCTCAAACGGGGAATTGGGCATGCTATTTCCTCTCGGTGGCCGCCACGAATCGCGACCTGTTTGAGGCCGCTATAACCGGCTTTTTGCTGCAGTGCAACATATTTTGCGGCGCCAGAGATTTTAACCCTGAAAACAATGAGGGACGGCGACGCCGTGGCAAAAATTCAACGGCCACGTTAAGCTTTCGCTAACGATAAAGCCCGAATCGTCGGTACGCGACTGCGCCGATCCGATGTCCCATTCACGAGCGCCGACTTTGACCCACCCGACGCCATTGTCTGCCGCGGACCTCACGCCGCTCTCGCGTGAACAGGCGGCCGCGGCCTTCGACCGAGAGGACGCGCCGGAAGAGTGGCTGAAGGACAGGGCGCGGCTCGCGATCTTCTTCCCCCGGGGTCTTGTCGTAAGTGCGAGCCCGGCGATGCTCGCGCTGTTCGGCGCCAGGGACCGTCAGGGGCTCGAAGCTCGGCTGGCGCAGGGCGATGGACCGTCGGCGCGCCGCTTGCGGCGTCTGGCGGCGACCCTTCCTTTTCGCGAGGCGCCGCGTCTCGAGCAGATGCGCCTTGTCGTCGACCGGCGGCTGGTCAGCGTCAACTTGCTCTGCGCCCGCATTGCCGGCCCGGGAGGCGCGAGCTGGCTTTTGGTGTCGGTTCCGGCTCTCGGCGTCGCAAGCGACGTTCGGCTCGCACCTGTCGAGGCGCGCGAAGCTCCGCAACCGGGGGATATGTCGGGGCCGGATTTGGGCGAAAAGCCGCCTCCCCCGGTGGCCGGTACGCCGTCGCCCAACGCGCGCTTCCTCTGGACCCTCGACGAGGAGGGCCGCTTTGGCATGGCGCATGCTGTGCTCGTCGCCGCGGTGGGGGCCAATTCGCCCGATCGCGGCGAGTCAATCGAGGCTTTCTTCCGCCGCGTCGGATTGGATGGTGGCGACGAATTTTCCCGCGTGGTCGGCGAGCGGGAAACGTTTTCCCGCGTCACTCTCGAGTGGCCTTTGCCGGGGCTTGATCGGCGCCGGCTGATCGCGCTGTCCGCCGCGCCGATGTTCGGCCGTCAGCGCGAATTTTTGGGCTATCGCGGCTTTGGCGTGTTGGGCGAGCAGATCGAGGCCGTCGCTGTGCCGGAAGGCAATATGTCGGCAGGGCTCGCCGGAGACGATCGATCCGCATTGCCTGAGGCGTCCGAACCCGGGCCGACGAGCGAGCTTGGAGCCGAGGGGCAAGGGCCGCCGCTCGAAATGGACGGAGGTGAGCCGGTGCCCGCCTTCACCAAGGCGTTCGAACCCTCGGCGCCGGCGAACGAGCGCGAAGCCGAGGTCCAGGCGGCGGAAAACGCTGCGGGACCGGTCGAACCGAATCTTGAGTTCCCAGCGGCCAATGCTCCCGACGCCTCGCCCTCCGAGGCTGCGCCCGAGGCGGCGGGGCCTAAGTCCGCTCCGCCCCTCGCCGAGGCGAGCGACTCCGACGCAACGGTAGCGCAGGCCGAGCAACCGGATCTTACCGAGCGCTCCGCGGCGAGCGAGCCTCAGGCGTCGCTGCCCGAGCGTACCGCCGCGATCTACGTTCTGCGCCATCCGGCGCCCGCCGTCTCGTCCAACATCGTTCCGATCCGCCCGGGCGCGCTTGACGCGCTGGCCCGCGAAACCGCGCCAAGCTTTCCCGCCGAGAGCGTGGAGCTGAGCCGCAGCGAGCGCGACGCCTTCCGTGAGATCGCGCGCGCTCTGGTCGGCCGCGCGCCGGCTTCGCGCGAAGACCGATCGGACGAACGGGTGGCCGCGGACAACCGACGGGAGTTCGGGATCGATACAAGCGCCGAGCAGCCGACGCAGCCGCAAGGCGACGCCTCGGCGGTGCGCGGCGCCGACGACGACGAGGTTCGGCGCAACGCCGGCGCGGTCCTGGACCGTCTTCCGGTGGGGACCCTGGTCGCCCGCGACGGGCAGGCGCTCTACGCCAATCGGACGCTGCTTGAGCTCATTGGATATCGTGATTTCGCAGAGTTTCACGCGGCGAATGCCCTCTCAAGGATGTTCCGCGACCGCGATCCGCGAGCGATGACGGCCGAAGACGTCGGCGCTGTCGCGATCGTGAGGGCGGACGGGCAGATCTTGTCGGTCGACGGCCACGCGCAGGCGATCAGCTGGGACGGCGCGCCGGCGACGCTGATCGCGCTGCGCCGCTCGCTGGAAGCTGAGCTGAGGGCGAGAATGCGCGTCGCCGGGAACGAGGCGGCGACCCCCGGCGGCTTGGCGAGCAGCGACCTTCAGGCGATGCTAGACCGGGCGAGCGACGGCGCCGTCACGCTCGATCTGGCCGGCCGCATCCTGTCGCTGAACGAGCCTGCCGAGCGCCTGTTCGGCTATCATCAGAACGAGATCGCCGGCGAGAGCCTGTTGATGCTGCTCGCGCCGCAGAGCCATCCCGAGGCGACCGCAAGGCTCGAGTCCTTAAGTCGCGGCGGCGAAGCCGAGGCGATCTCTCGTCCGCTGCAGGTGGTCGGCCGCGATCGCAGCGGCGCTTCGATTCCGTTGGCGCTGACCCTGGCCCGGATCGGTCCCAGCGAGGCGCCGCAGTTTTGCGCTCTCGTGCGCGACCTCAGCCGCGAGCGCGACGCAGAACGGCGCCTGATCGCAGCGCGCGAGGCCGCCGAGGCCGCCAGCGCCGCCAAGACCGATTTTCTCGCCCAGGTCAGCCACGAGATCCGTACGCCCCTGCACGCCATTCTGGGCTTTTCCGAAGTGATGCTGGAGGAGCGGTTCGGCCCGGTCGGCAACGAGCGTTACAAGGACTACATCAAGGACATACACGCTTCCGGCAGCCATGTGATGAGCCTCGCCGACGACCTGCTCGATCTCAGCAAGATCGAAGCGGGCAAGCTCGAGCTCGCTTTCGCCTCCGTCGACGCCAACAGCGTCATTCGCGAATGCGTGTCGCTGATGCAGCCGCAGGCCGCGCGCGAGCGGGTCATCATGCGCGTCTCGCTCCACGACCGCCTGCCTCGCGTGATGGTCGACGAACGCTCGCTCAAGCAGATCATGCTGAACCTGATGTCGAACGCGGTGAAGTTCAACGAGCCCGGCGGGCAGGTGATCGTCTCGACTGCTGTCGATGCCGCGGGCCAAGCGGTGATCCGCGTGCGCGACACCGGCGTTGGCATGAACGAGAATGAAGTGGGTCTCGCGCTCACGCCATTCAGCCAGGTCGGCAAGGGCGGCGCCAAAGGCGGGGCCGGTCTCGGCTTGCCGCTGACCAAAGCGCTAGTCGAAGCCAACAAGGCCGAGTTTTCGATCAAGAGCCGCCGCGAGCAGGGCACCCTGATCGAGATCGCCTTCCCCAACATCCAGGCCGCGCAATAGGCTGTCGTCGGGCCTCCGGTAGCGCGCCAGACGGTCTGAATCGCCACAGGCCCTCAT
>JGI12659J15293_10000344_pt1 | contig 15059 bp, 16 predicted proteins | sample JacPinW_OM2H0_O1_FD_15293 | JGI IMG/M metagenome (IMG submission 15293) | reverse complement strand
CTTCTCGCGCATGTGATGCAGGTGCTTCTCACTCGCCGGCACCCGCTGCTCACCTCTCTGTTCGTTCCACAGCGATTCCCCGTCGACCAGAATCTCGCCGCCGTCCGGGCGATCGAGCGTGGCGAGCAGACGCAGTATCGTCGTCTTGCCCGAACCTGACGGTCCAATCACCGCCAGCTTCTCGCCGGCCTTCACCGAGAATGAGAGGTCGTCCAAAACGGTGCGACCGGCATAGGCCTTCCGCACCGCCTGGAATTCAACGCGGCCTCCGCGCGCCGGCTCAGCTAACGCGAAGCCCATGCCAAGTGTTGGAGGGGCCGTCATGCAACGCACCTGCCGATTGGCTAGGGCTTGGGAGCGCATAGCTGAGCGGTTGTCTTTAAGCTCAACATTTTGGCGTTGGCTACAAAGCCGTAGGCCGTCATGATCTTGGTGAAGGTCCCGTCTTGGATAATCTTGGCGAGGCCGACGTTGTAGGCATCGCGAAGCGCGGTGTCGTCCTTATGGAAGGCGGCCCCGGTGCAAGCGATCTCGTCGTCTGGAACCGGCAGCACGACGCCGAGTTTCGGGTCGGCAGCTTTCTTTTGCAGTTCGAGGATCGTGGCATCGGGCAGCACGACAATGTCGACGCGCCCGTCCTGCAGCAACTTCACCGCGCTCTGTCCATCCGGAAACGGAATGATGCGCTCGCGAGGAAGCCCTTTTGCGAATGCCATCTTCTCGTGGATGGTACCGGGAGGAACGGCGACGCTGAAGCCGTTGTCTACCACGTCCTTCCAGCTCTTCGCCTTAGCGACCTTATCCTTGTTGGTGAGGAAGGCGGTGCCGGAGCAAATGATTGGGTTCGAGAAAATCACCTGCTCGCAACGGTCGGGCCGGATATTCAAGCCCCCGGAGGAGACGATGTCGACGCGGCGAGCCTGCACGCCCGGGATCATGGCGCCGTACTCCATAACCACACCTTCGAACTTGCTCATTCCGGTTTGCCCGAGCACGGCGCGGTCGATGTCGGGCCCCACGCCGGTGAGCGTGCCATCAGGCTTGAGTTCGGTGAAAGGCGGCTCATTGCCAATGGCGATCTTGACCGACCTACTCTTGAGTTCGTCGATGCTCGCGGCCACCGCCAAACTCGCCGAGGCGGCGGCTCCTATCACGAATAGAAGCGCAAACACACGACGTGGATTGAGGTACGAACGTTCAGCCATAAGTAGTCTCCCAGGACTGTGTGCGTCGCTGGTCGGGGGCCGACGACACCGAACTCCTGATTGATCAGGTTTTTCGGTTCCCCCTTCATGCGAACCATCAAAACTTTAAGGCAAAGGCATCCAAAACTCTATTCACCTTGGCTCAATCCTCGGTTAGGCTGAACTTAATGCTGTCCCTCGATGACCTGCGCCTGCTAGCTACGGTTGAAGCCTCGGACTCATTGGCCGCCGCGTCCCGTGTGCTCAATGTGACGCCTCCCGCGGTCACTCAGCGCCTCCAACAAATCGAGGCACGTATCGGCTTAAAATTGCTCGATCGCAGTCACCGTCGGCTCCAGTTGACGGCCGAGGGGCAGCTCACCAATTCGCGCGGTCGCCGCATTCTCGCCGAGGTCGACGAACTCGTAGAGAAGCTGACGTCGGAACGCTCCCTGGTCGCCGGGCACCTCCGCGTTTTCGCGTCATTGGGCTTCGGACGGCGCTATGTTGCAGCCACCGTCGAAAGTTTTCACCGCCTCTATCCTGACGTCACCGTCGCGCTAGAGTTGAGCGATCGCGGCGATCGCCTTCCGCAATCGGTGCACGACATTGTGATCCACATCGGCGAGCTTCGCGATTCAGCCCGCAAGTTTCGCCACATAGCGCCCAATCGGCGCTTGGCATGCGCCGCGCCCTGCTACTTGCAGCGCTATGGCGTGCCAACCCATCCCGACCATCTGCGCGATCATCATTGCATCGTCCTCTGGGAGAACGACGAGGATGTCTCGCTTTGGCGCTTCAACCACGTACCCAGCCGTCGCCGGCTCAAGATTCGGGTCGAGCCGCGGCTTTCATCCAATGACGGAGAAGTGGTCCGGCGCTGGGGCGTTTCAGGCGAAGGCGTGATCGTGCGCTCGGAATGGGACGTTCGTGACGATATCAGGACCGGACGGCTCACAGTGCTGTTCGAGGACTGGGAGGCTCCAAGCGGCGACGTAGTCGCCTACGTCAGGCCCCAGGCCGAACGCCCCGCACGCGTCCGACGATTCCTCCAATGCCTGATCGACGACCTGACCCCGCCACCCTGGCGCGATGGGAACTAGGTGTTAATTTCGCTTAGAACGCATGTGAAACTGCAGTGATCTCTCGGAAACGGCGTCACGGTCGGGTCCCGAGCCGCTAGACTAGACTAGAAGAACCCAGCCGATTTCGAGACCGTCGTTGATGGGCTCAGAAAGGCGGGCTTGGTTGAATAGGTTGGCCTAACAACTGGCAGAGACGAGTGTGGGGACACACTCGGTCTTAAACTGGCGGAAAATTGAACGGCGCAGCGCGCGTCTGCCCGGCGGGTCACAGGGCCATTAAAAGACTGCCGAAGCAAATCCAATTGTAACACTCGCGCTAGAGCACGGCGCGTTTTGACGGAATCGGGATTCCCAAATCAGGGATGATCTGATTGAGAGTCCATGCTGGTTTGGAGGCCAGCATGGATGACGGCTGCGTATTCTGTGGACCTTCGAGAGCGCGCGCTGACCCGCAAGGAGGCGGGTGAGACGAACCGGGAGATCGCGGCGGCGCTGCGGATCAGCCCGTCGTGCGTTTCCAAGTGGACGAAGCGCAAGCGCGAGACGGCTCGCTGGCCCCGGCTCAGATCGGCGGCTACAAACCCCGCACGCTCTCGGGCGAGAGCGCCGACTGGCTGCGGGCGCGCATCGCCGCCGGGCCGTTCACGCTGCGGGGCCTGTCGGCCGAGTTGGCCGAACGGGGGATCAAGACGCATCCGCGGGCGGTATGGGTGTTTGTTCACGCCGAGGGCCTGAGCTTCAAAAAAACGATGCTGGCCGAGGAACAGATGCGTCCTGACGCCTTCGGCGCGGCCGGAAGTCTTTTTGGGCTTCCGGTGGTAGTTGTTCCCCACGGCTACGTATCCGGAGCACCGCTCTTAGGCTCCTCGACTTTCGCCGGTGAGACGATTGCCGGTGGCGACATCTCCGGGGAGGGTGGCTGCACTCTTCGCAGAAGAAGCCATGCCTTTGGCTGCATCGGCGAGATAGGAGCCAGGATAGTTCCAGGCGTCTTCAGTCGTCTGAACCGGGTGTGCTATCGCGTTCCCTATACGCGAGAGTACTCCCGGCTGCGCCTGACCCCGCGGCGCGGTCCAATTTGAGCGGTCATCGGTAATGACGGCTAGAGCGTCCTGAGGAATCCCGCCTCCCGTGGACATCCCCGCCAGCGGCCAGCTTGAGGCATAGGAGTTTTGCATTTGCCGCCTCATGAGCGCACCGAAGAGCGCCTGGGACATTCGCGCCGCGCCGAGGTAGCCTTCATAGTCTTCGGCCATGTGGGCAAGAGACGCCAACGCCGCGCGTGCTCTGGAGTTCCTGATCCTCACGAACGTGCGCACCGACGCAGTCCTGAAGGCCGCCTGGGATCAGCTTGATCTCGACCAAGCGGTGTGGACGGTGCCGCTGGTGAACCTCAAGGACCGCAAACACCGCACGGAGGGCTTCCGGGTGCCGTTAGTCGAGCGCGCCGTCGAGATCGTGCAGCAGACGCGCCAGGGACAGATCTCGGGCTACGTCTTCCGGGCAGGCCCAGGGTAAGCCCTATCCAACATCGCCCTCCTAACGCTCCTGAAGCGCATGAACTCGGGCGAGAAGAAGTGGCTCGACCCAGTCAGGCGTCGACCGATCACTGCACATGGGTTTCGGGCGACATTCAGGCCTGGGCGGAGGAGGTCGCGACTGTTCCGCACGCCGTGGTCGAGCAAGCCATCGGGCATCAGGTCGGCACGCAGGTCGAGCGAGCTTACCGCCGGACGGATGTCCTCGACAAGCGTCAGCTGCTTATGGAGGCTTGGGCGCAATGGTCCGAGCCGAATGCGCCTCGATCGGACTACGTTGAACGTTTTGGCAACAGGACCGTCGCGGCAAGTTGAGTATGGGGAGGAGACCCGATTTCTCTTAATCGGCGGGTCCAAGGTTCGAGCCCTTGCGCCCACCCTCGTTTTCATAGGCTTAGGCGACATACGGGTCTTTGTGGCGCGACCGGTGAGGCCGAAAGGTTTCACTTAGGTTTCACCCTGATGAGATGTGGACTTGCCTTGGGAAAGTGGAGAGCGTTTTCGATTTTACGCTGCCCGCCCTTCGAACTGAAGTGGGCTGATGAAGTCGAGCGCCGAATGGCGGCGGACGGGATTGTAGAAGCCGTCGATGTAACGGCCGATTGCGCTCGCGGCTTCGATCCGGCTCTGGAAGATGGTGCGCCAGACGAGTTCGGCCTTGGGGGTCTTGAAGAACGTCTCGACCATGGCGTTGTCGAAGCAGTTTCCCTTGCCCGACATCGAGATCGAGATGCCGTTCTTTCTCAGCTCAGCCTGGTACTCGACGGAGCAGTATTGGCTGCCACGGTCCGCGTGGTGAATGAGCCCGGCGGATGGACACCGCACGGCGACGGCCCGGCGTAGGGCCAACAACGCCAGTTCCTTATGGAGCCGGTCGCCGGCGGCCCAGCCGACGACGCGCCGGGCAAAGAGGTCATGACGACGGCAAGGTAGAGCCAGCCCTCGCGTGTCCAGACATAGGAGATGTCGGCGCCCCATTTCTGGTTCGGCCCCGTTGCGTTGAAGTCTTGATTTAAGAGGTTTGGCGCGACCGGAAAGGCGTGCAGGCTGTCGGTCGTTCGTTTGAAGCGCCGCCTCTGCCGTGCCTTGAGGGCATTCTCTCGCATCAGCCGGGCGACCCGATGACGACCGATGGTGATCCCGTCATCGCGAAGCTCGCGCGTCATGCGCGGGCTGCCGTAGGTTGCGTTCGCCAGTGCAAAGGCCGAGCGAATATGGGCCAGCAGCACCATGTCCTCATTCTGTCGACGGCAGGCCGGTCGATCCTTCCAGGCAAAATAGCCGCTCTGGCTGACGGGACGGGGAATTCCTTCTTCGCCGCATCGATGAGACGGAACCTCATCGACTTCCCTCCTTGGCGAAAAAAGTCGCGGCCCTCTTCAGGATCTCGCGTTCCTGCCGCAAGATCTCATTCTCGCGCCGCAACCGCTTCAGCTCAGCCGCCAGGTCCTCCTGCCGTTCGGGCGGCGGCGCCTCGATCTCGTGCTCACGGCGCTTGTCGAGCCAGCGCCGCAGCGTCGAAAGGCCGACGCCGAGGTCCCTGGCGATCTCCCTTTGCGTCCGACCACTCACCTCAACCAACCGAACGGCTTCGGCCGCAAATTCCTTCCCGAACCGTCGCTGCGGCTTGCCCATGACAGCTCCTCTTTCCTTCAGAAGAGCTCTCCACTTTCCCAAGGCAAGTCCAATGGGTGTTGCCTGCGGAGCTACACCTTTATTCGGGCGCGCCAACTCGCTGTTGAGGCACAGCCGGGCGCGGAACGTAGCTACATCGCGAGACCGTCCATCGAACCGATTCGGTACACTCGGCCGATGCGCATCCATCCTCGCGGGTTCAAAAGCATTCTTTCTCCGTCAAGTCCCCCAAGGGGGAACGAAATCCATTGAGGTCTGGGGGGTTCGTGGTAGCGCATAGATTTTCGAAATTTTTGGCAATTTGCACTTCATAAACATGTTATATTTGTTCTTCTTCCTCACGCAAATCGACGACAATGAGGCGACCGAATAGCTTGCCCAATGCTAGCTGAGCTTGCGCCCCGCCCATCAGGGTCAAGAAACGGGGCGACCGCCCCAAGGACCATTCCGGCAGAGTCGCGCGGAACCGTCGCTGCCCGAAAGAAGCGGGTAAGAATTACTTTTCTGTTCTCATTGACCAAACTGTTGCAAAAGCGACTGATTTCCGCTGCTCACTGCTTGACCAATCTGAGATGCTAAATGAGTATTCAAGGTCTTCTGGTTAGAAGGTCCAATAGTTATAATGAGATCGTGGGTTCGCGTCCGACCTGTTGCAAAAAGCGGCGCACTTCCGTTATTTGCGGTCACCCGCACTAGCTTCCAAGTTGGTGAAATGTTGCCGTTTGATACGATGATAAATTTTATTTCTAAACTCACAGTATCTGGGGAGGAGCCGGAGCCTTCGGAGTGCAGAAGCGATTGAGTAAACATAGCCTCCGTCAGCCACTTGGTTATTCCTAACTCGCTCTCAATTAAAGGAGAGCTTTTCGCGGGTGTCTCATTGTTTTTTACAAAAGGATCGTTTTCAGGTATGCATGGCGAGTCCTTGGTTGCTGGCCTCCTTAGGAATGCAATCGTATAATAAGGATCAAATTTATCAATGCGAGTCGCAGTCGACGACAAAGTCGCGCCTGCCGATAGGGAAAGTGATTGAGGAGATGTTATATTACCGCTTGAAAAATGTAAGATGGCGTTCTGCCAAGGTTCGGTGATGGCGACGCTAGGATTAATGGCTATCGACTCGTCGACTTGCAGCAGCAAGCTTATTTGTGCACCCCAGTCATCGGGGATGATCTGCACACGCGAGAACCTTCCAGTAGCCCGGTCCTCGACAACATACGGTATCTGCTCAGCGGTAGCTACCGCATCTCTGAGATCGCAGTAAACACGCTTCTTTATTTCGAATTCGATTTGTTCTGTTCCCCTTGGCCCGTCCCAAATTTCCTTGATATCTGGGACACGTAGACCACATCCCATAAGTGTCGAAGACATAAAAACAACAACCAGACGGGCAACTGTTGGTCTTCGACGCTTCATTTCAAACCGTCAATCTGAGATTTAATCTCAGATTGGGTCTCTGGACTCACATCGTAATTGCACACTTTGTAAAGATTCTGATCTTGGGGCACGTAAACGCAAAGGTCTCCTTTTTCGGACGATATATCCTTGGCCGAGGCCGCCGGGTTAACTTTGGTAACCTTAACTTTCGGCTTTTCGGCCCATGCGTTTCCGGTAAAAACAAAGACAACAGCAAAAAGGGGAGCAACAATTGTAATTAAACGGCCGCACATCTCGCCTCTCCTTATATCTAAAGCGTACGTACGTGGTCGATTAGTTGGTAACTGGCTTCGCTCCGGCGCGGATTGTTAACAAGAGAATATACACAGCCACCGATTTGCTGCGTGCCGGAGCTGTCGGTCATCACCCAAAAATCGGCTTCCGCAGATCGGCTTCCGCAGATTCGCCATCTTGTCGACGAGACCGTGGCGAAAAGATGGCGCTTTTGGACAGATGCTCTGCTCCCGGATATAGTATTCTGTGGATACTGCGGTGAGTCGCTCGTGTGGTGGGTAAAGTCAGTTCCTCGCGACAAATCTGCTTGGTGTTTCAGCCCCAGTTTTGATAAGCTATCGTACTTAAGAACGGTGAGCCTGGCCCAGCGTTCGATTTGGGACCATCGCGGTCAGCCTCTTGGAGAACACAATGACAATCAAAGAGCTTGTGCCGGGACTGGCGGTAATTTTCACTACAATGCCATCAGTGGTGTCGCTCAGCCGCGCGGAGGATGTTGGGCAGCGGATTTCTGTTGGGCAGCAGATTTCAGCTCAGTATGCAAATTCGACTGTGTTCTTGGTGGTTCGCGGCACAAAGGCCGATAACAAAGTCGAGACTAATTTAGGTACCGGGTTTGTAATCTCGAATGGTGGATACGTAATCACGGCAGCGCACCTTTATGAAGACAAGGAGCATGTGCCGTACAAAAGCTCCACAACCGTTGGCAGTTTAGGTTCGAGTTTTGACGTTAAAGCTCCAGCTTCGATAGGAGGAGCTGTACAACCGGTTGATTATATTGACGCGAATCATCAAGTCGACATTGCTCTTCTGAAGCTCCAAACGTCCTCAATGCCTCCTTCGGGTTACGTTCCCGTCCATTTATGCGCGGTGACAAGACCGGCCGAGGCCCAAGGCGAGCAGGTCTATTCTCTAGGATTTCCGTTCGGCCTCCCCCTTTCGGTAAATTCTGGCACACTAAGCTCCGTAGATATAAGAAGTCGGGGAATGTGGAAAACAGACCTCCCTGTTAATGATGGTAGCAGCGGCGGCCCGGTTTTTGATAATAGCCGTAATGTTATAGGGGTCATTAAGGGGGGAATACAGGCCCCCGGCAATAATTTCATTGTCCCAGTAAATTTGGCGGCCGATTTGGTCAAAGAGGGGTTGGCTTCAACTGAAGATTGCGACGATAGAGTGGAGGATATTTTCCACCGGCTGTGATTGGGCTTTCTACGCACGTAAGCACCTTTTCCCAATGGACGAGCGTCTGCTCCACAAAGTGCCGGCAACAGGGAATCGGTAGATGCGAGGCATAAGAAAATTATGGCGTCAATACAACATACCAAAAGTCGGCTTCGGCAAGGCCCGCGGTGTCATAGCAGTTTACGCGAAATTCAACTTTTGTTGTATATGTAACACCGCACGACACCATCTTCTGCTGGTCCTTTGGTTTCGCCCCAACCAATACGATAGGATTGTCAATTGACACACCCGATACAAACGCGAGTGTATACTTACCCCGGAGTTCATAATCTGCTAGCTTAAGTTGCGCACCGCTTAGTGGTGTCCACTTTCTGCTGTAGTCGGAGCCCTCGACATCTCCGATACCGAGGATTGGTCCAGGCGAAGCCTTGGCAATTTGAACTATCCAGTCGTGCATGCCCTGAATGCAGCTGGTTAACTGCGCTGCCTTGGCTTCCTTGAAGTTGAAATCTGGGGGGCAGCCCAAGTCCGTCGCCGATTTGACTGGGGCTTCGGCCGCCGCCCCAGGCTCCGGAAACACCGCGAAAGCAAGCGCGCTTATTATAAACAGCGATAGAAAAGCGTATTTATTGGTTTTCATCCAATTCTCCCCAACTTGCTGGAAGACTTTGCAAAAACTAACTCACTGTGTCGGAATTGAGCTACCGATGCAACCGGTTTTGAACCTCAAGGAAGAGGCAGACTTAACCTTTCGCGTGGCAGATCGCTCGGAACTCATTAGCCCGAGAGACTCGGGGTGGATCAGCAACCTATACGTCAAGAGGACGGCCCCCGCGTTCCGACAACTTTTTTGCTTGGTCCATCGTATCCTCGTAAACGATGTCCCGCTCCAGGAAACTGTCTGCGTGGTCGGGGTTTACAGCTCTTGGGGGTGAATCAGCAAAAGCCGCGCTGGCAGCGTTTAGAGTTCTTTCACAGGGGCGTCAGAACCTTTCACCGAACGAAATATGCTTCGCGTTTATTAAGGCTTGAACCAAAGGGCCACTTATTCTCGCTACCTCGGCGACATGGGTCAATTTTGGTGCCGCGACAAAACCGGCGGGGCGGGCGTCCCCGTGGAAATAATGTTCGTCCGAAGTGCGGAATGCTACGGAGCGCTTGTTGACAATCTGAAGAGACAAACGTACGTTTCTGTTTGTCAAAGGAGAACCGTCCATGAAGCGCCTCTCGATGGTATTGGTTGCTTTGGCGCTTGGTGCGGCGTCGCTTGGGGTCGCGTCAGCGATTCAGTCGGTGCCCGCGGTTGCGGCATGTGTCGGAAACGGGGGCTGCAATTAGCGGGGATGGATCCGACTTGAGAGTTAGTGGGGCTATTTATTTATGCAAGTCGAAAGAGTCGAAGTTTTGTTATGGACCGGAAGAGCTAGAGTTTTTTCGAGCTCCGTAAGCGCGGTGATTTTGTCTGGCTTTGCGCTGAGCGCAGTTTTGTAAAAATTCGACACCACCGAATTGTCCCAAGCGGTGAGGGTTGACTTCTCCGCCGCGTGCTCCGACAACTTTTTTGCTTGGTCCATCGTATCCTCGTAAACGATGTCCCGCTCCAGGAGACTGCCTGCGTGGTCGGGGTTTACAGCTCTGGCGATGGTTCGTAAATAATTCGCGATGACTCGGGACTCCGGAACATGCGCGAAGATGTTATCGGCGGCTTGTGCGCCGTCCATATCCGCGCTGGTGAATTGGCAATTGAGCGTTTCGGATTCTATTAGATTGAGCCAAGCCGCCTCCTGCCATCCAAACGACCACGGACTTTTCGCTTCCCCAGCGATCTGTGAGGCCGTGGAAGGCGTTGCTTTCGTAGCAATCCGAAACTGTTCGGCGGCGGACCCGTATTTCCCTTCTCTGTATGCAATAAGCCCGACCTGTACCCTATACTGTTGATCCTCCGTCTGATCGAGGGCAAGCCGATAATAGCGCTCCGCGTTTGTGAGGTCACCGCGCTTGTCCGATTGCTCGGCGAGAGAGCCGTACACACGGGCGATTTTTAGCCGAACGTCTGACGCATTTGGTTTCAGCTTGAGAGCGTCACTGTACCAACGTACGGCCCCTTGAGCGCCCATGAGTTCATTTTGTGTGGACGAAATTTCGGCGAGCGACATCAGGGCTTCATAGTCGTTTGAAAGGTCAGCGATTTGTTCTAGATGTTTTTTGGCATCGGGGAAATTCCCGGTTCTAATCTGTATCTGGCTGATCGCCTTGAGGACGCGGGAACGCGCTCCTCCCGGAACGGTCTTCGCCGCCAACGAACTGTACTGCTGCACTGCGCGCTCGTAGATGGTCAGCGCGCCGTCGCTCGCCCCCAGAGCGGCAAGCGTATTTCCCAAAGCCTCATAGCGTGCCGGGCTGTTCTCACGGGAAATACTTTCCCGTAAGGCGAAAGAACGCATAAGATGATCATAAGCGAGCCGGTTCTCGGAAAGGGCCTGCAACGCCACCCCGAGGGCATAGTGCGATAGGGCAGCCACATCTACGTCTCCCGCCGACCTCGAAAGTATTCGATATGCAACGGCGAAAGCCTCTGCAATTGAGGCGTTTTGCTTGAGAGCATTCGGGTTTCCAGGGGTCGTTGCCTCGGTGGCGTTTAGGGGCAAGGGATTTGTTGGCAAAGGTGGCGTGGTCGACAGTACGTCTTCCACAACTCGCGCAATCGCTGTGGAGGCGGCCCCTTCCGAATTATCGGTAGGGGAGATATCGTCGAAAATAGCTTTTTGAAATTCCGGTAACCCCAGGGCGATAATTAAAGTCCTCGCCTCGCCGAGATAAGGAAATGTCAAGTCGAGCGCCTCGAGCGTTCGCCCCGAGTGTCTGTCCAGCAAGATAGACATCTTGCTGTTTGGCCGGAACAATAATTCAAAACGGGGCTGTACAGTTGCGACCTTGCTAGTAGATCCAATAATTCCGGTCAGCAGGGCCGCCTTCTGCACGTTTTTTGGAATCGCATCAACATCGCATAGTCCGCCTAATGGACGCACGGCCGGGCCGTAATTGGGATCTGCCGACAATTCCGCGGATATGCTTCGCGTGAGACCGTCGGTGGCTTTCGCGACAGTGGCGCCGTCGTTGCGCTGATCCTGGAAACAACCGACGTAGAAATGTACAAAACTGACATCATCCGGGCGTCTGCGGTCGGACAGCGCCTTTGCCAGCGATGATCCTAGCGCCAAACCCGCCTCAGCTATCCCGCCCTTTCCCCGGACGCGAACCGGGTCGAACGGGACCTCGATGGTCCTACGCTTTACATCGAAGAGATAAGGGGTAATCAAAACTAGTTCTTCCCGTACCGTTACAGTGCCGCCGAAAAGAAAGTCGCATTTCCGGGTGCGCAGGTCGCCAGCCAACGCCTCCAGGTCCCGGTCGGATAAGGAATTAGTTGTCGTTCCGCGGATGAACGCATTGTTAACAGTCAGCCCACTAGAGTCTTCTGTGGGCTTCTCAGGGCCGCTGTCCCAAATCGTAGCTTTGACGCCGGGATCTTCAAGAAGGCTGGCATTGACTATGGGACGCAGTATTGACCCAATGGCTTCTGGGTCCAATGACGAGCCGGCGGCGGAGGAACCCAGTGTGGTAAAGCGGCCTATCAGAACGCTCGCGCTCCCCGCCGCGACGCCGGTGCCAGCCGATGAAGGAGGCGCACATGAGGATCCGAAGTCTTGAGCTCGCGAACTCTCCCCCGCAGATAGAGATGCCAAGACCGCCAAAAGCGACGCCGCGGCCGCTGTGAAGAAGTTCGACAACAATCGATTAGTCTTTCTTCGGTTCACATGCCGCCCCTAACCCTTGTGTGGTCGGGTGATGCTGCTGCTGGTCGACTAATTTGCGGATAGCGATCGCGACGCTGTCGATTACCGCATCACTTTCCGCGATTGCCCACAAGGCGGGAGCGCTACAACTAACCAGAGTATAATCCGTCGCTTCGTGCCGAACCGCGTCTATCATTTCCTGATAGCTGTCGTACTTTACTTCTCTCGGTGGCTTAGCGTTCTCCAGGCTTTTCCGCCAAGCCACGTCAGTCGCATAAATTTGTAAAGTGACACCCGACATCTGACTTGCTTCGGCAACTTTCTGTGCGGCATCGCCGTCCGTGAGAGTCGCGCGCAAAAACACATCTTCATCCTGAGGATCATCGATCGGGATTGTTTGCTCTGAGCAAAGTCGTTCCAGCGACTCCAAGTTTTCGCCCAGGACATCCAGCTTATCAAAAGCCCAAGGTACCAAAAATCCTCGATCATCCGGATGGTTAATTAGATCCATAGCCAGTCTAGCGAAGAAAACACCTTTCTGCTCACTCAACGGCTTGCGTGACATGAGAATATCATCTACTGTCCATTCATGATTTTTCTCCCCCTTTTGATTGTTTACATCTAAACAAGATAGGTAAAAAAGAAACTTGTTCTTTTCATCGGCTTTACGAAGATTAGGAAATATCCCAATTAACCCTTGTGTAAACTGATTTACAGAGTCCTGGATTGTGCGCCCCAACCATTGTTCGTTTGGTTGCTCAGTCATTGCCGAAGCTGCTCCGAAACATCCCTTGAGTTGATAGTTGGGATGTCCGATTTGGACAAAAAGCTTATCCGAGGGGTATGAGAAGAAAAACACACGCCTATCTCCACCTGAACCGGTAAAACGACCAACCTCAAATGTCACCTCTGTCATATAAACATCGTCTCCGCCGCAGTAACGTTGCTTTTTTTTAGACATTTTAGCTATAAGATAATGATCATATACAACCGGATATCCTTTATTTACTTTGGCCTCCTGCTCCTTTGAAGATACGAGGCTAACCGCGTCTAGCGCGGACCATCCATTGAGAGGCACCGCATCGTCCAGATTTAACGTATTTGGGGCCTCCCGGCTCAGGTCATCGAGAAAATCGCGAAGTATACTGAGTTCGCCTGGGTCGCCTGCGGTACCGGTGTAGCCGACAAATACTTGGGCTGGCGGCCTTCTATACTGCCCGTACTCAGCGTGAACATATGTTGAGAAGAACGCGGCAGCGAGAATGATTCCGGCGCGAATCGTTAAGAAGCTGATCGACAATCCACGGGAAGTGTTAATTGCTCGCTTGTTCATCCGAGCCGGACCCCTAGGGCGCTGAATCACAAGTAGGTTACGATAACGAGTTCTTGTTTACAAGGTCTAGGATTGAAGGGGGCTGGCGAAGGCGTTCAGAGTCGCGCTCGATGAAGATCCGCTCGCCGATTAAGGGCGCCTGTGCCTTTGTCGAAAGGGGCGCTATCGCTGCAGGCTGCGGCGTAGCTGTTGGCGCGATTGGTGCTTCGGCACTCGGGGGTGCGAGCGTTTGTTGGCAGCCTATAGATCGCTTCGACGAGTTCTTCGGTGCGAGTGCCGGCGAAATTTGGCGCGGAGCGGTCGCGTCCCATCGGGCGGCACTGGAGGACGCGGCGCTGGAGGAATGGACGTGCGAGCGGGTTCCGCTCGACTGGGCGGTGAGCTTTGGCAGTCAGAGGGTCGCCTTGATGCTGATCGCCGACCTCCCCAACGGGGCCAACATGGCCGAGACCGCCGTGCGGCAAATCGAGATAGCCTATGAGACGACACGCTCGGGCGGTGATGAGCCAACGTTGGCTTATTTTCAGGCGCAACTGGCCAAGGCTCAGGCGATCCGCGATCGGCTCGGGGCCGTTGATTACACAGCGCGCTTGTGAAATGGCTCAACCGGTTCGGGGCGCAGTGCCGCTTAGAGGCTACAAATGGTCCCCATATCTAATTGTTAAAATTGGTCTTTATGACTGAGTCTGATATGCTGTCCCACACTTCGTCCCTCATTGCGCAGGGTCTAAACTCTGTCCTCTCGCATCGACCACCTGTCTTCGATGTCCATGAATTCATCCATGGTCATGGCAGGCAGAGGTAGGCCGATCGGCACCTTCTCCGGCTCCGGCTCACGCACCGGCGCGCGCCACGAGAGCGACAGGTAACGCCAGGCGTCGGCGCCGTGTGAGGCCCAGTTGTGGTCGGGCGTCTTCTTGAACGCGCGCGCCTTCTCATCCCATTCGGTCCGATACGATCGCAGCGCCTCCAGGCCTTGCGCGCAGCGCTTGGCGTCGAACCGCGCGAATGGGATCGTCTTGCGGCCGGCGTTTATGCCGTCCATCAGCGACTGCTCTGGCGCCAACTCTGGCTTGCGGCCGAGGGTGAAGAGCGTCTCAATCCGCGTGCGAGCACCAGGCGCTCCAGCCTCGCGGATCTTGGCGTCGTGGGGCATCCAGTCGGTGCCGTGATAGTCGCGCTTGTCGAGCCATTCGCAATAGTGATCGAAGCCCTGCCCGTGCCCCTCGTAATAGTCGACGATGTCGAGGTGGTCGGGGTAGACCTGGAAGCACCAGATGACCATGGCGTCGTCGACGCCGATGTCCCAGGCCGTCTGAACCGGCAGGTCAGTGTTGACTGGCACGTCGCAGATGCGGCCCTGCTGCTCGGCGAGGAGTATCTCCTTGCCCCAGTACGCGCCGAGTATGGCCGCCTCGAACGAGCAGTAATATTCTTGGTCAATGAGGGCGTCGGCCGCTTCCTTGCCGAAGATGCCCGTGTACTCGACGCGCTGCTGCTCCACAGCGGCCTCAGACATTGCGTTCGTTACGTTGACCGGCAGCACCTCGGAGAACCAGTCGTCACGCGCCTGAGCCATGTCAAGCATGCTCTTGGCGTGGTTGCGGCCGCGCGCCGTGGTGATAAACAAC
>JGI12659J15293_10000338_pt1 | contig 15117 bp, 16 predicted proteins | sample JacPinW_OM2H0_O1_FD_15293 | JGI IMG/M metagenome (IMG submission 15293) | reverse complement strand
TCGCGGCCTCGCGAGACGCGCGCGATCACGGCGGGAGGAGCACTGGCGCAACCGAAAACGATGTCGATGGGCGGAATTGACGCTGGGGATTCCAGCGCCAACGACAGCAAAACAGGCGGCCCTCCGGGGAGGGAGCCCGGCGTCGCGGCGTAAAAAGAACTTTTATCTCTAGAGGAACCAAGGAGAATCGAATGAAACTTCACATTGCTTCGGCCGTAGCACTGACCGCTCTTGTGGTCGGATCGGGCATCGCCCGAGCCGAGGACGCTCTTCAGACTTTGGAGGGCATGCATATGACGGCGCCGATGGATTGGCCGACCGTCCCGCAGACCGGAGCGAAGGCGGATGCCGTCAGGCAGATTCTGAAGGACAAGATCAAACTGCCGGCCGGATTTCACATTGAGCTCTACGCCCTCGTCCCCGATGCGCGTCACATGGCGGTCGGCCCGCAGGGCGTCGTGACCTTCGTCGGCACCCGCAAGAGCAAGATCTGGGCGGTGACCGATCGCTCGCGCACGGGCGCCGAGGGCGGCGTTGAGGTCAAGGAATTTGCGCCGAGTCTACCAAAGAGGCTGCCGAACGGCCCCTGCTTCTCGAAAGATGGATTCCTTTACGTCGTCGAGCAGAACCGGGTCCTGCAATATGCGGCGGCCGAGTTCTTCTACGAGGGCCAGGACGTTGCGGTGGGCGTCGTCGTTCCCGAGGGCGAGTTGATCCCGAAGTCGGAAGAGAGCTTCAACCACACCGCGCGCGTATGCCGTGTGGGGCCTGACAACAAACTCTATATCCAGATCGGCCAGCCCTACAATGTGCCGACAAAGGAGAAGGCGGATCTCTACAAGAAGGTCGGCATGGGCGCCATTATCCGCATGGACCAGGACGGCAAGAACCGCGAGATCTATGCAACCGGCCTGCGCAATCCGGAGGGTATTGACTTCAACCCGAAGGACAAGTCGCTGTGGACCAACGACAATCAGGTTGACGGCATGGGCGACGATATCCCGCCGGGCGAGATGAACCGCGTCGACAAGGCCGGCGAGCAGTTTGGATTCCCATGGTACGGCGGCGGACACACGCGCACCAATGAGTTCAAAGCCGACACGCCTCCGGCCGACCTGGTCTTCCCCGAAGTCGAGCAGGTCGCGCATGCGGCCGACCTCGGCCTCTCCTTCTACACCGGCGACCAGTTCCCGGCGAAGTACAAGAACGCGATCTTCTCGACGCAGCACGGCTCGTGGAACCGCACCGTGCCGGTTGGCGCTCGAGTCATGGTTACCTTCCTCAAGGATGATGGCCATGTCGCCGGGCCTTCAATCCCGTTTGCTGAAGGTTGGAATGACAACGGCCACTATCTCGGTCGCCCGGTCGACGTGCAGCAATATTGGGACGGATCGCTGCTCGTGTCGGACGATCTTGTGGGCGCGGTCTACCGCATCTACTACGACGGCAAGTAAGAACAGCCTGCTTTGAGGGGGACAGCTCTCGCATTCGCGGGAGCTGTCCTTTTTTGTTTCGACCTCGTGGAGGACACATGCGGTTTGATCTGCATCCGTCGCTGAAAGCGGTCTCCATTGGCGCCTGCTTGGCCATTTTCTTCGCAGCCCAGGCCGAGGCGCAAGGCGATCCAAAGGCGGGGCGCGCGAAGGCGGAATCCGTGTGCGGCGTCTGCCACGGAGTCGACGGGCTTGCGAAAATCCCCGAGGCGCCGAATCTCGCGGGCCAGAGCGAGAACTACCTGACCGAGCAGATCACTGCCTTCAAGTCCGGGGAACGCAAAAACGAAATGATGTCGGTCGTGGTCCAGGATCTCTCGGAGACTGATATCGAAAATCTGGCCGCGTATTATTCGGGCATCGAGATTTCAGTGGGCAAAACGCCCGGTCAGTAGCCGCCCCCGCTTCGGCTCGGTAGCGCAAAAAAATAGCGCCATTTGGCGCTAGAATTTGGCCCAACTGAACGGTCCCATCAAGGCGGGAACGTCCAATCAGATCACGTGTTTTATGGCGCCGCCCGCTTTTAAGACGGGCGGCCTTCGGTATTACATCTCCGCCGACAGGTAGCTCGTCACTTCCATGCCAACGCAGACTTCACGAATTTCGGGGGTCGACCATGCCATGGCATCGTTTCCTTCTTAGATCTTGCAGGCTCCGCTCTCCCGGGAGCCCGGAGCTAAACATAAGGTATCACGGCGCCTAAACAACCGTCAAACCGTCGTCTTCCCTTCGATCGCGGATTTTTGATGAGCGCCGCCCGACCCCCAGCGATGGGCCAGCTCGGCCGCCGCCCCTAGAGCTTTGAGCCGGCGACAAGGTCCGCGGGGGCCTAACTCATTGAGATAGCATGAACGTTATGAAGTCACCCTTTTCCGTCGCGGTACAGTCTCGGCCGAGGACGTTGTTGCAGTTTCTTCCAAACCATTTTTCCGTTTTAGCCTGATCGCTGTAACGCTTTGGATTCGCCGAGGCCGCCATCGGCTCAATGTCCTTTCCCGCGCGGGTTTGCCCAGTCTTTGTCGCGTCTGTCGTGTGGCAGGTCGTGCAGGATGGCGTGTCGGGCTTGCCCATCGAGAATTTGTTCCTGAAGAGGTGCTCGCCTCGCTCGGCAGAAAATCCGCTGAAGCCGGGATCGGAGGCTTTCGCCTCGCTTGCATAGAAGTCGAGGAGCGATTTTGGCGATTCGGCTGCGGCGGCAGGCAAAAACGCGCAGGCCAAAACGACGATCGAAATCAGGCGGCAATCAGTCGCTTTCATTGAGAAGCTCGCTCGGGAATGTCGATGTCCTGCGGATCGAAGCGGCCCGTCGAAGCGTCGCTATGACACTTTTCGCAAGCGCCTTTTGCGCCGACTGCCCTGGACTTGAAGACGCTCTCGGGAATACCCCGGTGCATGCCGATCCAGAAAGGCGTCGCCGTCAGGCGAAGCGGATCCTGAGGGTTAGAGCCCTGAAGTTCGTGGGCGGCGCGCGTGTCCCATTTCTCAGCGGCGTTCATCGTCAGGTAAGCGCGTATGCGGCTCGCGAGGCCGGGGTCGATACTGGCGTCCTCGCCGAAATGATTCGAGAGACCATCCATGATCGCGATCCAACGTGGGCCCGGGGCGAGACTCGCCGGATAGGCCATATGGCAGCTCCCGCATTCTCGCGCATATATCGGATCGAGCGGACCCACCGGCACTCCCAACGCCGGCCGCGCCGACAGCGCCACGATTTGACGAATGGCGCCGGTCATTAGGATCAGAGCACAGAGCCCAGCGAGGACCGGTTTTGCTTTCGCCGGCCTCGCCGCATGGTCGGTGGCGGAAGCGGCCTTCTTACCAATGATCATGGCGAGCGGCAGATTGGTGCGGGCCTGGATGGACTCGTAGGCGACGCCCAGGAGATGAGCGGCGATCAACGCAGCGAGACCATAAGCGAGACCCAGATGGAGTCTTTGCGCCGCCTTGCCGGCAATGTAAGGCACGGCAAAAGCCAGGGGGCCCTGCTTGTCGACGCCACCGAGGGTGATGACCCCGGTCATTACGGAAAGAGAAATTATCGCGAGGAGGGCAAGCGCCATCAGGCTGCCGAGTGGATTGTGTCCCGGGTATCGCGGTCGCCGGCCGGCGACAAGCCCGGCAAGGTCGGCATTGATCGCGGTTAGGTGAATGGGAAAGCTGGAAAATCGCGCATAAGTCGAACCCATGAGGCCCCACAGCATGCGAAAGACGACGAGACCTCCAAGGGCGGCGCCTGCCGCGAGATGAATATTCAGCAAGTTTCGTGGTCCGAAAAGGCCGCTGACCAAGGCAATCGCGACTGCCGCGACCGCGAGCCAGTGGAACATGCGGACGCCAAGGTCCCAGACCCGCGTCATGTCAGCACCGACGGCGCAATTGGCCATGGTCCTTCCGCGACTTCGACGGCCTACTGAATGACGTTATTGTTGTTATGGCAGGCGAGGCAATTGGCGGGAGATTTGACCTGGCTATGTCTGACTCCGTCGAAGTTGAAGTCCGCGTGCATCTGGTTCCACCAGGGCGTGGCGGTAATCCTCAAAGGCGTGCTGTCCGCCAGGATAGCGCCTAAGTAGTGCCGCTCCCTAGCCGTGGCGCCCGGAGCGTCGGCTGCGTGCGAGGTCAGGAAATCGCGGATGACGTCCAGGTCCTTCTTCGGAATCGCAGCGTCCTCGCCGAAATGATCGTTCATCGTCGATAGAATCGCAGTCCATGAACGGCTGGGCAGCATTCGGGAGGGAAAGACCATGTGGCAATCGCCGCATTGTTCAAGCTCCGCAGGGGCTCCGGCGTTGCCCGGCTCCAGCGGACCCGGCGGCTCGGTGTCGCTTCGGGCGACGCCAAAAGCCGCTTCGACAGCAACGAGGGCGATGACAGCAGCGCGGGCAGCCAGACGCCTCGCGTCGCTAAACCTCCGCGCGCAGCGCGGGCGTCCAGCGATTGTTCGCACCTCAAAAAGCCCCCGCAAAGGCGCCGCCGTCGATCAGAATATTCTGGCCCGTGATGAAGCCAGCATGAGCGCTGGCGAGAAAGGCGCAGAGTGCGCCGAATTCGTCCGGATCGCCGAATCGCCCAACCGGGATTCGCGCCTTCGAATCACCCCGCGCGGTATCGACGCTGACGTTTCGCTGCGCCGCCGCGCGCGCAAGACCTGCTTTCTGACGGTCGGTCTCAAACGATCCAGGCTGGATCGAGTTGATCGTCACGTTGTCGCGCGCAAACAGACGCGCCGCCGATGCGAGAAATGCTGTCAATCCCGCGCGCGCTCCCGACGAGACGTCGAGGCCGGCGATCGGCGCCCGGACCGAACTCGAGGTGATGTTGATGATTCGCCCGAATTTACGCTCGACCATCCCCGGGGCCAGCGCTTGGACCAAAGCGATCGGGGTCAGCATGTTGGACTCGACGCCCTTGAGGACATCCTCGCGGCTGATTTCCGCGAAATTCTTATGCGGCGGGCCGCCGTTGTTATTGACGAGAATATCCGCGTCCGGGCAGGCGGCGATCAGCTCTGCCCGTGTCGCTGGATGGTCGAGATCGCCGGGGATTTCGCGGATCTCAACGCCCGTCGACTGGCGCAGTTCGGTTGCTGTGCGACCTAGGATCTCCTTGTCCCGTCCGTTGAGCACAATCGCGCATCCAGCTTCCGCCAGCGCCCGCGCGCAGGCTCGGCCCAAGCCTTTGCTCGACGCGCAAACAATCGCTTTCCGGCCTGCGATTCCTAAGTCCACTGTAGCGCCCCTGCTCTCGACACTCTTCAGGCTGAGAATTATAACCTTGGAGTGCGTCGAATTGTAAACCGTCCAGTGCGTCGCGTCATCGAAGCGACATGAGAATCTGCGCAGTCATTTCTCGTTGTTCGCCCCCTCGCGAGGAGGCCCCGGGTGCCCAAGTCCCAACAGACCCATCGATATAGGACATTGTTCCTATCGGATTTGCACTTGGGCACACGAGGGTGCCAGGCGCATCTCATCTTGGATATGCTGCGCCATGTCGAGGCGGACACGATCTATTTAGTCGGCGACATCATCGACGGATGGCGGCTCCGCTCCGGCTGGTACTGGCCTCAGGCGCATAACGACGTCATCCAGAAGTTGCTGCGAAAGGTGAGGCGCGGCGCGCGGATGGTGTTCGTCCCCGGCAACCACGATGAATTCGCCCGTCAGTTCTTCGGCCTGACCTTCGGCGGGATCGAGATCAGGCGGCAGGCGATCCATACCGCGGCCGACGGCAAGCGTTATCTCATCATTCACGGCGACGAATTCGACGTCGTCGTACGCCATTCGAAGTGGCTCGCCTTTTTCGGCGACTGGGCCTACGATTTTGCCCTGTTCGTCAACACGCATTTCAACGCGGCCCGGCGGGCGCTAGGCCTGCCCTATTGGTCGTTTTCCGCCTGGGCGAAACTCAAGGTCAAGAACGCGGTCAATTTCATCGGTTCATTCGAGAAAGAGCTGGCGGCGGAAGCCAGAAAACGCGGCGTCGACGGCGTTGTCTGCGGCCACATCCATCATCCGGTCATCCGGGACATGGAGGGCGTGATCTACGTCAACACCGGCGACTTCGTCGAATCGTGCTCGCTGGTGGTCGAGCACTATGACGGGCAGATGGAAGTGTTGCGCTGGAAGAAACCGCTGCCGCTCGCCGCCTGGGCCGATGACAAGCTATCGTTCGAGGAAGAAGCGACCGAGGCGGGGGCTGACGAGGCGCAAGCGGAATTGGCCTGATGCGTATCCTGATCGCCACCGACGCCTGGCGCCCGCAAGTCAACGGCGTGGTATCGACCCTGGAGCGAATGACCCAGGCGGCCGGCGAATTGGGGGCGTCGTTTGAATTCCTGACGTCGCAGGGCATGTGGACCGCTCCCTTGCCCTCCTATCCGGAAATTCGCGTGGCGCTCCCGTCCTGGCGACACATCGGCCGGCGCATCGAGGAAGCCAGGCCCGACCACATCCATATCGCCACCGAAGGCCCGATTGGCTGGCTGACGCGTCGCTATTGCCTCACCCACAAGCGGATCTTCACCACCAGCTATCACACCCGCTTCCCCGAATATGTGTCGGCGCGGGCCCGCATTCCCGAATGGCTGACCTACGCCGGCTTGCGCTATTTTCATGCGCCTTCAGCCGCGGTGATGGCGCCGACGCCCACGATCGGCGCCGACCTCACCCGTCGCGGCTTCCCCCGGGTCAGGCTCTGGACCCGGGGCGTCAACCACGCGGTCTACCGCCCGCGGTCAAAGCGCGCGCTCGACCTGCCGCGGCCGATCTTCCTATCGGTTGGACGGGTGGCGGTGGAAAAGAACCTTGAAGCGCTGCTTGGCCTCGATTTGCCGGGGTCGACCGTCATCGTCGGCGACGGACCGGTTCGCCGCCAACTCGAGCGCCGCTACCCCCATGCGCATTTCCTTGGCGCCCAGCAGGGGGAAGCCCTGGCCGACATCTATGCGAGCGCAGACGTGTTCGTCTTCCCCTCGCGCACCGACACGTTCGGGATCGTCATGATCGAGGCTATGGCCAGCGGCTTGCCGGTCGCGGCCTATCCCGTGCCCGGGCCGATCGATGTCGTGGGCGCCGGCGCCGGCGTGCTCGACGAGGATCTACGGGCGGCCTGCCTCAAGGCGTTGACCTTGTCGCGCGAGCGGGCGCGCGAACATTCGATGCGTTTCACCTGGAAAGAGAGCGCGCGCCAGTTCCTCGACAATATCGAAACGAGCCGCTCGGACGTCAAACTGGCGACCCTGTCGTCGCCGAAGACCGTCGGAATCGTGCGGCCAGTCAAGAACGGCTAGCGGCGGAAGCCCGGTTGATACAACTTGGCGCGCGAACTCCCTGCAAGGAAATGCAAGGGAAAGCAAATAAAAGCAAGCAAATAAGCTTGCATTTCCTTGTTTTTCCTTGGCCGAATCCGGACTTTTCAACGGGTTACGGCGAATCCAAATAAAAAAATCTCGCGGCCGCCCCAAGACCCGCTCTGGTTGCAAAAGGAGGCGCGTCGCCACTCAAGTCAACGGTTGAAGTGCATGTCGAGTCCGTTTCTGACCACGGGGATCACCCTACCCTGGCCTTCCGCTTTACGCAATCAAATGTACGGCCATTACGGCATTAGCTGCCGGTCAGCCATCCGATGGCTTTGCCCGAGCCCATGCTGTCACGGCCGGGCTTGTCCCACGGCTGTCCGGTTCAAGTTTAGGTCAAGGAGAATTGGAGCTGGCGTGAGTCGAGCGGCGGGGACGGCGGGGGATTTCGGAGTCGAGTGGCGTCTTTTCTGTGTGCATGAGATTGGCGCGTACGAGTCGAACAAGCTCGACGAAGCCGTAAGCATCTTTCGTGATCTGTTTCACATGTCGCGATGACCGCGCGGACGCCGTTCATGCGCATGTTCGCCAGCGTCATCGGGGCCCGAAGTTTTTGCTCATGCTCGGCCCCGCCCGCGTCAGGGCACTTGTCACAGTGGACTGACCCACTCTTTGCGCGCCATTGCCAGCCATTCTTCAATCGCCTCCCGGCTGGCGAGCCCGTCGACCGTCTGTCGCAGCGCCTCGACGCCATCGCCGTCGAACTCTGGCGCGAAAACCCACACCCTTAAGAAGGTGCGTATGGCGGCGATGTCTTTCGCTGTCATCGGCTTGCCTTTGAGATAGGCCCTGACCGCAGGGCGCAGGACGCCGCGCGTGTCGTACATCCAGAAATCGGGATCAGGGCGAGAGTAGCTCATGGCGCCATCAGCGAGCGTGTACGATGCAGACGTTGTCGCATCGCCGCTGCTCTGTCGAAAAGACAGCTGATCTGGGGAGCTGCCTGGCAATACACACGCGCCACGCGAGTCCGCAGGCTAGCCGCACCGTCCGCCATCGATGTCCGATGGGGGCCGATTCCCCAATGGGAAGCGGCAGCGATCTAATACACACGCATTATTGGCCAATACAGCCGCATTATTGGCCGTTTTCAGGCGCGCGGCGGTCCGTTTTCACTCTCTCCGAGAGCGAGCGCAGAAGAGAAACTCGAGCCAAGCCACCGCGCTCATCCGCTTAATGCCGCGTGCGTCGAGCACTGGCGCGCCTGCGCATATCCAAAGCTACAGCGCCGCGTTCAGCCCCTCGACAGGTCGAACTGGCGCTCGACGGCGATCGGCCGGTCGGGCTTGACCTTGGGGCCCGCGAGAATCCATCCGCCAAGGTCGCGCCCGAAAGCGATTCCCGGCCTTTCGATCAGCGCCGAGAGCACGGCTGCCGCGGCGAAGGTCGCGGCGATCGAGGCGCAAAACTGCCATTGGCCATATCCGAAGTGGGATCCGAAGAACACGACTATCGGGATATGGACAAGGTAGACGCCGAAGCTCAATTCGCCAATCTTTCGCAGACCCCGTGTTCGCATAATTCGAGACAGCGGGGAGGCCGAAGGATGGAGCAAGCCGTAGATGACGCCGCCGACGACGAGCGGAGCGATGGGAAAGACGGCGTCATAGTAGGACAGCCAGGCGCCCGGCCGCGCCAATTCGGCCATCGAAGGGTCGCCGCGGAAAAGCGCAAAATAGAGGAACGGATAGGCGCAGAGGAACCCGATCGGCGCGATCCAGGCGATGCACGCGCCGCGGCGCGGAAATCGGATCCGGCCGTTCGCCAGCAGCGCGTAGAACAGGACGCCGCCGACGAACGAGTTGGCGTAATGATGAAAGCCAAGCGTCATCCACAACGACGCCGGAGCGCCGTTGCGGCGCGCGAGCGCGATCGCAACGCACCAGGCGAGATAGGCTGAGCCGAGCAGCGCCGCGCCGCACCGCGATCGCGTCGCCCCCGCCGCCAGCGCCAGTACGATCGGCAGGTAGAGGTAAAACGTGAGTTCGACCGGAATGGTCCAGAGCGCGCCTGGCGCCTCGCCGAGGGTCAACGATCGTCTCAACTCCTCCCAATAGCCGACGGATAAAGGAAAAAACGATGACGGATTCCAGAACGTGAGCGCGATGACCACGAAAAGCACGGGAAATATGCGGAAGACCCGGTTGATCGAGTAGGCGATCAGCGAAAGATGCGGGCGAGCGGTCCAATTCGGATCCGACGCGAGCGAATGTGAGAGCAGGAAAGACGAAAGAAAGAAGAACACCATCACCCCCCATTGCCCCGAATATTTGAAGAGGGGCGCGCTGGGCAGGAAGCCGACGGGCAGGAGGCCGCTATACTGGTAATGCGCCAGCATCACCGTCAGGGCCGCGAAGCCTCGCAACGAAGTGAATCGTTGGTCGATGCGGGATCGCCAGTCCGGATCGCCTGGGTTCAGGGCGTATGGCATCGATGACGGTTCCAAGCCAACGAGCAAGGTCGCCGCTCGCGGGGTGAATCACGGCGCCGACAACCTTTGCCGCAAATCGGCCAGCGCCGGATTTGCCAGCGACTTCGGCGATACGCTCGCTCCGAGACGTATAGAAAGCCTGAAGCCAGACGATCTGATTCTCGGAAAAGCCGTTTGCGCGCCTGACGCGCCGCAGCGGGCCCTCCGGGTTCAGCCGGCGAGGCTTAAGGCGACCGCTGCGGCAGCGGTCGCGACGACGACAAGCAGCGGGGGCGCGCGCCACACGATCAGGGCGACAAAGCCCGCCGCCGCAATGGCGAAATCGGTCGGGCCCCGAACGGCGCTCGTCCATACCGGATTATAGAGCGCGGAAGCGAGCAGGCCGACCACGGCCGCATTGACGCCGGCCATCGCCGCACGCACATCGCCGCGGGCTCGCAAGCCGTTCCAAAACGGGAGCGCCGCCATCAGCAGCAGAAGTCCGGGCGCGAAGATCGCGACCAACGCCAGCGCCGCCCCGGCGACGCCGCCCGGCGCAACGCTGGCTACCGCGCCGAGGTAGGCGGCAAAAGTGAACAGCGGCCCCGGCACGGCCTGGGCGGCGCCGTAGCCAGACAGAAAGGCGCTGTCGGAGACCCAGCCCGGATCGACCACTGCGGCACGGAGCAGCGGCAAGACGACATGACCGCCGCCGAACACCAGCGCCCCCGAGCGGTAGAAGGCGGCGACCAGGGCCGCGACGCTCGCGCGCGCCGGAACGAACGACAGCGCGAGCAGAACGGCATAGAGGCCGGCGAACACGATCCCCATGCGCCGGGAGATCGGCGCCTCGGCCACGGCGCCGGCGACATCTCCGCCCTGCCGGCAGACGATGAGTCCGGCGAGGGCGCCGAGAAGGATGATGGCGATTTGAGCCCACCCCGCCGGCGCAAACGCCATCAGGAGCAGCGACAGCACGGCGATCGTCGCGCGCGCCCTGTCCGGACACAGGCTCTGAGCCATTCCGATGACGGCCTGAGCGACGATAGCGACCGCGACCAGCTTGAGGCCGTGCAGCAGCCCGTCGCCAACAGGGCCCTTGAGCGCGCCCTCGCCACAGGCGAACAGCGTCATGGCCGCCGCCGACGGCAGGGTAAAACCCGCCCATGCGGCGAGGCCGCCGAGGTATCCGGCGCGCATGAGCCCGACGGCGAAGCCAACCTGGCTGCTGGCCGGCCCCGGCAAGAACTGGCACAGCGCAACCAGCTCGGCATAGGCGCGGTCGTCGAGCCATGCGCGCCGGACGACGAACTCGCGGCGGAAATAGCCGAGATGCGCGACAGGCCCGCCGAAACTTGTCAGGCCAAGCTTCAGAAAAATGAGCAGGACTTCGAGCGGGGAGCCCGTGTTGCTTCGCCCGAGCCCGACGCCCTCGAACGCCGAGGTCACCGGCCGAGCCTATGCATCATCGCCGCGCCCGAGACGACGGGACAATCGCGCGGCGCAATCCCTGCTTTTTCCAGCCCTTGCCTAGGCCGCTTTCGACAGCCGCTGCTGAACCGTCGTCCTCAGCTTGTTCAGATCGTGCGCGAACAGGCGGATGCCGTCGGACAATTTCTCCGTCGCCATCTGGTCCTCGTTCAGCATCCAGCGGAAGGTCTTCTCGTCCATCGCGATCTTGGCTGGGGCTGGACCTGGCTTGGCCGGGTCGAGCTGCCGCTTGAGTTCGCCCTCCTCTTTCGACAGCGCCTCGAGCAGCTGGGGCGAGATGGTGAGCCGATCACAGCCCGCGAGCGCCTCGATCTCGCCGGTGTTGCGGAACGACGCGCCCATCACGACCGTCTTGATGCCGTAGGTCTTGTAATAGGCGTAAATGGTGCGAACCGAGAGCACGCCCGGATCGGTCTCGGCGGTGTAGGGACCGCCGCCCGCCTTCACGTGCCAATCGAAAATGCGTCCAACGAAGGGCGACAGAAGGAACGCCTTCGCATCTCCCGCCGCAACCGCCTGGGCGAGCGAGAAGGCAAGGGTCATATTGCAATCGATGCCTTCGGCCTGCAGCCGCGTGGCCGCCTGCAAGCCTTCCCAGGTCGACGCGAGCTTGATCAGGATGTGCTCGTGGCCGATGCCCCGTTCCTTATAGAGGGCGATGAACGACTTCGCCTTGGCGACCATGGCGTCCGTGTCAAACGACAGGTCCGCGTCAACTTCGGTCGACACGCGGCCAGGAACGATCTTCGTCAATTCAGCGCCGAAGTTCACGGCAATGCGATCCGTGACCTCGCCGATCGAAGCCTTTTGCTTGCCGCCCCACGTAATCGCCTCGTCGACGAGACGCGCATAGGCCGGCATCTCCGCCGCCTTCAAAATCAGCGATGGGTTTGTCGTGGCGTCGGTGGGCTTGTAGGCGCGGATCGCCTCCATGTCGCCGGTGTCCGAGACGACGGTGGTCATTGTGCGCAATTGATCAAGCTTATTGGTCATGGACGAGCCTCCTTCGGCAACTTCCCTTTACCCTTCCGCCGATTGTCGCGCCTCGGCGCGTCATAAGCAAGCGCGAAGCCGAAGTGTGGTCGGAACCTAACGCACCCGAGCCCGTTCCTGCTCACAGTCACGTTATCGAAGGAGCGCGCCCCATGCCAAATCGTAAGACCCTGGAAGATCTGTTCTCCGAGACCCTCAAGGATATCTACTTTGCCGAAAAGCAGATTCTGCGCGCCTTGCCCAAAATGGCCAAGGAAGCCTCGTCGCCCGAACTGAAGCAGGCTTTCGAGACCCATCGCGACCAGACGGAAGGCCACGTGGAACGCCTTAACGAGATGTTCGAGCAGCTGGGTAAACCTGCGCGCGGCAAAACGTGCGAGGCGATCCTCGGGATCATCGACGAGGCGAAGGAGATCATGGAGGATTTCAAGGGCGCAGAGGCGCTCGACGCCGGCCTCGCCTCGTCAGCCCAGGCCGTCGAACACTATGAAATCGCCCGCTACGGCACGCTCAAGACCTGGGCTCAGGAACTTGGGCACAACGACGTGGCGAAGCTGCTCGACCAGACTTTGCAGGAAGAGATCAAGACCGACCAGCTTCTCACCAAGATCGCGACATCGGCGATCAACATGAAAGCGAAAGCGGCCTGAGCGCTGGCGCAAACAAGAAGCGGCCGGCGTCGCAATCGCTGGCGCTTCTCATTCTTTCCCCGTCACGGCGCCGATGAGAAACCGGGCGAGCGCAATGAGCGGCGGCGTCAGCCCGACACCGCATGCCAGCGCCCAGCCCCCGCGCGCGTAAGCCCATGCGCCGAGAGCGGAGCCTATCGCGCCGCCGACGAACGCCGTCGACAAGTAGACGCCGTTGAGCCGTCCGCGCGCTTCTGGGGCGAGCGCGAAAATGGCCCGATAGCCGAAGACGAGATTGGCCTGCACCCCGAAGTCAACCGCAATGGCGGCAGCGACCAGAAGCGGTAGCGCGACGACCGAGCCCTGCGGGACGAAGATCGACCCGAACATGGTGAGCGCAACGAGGGCGATCGCGGCGCCGGTCGCCGGCCGGCCCCAGCCGCGATCGGCGACCCGGCCCGCTATCGGCGCGCCGATGGCGCCAGAAACGCCGGCGAGCGCGAAGAGCGCGATGCCGTTCTGCGTCAGGCCATAGTGGGGGCCAGCAAGGAGCAAGGGCGTCGTTGTCCAGAACAGGCTGAAGGCGAAGAAGAGGCAGCCCTGATAGAAGGCGCGCCGGCGCAGGACCGGCGTCCCCCTCACCAGATGGACCATCGAGCCCATCAGTTCGCCGTAGGTCATTTTGGTTCGCGGCATGCGGGTCGGCAACGAACGCGATAGGGCGGCGGCGAGCATCACCATCGCCGCGGCCGGGAGCCCGAACACCACGCGCCATGACGACTGCGCGGCGATGAAGCTCGAAACAGGACGCGCCAGCATGATGCCGATCATGAGCCCGCTCGACACCATGCCGACGACGCGCCCGCGCGTCGCATCGGGCGCCAGATGCGCAGCGAGCGGGATCAGGATTTGCACCGCAACGGAGCCCAAGCCGATCACGGCGGCGCAGGTCAGAAAGAGAGCGGCTGAGGGCGCGAAAGCGGCGCAGGCAAGCGCGACCGCACTGAGCGCCACCGAGATCAAGATGAGCTTGCGGTTCTCGACGAGGTCGCCGAGCGGCACGACGAACAGGAGGCCGACGCCGTAGCCGATCTGAGACATTGTCACGATGAGGCCCGCTGCGCCCGTGGCGAGGCCAAGCGATTGGGCGATCTCCGCGATCAGCGGTTGCGCGTAATAGATGTTGGCGACGAGGAGGCCGCAGGCCGCGGCCAAGGTCAGAATGGCGCCGGACGATACATCCGGCGGCGGAGGCGGCTTGCGCAGCGCCGGCGCGGGCGTCGGTTCAGAGAAGGCCTCCGCAATCTTCACCCGATCCAACGACAACTCCCATTCTCAAATAGGATAGCCCTCCCCTGAATGATTGGCGCCTCAACCGCCTTCGCCGGCGGAATTCCCGCGATCAGCGCCATAAGGACTCGGGCGACCCCTCCGTGCGAAATCACAAACGCGTGTTCGCTGAGGCCGTCGAGCCACGGACGCAGCCGGACCGCGAGCATGGCATAGCTTTCTCCGCCCTCGGGCGCAAAGGCCCACCGGTCCTTGCGCCGGGCGCGCAAGCCTTTGGCATCCCTGACTTCGATCTCCGGCCAGGTCAGCCCTTCCCAGACGCCGAAGCTGAGCTCTTTCAAGACCGGGTCGAGGTGATAACGCCCAGGCTTTAGGCCCATCGCGTCGCGCGCGATGTCCATCGTCTCCCGCGCCCGCTCGAGGGGCGACGCGAAAAACGCCTCTGCCTCATCAAGCCGGTCGATCTCGGGGCCGAGAAGGCTGCGCAGCGTTCCGCCGATCGCGCGCGCCTGCTCGCGGCCTCGTGCGTTGAGAGGGGTGTCGAGCTGTCCCTGCAGACGGCTCTCGGCGTTATACGCCGTCTCGCCGTGGCGCACGAAGATAAGGCGATGCGGAAATTCCGGCACGCGGAGACAGTCCCTTGGAGTGATTAGGCCGGCGCTTTGAGCACGCTCAGTTACCGAGCGCCAGCGGCCTCAGGCCCCATTGCTTCGCCAGCGCGCGGCATTCGCCGACCGTTCCAACGCCGGTCGTTGTCGACACCGCGCGCATCGACGCTGCGGCGCATGCATGCCCGAGTTCCAGGCACTCGACCATTGGCCATTGCTCATGCAGCCCATAAAGTATGCCGGCGGCGAAGGCGTCGCCCGCGCCGTTCGCGCCTACAATGGCGCTCGCGGGCAGAGCGACCGAGCCCAGCGCGAGACGCAATCCGTCGCGTCCGACCACCACCCCGCC
>JGI12659J15293_10000336_pt1 | contig 15213 bp, 16 predicted proteins | sample JacPinW_OM2H0_O1_FD_15293 | JGI IMG/M metagenome (IMG submission 15293) | reverse complement strand
ATGAACGAGCCCGGGCTCGAGTTTGTGTGGGTCGGCGACGACGCGATCGATCCGCTGGAGCAGGCGCAGACGCTGCAGATCCTGGCGGCGCCGGGATCAAGACGCGCGAGGAGGCGCGGGCGGACCTGGGCTTGGGGCCGCAGGGCGGGAAGGGGCCGGCGGCTGAGCTTGCGGGGCCGCTGGTCGCCAAGCGCGGGGTTACGCGCGCGCCATTGGGGAAGCTCAACCCGCATCATGACGAGCGGGGGCAATTCGCGACGGCCGACGGAGCGGTCGCCACAGCGTAGCGCGCAAGCCGCGGCCGACGCGCGTCCAGGTCGCGAGCAATGATGCAGTTAGGTCGGATGCGGGCGGGCGAGATGTCGCCCAGATCGAACCTCCGCCCATCGAGCCGCCCCTTCCTCCTCCCGAACCTGAGACGGCGCGTCCGGAGCAAAGCGCCCCGGCCACCCCAACGGAATCGCTCCTCGAAGTGATCGCGCCGAAAGGGAAACTGCCGGGTTTACCTGAGCCGGGCGCCGACGCGCGCACCATGTCCGCGTCTGATAATCCGAGCGCTGAAGCACTCGACTACGCTAGGAATCTGTATGATCAGAAAACAGCGACGCCCGTCGACACAGGACTGGAAGACCGAGGCGGCTTTGCTGTAAAGCTCCCTCCGGCTTTGTGCTCGGTAAACTTGACTCAACCCCTCAATATACCCGCGGTCGCTGGCAGCTTGGGGTAGACACGGCCTATCGAGGCATAAAATGCGATTTGTTCGAAGTCGAGGGCTTAGCCGGCTTTCCCGATCTTGCGTCCTTCTTTGACGCGATTCGCACCCTGGGCCCCGACGACAAGAGCGGCGCCGTGTCGTCGACTGGAAAATTCGAGTATACTGGTCCGGATTTATGGAACGCTGCGCAAATCTGCGGTACCGCGCGCCTGAGCAAACTCGTGGACGCCTACTTTCCTCCAGTCGGGCAGATCAGGCGGACACTGAACCCGGCCTTCATTGAAGCGATCGAGAAAATCTTCGCGGAGAATGGCGTGCAGTGGTCGGACCGACCAGTGTTGCCGATCAGGCCCGCCAGCGCTGAGGCCCCCGCCCCGCGCTGATCGAAGCGCGACAGCCGCCGCTCAAGGACCAGTACGACGAGTGGCTGGCGCGCATCATCTGCTACGCCTTCTCGGTCCCCGTTTCGCCGTTCGTCAGCCAAGTCAATCGCGCCACCGGCGAGACCATGCGCCAGCAGGCGACGCAGGAAGGGCTCGTGCCGCTCAAGGCGTGGGTGAAGAACGCCCTCGACCACGTGATCCAGGAGTACATGAACGAGCCCGGGCTCGAGTTTGTGTGGGTCGGCGACGACGCGGTCGATCCGCTGGAGCAGGCGCAGACGCTCAACATCTTGGTCTCTGCCGGCATCAATACGCGCGAGGAGGCGCGCGCGGACCTGGGCCTCGGACCGACAGCGGGAGCAGCAGCGCCGGCCTCCCGGACCCTGCTGCGTCCGCAGATGCGCTGCCCCGTGCAAGCGCAAACTCCTGCGTTTCCGGGATGTAGAACAAAAAGAGAACATTTCCTTGACCTCTTACGCCGGTCGTGGCATAGTCAACTACAGTGGAGATGGTGCGGGCGGCGATAACGCCGCGGCCGGCAGCTCCCCTTCTCAGATATCTCCGACTTCCGATGCGCCCGCGCCGAACGGGCGCGGTTCGCTTGCTTCTTCCGGAGCCTGCATGTCCGCTCTCGACTTGTTCCTGCCGCTCGCCAAGGTCGATCTCGATCGTCGCCTCGTCACCGGCGTTGCGACCGCGGAGGCGCCCGATCGCTCCGGCGAGATTTTCGACTATTCCTCGAGCAAGCCCTATTTCGAGAAATGGTCCGCTGAAGCCGCAGCGGCAAGCGGCGGCAAATCACTCGGCGCCGTTCGCGCCATGCACACCCCGATCGCCGCCGGCAAGCTGACTGACATCGCCTTCGACGACAACGCAAAGCGGATCACGGTCGTGGCCAAGATCGTCGACGACGACGAATGGCGGAAAGTTCAGGAAGGCGTCTACACCGGGTTTAGCCAGGGCGGCCGCTATGTGAAGCGGTGGGCGGACCCCGACAGCGGACTCACCCGCTACACCGCCGATCCGCACGAAATCTCGCTCGTCGATCTGCCCTGCCTACCCGATGCCACCTTCGACGTGGTCAAGGACGGCATGGTCGAAAAGCGCTCCTTCGCCTCCCGCGCCGAGGCCGGCGACCCAGCTGATCCTGACCTCGATGCAGGCGACCAAGATCTCGACGCCGACAAGCGTGAGTTTTCAGCCGCGCAGCGTAAGAAGGACGCCAACCAGGGCGTCGCCATGCCCGACGGCTCCTATCCGATCCGGTCCGCCAAAGATGTGGCGAACGCCGTGAGGGACTGCTGCAGAAGCGGCGAGGAGGCAGACGTCAAGGCCCACATCATTGCGCGCGCCAAGGCCATTGGCGCTGACGGCGCCCTGCCCGACGCCTGGACAGAACTGGCCGATAAAGCGGTCGGTGTCTCCAATTCGCCGGGGACGACGCAGGCCACCGATGCGTTGGCCAAGGCCCTTACCTACGCCGCTTCGAAGCTCGACCGCGCGACGGCAGAAAACGCACGCCTGCGCAAGGCGCTTGACGATCTGACGCCAGCGCTCGCGGCGATGACGAAGCGCATCGCGGCGCTGGAAGCCCAGCCGCTGCCAGCCAAGGCTGCTCTACGCTCGATAGCCAAGTCGGCCGACGCCGCCGACGAGGCCCTGGTCAGCGCCGACGACGCGGTTCGGCGCCTGGCTTCGCTGCCACCTCATGAGCGCGCGATCGCGCTCACCAAGCTCAGCCTCGCCAATCCCGCGCCGCCGCGCTTCTGAACCGCGGCCGCTGGGTCAGCCAGCAGCTCATCATTCGCTTCGAGACCCCGCCTGGCCGCGACTTTCCTCCCGGTCGCAGCCGACGGAATCGCTGACGCCGCGGCGTCCAGCGAGGCGGCGGTCGAGGTTCAGCGGGCCATCGCCTCGCTCACGGCGGCGATCGGTCGACCGCTCGAAGCCTTGACCGCCGCAGATTATTTCGAGCCACCGGCGGCGCCTCGGGTGGACTGTCGCCAGTACGGTTTTTTCGGAGCCGCAATCCTGAGTTCCGCCGCTCTCAAGGAGATTCCCATGACTCCCCCCAAGTCCATCTTCACGCTTGTAGCTATATGCGGTGCCCTCGCCGGGTGCACTTCCGCCGGCCAGCTTACGCCCACCGCATCCGCGGCTATCACCGCAGCTTACAACGATGTGTGCAACGGGCTGCCAGCGCTCGGTCCGGCCTCCACGACGATGAACGCCGACGCGAAGAACGCGTACGCCCAAGCGCAGACGATTTGCGCCACGGGGACACCCACCAATGCCGTCGCCGCAGGCATCGATATTCTGGCGGTCGAGAATGCGTTGCTCCCCTACTTCAAGAAAGCGACTGCGCTCGCGCCAGATCAAGAGATTGGCAGGCAGCGTGCGAGGTTCGGGAATGTCAATCTCGGCAATCTGAAGTTTGGCGAGTGATCGCGACCTCGACGCCAGTGGCACGCCGGCCCGCCGTGAAAGCGTGGTCTCTCGCCGCGCACTCACTCGCGGTGATTGAGAACGATCGAGTCGCGCTCGAAAGGCTCAGGATCAAGGGTTCCCGCAGAAGCCCCAGCGGTCGCACGCAAATCGCGCCCGCCAATCCACCCATGCTCTCATCCCATTAACCCCCAATCCGCGCCAGGAACCGACCTCATGAATATTGCGCTGACGACCCAGGAGACGTTGGGTTTGATGAAAGACTCCCTCGCCAAGAACGTCACGATTTCGACCGGCCTGACCGCGTACGACCTGCAGGCGCCGGCGAAGAACCTCTATCCGACGATCACGCCTCTCAGAAACTCGGTGCCTCGGGTCGCGCGTCTCAACCCCGGCGACGCAGCGCACTGGCGTTCGATCTTCGCCACGACCGGTTCAGGCTTTGACGCGATGGGCTGGGTGCCGGAAGGTCAACGTTCGGCCAGCATGTCTTATTCCGCTACCTCCGTCACGCTCCCTTACGTGACACTTGGCGAGGAAGACACGGTGACCTTCGAAGCAGAGGCTGCCGCCCAGGGCTTCGAAGACATCAACGCCACTGCTACCCTGCGTATCCTGCAGAAGACGATGCGCAAGGAGGAAACGGCGCTGCTTGGCGGCAACACCTCGCTTGCGCTCGGCACGGCCGGCGCTCCAACTCTGACTGCCTCAGGCACCGGCGCGACCCTTCCAGGGACGACCTATTCAGTGATCGTCGTCGGTCTGACATTCGAGGGCTATCGCAACTCGAGCCTCTCCGGCGGAGTCGCTGCAACCAAGACCATCACCGGCAACGACGGCAACACCTATACGCTGAACGGTGGCTCCTCGATGCGCAGCGCCAATGTCACACAAGCTGTGACGCTCGGACAGACGCTGTTTGCAACTGCCCCGATCATCAACGCCGCCGTCGCTTATGCCTGGTACGTTGGGCCCGCCGGCTCGGAGACGCTGCAGGCCATCACCACAATCAACAGCGCTGCTTTTAGCGCACCGCTCGTTTCAGGCCAGCAGGCCGCGACCGTCATCACTGCCGACAATTCTCGCAACCCGGGCTTAGCGTTCGACGGATTGCTGACGGACGGCTTCAACCAGGCGACGAGCTCGTTCGTGCAGGCATTGCCGTCTGGCCCTGCGGGGATCGGCTCGTTCCTCACGCCCTCGGGCCGAGGTTCTATCGCCGAAATCGACAATATGCTGCTGCAGATGTGGAACAGCTATCGGCTGTCGCCGACGGTGATCTATGTCAACGCACAGGAGCAGAAGAACATCACGGCGAAATGCTTGACGAACGCGTCTGGGCCGCTTGTTCGCTATAATGTCGACGCCTCTCAGTCGGCGCCTTATGAGTTCACAGCCTCCGGCGTCGTACGTTGGTACTACAATCCGTTCACCGGTGTCGAGATCCCGATGCCGGTTCATCCGGATCTGCCGCCCGGCACCATCCTGGCGTACTGTGAACGGCTGCCAGCATGGTATCAATCGAACGAGACGCCCAACGTCGCGGAGGTCCTTACACGTCGCGACTATTATCGCGTCGATTGGCCAGTCCGCACCCGTCGCCGCGAGTTCGGCGTCTACACCGAAGAGGTCTTGGCCATATACGCCTCGTTCGGCATCGGCATCCTCACCAATATCGGCAACGGCTGACGCTCGGCCGCGCCTAGCGCATCGCCGCGAGGCGGAGGCGCACGCGCACGTTCGTTTCGATTTTGCCCGTCATTGCGAGCGTTGCATGTCGCCATTCGATCTGACCAATCTCGCGGCTTTGAGGGCCTGGCTCGGATTGCCGTCCGCGCCGGGCCCGAACGATGCGACGCTCGCTGCGCTCGTCACGGCGGCGAGCCGTTCCATCTACGCGGCGCTTAGCCGCCCCAGCCTCCTGCCGTTCACCTATGCTGAAACCATTGATCTTGAGACCGAACGGGTCACCTTGAGGCACTGGCCCGTGTTGCAGGTGACGTCAGTGACGTGGCGCGGAATCGCCGTTCCCCCCGACGAGAACGCCGACCCGGAGGCGTCATTAGGCTATGTCCTTCAGCCGGATGATGGCGTTCCACCGGGGCGGCCGCAGGCACTCGATTTATTCGGCCATCACTACCGGCCGGGACGGCAGAGTCTCGTCGTATCCTACAGCGCCGGATATGCGGTTCAAAACGAGGCGCAAGCCATTCCCGCCGGCGCTCCCCTCCAGTTCTCCGCGTTTTCGCCTTATGGGCCCTGGGGATCGGATCTCGGCGTGACTTATACTGCGACCGGCGCGCCGCTGACTGCGGTTTCAGCCTTGCCTGGCGCTGGCCAATATTCGGTCAGCGCCGGGAACTATGGCTTCTCTGCCGCGGACGCCGGGCAATCGGTGTCCATCTCTTACGGCTATGTGCCGCAGGATATCGCTCAGGCCGCCCTGGAATTGGCGGCTGAGCGTTTTCGAGCGGCCGAGCGTATCGGCCTGAAATCGAAGTCGATAGGCGGTCAGGAAACAATCGCTTACGACACGAGCGCAATGTCGGCGCCGATCCAAGCGATGCTGCAACCCTATAAGCGGGCCATCCTCTGATGTCCGCGCTCGAGGTCCAGGGTTTCGACGAAACAAGCGCGCGGTTCGATGCCTATCCCGCCGCATTGCAAGCCGCGCTCGGCGCCAAGGCGACCGAACTCGCTGCGGCGCTCGCCGATCTGGTCAAAGACAAGCTTTCCGGCGCCGTGTTGAACGCCGGCTCCGGCGCCCTCCGCGACTCGATCGCGGCCAGCGTAACTGCCGCCGCGGATGGCATTCTCGCTTTGGTCGCCTCCGAAGGCGACGTGAAATATGCGGCCATTCAGGAGTACGGCGGCAAGACGAGCGCGCACGAGATCCTGCCCGTGAAGGGCGACGTGCTCGCCTTCGTCGCCGGCAACGGTCAGCATTTCGCGCGCCGGGTCGAGCATCCTGGTTCGGTGATCCCGGAGCGATCCTATTTGCGTTCGTCGCTCGAGGACATGAAAGACGAAATCCTCGCGGCGCTCGCCGACTGCGCGACCGATGCATGGGAGAGCGCATGACCCGCGAAGCCGCCTTCTCCGCACTGTTCGCCGCCATTTCCTCGGCTTATCCGTGGGGACTCGCGTCGCGGAGGATGAAGCTGTGGAGCGAAGTTCCAGCCGCGCTGCGGCCGGCGTTCTTCCAGCTCGAATCAGGCCCGGAAACATATCAATGGGCGTCGCCCGCGACGCCAAAGCGAACGCTTGAAGCCAAGCTCTTCCTCTATTTCGACGCGCGTGACCCGACGACGCCAGGCGCGATCGCGATCAACAACGCTCTCGACGCAATCGACGCGGCGCTTGCGCCTGCGGCCTCCAGCATCGGCCTCGGCCGCCAAACCCTCGGCGGCGCCGTCTACGACTGCAAGATTACGGGCGTGCCGGTGCGAGACACAGGCGACCTCGACGGTGACGGGCTCGCGGTGGTCGCAGTCCGGCTGGTTGGACCGTGAAGACGCTCCGTCCCTCGCTCCGCTGAATCTTACTCGGGAATGCGCTGTGTGTCTCCCTGACCAGCGGCGCGACTCTCATACCGACCCCCAAACGGAGTTCACCCTTATGTTCGTATTCGGCTCGGGCGTGCTGATCGGCACGCAATTGAACGTCCCCAATCCGACTCCGATCAACTTCGGATTGATCCAGAAGGTCAGCGTCGACACGTCGGTGAGCGTCAAAGAACTCTACGGCCAATATGCGTTCCCGGTCGCCGTCGGATCCGGCACGCGCAAGGTCACGTGCAAGGCCACCTTGGCGCGCTTCAGCGGACAAGCCCTCGGTCGCCTGTTCTACAACCAGACGCCCACTCCTGGCACGACCATATCCCAGTTTGCCGAGGTGCATAGCGTCCCTTCGTCGGCCCCCTACACGATTACCGTCACCAACTCGGCGCACTTCGTGGCTGACCAGGGTGTTACTTACGCGGCCAACGGCCTCCCGCTGCTCAATGTCGCGACGTTGACGGCGGCAGGACAGTACACGTTCAACGCCTCGACCGGAATCTACACGTTTAACTCTGGAGATGCAGGCGACGGCGTCCTAATCTCCTACACCTACACACAAACAGCCACGACAACTCAGAGCCTGGCGATCGCAAATCCGCTGGTCGGACCGACGTCGACTTTCTCGGCGCTGCTATTCGCGACCGACCCGACAACAAACGCGCAATTCTCGGTGACGCTTAACCAGTGCGTCGCCAGCAAGTTCTCATTCGACACCAGTATCGAGGACTTCTCTAAGCCGGACTTCGAGTTCCAGGCCTTCGCCAACGCAGCCGGTCAGGTCATGACCTTCAACTTCGGAGACGCAGCGTGAGTGACGAGGCGTTCGCCATATCGCTTGGCGGAAAGACTTGGTCGGTTCCGCATCTGCCGTTCCGCGCGATCAAGGTTATCCAACCAGCGTTGTTCGACGTCTATCTCTCAGCCGGCGGCGCCGCGATGTCAGCCGAATCCGTTGCGCGCCTCGACGAGACCCAGCTCGATCGCCTCGCCGAGGCGACTTGGCGAGCGGTCTCTTTCGTCGAGCCCGAACTTTCCTTCGCAAGCTTTCTCGACCTCGCGTTCTCGGTCGGCGAACTGATTCAGGCCTTTCCCTCGGTGGCTAGGGCAGCTGGGCTTCGTCCAGGCAAGATTGAGAATCCAGGCTTACCTGCGGATGCGACGCCGGAGGCGTCGCAAAACGTGGGAAAGTCGATTTCGACGCCCTGATCGCTCAGGTCGTCTCCAATACCGGCTGGAGCTGGGACGAAGCGCTCGACCAATTGACGATGCCGCGGTTTCTCGCACTGCGGGCAGAGTGGCGCCGTAACCCGCCCGTTCACTGGCTCGTGGCCGCCGCGCTCAAGTATCGTGAGCGAGACGAGGTCGGGCCAGCGCGCCAGCCAACGATTGCGGAACTGAAAGCGGCCTTTCCAAACGGCGCGCTTTGACATCCCAGTAAGGTCAAGGATCAGCCATGGCCGACGCAAATGTCTCCGTCAGCTTCAGCGCTTCGACCAGCGACTTCGTCTCCCAAGTTGGCGCGGCGAAGGACGCCTTACTAACCTTTTCGACGCCGTTCGGCGAAATCAACCGGCAACTGGCCTCGCTCGGGACCGCAGCGTCCCAGGCCTTCAGCGCCGATCGTCTGGCGCCGTATCGTGACGCGCTCTCCGCGACCCAGGCACTTCAGCAGTCGTTCGCCGCCGATAGCGCTCGCGCCGCGGCGGCATTGCGCGAGGGCGACGACGCAGCCTATGCAGACGCGGCAAGGGCAGCGCAACTCGCAACCTCGGAAGAATTGAGGATCTTGGAGGACGCCACAAAGCAGAAATTGGCCCTCTATTCCGAGGAGGCGCGCTCTTTCCAAATCACCCAGCAGCAAAAACTCTCCCTTTCGCAGCAAGCCCTCGACGCGGACTACGCCGCCGAAGTCGCCGCGCTGCAAAGGGAGAACGCTCTCGGCGAGCAATCGGTTGCCGCAACACAGCGTGTTGACGACATGATCATCGAAGCGGCGCGTCGCCGCGACGATCAGATGTCCGCCTTGACCCGCTCGGCCCTGCAGGAGCAGGAGCGCGACTATCAGGCGTTCGGCAACTCTATCGCGCAGGCGTTCAATTCCCAATTGCGCGGGCTCGTGACCGGGACGACCACCTGGCACACGGCGTTTAAGAGTGTGCTGGACGATCTGCTGATCAAATTCATCGAGTGGTGCGAAACGACCGTCGAGCGTTATATCTTGGCGGAGGCGATGAAGACAGCTGCGACCACCGCGGGCGTCGCCGCGCGCACGAGCGCAGAAGAGGCCGGAGCCGCGGCTTCATTGGGAGCACAGGGTGCGGCGCTGGTCCGATCGATCCTCTCGTCCGCCGCGGAAACATTCGCTGGCGTGTTCGGATTTCTTGCGCCGCTCATGGGGCCCCTCGCGATCGGCCCTGCCACGGCGGCCCAAGCCACGGTCGCGGGAATGGCGGGCGCTGTTGCATCCGCGGATATCGGCATGTGGCAGGTGCCAAGAGATCAACTTGCGCTGATTCACCAGAACGAACTCATCATGCCCCCAGGACCTGCCGGAGCGCTACGCGACATGTTGACGAGCGGCCCGAACGGCGGAAGTGCAGGAGGCGGAGGGTCAGTCGCCATTCACCCAACCACCCACTTACACGTCAATGCAATCGACGGCCCGTCGGTTGCGTCGTGGATGCGCCAGAACGGTCCGGGTATGGCGAAGGCGCTTGACCAAGCAGTCCGCCATGGCGCTGCGCTTGGCCTGAAACGGCTTAATGGACGCTGATGGCATTTCCTACTATCGCCGGCGTCCATTTGCTGCCCTCGACCGGCGAGTTCGCCTACGACACGATCTCGGCGGTCGGGTTCCAGCGCGGATCGAGCGGACTTAACAACGCGACCATCCTGAATTTCTTCAGCAGTTCGCCCGGCGCATCAACCGATTATACAAACGCGATCACTCAATTCCAGATTGATCACCCGGAATGCAAAACGATCAGCCTTGTCATCGCGTGGTTCTTCAACTCGGAGGACGCGTCGAGTTGCAACATCTATCCGTCGACCAACTTCATTCTCGGCGAGTTCGAGCAGTGGGAGAGCGCGGCCTTCGCGCCGGTCAACTGGAAGGTGTCGGGCTTAACCGAGCAGGAATTCCCGGGCCTAGTCCCGCTCCCTTCGCTGCCCGGATCAACCAACTTCGTATACGGCGGTACGCCAAGCGACCCTAGTGTCGTCCGCTGTATACGCGATCTCAAAAGTCGCGGATTCAATGTTGTCTTCTATCCGTTTTTGCTCGGCACAGGGAGCGGGTTCCCATGGCGCGGCCGCATCACCTCGCCCGGCGATCTCACGCAGACCGCGACGAATGATGTGGCGACGTTCATGGGCAGCGCGGCGGTCGGCGATTTCGTTCGGGATTCGATCAATCTAACCGTCGACTACGCAGGCGCAGCAGGACCGTTCGATTGGACGTTCCGCCGGATGATTCTACACTATGCGAACCTCTGCGTAGTGGCGGGTGGAGTGGGTCTGTTCGTGATTGGCTCAGAGCTTCGCGGCCTCGAGATCCTGCGCGGTCCGACCTGGACGAAACCGGGAGCCGTCGACGGTTCGGGCAATGCGATCTGGGACTATCCAATGGTCGCCCAGCTGAACGCCCTCGCCAATGACGTCCGGACCACGTTCGATAACGCAGGGCTCACCAAGAACCTGTCAAATCTCGGGAACCTCATCACCTATTCGGCCGACTGGTCGAGTTGGATGGGATGGCAGCACGCAGGGGCAAACGGTCAGTGGCCGCATCTCGATCAACTGTGGGCCAATCCGAACATCGATTTCGTCAGCTTTGATAATTACATGCCACTGACGGACTGGACGACTGGCGCCGGCGGTTTGGACGCGGCGAACTGGAATGAGCCACAGTTCAGTGGGGCCTGGCCGCCTGGGCCGACACAACTGAGCGGCTTGGGTTTGAGCGGGCCCCCAACGATCTACTCGATCCCTTATCTCAAAGGCAGCATTGAGGGCGGACAGTATTTCGATTATTTCTACAATGACAGCAACAATCTTGGCCGCGGTCTCGATCCGAACGGAACGGATTCACAAGTTTCGTTGCCTGAAGGCGACCGTCTATCGCAGGCCCGTAACCAATACTTTCCTCAACAAGAGATTCTCGCCAACAAGCAATTGCGCTGGTGGTGGAATAACAACCACCAGGCAATCTATGATAACGGCGATGGGACCGGCTTTTCGCCACATGGGACGAGGACCGAGTGGACGCCGAACTCCAAATCGATCATCACTCTCGAATATGGCTTTGCCGCATGCGACAAGGCGACCAATCAACCGAACGTCTTCTTTGACCCAAAATCGACAGAGAGCTCCACGGCCTACTGGTCGATCTGGGATCCGGCCAACGAGCTCGGATATCTCCCGCGGCGTGACGACACCATTCAGGCTCTAGCGCTTCAGGCGGTCTACGAATGCTGGAATGTCGACGGGAACAATGAAAGCGTCGGCGGACTGCCGATGCTTAACTGGAATTTCTGCTGCGTCTGGAATACCGATGCACGGCCATTCCCGACATTCCCGGTCCTGAACAGCGCCTGGGGCGACGCTGGAAACTGGCAACAGGGGCTTTGGATCGGAACGACCCGCGCCGTCCTGCCACCGCCTCCGCCAAGCCTGCCGCCGACCCCTCCAGAATTCCCTACGCTCGCGCTCGGACCCGCTCTTGCCTGGTCTGTCCACATCAAGCCGCAATTCAAAACGGAAATCGGTCAGCATGTTAGCGGACGGGAGACACGGACCCAGCGATTCGCATATCCCTATTTCGGCATCGATCTGACCTATGACCTATTGCGTGCAGACGCCGCGCATCTCGAATTGCAGGCAATCGCCGGGTTCTTCGAACAGGCAAGTGGGGAGGCCGCGCCGTTCTGGGTCGAGCCGCCCGGTCTATCCGCGGTCACTGGCCAAGCGATAGGAGTGGGCGATGGCTCGCAGACAGTTTTCCCACTGGTGGCCTCGATCGGTTCCTACATTGGCCCCGTCTACGGGACATCCAGCGTCGCGGCAGTTTACCTAAACGGTGTCGCGGAGCCGAGCGGATGGTCCGTTTCAAACGGATATCTACCGGCGATCACATTCACCTCGCCGCCGCTCGCGGGCGCCGCCATCACGGCCGACTTCAACATTCTCTGGCTTTGCCGCTTCACCGAAGATGTGCAGGATTTCGAGGAGTTCATGACAATGCTCTGGACGCTCCGGACGATTCGGCTTGTAGCGGTCCGGCCGTGATATGACCACGCCGCCGTCGTTCCCGACGCTGCCCGGCCTCGGCTGGAGCGTGCGCAAAAAGCCGCTGTCTTCGACGCTGGTGGCGAGTCATGTATCGGGCCGCGAGGTTCGCGACGCGCTCTATCAGAATCCGATCTGGCAATTCGAGCTGACCTTCGACGCTCTGTCATCATCGCCAACTTCGTATCCCGGAGCCGACGCCAATTCTCTGCAGGCCCTCATGGGTTTCTTCCTACAAATGCAAGGGCAATTCGGGACTTTTCTCTACAACGATCCGACTGACAGCACGGCGACGAACGTAGGCTTCGCCACTGGCGATGGGGTGACTAGCACCTTCACGTTCTGCCGCTTTATGGGCGCGTTCCTCGAGCCCGTTGGCTGGGTGATGAGCGTCACGAACGTTTTTTTGAACAATGTCAATCAGCCGTCCGGCTGGTCGCTATCGGTGCCTAACTCCCTTGTGTTTGCAACCGCGCCCGGGCCCGGCGTCTCGGTTGCCGCGACCTTTACTTACGCCTTCGAGTGCCGCTTCGATTCCGACGACCAGGATTTCGAGGAATTTATGTCGGACCTATGGCAGGTCGACAGTATCAAATTCAAATCAGTGCGGACGTCGTGAAACTCTACGTCAGACCGAGGGTGCTTGCCCACGCACCTTAAGTCGATCCGCAGCCAGCGGAGAAGTTCGCTCTACCGGCGCTCCGGTCATCTCCGCCGCCGCGCGCACGCGAAACGACCTAGACCCATAAACGATAAGACTTGCTGTCCCATGCGGACGAGACCTCCAAGCTCGACGCCGCTCGATAGGCGACGTGGCTTGAGGAAGGCGCTCTGATCATTACTGGCGACACCCTTTATTTTCTGGTCAGAGGCGCTGCGATGTATTTGCTTACGGCCGGCCTCTGGAAGTTCTTCTGGTCATGAAACAGACCTCTACCGCCGTCATCAACCTCATCAACGCCGCGCGCGCCGCGCCCGACGCGCCAATCGCCTTCGCCGAGTGCTTCACCTTCATCACCACCAGCGGCACTCAATACACCTGGACAAACGTCGATTACGACGTCGTTTCCAACGGTTTCACCTTCTCGGCTTCTGGGCCGCTCATTTCTGGCCTCAAATATAAGGGATCGGTAGGCCTTGAAGTCGACAAGCAGCAGATCACTATCGCCGCCCGCCCGACCGATATCATCAACGGCGCTCCATTTCTTATCGCTCTCCGAGATGGCGCGTTCGATGGCGCCCCGGTCTATCGTGACCGAGTCTTTCTCACGGGCCCAATGGGAAGCGTTGTCGGCGGCGTCCGGCTGTTTCAGGGACGCATTTCCACAGTCGACAATGTCGGACGCACCCAAGCCGCTCTGACGGTCGCCTCGGATCTCGTGATCCTCGACTACAACATGCCGAAGAACCTGTTCTCGCCGACGTGTCTCCACGTCCTCTACGACACCGGCTGCGGCATCATTCGGGGAACCTTTTCGCTGGACGGCAGCTGCGAGGCCGGATCGAACTCCGGCACGATCATGTTCTCTGGCGCGCGCGCGGGCGACGCGCAGGGATCGCTCGTCTTCACTTCGGGCGCCAATTCCAATGTCCGCGTGACCATCAAGAGCGTCGTTGCTGGAGCACTCTACAATCTGATGTACCCGCTGCCATTCGCGCCGGCTACCGGCGACCAGTTCAACGTCGCGTTCGGTTGCGATCATACGCAATCGACCTGCGCGGCCAAGTTCAACAATCTCACGAATTTCCGCGCCTTTCCCTATGTCCCGCCGCCGCAACTGGCTTACTGATGACGACCAACGTTGCACGGGCTGCCGTTGTCGCTGAGGCCCGCACATGGCTCCGGACGCCGTACCATCACGCGGCAGACGTCAAAGGCCACGGCGTCGACTGTGCCATGCTCCTGGTCCGCGTCTATTGCGATCTCGGCATCGTCGAGAAATTCGATCCTCGCCCCTACACCAAAGACTGGTTCTTGCATCGTGGCGAGGAGCGCTATCTCGGCTTCCTTCTGGCGCGCTCGCGCGAGGTACGGACGCCACTGGAAGGCGATATTGTTCTCTTTCGGGTTGGCCGCTGTTTCGCCCATGCCGGGATTGCGTCGCGCGTTGCTCCGCTTGCGATCATCCACGCCTTCTCCGCCGCCCACTGCGTGGTCGAGGACATCATCCAGAACAGCGCCGAGCTCTCGGCGCGCATGAAGACAGCGAAGTTTGCCAGTATTTGGGGTGAGGAATGCTGACCCGTCGAAAAACCCATACAAAGACCGTCGAGCAGATCGCCGAGGAAGCGCGGAAGATGTTCCTGGCCAAGGCTCCAAAGCTGACCAGGAAGACCAAGGGCGCGGCGCGCAAGTAGCATGTCCTTCCTTCGCCGGAACAACAACGCTAAACCAGATTACACCGCACTCCAGGTCCAGACGTCGACTTCGACGCTGCCGATCCCGATCGTGTGGGGTCAGAACAAGCTCGCGCCGAACCTGATTTGGTATGCAAACTTCAAGGCGGTCCCAGGCGGTTCTGGAAAGGGCGTCGGCGGTAAGGGCGGCGCCTTTGGCGCGGGCGCTGCCGCATCGGCCGATTACACCTATACCGCTGACTTGATCATGGCGCTGTGCGAGGGGCCGCTCACGCCTTTGGGGGAGATCGGAACCGGCATCGGGCTCATCTGGAAAGACCTATCAGTCTACGTCCAGTTGGAATTGGGGCTCGGCTCGTTTCCGGGTAAGCGTGATGTGACGGCCGCGGGCCACTATGCGGCGATAACTTGCGAAGCGGCTCGGCTCCATTTCCATGGGAGCAGTTCGTCGATCTTCGTGTTGGGG
>JGI12659J15293_10000334_pt1 | contig 15226 bp, 14 predicted proteins | sample JacPinW_OM2H0_O1_FD_15293 | JGI IMG/M metagenome (IMG submission 15293) | reverse complement strand
GCCGTAGCCCAGCTGATAGTCGAGCTTGCGCCCGATCACCAACACCGTATCCGCTTCGGTCATCGCCGCGGCCCGCATCGCACCGACGGTCGCCGGATGATCCGCCGGCACGAGGCCGCGGCTCTCCTGCGTGTCCAGATAGACGGCGCCAAGCGCGTCGAGGAACCGCACGATCTCCGCCCTCGCTTCGCGAGCGCCGCGACCCGTCACTACGAGCGGCCGCTTCGCCGACCAAAGCGCTTCCACCGCCTCCGCAATAATCGCTGCGTCGGGTGCGATGACGCGCGGCTTCTTTCGCTGCATCCACTCCTCGAGGACAAGGTTCGAGGGGACATGGGTGCGCAGGACGTCGGTTGGGATCTCGAGATAGACTGGCCCAGGTTCGCCAAGATCCCCGAAAGCGCGCGACACGCCCTCGTCGAATTCGCGGATAACCTGGTCAGGGACGCGAAGAGTACGCGACTGCCGTGTCACCGGACGCAGAATGTCGATATGCGGAATATCTTGCAGCGGGCCGAGGTTGGCTTGCGCGCGCGACGTGCAGCCGCCGATCACCAGAACTGGCGCCCGCGCGAGCGAAGCGTTGGCAGCCGCCGTGACCGTGTTGGTGACGCCCGGTCCCGCAGTCACCATGGCGACACCGAGTTCGCCCGTGAGTTCGGCGTGGGCGTGCGCCATGTGCACCGCCGCCGCCTCGTGGCGGACGTCGATGATACGAATGCCGAGCTGCGCGGCATGATCCCAGATCGGCTGGATGTGGCCGCCTTGCAGACCAAAGATGCGGTCGACCCCGCGCTCTTTCAGGAACCGGGCGATCCACGCCGCGCAGGAATGGTGATCGGCATTGAGGTCTTGGGTGGTCATCGCCATCTCGTTCTCCCAAGAACGTATTCGGTTTCTATGTCGATGGGCGCTCAGCCTAAGAGCATCGCCTTCAGTTTGCGATGCAGATTCTTGCCGGTAGCGGTGCGAGGCATATCCTCGTCGCGCATGAATGAGAACGTGCGCGGACGCTTGTAGCCAGCAATGTGCGTCTTGCACCACTCGTGCAGGCTGGGTTCATCCTGTGAAGCTCCTTCACGCAGGACAATAACGGCGTGAACCCGCTCTCCCCATTTGTCGTCGGGTAGTCCAACGACGGCCACGTCGTGAATCGATGGGTGACCGACGATCACGGCCTCGACATCAGACGGATAAACGGTCTCGCCGCCGGTGATGATCATGTTGCTCTTACGATCGACAAGATGAATGAAGCCCTCCGGGTCGCGGCGGGCCATGTCTCCGACCGTGCAATAATCGCCGCGGAACGCCTCACGTGTTTTCTCTGGCAACTTCCAGTAGCCGTCGAAAATGTAAGGATTGCTGGCGTAGAGCTCACCGATCTCGCCATCGGGTACTTCCTCGCCTTCTGGGTCGAGAAGCTTGATGGGCGCTGAACCCACGCATTCGCGCCCGACCGAGCCAAGCTTGTCGAATTGCTCGCTCGGATGAAGCATCGTTGCCCAGCCGGTCTCGGTTGAACCATAGAGTTCGAAGAGGCCTGCGTTCGGGAACATTTCCATTACGTCGCGCTTGGCGTCCGGTCTCGCGGGCGCCGAAGAAATCATGAGCTTGGCGACCCTGTCGAGATTGAGCTGTGCTCGCGTCGCCTGAGGGAGCGCCAACATCATCGAATAGTGCGTGGGCACCAAGGAGGTGAAGGTTGCGAGGCCTTCTCCAAGGGCGCGAACGCAATGCTCCGGATCGAAGCTCTTATGGTTGTAAACCGTCGTGGTCGCGCCACAATAGGCGAAGGCGCAAAAGAAATAGAGCGAGTTGGCGTGACACATCGGCATGACAAGCAAAGCGCCGTCATCACGGTGGATGCCAAGTTCAATCTCCGTGACGAGAGACAACATGGCGCCGCCGCGATGATTGCGGATCGCGCCCTTTGGCGTCCCGGTTGTGCCTGACGTGTACATGAACATCCACGGGTCTTCCGGCGCCGGCGCGGCGTCGGGCTCGCTGTCACGGGCGTCGCTCATCAGCTTCTCGTAGGAAGCATACCCGGCCGGACATTGACCTGCTCCAAACCAGATTCGGCGCGATAACGGCACCGAGAGCTCGGGGCCAACGTCCTCTAAAGCTCCGACCAGCTGGTCTTGAACAATGATGGCGGCCGCGCCGGAATCATCGACAATGTAGCGGATCTCCTTGCCAACCAGACGAAAGTTAAGTGGCACCGCGACCAGACCGGCTTTCGCTGCAGCGGCGTAAATTTCCAGCCACTCGACCGTGTTGTAGGCCATGATAGCGACCCGATCGCCTCTGGACAGACCAAGCCCGCGGAGAGCGTTGGCGAGCCGGCAGGCGCGCGCGTTCCACTGGTGGAAGGTCATGCTGCGCTCAAGGTCGCGGGCCCCGATCCGGTGAGGAGATAGACGCGCGTGCGCGGTTAACATCCGACCGAGGTCGAGCACGTTCTTCATGGCCGAAAGCCCCGAACAATCCTTACTTGTTGACGAGCGAGGGTGGGATCATCAGAACCAGGACCGCGCCCAGAAACACAATGCCGCCAAACAGATAGAGGCTGGCCGCGTTGCTGTGGGTAAGATCAGCCATCCAACCAACGATATAAGTGCTCGCGAAGCCAGCGATGTTGCCGAGCGAGTTCACGAGCGCGATCCCCGCGGCCGCCCCTCCGAGAAAGGAAGCGGGGAGAGTTCAGAAGGACGCCTGTGACGTCGAGGCGCCGGCGGCCGCGAGCGTCAGCCCAATCAAAGCGAGGATGGTGTTGCCGGTCGCCGTCGCGGTCACGATAAGCCCAAGAGCGCAGACAGCAGCCGGCGTCGCTGTATGCCATCTGCGCTCCTTCGCCCGGTCGCCGTGACCGCAGACCGTAATCATTGACGCCACGGCGACAAGGTAGGGAATGGCTGTCAGCAGGCCAATCTTGAAGGGGTCGGTAACGCCTGTTTGTTTGATGATGGTTGGGATCAGAAGCTAACGATATAGATGACGCTCGCGATGCAAAAATAGGCCGCGCCCAAGAGCCACACCCGGCCGGTCACGAAGGCATGACGCAACTCCGACAATCCCTCCTTTTCCTTCTGTTCGCGGGCCATGATCGCAGCCACCCTCTGCTTCTCGTCAGCGTCGAGCCATTTGGCGTTTTTCAGGATGTCATCGAGATAGAAGAGAATCGCGACGCCAAACACGATGGATGGAATGGCCTCGATGAGGAACAGCCATTGCCAGCCGCTCAACCCGTGCGCCCCTGAAGCAAAGCTCAGGATCCAGCCCGACACGGGACCGCCAAGAATGCTGGCCATTGGGATGGCAGTGAGGAATAATGCCGTAATCCGGCCGCGGCGCGAGGCGGGAAACCAGTAGGTGAGATACAGCAACACCCCCGGGATGAATCCAGCCTCAGCCACACCGAGCAAGAAGCGCATGACGTAGAATGCGGTCGGCGTGCTGACGAATGCAGTTACGGCCGAGATGACTGCCCATGTCAGCATGACGCGCGCGAGCCACAGCCGGGCGCCGACCTTGTGCAGGATGATGTTGCTCGGCACCTCGAACAGCACGTAGCCGAGGAAAAAGATGCCGGCGCCCAACCCGTAGACGGTCTCGCTGAACGCGAGCTCCTTCTGCATCTGGAGCTTTGCGAACCCGACATTCACGCGATCAAGGTAAGCGGCGAGGTAGCAGAGGAAGAGAAACGGGACCAATCGCCAGGTGATCTTGCTGAAGATGTCGTCTTCAGTGCTTACGTCCGAGACCAATTGGATGGAAGGTGTGGTGGTTCGACTCACGCCGCTTTCCTCCCATTTCGTCCAAGACAGCCGCCAGTCAGCAATCTCTCAAGGGCTGATCGAAAAGATCAGCTGCGACATTCTCCCAACCTCAAGGGTGAAAGTTCACGACGACGAGACTCTCGCTGACAAAATCCTTCGGGCTTCCGCCAATCTTGTGGAAGAAGCGGCTGGTCACTTCAATTGCCCTATTATCTTCTGTCTTCGAGCAAGTATCGTTGATGTAGGTCGGACCTATCGCTTCCTCGTTGGCGCCGGGCTGCGCGCTTTTGCAGGTCCAGCCCTCATCGCCGTAGTGTTCTCTCGCCTGGAGACCAAGCCGGTAAGCCTTCTTCCGCATATACAGGCTTGTATGATCTAGGGTCTTGATTTCAATTCGGACCACGCGGCCGGAATCGTCGAAAGAGGCGGAGAGATCAACCGGGTGACCGGCGACCAGGGTGTCGTCCTGACCCGGCTGGTCATACTCAAGATGCACGCGACGCAAACCGTCGGCGCCGCCTGTGCAGGATTTCCAATCGCTCCAATTCTTAAGCGGCTGATTGGTCGTTCCGACGCATGACAAGTTGCGATAGCCAGAGGTGGGAAGATCTTGAACCGACATGCCGACGTTGACGCCGTGCAGGTCAGATAGGGACTCCGATGCCGCGCCGCCGGAAATACTGAATAACAAGCAGGGGACCAAAGCTACGAAAGCATACGCTCCCGGTCGCGACCCACAGTCATTGCGTTGTCGAGGGCGTCGGCAGCTCATGATGACCTCCACTTTTGTATACGCCGCATGCTTTCGAATCTTCGCCAAAAAAGGCGACGCAATCGGCAAGATTTGGATCACCCTTGCCCTTAATCGAGCTGATCACGTAGTCAGCGACCGCCTCGATCTCGCCGGGTCGGAGAAAAACGCCGGCTTGGGCAACGTGCATGGTTTCGAGGTCTTTGCTGGTCAGGCCATAGCACTGCGGCGCGTCGTCCGAGGGATAGGAGTCGCGAGAGAAGTAAGGCATCCCGGTCCCGGGACGCCCGCACTTCACGGTCTCCATGATCTGCGGCTTCTCGAGTTCCGTCTTGCGTAGTGACAGCGCCGCGCCGCCATATCCGCCGCCGCCGTCTCCGTGCCACTTATGACAGCCGACGCAATTCGCGCGTTTGTAGATGGCTTGACCCGTTTCTAGGCTGTTCTCCGCCGCATTCGCCGTCCCGCTGAATAAGAAAACGACGAGCGCAGCGGCGCTCCCGACGACGCAAAATTTCATGACCATCATCGCATGAGGTGCGCGAGGCCACGGATCACGTGGCCCCCCCTACATCTTTAAAGCGCGAACACGTACAGGGTTGATCCCGGCTGTACTTTTTTCAGCTCAGGCGTGCTGTCGATAAACCACTTATCCCAAGCGCCGCCCATGCCGACGAGAATCGCGACGTATTGTTTTCCGTCGACCGAGAAGGTCATGGGAGGCGCGTTCACACCGCCGCCAGTATTGAACTCCCAAAGGCGCTGTAGCGTCTTTGCGTCGAGCGCGTAGACTTGGCCCGACGGTTCGCCAGAGAATACGAGATCCGGAGTGGCGAGGATGCCTGCAAGATTCGGATAGGGCGTTTCGTGCTTGCCGACAACCTTGCCCGTCGTGACATCAATCGCGGTTACGCTGCCGGTGATGCGGAATGGCTGCGACGGGCCGCCGCCGGTGAAGAAATCTCGCGGCTTGTTGGCCTTCGTCTCGGGCTTGATCGTGATGCGGTTGCAGCTCTCGATCACCGGCACGTACCAGGTCTTAAGTAGCGGATTGTAAGCTGTCGGCGGCCAGTTCTTACCGCCCATGTTGCCCGGACAGATGTCTGTTATTTCCCTGCTCCGGACCGGCGTCGCCTCAGGATTGTAAACCTGCACCTGTTTCTTGGCGTCGTATTCTTCCGGCTTGCCGGTTTCCGGATCGATGCCTTTCGTCCAGGTCACTTTCTTCACAAACGGAGTGGCCCACAGAAATCTTCCGTCCGTCCGGTCAACTGCATACCCGAAGCCGTTCCGGTCGGCTTCGAGTGCGATCTTCTTCCCATCCACGTCAACAAGAACGTTTTCGGCGACGCTATCATAGTCGTAGGGGTCGTTCGGCGTGTGCTGGAAATGCCATTTGATTTTGCCGGTGTCGGCGTCAACCGCAAGAGAGGAGTCCGTATAGAGGTTGTCGCCAGGCCGATAGGCGTTGTCCCAATCGGGTCCGGGATTGCCGACGCCCCAGAGGATTGTGTTCGAGATTGGATCATACGATCCAGTCACCCAAGTCGATCCGCCGCCGGTCGTTTCCTCACTATTGGTTCCGCTCCAGGTTTCTGATCCCGGTTCACCCTTCTTTGGAAGCGTGAACGTGCGCCACATTTCTTTCTGAGTGTCGAGATCCGTTGCGGCAATCCACCCGCGGATTCCATATTCGGCGCCGGCCACGCCGGTTATCGCCATGTTCTTCACAATGAGCGGCGCGCCGGTGACGACTTCGCCCTTGTCTGGATCGGCGACCTGGCGTTGCCATTTGACCTGGCCGGTTTCCTTGTCCGTCGCGATGAGGCGTCCATCCAACGTATGCGAGATCACCAGGTCTTTGTATAAGCCCACGCCGCGGTTATCGACACCGCAGCAGGCCACCGCGCCCGCCCAATCGTGATCAGTCTTGGGGTCCATCTTCCACAGCAGGCGTCCAAGGCCGCCATGCGTGTCAACCTTATAGACCGAACCCCAACCGTCGGTGACATACATGAAGCCGTCCTCAACGATCGGCGTGCCCTCGAGGCCGCCATGCGACCAAATGCCGCCTCCCTCCACGCCGCCGAGTTGCATCGTCCAGGCGACCTTCAGGCCTTTGACATTGCCTGCGTTAATCTGGTCGAGGGTCGAGAAGCGCTGCGCGTTGTAAGTCTTATGATGGGTGATCCAGTTTTGCTGCTCTTTGTCGGCGTCTAGGAGGCGCTGGGTCGTCGTTTCCGGACTTTTGGCGACTATAGGCGTCTCCGCCTTTGGACCGACCGACGGCGCGTCATCGGCGAAGGCAGCCGTGGCGAATATGAGAAGTAGAGCGGTGCCGCCTACATAAAATCGGCGAGTCGATTTGGAAGACCGTCCATAAGGATAGGATATTCCTCGCTCCATTTGCGCATTCCTCCCGGTTCGTCGTCCAATTCCTGTTGGATCGGATTCGACCTGACTACATCTTCGCAACGCGTCAAGGCATGTACATCGGCTAAGCAGGCTCATAGAGCCTGGATTCGCGGGAGCTTCTCCCGCCTTAGACCGAATGCGCCCTGCGCATTTCGTGCGACAGTCCCACTGTCATTGGACATTCATATGATAGCCCCCAAACGTCAGCAATAGGCAATCACCATAAATGGGGGACACGAACGTGAACTCCGTCGTATGAGCTTCCGTTTCGACCCGGCGCAGACTTCGGATGTCTTGATCGCGCAATGCTCCGCGAATGCGTCTCACGTAGCGTCTCGAGTGAAGTAGGAGCGTCCAAGCGCGAGAACTGAGCGCTCGGATGGCGGCGGTTTCGAACGATCCTCAGTAGGCGTATCGCCTCACCGCCTCCTCGTTCCACGCGATGCCGTTTCCTGGTCTGTCCGGAACATGAATGAAGCCGTCCTTCACCTCGAAGGGTTCGGCGATGATTGGGTTGCCCCAATCTCGCCACTCGAGCCAATCGCCGTTTCCGTCGCGCGCATCACATGCGCGGAGACCTCAGGATAAAGATAGTTGGACATCGGGTGCCCTGACGCGGCGGTTATCGCCGACGCGCGCATCCACCCTGTCACACCGCCAATGCGCATCAAGTCCGGCATATAAAAGTCGGCGGCTTGGGCTTGCACCGCCTCGAAGAGCGAGCGGGGTCCATAGATATTCTCGCCAATCTGCACCGGCGTCTTCAGCTCACGTGCGAGCTGCGCGCTTTGAGCGAAATTGTCGAAGACCACGGGTTCCTCGAACCAATAAAGCCCCTGCTCGTCGAGTCCGTGGCAGCGCAGGAGGGCCCTCATCGAGCTTAAAGCCCTGGTTGAAATCCCACATGAGCTTTATGCCGTCGCCCACCGCTTGCCGTACCAATTTGATTGCTTTGAGGTCTTCTCGCAAAGTCTCTCGGCCAAGCCTGATTTTGATCGCGTTAAATCCGCCCCTCGGCCACCAGTTCTTCGGCTTCGCGTTTCAATTTTTCCAAGGGATCAGCCAAAGGCCGTTTGTATTGTAGCCACGAACAGGACCGACGCTGCCTCCCAATAGTTCAACCAGGGGGAGACCTGCCGCTTTAGCCCGTATATCCCACATCGCCATGTCGATTCCCGCCAAGGCGATCAGGGTCAGGCCATGCCGGCCTAGCAGATGCAACTGACCCATGGCTTTCTGATAGATATCGAGCGGTGCCACCGAGGCGCCCTTGAACGTCTCGGCGAGGTCGAGAATGATCGGGCCGATGTAGCGGATCGCATCCTTAAGGTACGATTCAAGGTAGCTCCGGCCTATGATTCCTTCTTTGGTTTTCACATCAATGAGGATGAATGGCCACTCCGGAAAAGCGCCTATTTTGGCTACGATCGGTCTGCACAAAGGGACTGATACCGCTCGCACCTCGATGGATTCGATCGTGAGTTTCTGCTGGGATGGCATTTGTTTTCTCCTCCTTGTTCGTAGGTCCACGAGTTGAAAAATCGGAGGTCGTGGTTTTTTTGTGGACCGACAGCAAGCTCTTTCGCAGCACAAGCAACGGCCACATATGCCGCCGCTACGATGTTCTCCTTTTTAAGGCCTGACGGTGGTTTCTAACCCTCTACTGCTGATGACCGCGATACGCTATCCGTCATACGTCCGATAGCGCTTGAAGGGCTTTGGACAGATAAACAGAAGGGAGGAAGATGATGTGGGATAGCTCTCACGTCCGCGATCTCGGCTGGTCGCGCTACAGAGCGTGCAGTCGAGCAGCGCTAAGATTGGCGCCGTTAGCGTGGCTCATAGCTACTAGCGCGGCTCAAGCAAACGACATTGCTGTTAGTGCCGCCTGGACGCCCCCCAACGCCGAAATCGGAAGCGACGCTGTGCTCGGGATGGTCGTGACGAACGACGGCGCGGATCCGGATGCGCTCGTGCGTGTTTCGTGTCCCGTTGCGAACTTTTCCGAGAAGCGGCAAATCGACATTGGCGAGGGGGGCAAGTCGGCGCGAGCGATCCACGACATTCCAGTTGCCGCGAAAACCAAAGTGGTCTTGAACGGTGCGGGTTTCCACGTCGTTCTGTTGCAGACGCGCCAGAAACTGGAGCGGGACGATGAATTCCAGTGCTTGGTTTCTTTTCGCCGATCGGGAGCCGTTCAAGTTCGAGTGCGCGTGTCGGACAAGGCTCCCGCCGATTAGGCGCTCCGCTGACCATTCACCTTTCTGACGCGTTGCTGGAGAAGATCGCTCGTTTCCCTGTTTCTGGCAGACGCCGCGATCGAAAGGATAGGGATCGCTTCCGGTTTACGTCCGTGATCCGCATATGGGTTTTAGGTTTGCCAGTACGGCTTACGCCGATCGCGCGCTTCCGTCGATCGGCGCTGACGCGGCATAGTTATCAAAGGCAGCTTGCCTCAAGCTTTTTCGCCGAGAATTGTTACCTCATCCTTTGCGGCCCGAATGGGTGCGAACGCGCTCCCCCACAAATCAACAAGGGGGACCGCGTTCGCAAGTTTGTCAGGTCGCCTTCTTCATGGCCTCTTTCACACTGTCCGAAGTGATCGGCAGCCCACGGACGCGAGCGCCAACTGCGTTGAAGATCGCGTTTCCGATTGCTGGGGCGATCACCGTCACAGTCGGCTCACCAGTGCCGCGGGCCGGCTCGCCGTTCGCAATGACTGCGATGTCGATTTCCGGCATATCGGCCATGCGGGCGGGAGTATAGCTGTCGAAGTTGTCCTGCTCGAGGGCGCCGTCCTTCATGGTCGCCTTTTCCAGCGTGGCCAACGACAGACCCCACTGCGCGCCGCCCATCACCTGGGCGCGGACGCCGTCGGGGTTGACGGCGGTGCCGACGTCAGTCGCGACCGTCAGCTTCTTGACTTTGAACGAGCCATCGTCCGCGACAGCGACTTGCGCCACGCAGGCGGTCCAGGACGCAGCGTCGCGTTCCTGAGAGCTAACGCAGGCGACGCCGAGGGCCTCGCCCTTCGGCAGGACTTTCGTGCCATAGCCCGCCAGTCCCATCGCAGCGCGGAGCGCGTTCGCAAGCCGCTTCGCACCCTTATTGTCACCGGATCCGTCGAGCATCGCCAGCCGAAACTCGGCCGGATCGCGACCCGCAGCGTGAGCGAGTTCGTCGATCATGCTCTCGACTGCCCAGAACGTCCATCCGGGCGCCACGGAGCGCAATTGCCCCGATGGCGTGGCGCTCTGCGCCACTTCGTTCAGGACCGTGCGCACCGTGTGGTTCGGCACCGTATAGAAGAAGTCGGCGCCGTGGACGGCGAAGCCGTCGAGCACGTTCTTCTTGCCATCCGCCGAATTTTCAAGGAACGCCGGGATGCCCCAGCGCTTGGTCGGCCACGCGCTGACGAGATCGTGTTTCATGCCGACGATCTTGCCATTCTCGTCCAGCCCGGCCGAGATCTTCTGGTAGACCAGCGGGCGGGTGAAATCCATCAGCATGTCGTGCTGGCGGGAATAGATGACCTTGACCGGCTTGCCGACAGCTTTTGCGGCGACAGCGGGCGGGATGAACATGTCGGAGTCCAGCTTGCGGCCGAAACCGCCGCCGATCCAGTGCTGGTGCATCACCACGTCTTCGGGCTTGACGCCCGCCGCGCCGGCGGCAATCGCTGTCGAGCGCGTCAGGAACTGGTTCCCAGCATAGAGGTGCAGCTTGCCGTCCTTGAACTCCGCTACAGCGTTCATCGGCTCCAGCGGGCAATGGATATTGATGTTGGTCGTGTATTCCGCGTCCAGCACCTTCGCCGCCTTGGATATGGCTTGCGCCGCATCGCCGTTCGTGAAGTAGATTTCCCCGCCCGGCTGGCTCTGCAAGCGCTTGGCTTCCGCCAGAATCGACTCGCTGGACACCTCGGCGTTGGGCCCCTTGTCGTAGGAGACCTTCAACGCGTCCGCGGCCTTGATCGCCTCAGGATAGGTCTTGGCGACGGCGACGACCCAACCGGTCACGGTATTCGTCGGATCCTCGACGACGACGGCCTGGATGAACCCGGGGATCTTCTTGGCTTCCGAATCGTCCACGCCAGTGACCTTGGCGCCGTAGCGCACAGGCGGCGTAACGACGCGGCCGTAAACCATCCCCGGCAGAAAGGTGTCGATGCCGTATTTCGCGGTTCCGTTGACCTTGAATGGAATGTCCAGCTGCGGCAAGTCGCGGCCAATCAAAGTGTACTGATCGGGCGTCTTCAGAACGATCGCCTTCAACTCGTCAGGCGAGAAGGTCTTGGTCGCCTTGCCGGACTTGACGATGTCGGCGAAGCTCACCGACTTGCCCGACTTCGAGAAGACCCGGGAATCGTTGGCAACGACATCAGATGCCGAAACACCGAGCATGCCCGCGCCTGCTTCGCTGAGCGCGATGCGCCCTGCCGCACCAACGCGGCTCATCAAGTCGAAATTCATCATGGTCGACCAGCTGCCGCCAGTGATATTCGCTCCGAGCACTGGATCATTATACTTCGGGTCGTTGCCGACGAGATTGACCCGCATATCGCCCCACGATGCGCCAAGCTCGTCTGCGACGATCTGCGCCATCGTGCTCGCGATATGCTGTCCCATGTCAGCTTTGCCGACGTTCACGGTTACGATGCCGTCCGGCGCGATCGAATACCAGATGCTGGGCTCCAAGGGCGCCGCGGATCCCACGGCCGCAGCCGCTGGTGTCGCGCCGGGCAGTGTGCCGAAGCCAAAGACGAGACCCGACGCGCCGGCGGTGATCAGGAACGAGCGTCGGGAAAGATCGGGAGAGCTGAAGCTAATTTTAGTGTGCTTGGTCATGCCTTCCTCCCACCACTCACGGCTTCGTTCGAGGCTCGCACGTCTGCCGCTGCGCGCTCGATTGCCTTCACGATTCGCGGGTATGTCATGCATCTGCAAAGGTTGCCGTTCATGTGGTCAACGATCTGCTCGCGAGTTGGCGAGGCGTTCGTGGCCAGGAGCGAGGCGGCCTGCATGATTTGGCCAGACTGACAGTAGCCGCATTGCGGCACCTGCTCCGCAATCCAGGCTTTCTGCAGCGGGTGGTCGCTATGCTCGCTGAGGCCTTCAATCGTCGTGATATTCTTGCCGACCGCGTCGGCGACGGATGTCTGGCAGGAGCGGACGGCCTCGCCGTTCAGATGCACGGTGCACGCGCCGCATAATCCCGCGCCGCAGCCGAACTTCGTGCCTGTCATCTGCAAATCCTCGCGGATGACCCAAAGCAGCGGCGTATCGTTCGGCGCCTCGACGGAATGCTGTCGACCGTTGATGGTCAAGATGGGCATATTCCCTCCTCGTTATTATCGTGTCGTTGTCGACGTGAGGACCGCTTGCGATCTACCGCAACTCGACGCTCCCTCTGCTCCGGTTCGCGGCGTCGAGGAAAACAGATCCAGACTCTCCGCCTCGTACTCTAGTTTTTAGGGACGGAGAATGAAGGACTACTTTGAAGTATGCACGGTGTTTACCCAGGCGCAACAAGAATTCGTAGTATATAGCCGTACATAGCGATGCAGCGTTAGTATCCGAGGGTGACAGGCGGATTGCTGCTAACACGGGCCCCGGCAAAAAAAACGGCGGCCTCGCGAGCGGAAATGGCGACCGGAGCCGCGAAGCGCGGTTTGAGTGAGCGACACAAGAATGTCGTGAGCCCCGCGCCTAGTTCCCCAGACGCGGGGCAAGTCCATGCGGAGGAAGGGAGGGGATGACCCGCACGGAACTGCCAAGCCTCATCTGCTGGCCTCGGTGAAGTCAACTAACATAATAGTGGACCGCGGGACCTGCGTGCATGTTGGCCATCGCCTGTTCATGGCCGTTGAACTGAAGAGCGGCGGCTCGCCCGATCCGGGGGCTCTGGACGCTCATCTTCGTTTCGTCACCGTAGTCAACGCCAATGGCGATCGCTCGCCGAAAGCCGTAGAATGCTTGCGGCGGCATTGTCACGGCCCTTACGGCTTGCGCCCTGTCGCGGGTCTGGTTAGCAAAGCCATGCAGAAGATCAGCTACGACGGCTACCGCTTCCCGCCCGAGATCATTAGGCAGGCGATTTGGCTGTGTCTGCGCTTCACGTTGAGCTTACGCGACGTGGAGGACTTGCTCGCGGAGCGAGGAATCGTGGTGTCTTACGAGACCGTTCGACGCTGGGTGAATCATTTCGGACCGACGATCGCCGCCGAATTGCGCAAGCGCCGACCCAATCCATATGCGAGCTGGCATCTGGATGAAATGTATCTGAAAATAGCAGGCCGCATGGTCTACCTCTGGCGCCCGTCGACGCGGAGGGCGAAGTTCTCGACGTCCTAATTCAGTCAAAGCGAAATAAGCTGGCTGCGCTGAAACTCATGCGCAAACTTCTGAAGAAATACGGCTTCGTCCCCGAAAGGATAACGACCGACAAACTGGCCTCTTATGCCGCGGCGGTGCGGGAGCTCGGCATCGAAAGCCGACATCAAACAAATCGGTGGGCGAACAATCGCGCCGAGAATTCACATCAGCCGACCCGTCGAAGGGAGCGCAAGATGCAGCGATTTAAGAGCCTCGGATCGGCTCAGAGATTTCTCTCGACACACGCCGCTGTCTACAACGCCTTCAACGTCCAACGCCATCTCGCATCACGGCATACTCACCAAAAGCTTCGCTCCGAAGCGATGAACGCATGGCGCGAAGCCGCGGTCGCAGCGTGACGTGTCGCAGGCCATTGGCCTTTTGCTTGTCCAGTACTCGAGAACGGGACAGCGCCTCTCGAACGCCTCAAGCTCGCGTCCACTCTGAGTCGTCTTGGTCACCCCGTATCGGATCATCTGCGCCGGGATCTCTAGCACCTTTCGCAAGGTAACATGATTGCATCGTTATTCCCGATCGGGTACAACGAACTCTACAAACAAAAATTACAGATGGAGGGAACAATGACGCGTCTTCACAGACTTCGTCGCCCGACCGGGCCGCTAGCTATCGTCAGCTTTTGCGCAATTGCCATCCTGGGCTGGGCTGGACTGGCGCACGCAACCGATGTCGTTGTGCCGGGCACAACCGATTTTCCCGAAAGCATGAGCGCGTCGTCAGACGGCACGCTCTACTTCAGCAGCTTTGGCAACGGCCGGGTCTGGCGCGCGAAGCCAGGCGAAGCTCAGGCGAGCGAATTCATCAAGACTGGCTCAAACGGCTTGGCTTCGGCGCTCGGCGTTCTGGCGGACGACAAGTCGAACACACTCTATGTGTGCTCAGACGACTTTTCGGCAGCCGGAATCAAGATTCCGGGCGGGACCGCCACGTCGCTCAAACTGTTCGACCTCAAGACCGGCGAGGCCAAGGGCAGCATCCCCACTCCCGGCTCGCCCACGCTCTGCAATGACATCGTAGTGGGCAGCGACGGAACTGCTTTCGTCAGCGATTCCTTCTCTGGCCAAGTTCTCCGTCTCAAGCCAGGGGCGAAGGAATTCGAGGTCTGGACGCAAGACCCTCGATGGAAGGTTGAAGGCAAGGCGCAACTGGACGGCATCGCGATGCTTAGCGACGGGGCCATTTACACCAACCTCTTCGAAGGCGATGGGCTCTATCGCATTTCGGTCAACGCCGACGGCAGCGCGGGAACAATCACAAAACTGCAGACCTCCCGTCCTCTCTACCATTCGAACGGCTTACGCGCCTTTGGCCCCAACAAGCTCATCATGGTTGGCGGCGAGACCAAGGGCAACCTCGACCTCATCACCATCGATGGCGACAACGCTAAGATCGAGACCATAAAGGGCGGCTTCGACGGACCGGTGTCGCTCGTCCAGGTCGGCGACCAGATCTATGTGCTCGACGTGCCCCTGAGGTACCTCCTGGGTCAGGAGGCAAAGGACAAGAAAGCTCCGCCGCCCTTTACGGCGTTCGCGGTCAAAGCACCCCAGCAGTAGCGTTCGGACTCGACCCCCGGCGCGGTCCGGCTTGGATAGCGCCGGGGTCATTGATCCGGATCTCTCGGGCGAAGTCCTGGATCCAACAGGTTTTGCTCTTTGGCGGTTAGCGCCGTCTTGCGCGAAAGTTCAATCGTCGGAACCGCTCGCGACCAATTGCCGAAGCTTTTTTTCATACCAGGACGCTCGATGTAATTCGGCTAACTTGCGACAGACATTTTCGGCGTCTCCGCTGTCCGCCATCAGCGCCTTTGAGACAGTGCGCGGTTTTCACCTAGGGAGGATTTCTGGATCATCGTAGCCGCAAGGAGCGAAGATGAGACAGAAATCCGG
>JGI12659J15293_10000333_pt1 | contig 15238 bp, 16 predicted proteins | sample JacPinW_OM2H0_O1_FD_15293 | JGI IMG/M metagenome (IMG submission 15293) | reverse complement strand
GATCTCGACGACGCCGGAATAAAGTTGCTCCGGCTTTATGATGTTGCGCGCGAATATGCGCGGGCGCGCCTGGTAGCCAATCTCGAGCGCATCGCGAAAGCCGCGCGTGGTCACCAGCAGCGTGCGCTCGCCGCGCCGCTCGAGCAAAGCGTTGGTGGCGACGGTTGTTCCCATCTTGACGGCGCGAATTGCTCCGGTCGGAATCGGCTCGCCCGAAGCGAGCCCCAAGAGCCGGCGGATCGCCTCAACCGCCGCGTCCGTGTAAGCCGGACTTTCGGACAGAAGCTTGATCGGATGCAGCCGCCCGCGCGCGTCGCGGCCGATTACGTCGGTGAACGTGCCGCCGCGATCGATCCAGAAGTCCCAGGCTCCGGTTGGCTTTTCTTTGGACGAGCCCCGCTTCGCGTTCACGTTTGGTTGATCTCCGGTTCGGGTTCTCTCTTTGCCGCGAGCCCGCTAATGGTCCTATCATTGAGCCAAATGAAACGTGAAACGTGGGGACTTACGAATGGAAACCGTTAAGTTTGGCAAAACCGGCATGCAGGTATCGAAGCTTTGCCTCGGCTGCATGACTTATGGCTCGACGAAATGGCGCGAATGGGTGCTGGAGGAGGAGGCGTCGCGGCCTTTCATCCGCGAGGCGTTGGAAAAAGGCATCAATTTTTTCGACACGGCGGACGTTTATTCGCAAGGGGTCAGCGAGGAAATCCTTGGCCGCGCGCTCAAGGAATTCGCCAAGCGGCCCGAGGTGGTGATTGCGACCAAGGTGCACGGGGTGATGGGGCCAAGTCCCAACGCCAAGGGCCTGTCGCGCAAGCATATCATGGAGGCGATCGACGCTTCGCTGAGGCGCCTCGGCACGGACTACGTCGATCTCTACCAGATCCACCGCTTCGATCCGCTGACCCCAATGGAGGAGACGCTGGAAGCGCTGAACGACGTCGTGCGCGCCGGCAAGGCGCTCTATGTCGGCGCTTCGTCAATGTACGCCTGGCAGTTCGCGCGCATGCTCGACATCGCGCGCGCCAAGGGGCATGCCCAATTCGCCTCGATGCAGAACTACTACAACCTCGTCTATCGCGAGGAAGAGCGCGAGATGATGCCCTTGTGCGCAAACGACGGCATAGCCGTCATTCCCTGGTCGCCGATGGCGCGCGGCTATCTCGCGGGCTCCGGAGTCGGCGCCGAGGCTTCGACGGTTCGCGGCCGCACCGACCCGTTCAGCGTGACCTTGGGGCTAGGTTCGCGGCAGGACGAGGCGATCCGCAAGCGCGTCGTCGACACAGCAGAAAAGTTGAACACCAAGCCCGCCGTCGTTGCGCTCGCGTGGGTGCTGTCCAAGCCGTTTGTCACCTCGCCGATCATCGGCGCCTCGAAGCCCCATCACCTCGCCGACGCGGTCGCGGCGACCGAGCTCAAGCTCGATGCGCGCACCATCGCCAAGCTCGAGGAGCCGTATACCAGCAAGGCGGTTGCCGGCCACGGGTAGCGGACGGTCAGGCTCCTGCTTATGTGAGGGTCTTAATGACTTGAAGGCTTCGAGGAGGCCGTGATGACTCAAGCTGGAACCAAGGATCATCCGATCACGATCGAGCCGATTCACGAACGAGTGCGGGTGAGCTGGCATGGGCGCACGATCGGCGACAGCAAAGACGCGTTGGAGTTGCGGGAGGCCAACTATCCTCCGGTCGTCTACGTTCCCCGCGCGGACACGGACATGAGCGCGCTCGAACGCACTGCTCGCGTCACGACTTGCCCTTACAAAGGCGAGGCGAATTACTTTTCGATCACCGACGGCAAGGCTCGTGACGACAACGCTGTCTGGACTTACGAGCTGCCCAAAACAGAGGTGGGTGAGATCGGGTCCCACCTCGCATTTTATCCCGACAAGGTTGAGATCACGCGCGGCGGATGAGCGCCATCCCGCGCGCCGGTTGAAGACGGCTCAACCTGCCCGTCGTTGATATAGTCGCGCGCGGCGAACGAGCCGCCGCTGTGCATTGCGTCCGCACTGATCTAGAATGGTCCCGACTCGGTTAGGATGGGAATAAAGACAATGCTGTTCGACGGCGGCTTTACCTTTGGCAATTTCATTGCCGACGCCTTCACCATATTCATGTTCATATTGTGGTTTTGGCTGCTCATCGTTGTGTCCGGCGATCTCTTCCGCCGTCACGACGTGTCCGGCTTCGCCAAGGTGCTCTGGGTTATCGCGTTCGTCCTGTTCTCCTACCTCGGCGTCTTCGCCTATCTTCTCACGCAAGGACGGGGCATGGCGGAGCGCAACAGGGCGCAAGCCAGCGAGGCCAGGGAGGAATTGCGACACATCGTCGGTTTCAGCGCCGCAGACGAGATCGTGAAGCTCGACAAACTCAAGTCGGCGGGCTCGATCACCGAGCAGGAATACGGCCGCCTGAGAGCCAAGCTGGTCCAATAAAGCCTCCGGCGCGAACGCTTGTTCGCGCCGACGGATCAATATTCAAAACGGCTCACAAGGAGCCCGGACGTCAGGGAGGCGCGCGATGTGCATCAATTGCGAAAGCAACGGAATCGGCCGGCGGGATTTGATGAAGTTCGGCGCGGCAGCTGCGATCGCGATCGCAGCCGGAGGCGCGTCGCCTGCGGCGCGGGCGGCGGAAGCCAAAGATGGGCCGACTGCGCTTTCCCCCGAGGAAGCGCTCGTTCAGCTCAAAGCGGGCAATGAGCGCTTCGTGAGCCATCCAGAACTCTGCATGGTCGACCTTGCTCAGACCCGCAGCGACGTCGCCGGGCATCAGGCGCCGTGGGCGACGATCGTCGCCTGCGCCGACAGCCGGGTGCCCCCCGAGCTTATCTTCGGCGGGCACGGCGTCGGCGAATTGTTCATCGCCCGCGACGCTGGCAACCTCGTTGATGTCGGAACGCTCGGCACCATCGAATATGGCGCCGCCGTCCTCGGCTCTCCGCTTATCGTGATCCTGGCGCATACCGCCTGCGGCGCAGTCAAAGCCGCCTGCGACATTGTGACCAAGAACGCGACCTATCCCGGCGTCATCGGCCGGATGATCGAGCCGATCGTGCCGGCTGCGCTTGCGGTGCGCAACGATCCTGGCGACTTCGCCAACAATTCCGCGAAGGAGAGCGCGAAACGGACCGCGGCGAACTTGCCTACTGTGAGCAAGATCGTCTCCGATCTGGTCGGCGCGGACAAGGTGAAGATCGTGGCGGCGATCTACGACCTGCAAACCGGCGTGGTCACCTATCTCGATTAGGGGCGCAGGTCGGAGCGATCGGTCGTGAACTCACGCGCGACCGATCAGGATCATTCCGCGGTACGATAGCGTTGCGCGGCGGCTGAGTGACGGCTCGCGGCAGCTCGGTGATGTTCGGCCGCAAGATGGTCGCGCAGGTTCGCGCGCCTAAGCAAGAGGCTTCGAGGCGTCCCGCTCCTTCCGGCTCAATTGCGGAGCACAGTTTCATGACCACGAAGGGCAGGACCGTTCTCATAACCGGCTCGACCGATGGCGTCGGCCGCTATGTCGCTGAGCGCCTGGCCGCGCAGGGCTGGCGCGTGATCGTCCACGGCCGCGATCGGACCCGCGGCAAGGCCGTGGTTGAGCGCATCACGCAGCAAGGGGGCGAGGCGCGCTTTCTGGCCACTGACCTCGCCTCGCTCGCCGAGGTTCGCTCTCTTGTGGATGCGGTGCGGCGCGATGGCGACGGTCTCGATGCGCTCGTCAACAACGCCGGGATCGGCACCAGCGGGGCGCGGCGCAAACTCAGCGCCGACGGCTTCGAATTGCGCTTCGCGGTCAATTATCTCGCGGGCTTCCTGCTGACGCGGCTGCTGCTGCCAATGCTGACGAGCCAAAAATCCGCGCGCATAGTTAACGTTTCGTCGGCGGGCCAACAGGCGATCGACTTCTCGGACGTGATGCTCACTCGCGGCTATAGCGGCGTGCGCGCCTATTGCCAGAGCAAGCTGGCGCAAATCCTGTTCACCTTCGATCTCGCCAAAGAGCTCGCGGGACAGGACATCGCAGTCAATTGCCTGCATCCAGCGACTTACATGGACACGACGATGGTTCGCTTGAGCGGCGTCCAGCCGATCAGCACTGTGGAGCAAGGCGGCGCGGCGATCCTGCAGCTCGTCGATGAGCCGGCGTTTGCGGGCAGAAGCGGGCTTTATTTCAGCGGCATGCAGGAATTGCGCGCGGACCGCCAAGCCTACGACGAGGACGCCCGCCGACGCCTGCGCGCTGAGTTTCGATCTCGTAGGCCTTGCCGATCCGCTGGCGGGCCCGTCCGACTAGGACGAGGCAACCTTCGCTGGCTTTGTTCCTGCAACAAACGCGCGGCTGACACGCCGCCACGGCATTCATCGAGCGTTCATCGCTCCCCATATTTGTTGGCGCGCCGGCATCGTTGGCCAGACTGGCGGAGTTGTTGCCCCCGCACTAATCTATCGGCTGGCCACGAACGTCAGGACGATACCCATGGTCGGCCGCCTCTTTGGGAGCCAACGAAATGGATATGATTGCGGCCGTGGCCGCGAAGAAGCTCGGCAAGTTTCTCGCGAAAGACTTCCGCGAGATTTTTGGCTCGAGTCAAAACGACGAAGCCGAGCGCCTCGGCGCGCTAGCCAGAACGACGATCGAATGCATCGCCCGGAGCGATGCGCTCTACCACACGTACGAACACACGATGCTCGTATCCATGGTTGGCCGCGACATCTTGCGGGGACGGACCCTGGCGCACACGGTCCAGCCGGAGGATTACATCCACCTCATCGTCGCCTGTCTGTTGCACGACATCGGCTTCGTTCGCGGCGTCCTGAGCGACGACACCAAGACTGAGTTCGTCATCGACAAGAACGGGCGAACGGTCACGTTGCCGCGCGGAGCGTCGGACGCGTCGCTTGCAGCCTATCATGTCGATCGATCGAAGTTGTTCGTTTACGAGCGCCTCGGCAAGTCGACGACGATCGATCCCGACCGTGTCGCCGCCGCGATCGAACTCACGCGCTTCCCGCCGAGCCCGAACTCGGACGCGGATCAGCCCGGACTCGAACCGAGGCTAGTCCAAGCCGCCGATCTGATCGGGCAGCTTGGCGATCCCTTGTATCCGAGGAAGGCCAATGCGCTATTCTACGAGTTCGAGGAGCTCGGCAGCAACCGGCAGTACGGTTATTCTTCTCCTGCCGACCTGGTCGAGAAGTTTCCAGCATTTTACTGGAACACCGTCTCGGGGCATCTCGAGGAGGGAATGAAATATCTGAGCCTGACGGCCTCAGGGCGTCAGTGGATCGCCAATCTGCACAATCATATTTTCAACGCCGAGCACTTCAATTGGCAGATGGGCCCGCAGATCTGAGCCCCGCGAGCTGCCCGCGAAGATCATAAGCTTGTTATCAATCCGATGAAGGCCGTCGATCACGCGCGGACTCAAGCGCTGCTGCGAGCGCGCGTCGGAGCGCATGCATCTGGTCCAGGAGATGCAGGACCACCCCGAGGCCCTCGTCGTTCACGCCCATATTGTCTCTGAGGTCGCGGATCAGGTTGGCGCGCGCCAGATCCATGTCGGTGAAGGCGAGCTCGTCGGCCGTGCGAGCAGGGATCAGCCATTCCTCTTCGATCCAGACCGTAAGCGTTCGCCGATCGAGCCGCGCGCGCTCCAAGAATTCCCGCTCGGTGATCATCGCTCACATCTCCTTACGCGGATCATAAGTTCCCGCCGGCTTCCAGTCGGCCAGGAAGGCGTCTAGCTCGGGCTCGGCCTCGGTCGGCATCATCACCTTGAGCTTGACCAGTTCGTCGCCCGCGCGGCCCCGCGTCTTCACGCCCTTGCCGCGGAGGCGCAGCACGTCGCCGGTGTTCGATCGCCCGGGGATTTTGAGCATGACGCTTCCCGTGGTCGTCGGCGTTCTGACCTCAGCCCCGAGCGCCGCCTCCTTCACACTGATCGGCAAATCGAGCAGGATGTCGTCGCCTTCGCGGGTGAAATAGCGGTGCGGCCGCACCACGATCTGCACCAGCGCGTCGCCGGGCGGCCCTTCCCCAGGGCTCGGCGCGCCCTTGCCGCGCAGCCTTAAGGTCTGGCCATCCTCGACGCCTGCCGGAATGGTCACGTCCAACGTCCCGCCTTGCGGCAATGTGATCGTATTGGTCGCGCCGTTCACCGCGTCGAGGAACTCGATCGGCAGTTCGTAATGCAGGTCCGCGCCCGGTCGGCGACGCGCCTGCTCGGCGCTGCGGCGTAAGAGCTCGGCGAACAGATCGTCGCCCTGCGCAAAGTCCCCGTAAGCCGACTGGCCTTCATAGGGGTGGCCGCCCTCGGCGGCGTAATCGCGATAGTAGCGGGCATTCGGAGGCGCCTTTTCCGCACCCGAGGCGTCGATCTCGCCAGCGTCAAAGCGCCGCCGCTTCTCGGGGTCGGAAAGCAGATCGTTGGCGGCGCTGACCTCCTTGAACCGCTCCTCCGACTGCTTGTCGCCCGGATTGAGATCCGGGTGCAGCTTCTTGGCCAGCTTTCGGTAGGCGGTGCGAATCTCGTCGGGCGAAGCGGTCTTGGCGACGCCGAGGGTTTCGTAAGGGTCTTTCATACGCGGAATCCGTCGCGGGCAAGGCCCGTCAGCCTTAGCAGAAATGCCGGCGGTGTCTCCAGGCGGCCGTGCGGCGCGCCCAAGGATAGGGCCAGCCCTTCATCGCCGCGTTAAAATACACTGATTATCGTGGCGCGTTCCGTAGCGTTGATTTGCGCTTCGCACGGCGTTGATTGCGGAATCGCGTAATCGTGTACCCAAGATTGCGGCGCAGCTGTTGACTTGTGACTGAAATAGAGCAAAAACGAGGCAAGAAGAGTAATATTAGGGCATTCATGGCCGCGCGGATATTCGCGGCCACAACGGAGCGAAACGCTATGTCTGGCACGATTATCAACCTCATCATCCAGCTCATTGCTGGTGCGATCGGCGGCAATGCGGTCGGCGCGGCGGCAAAGAATGTGAACCTCGGAACCACCGGCAACACGATCGCTGGCGCTCTGGGCGGCGCGGCTGGCGGGTCGCTCCTGACGTCGCTCATCCCGATGCTGCAGGGGGCGACCGGCGGCATGGATATCGGCGCGCTTGTCGGCCAGTTGGTCGGTGGCGGCGTATCCGGCGCGATCGTCTCGGCGATCGTCGGCATGGTCATGAACAGCATGAAGAGCGCCTAAGCGCTTTTTTGCTGCCAGCGAAACATTGCTGTCCCCTTCGGTTCTTTATCGCTAGGATCGCCTGCGGCCCGAGAAGGCGCCCCTTTTTCAATCGACCAGCGCGCCGCTGGCTTCAGGAGCATGATTCATGGGACTGATCAGTTTCGTCAAAAGCGCGGGAGAGAAGCTTTTCGGCGCCAGCGAGGCGAAAGCGGCGACGGCCGACGACCTTCACAAGGAGCTTCAGAAGCACGGCCTTGACACGTCGGGCGTGAAGATCGCGGTCGACGGTGACAAGGTGCATGTGACCGGCAGCGCTCCGAGTACGGAGCAAGCCGAAAAGATCGCCGTTGCGCTTGGCAATACGGTCGGCGTGCAGACGGTGCAGAACGACATCAAGCCGGCTGCAGCCACGCCCGAGTCGAAGTTCTATACGGTCAAGAGCGGCGACACGTTGTGGGCGATTTCCGAGCGAGAGTACGGCAAGAGCCACGGCGGGAAGTACGACATCATCTTCCAGGCCAACCGGCCGATGCTGACCCACCCCGACAAGATCTATCCCGGCCAGGTCCTGCGCATCCCGCCGCTGAACTGAAGTTCAGCTCACTGGAGCTCAGTGCAACGGCGGCGCGGAGAGAAGGCGCGCGCCGGGTCGATAAGGACCCTCACTTCGCGTCCAGCCCGTAGAGCGTGTGCAGGGTGCGCACCGCAAGTTCGGTGTAGGCGTCGTCGATGAGCATCGAGAACTTGATTTCCGACGTTGTGATGGCGCGGATATTGATGCCCTTCTCGGCCAGCGCCTTGAAGGCGCGTGCGGCGACGCCGGAATGCGAGCGCATGCCGACGCCGATCGCCGAGATCTTCACCACGTCCTGCGCGCCGTGCAGCTTGGCGTAGCCGATCTTGGCCTTCCGCTGCTTGAGCAGCGTCATGGCGCGCTCATATTCGGTCGCGGGCACGGTGAAGGTGATGTCGGTCGTCGTCGTGTCGTCGGAGACGACCTGGATGATCATGTCGACGTTGATGTTGGCGTCGGCCAGCGGCACAAAGATGGCCGCGGCGACTCCGGGCTTGTCGGCGACCTGGCGCAAGGTGATTTGGGCCTCGTCGCGCGAGAAGGCGATGCCGGTGACGACCTCCTGCTCCATGATATCCTCCTCGTCGCAGATGAGCGTGCCAAGCTGNGGGTGCGCCGGATCGTCGAAGGACGAGCGCACGTAGAGCTTGACCTTATTCACCATTGCCAATTCGACCGAGCGCACCTGCAGCACCTTGGCGCCGAGCGAAGCCATTTCCAGCATTTCCTCGAACGCCACTTTGGCGAGCCGGCGCGCCTTCGGCACGACGCGCGGGTCGGACGTGTAGACGCCGTCCACGTCGGTATAGATATCGCAACGGTCGGCCGAGATCGCCGCCGCAAGCGCAACCGCGGACGTGTCCGAGCCGCCGCGCCCCAGCGTCGTCACCCGATTGGTGGCTTTATGCACGCCCTGGAAACCGGCGACGACGGCGATCTCGCCCGCCGCGAACCCCTCGTTGAGCCGCGCTCCGTCGATGCCGCTGATGCGGGCTGAGCCATGCACGTCGTCGGTGACTAGTGGAATCTGCCACCCCGCCCAGGAGCGCGCTTTGAGCCCCATGTCCTTGAGCACCAGCGCCAGCAGCCCAGCCGTCACGAGTTCGCCCGAGGCGACGACAAAATCATATTCGGGATTGTCGAACTGGGAGCCCGCTTCCTTGCACCAGGCGACAAGCTCGTTGGTCTTTCCCGCCATCGCCGAGACGACGACTGCGACCTCCGCGCCGGCGTCGATCTCCCGTTTCACATGCGCGGCGACGTTGCGGATGCGTGGAACGTCGGCGACCGACGTGCCGCCGAATTTCATCACCAGACGCGACATGGATCCTTGAAACCTTGGGGGAAACACGCGCAGGCTCGCGCTGTGCGTGGGGGCGGCCTATAAAGGCGCGCGCCCGGTGGGTCAAATGCGGGCGCTGGCCAGCGCGAGGCGCGAGAAAGGGTCGCGATGCCAGTCAGGCCGTCGCCGAGCATCATGTCCGCGGAGGTCGCGCGCTTCGAGGCGCTGGGCGACAAATGGTGGGATCCGGAGGGGCCGATGGCCCCGCTCCATCGCGTGAACCCGATCCGCATCGGCTGGGCGCGCGACCTGATCGTGCGGCATTTCAAGCTCGAGAAGGGGGTCGGCGCGCCACTTGCCGGAATCGATCTTCTCGACGTCGGCTGCGGGGCCGGGCTGTTCGCCGAGCCGTTGGCGCGGCTCGGCGCCAATGTCGTCGGCGTCGATCCGGCGCCCGCCGCGATCAAGACCGCCCGCAATCATGCCGAGGAGACGGGCGCGAGGCTCGCCTATCGCATGGGCACTGTCGAGGAACTGGCGGAGGAGTCGTGGCTTTTCGATGTCGTAAGCGCCATGGAGGTGATCGAGCATGCGGCCGATCCGAAACGCTTCGTCGCCACCGCAGCCTCGCTGGTCAAGCCCGGCGGGCTTTTGCTGGTCTCGACTCTCAATCGCACATTGTGGAGCTTCGCCCTCGCTATCGTCGGCGCCGAATATGTCTTGCGCTGGCTCGAGCCGGGCACGCACCGCTGGGAGCAATTCGTGACGCCGCTCGAGCTCACCGGCTTCGCCCGCGCCGCCGGCTTAAGGCGGGTCAGCCTGCGAGGCATGGTCTACGACCCGTTCAGGCGCGACTGGCGGCTCTCGTCCGATACGGCCGTGAACTACCTGTTCGCCGCGATGAAGCCGGGCCCATAGGGCGTCGAAAGACGCCCGTCTTTCTACGCGCAGCGCCCTTCGCGCTTACTTCCCCGGGCATTCCTTCTGCAGCCGGTCCATCGCCTGGGCGAAGCCGCCAAGCGAATAGGTGTCGATCGATTGGTGGCCTCTGAGCGAAGCGGCCTTGATCACCAATTTCGCGCCTTTGCGCATTTCGGTGATCAGCGCGCTCTCTTTCGCCGCGTTCTTGACCCAGAGGTTTCCGCCCTTGGGAAGCATCTCGAACGACGCCTGGTCGACCAGGGCAACCGGGGCCGCGGCGGCGGCAGAGGGCTTGGATTTGGCGTCCGACTTCGAAGGCTTCTCCCCCGGCTTGGCGTCGGTCTTTGCTTCGGCGGTATCGCCCCCCGAGACGTCGAAGCCCATGATGAAGGACACTTCGTTGCGCACCCCTTCCGATGGACGGTCGGAGATGAACGCATAGCCGGGATCGCGGGTCAGGGTCGCGGGCTCGCGGGATTTCGGCTGCGCGAGGGTGTAGCAGATGTGTCCCTTGCCGACTTCGCCGACGAATACATTCCAGTCGCCGAAGGTCGCGACCAGCGATGGCTTGGACGCCTCCTCCTTCGCGCCCGATTTGGGCACGGGCTTGGCGGCCTTGGTGGCGCCGACGGCGGGCAGGAGAAGGGCGCTCGCGACGCAAACCGCCGCGGTGGCCACCCCAATGGCGCGAAGGGGCAAGAGAACAAGACGCGTCATCACAACAATCCTTTGAACCGGGCTCGACCTTATGGCCAGACCCGGGCGGGCTTCCCTGCCGTCCGATCCGGGCGAAATTCCGGCCTTCCGCCTTGCCGGGCGACGCACGGGCTGCAATCCTGCATTTGGTTACTGAAAAATTAGTAAAATTAGGAGCCCTCGATGAAAGCCCTGGTCTGTCCGTCGCTTGGCCCCGCGGAAAACTTGCTGGTGACGGAGGTCGAGGCGCCTCGGGCCGGCGACGGCGAGGCCCTGGTCGAGATCGCCTATGCGGGGCTGAATTTCTTCGACACGCTGATCATCGAGGGCAAATACCAGGTGAGGCCCACGCCGCCGTTCTCGCCCGCGGGAGAGTTCTCAGGCCGCGTCGTCGCGCTCGGATCGGGAGCGCAAGGATTTGAGATCGGCGACCGGGTCATGGGCGCCTGCTCGCATGGGGCCGCCGCGGAGCAGATCGCTATCTCCACGAGTCGGCTTGTGGAAATCCCCGACGGTCTCGCACTCGACAAAGCCGCGGGCCTTTCCGTCACTTACGGCACATCCATGCATGCGCTCAAACAGCGGGCTGAGATGAAGGCCGGCGAGACCCTTTTCGTGCTCGGCGCCTCAGGCGGCGTCGGACTCGCGGCGGTGGAGATCGGCAAGGCGATGGGCGCTCGCATCATTGCGGGCGCGTCGTCAGAGGAAAAGCTCGCCTTCGCCCGCCGCTATGGCGCAGCTGAGACGATCAACACCGCGGGCGATGACATGCGCGCGCGTCTCAAGGAGCTCGCGCCAAAGGGTGTCGACGTCGTCTACGATCCTGTTGGCGGCGCGCTTACCGAAGCGGCCCTGCGTTCGCTCGCCTGGAAAGGGCGGCTTTTGGTGATTGGCTTCGCCTCGGGCGAAATCCCCCGTCCACCGCTCAATATCCCGTTGTTGAAGGGCTGCGACATCAGGGGCGTCTATTGGGGCGAATTCGTCGGGCGCGAACCGGAAGCCCATCGCGAGAACGTGGCCCAACTGATGGAATGGGCGAAGTCCGGCGTGCTCAGCGTTCATGTCCACGCCACATATCCGCTGGAAGAATACCGGAAGGCGTTCGAGGCGATCGCCAAGCGCCAGGTGCTTGGCAAAACTCTGCTCCAGCTCGCCGCGGCTGCGGACTGAAGACCGGTTGAAATGCGTGTTGCGACGCACAACATAATTGCAGGGACGAAGCGCCGAGGACGAATCGGCGAGGACGATCGTGAACGAACCCAAGTCATCCCCTGTGGAGCTCCGGCGGCTCTGGCCGGCGGATAAAGAAGCGTTCCGCCATCATCTCCTCAGCCTCGACCCACGCAGTCGGCATTTGCGCTTCGGCGGCGGCATGTCGGACGAGTTCCTCGCGCGTTACGCCGAAAGCTGCTTCGGCAAGGGCGACCTCATCTACGGCGCGTTCATCGACGGCGAGCTGATCGGAGCGGCCGAACTGCGCTCCAATCAGGCGATCTGGAGCGAGCAGGCGCCATTCGGGCGCCACATCCATGCCGAGGCGGCGTTCTCGGTCGACCCGGATTACCGGCGGCGTGGCATCGGCGAGAAGCTGTTCAAGCGCATCCTGCGCGCCGCCACCAATCATGGCGTGGAAACGATCGAGATCGTCTGCTTGCCCGAAAATGTCGGCATGCAGAAACTGGCGAAGAAGTTTGAGGCGCATTTCACTTTCGAGGAGAATTGGCTGACCGGCCGCCTGACGGCGCGCCCGCCAACCACATTGTCGCTGTTCCGTGAAGTCACTAGCGACGCCCTCGACTTCGGCGCCTCCCTGTTCGACGCCCACTGGCGGGCGGCGGAGTCGCGCGAAAAGCGCGCGTAAAGCGGCAACCAGCAAGTGGAATCGGCGTCACGTTCGGTTGCGGCTCGCCCAACCTTGGCCTAGCCCACATATATCTGATCAGATATAACGGTCGCTGATCTCCGCCCAACGCGGACGCCGCGGGCGGAACGGCCGGGAGGATAGGATGGGGCGAGTCGAGGGCCTCGCCCACGCGGATCATGTTCTCAAGGTGATTGCCGGCAACGACGCCGCAAGCTCGGCGCTCGCCGCCTCCTGGCGTCGGTCTGGCGCGCTGCATGCGCTCGACCCGGCAAGCCACGCGCCCTCACAGCGGCTGCCCGAGGACGAGATCGCACAATCGCGCGAACGGATGGGCTCGTTGCTCTTCGCCGCGCAAGGAAGCATCGATCGCCTCTTTCTCGCTGTCGGCGGCGTCGGCTGTTCGGTCGTGCTGGCTGACCCGCGCGGGATCATCGTCGACCGACGCGGCGCGCCTTGCGACGATACCCTCTTCGACAGCTCTGGACTTTGGACAGGCGCTGTCTGGAGCGAGAGATACGAAGGCACCAACGGCATCGGCACCTGCATCGTCGAACAGCGCGCGGTGACCATTGATCGCGATCAACACTTCTTCACCCGCAACTCGGGCCTGTTTTGCACCACCGCGCCGATTTTTGACGAACACGGGGATCTGGCCGCGGCGCTTGACGTGTCGTCCGCGCGCGGCGACCTGACCGAAGGCTTCGCGCGCCTGATTTCCGGCGCAGTCGCCGATGCGGCCCGGTTCATCGAGGCGGAGAACTTCCGTCTGGCCTTTCCCAAGGCGCGGATCCTGCTCGCGCCGACTGGCGACCGGTACGGGTCGTCGCTGCTTGCAGTCGACCGGGACGACCTCGTCATCGGCGCGACGCGCGCGGCGCGAATTGAACTTGGCGTCAACTCGGCCACGCTCAGGCGTCCGACCCCAGCCGCAGACCTCATGGGCCGCGCGGGGGCCGAAAGCGACGACATTGGCGCAGCGGAGCGTGCTGTCCTCCAGCGCGCGCTCGCGCGCTCGAGCGGCAACGTGTCCAAGGCGGCGAAGGACCTCGACGTGTCGCGAGCCACGTTCCACCGGAAGATGAAGGAGCTCGGTTTGCGCGGCTGACGAATCCGCGCGCGAGGTGTCGCAAATCTGAGACAGTCCCAGGCTCTCGTTGCTTGGCAGGGCTTCTCAGCGCGAAGCGCGAGGGCGAAACCTCGCGGCCAACGCCGCTCAGCAGGCGGTGTCACGTAAGGGAAGAAGCGCATGACCAAAGTTGATCTCAACATCGCCCTCAAATCCCCGTTCGCCAAGCGGTATGAGAACTATATCGGCGGCGAATGGCGGGCGCCCAAAGCCGGCAAATATTTCGACAACATCTCACCGATCACCGGCCAGCCGGTCTGCGAGATCGCCCGCTCCGACGCGTCGGACATCGAGGCCGCTCTCGACGCCGCGCACGCTGCGAAAGACGCGTGGGGGCGCACCGCGGTCGCCGAACGGGCGCAGATGCTCAACAAGATCGCCGACCGCATCGAAGCGAACCTGGAGAAGATTGCGCTTGCCGAGACGTGGGACAACGGCAAGCCGATCCGCGAGACGATGGCCGCCGACATCCCGCTCGCGGTCGACCATTTCCGCTATTTCGCCGGCGCGATCCGCGCCCAGGAAGGCTCGATCAGCGAGGTCGATCACGACACCGTCGCCTATCATTTCCATGAGCCGCTCGGCGTCGTGGGCCAGATCATCCCCTGGAATTTCCCGATCCTGATGGCCGTCTGGAAGATGGCGCCGGCGCTGGCCGCAGGAAACTGCATCGTTCTCAAGCCCGCCGAACAGACCCCGGCTTCGATCATGGTCTTGCTCGAAATCATCGGCGATCTCATTCCGAAGGGCGTGCTCAACGTCGTCAACGGCTTCGGCCTCGAAGCGGGCAAGCCGCTCGCCTCCTCGAACCGCATCGCCAAGATCGCTTTCACCGGCGAGACGACGACCGGCCGGCTGATCATGCAATACGCGTCGCAGAACCTCATTCCCGTCACGCTCGAGCTTGGCGGCAAGTCGCCCAACATCTTCTTCGATGACGTCGGCGCCAAGGACGACGACTTCTTCGACAAGGCGATCGAAGGCTTTGTCATGTTCGCGCTCAACCAGGGCGAGGTCTGCACCTGCCCGAGCCGCGCGCTCATCCAGGAGTCGCTCTACGACCGCTTCATGGAACGCGCATTGAAGCGCGTCGACGCGATCGTGCAGGGCAGCCCGCTCGATCCCTCGACCATGATCGGCGCGCAGGCTTCTTCCGAGCAGATGGAGAAGATCCTGTCCTACTTCGACATCGGCAGGAAAGAAGGCGCCGAGGTCCTCATTGGCGGCGAGCGCAACATGCTCGAGGGCCAGTACGCGGGCGGCTATTACATCAAGCCGACCGTATTCAAGGGTCACAACAAGATGCGCGTCTTCCAGGAGGAGATCTTTGGCCCGGTCGTCTCGGTGACCACATTCAAGACCGACGAAGAAGCGCTTTCGATCGCCAATGACACGCTCTACGGCCTCGGCGCCGGCGTGTGGAGCCGCGACGCCAACCGCTGCTACCGCTTCGGCCGGGCGATCCAGGCGGGACGCGTATGGACCAATTCCTACCACGCCTATCCCGCGCATGCGGCGTTCGGCGGCTACAAGCAATCGGGCGTTGGCCGCGAAAACCACAAGATGATGCTCGATCACTATCAGCAGACCAAGAACATG
>JGI12659J15293_10000330_pt1 | contig 15312 bp, 14 predicted proteins | sample JacPinW_OM2H0_O1_FD_15293 | JGI IMG/M metagenome (IMG submission 15293) | reverse complement strand
CTCTGCCTCACCATGGAGCGGAATCTTGCCGGGGCTCGCGACTCGCGTCAAATGCCGCGCTATTTGATATTTTGCGCTTGGGCGGCAATTCTCATCGCGCTTGAGCTACCCGCGCGGGAAGCGCAAAAAAAAGTGTCTTCGCGCTATAGGCAACGCAGCGGGTAGCCGGAAAACCTGTTCGCGACAATTTTCTTGAGCGGATAGCGGAATCCTGTACGCATCGCCAACTGAATTCACGAAAAGCGATCCCCTTTTTCAGATCAGGGTGGCGAAACATTCCCTGAGTTCTGGGGCGAAGTGCAACCCCCGGCGTCACTGAAGGGGCTCGATATTCCTTCTCGCCGAGCCGACTTTGTCCCCTGGAAACCGAGCAGAAGGCGGGGGTTCGGAATGGGAAACCCGACTTTTCGTTGAGGAACCAATGCTGTCGCCGGGGTTGCACTTCGCGTCGGAATCCACCTTCCCTGAAGCCCGCATAAACAGGCGCAAGGTCAGGCGGCTAAGCGGTCAAGCAAATGCGCCGCAGTGCGAGCGAATTTGCATCAGAAATATCCTGTTCGGAGGTAGAGCGACGCGATCACTAGTGCGTCGGAATATCAGCTCCAAGTTCCGTAAGCAGCGGCGCAAGGAAGTCCTTATACAAGCGCCGGCGGTCAACGGCAGACTTATAAATCGGCTGCCGAACTTGGATTGCACTTAGCGTGGTGACCGGCCGCTCGGTCTCGTAAAAGGTAAGGCAACGATCGTCCCACTCAAGGCCACAGAATTCCACAATCTCTTGAGCGCGAGTTTCGAAATTTTCCACCAATTCCTCGTAACACACCTCGTGGATGCGACCCGACGGCAAAACTCGGCGCCAATGCTCCATAAGCGCTTGATAGCCTCGGTAATAGCGGCCCATCTCGGCCAAGTCGTATGTGTAATTCTGCTCGTTAAAAAGCTTCGAGAAGCAAGAGATGCAAGTGTCTACCGGATCCCTGACCATATGAATGATCTTTGCGTCAGGTAGCGCCAAGTGGATCAGGCCCGCAAATTGATAGTTCGACGGCTGTTTGTTCGTTATGCGTAACGCCGCGGGGGCCCGCTTACGAACCTCTGCAACATAGTCTGCGCCGATTTTGCCAATGGTCTCCGCATCAAACATACTTACGCACTCGGGATATGACACGGTCCTGCCGTCCGGGAGCCGCACGTTGTGAACAATATCGCTAAAAGTCCTGAGCTCGCCTGCGCCGTGGACTTGGGGATGGCTCGCCAGGATCTGCTCGACCAATGTTGTGCCTGACCGAGGCATACCGACAATGAAAATTGGTACAGGCGAAGCGTCGCCCCTACCTTGGCTCTCGATGTTTCGCAGCCTCTCAGGTGTGAAGATAGACTCGATACGCTCAAACACCGCAAGCGAAGCAGCCTCGTCGTAGTAAATCTGTGACCGCTTCAGAGTATTGCCGCTCAACAATCGCTCGAAGCTGCGCAGATAATCCTTTTGATCGGCGTACGCCTTAGCTAAAGCGAAATCGAGTTGCAACAGTTCACTATCGGTCAGTGACGCAGCGCCGAAGCGCATTGCCTCCATCGCCTTCAAGTGTGGATTGTCCGGCGTGAACCGTACGAGATCAGTGTAATTCAGGTAAGTGCTCGTGATCATCGGATCGAATTCGAGCGCCTTCGAATAGCAGTCGCGCGCTTCATCAAGTCGACCCAAAGTTCTCAGCACGCTGCCCATGTTGCTAAGCGTATGGCCATCGTCGGGTCTCACGGATAGCGCCCGTTCGAAGCTCGTCAAAGCCTCGTGGTGCCGCCGCGCCCTGTGCAAAACATTGCCGCGATTGTTGAGAGCTTCTACGTACTCCGATCGTAATAAGAGAGCACGATCGTAGTTTGCCACCGCATCGTCAAATCGCCCTAGCTGCGCTAGGGCAAAGCCGCGATTGTTGAGGGCCTCAGCATAGTCCGGCCGCAACGCGAGCGCGTAGTCGTAGCTCTCTAGCGCCTCGTCAAACCGTTTCAGTTCATGCAAAGTGGCGCCGCGATTGTTGAACGCCTCAGTATAGTCTGGCGCCAACTCCAGCGCGCGTTCGTAGCTCGCCAACGCCTCGTCGTATCGCTTTTGTGCGTAAAAGGTGATTCCGAGGTTGTTAAGGGCCTCCGCATGTCCGGGCCGAATGGCGAGTGTCCGCGCGTAGCTCTCTAATGCCTCATCGAACCGTTTCAATTCGTGCAAACAAACGCCGCGATTGTTCAGGGCCTCAGCGTGATCCGGTTGCAAGGCAAGGGCGCGGTCGTAGCTTTCTAGCGCCTCATTCAATTGCCGCAGCGCCTGTAGAACAATGCCGCGATTGTAATGCGCGTCGACAAAGCTAGGGCGCAATTCCAGCGCGGAGCTATAGTCCTCGAGTGCCTCGTCTAACCGTTCTAAACGAAACAAGGTCATGCCGCGGTTGTTGAACGCTTCGGCAAAATCCGGCCGGAGGGTGCACGCGCGGTCAAAATTAGCCAGCGCCTCGTCGAAACGTCCTAACTCATTTAAAGTGACGCCACGATTGTTGAGCGCTTCGGCAAAGTCTGGCCGCTTGCTCAGTGCTTGATCGTAGCTCGCCAGAGCCTCGTTGAACCGCCTTAGTTTTTTTAGCGCGTTTCCACGGTTATTAAGTACGTCAGCATCGTCTGGCCTCACCACGAGCGCACGGTCGTAGCTTACCAACGCCTGATTTAACTTGCCGAGCGACGTTTGAACGATGGCTAGAAGATGAAGCGCATCAAAGAAATTACTTTCGGCGGATATTATTTGTTGGCAGATTGTCTCGGACTCAACAAGCTCTCTGGCTTTGTAATGAGAAAACGCGCGGTTAAACGCCTGTGGAAACGCAAGACTGAGGCTGCCCATTTGAAGCGCCGATGGTGTGTTTTTAAGTCAACAACCTTTGTATAGCTTAGTTTCAGTCGTGCCTCATCTGAAGCATGGGCGACTCCAGAACGCTTCGGTCGCAATCCTGCGCGCGCTTCATACCTTCAACCTGCGCCATTGACAACCTTCCACCCGGTCGCATTTGTCGTCAAAATGCTGCCGCTCTGATAAGCGCCATTGTTCATCACCCACTCCGCCACAGTGCTGCCGTTCTGCAACAAAATATCGGACGTGCCATTGCCGGTAAAATCCCCGGCGCCAACGACAGTCCAGCCGGCGGCGGCAGTGGTCAGAACATTCCCAGTTTCATACTGGCCGTTGTGCATAATCCAGTCAACGACAGTGCCGCCGTTCTGAAGCAGAACATCATCCGTGCCATTGCCAGTAAAATCTCCGGTGCCAACGACCTTCCAGCCGGCGGCGGCCGTGGTTAGAATATTCCCTGTTTCATATTGACCGTTCTGAATAATCCAGTCAGCGACAGTGCCGCCATTCTGAAGCAGAACATCATCCGTGCCATTGCCGGTAAAATCCCCGGTGCCGACAACGTTCCAACCGGCAGCCGCAGTGGTCAGAATATTCCCGCTTTCATACTGGCCGTTCTGCATGATCCAATCAGCGACAGTGCCGCCGTTCTGCAGCAGCACATCGCTCACCCCATTACCGGTGAAATCTCCGGTACCAACAACCGACCAGCCGGAGGCCCCTGCCGTCAGAACGTTGCCGTTGGAATATTGACCGTCCTGCATCAGCCAGTCGACCACCGTACCGCCGTTCTGTAGCAAAACATCGGACGTGCCATTGCCGGTAAAATCCCCGGCGCCAACGACAGTCCAGCCCGCGGCAGCCGTGCTCAGAATATTCCCACTTGCGTATTGGCCGTTCTGCATAATCCAGTCAGCGACAGTGCCGTCGTTCTGCAGCAGAACATCGGAGGTGCCATTGCCGAGGAAGTCGTCCGGCACGCTGTTACTATAAACAGTTGCTATGCCGTTGAGGGCGCTTGCGTCGGCCTCGAGTGCGGCCGCCAGCGATGAAGGAGCCTGCGCCGGATTTATGGAAAGCAGTTGATTAACAAGGCTTTGATCGTCGGCGGGCGTTAAACCAAAGCTGTCGATAATTGATTGCTCCTGCGCCGGCAATGCCGCGAAGCCCTGGGTCTGTAGACTATTCAAAAAGTTGCTTACGTCTTGTGACGGGATGGATCCGTTGAGATTATCGGCTTGCAAATCGGAAGCAACTGTATCTAACCCGTTTGCAAAAGAATGAAGCGCAGAACTTCCCAACGATAGATACTTGCTCACAGCAGCATTTTGGAGAGTCGAACTCGCTTGATCACCCTCTTGAATTGCCGAATTAAAGCGATTTTCCGAGACTACCACGGCTTGAAGGTAGGAATCTGCTTGCGACCCGTATGCGAAAGCCGAATTTGCATCATTCGCTAGCTGCTGTTCCGCCGCCGTGGCTGGCGCTATAGTTGTACCTATCGTTATTGTAGGTGGTGTCTGAAGAGTTGGAATATATACCGTCTGATAGTTCGGGTCGAATGGATCCGCGAAAGCTTTAGCAACGTAATATACCCCGATTACTCCTAGTACCTCGCCAAGCGCCGATAGGCCGCCAGTCACTGCTCCGGCGTACACCGCATAAGCGCTTAGTCCAAATCCAGCAACAGTGGCACCGTTATTAAAGTTTATTAGAGATGACTTCTGCAGAGTGCCTGACGCAGTCCCAAGCGTAGCAGAAAAAGTGAACGGCGTGAACCCACTGAGGTTTGGGTCGTCGATTTGGACCGTACCATTGATTGCGGTTCGAGCGTTATTGAAACTCCCAGTGAATGTGAATGTCTCTCCATTATTGAGGTCGCCGGTAATGTTTACGTCGCTGAGCGTACCCGTGACCGAAACTCTGCCAGAGCCTGGATTTTGAAATGCGTCGCTATCTCCGTCGCTATCCCCGGTAGCATAACCGCTTAGATTACTTGTTGCCGTTCCGGAACCAGTCACCGTGGAGCCGCTGACGCTTACCGAAACGCTTAACGATCCGTTTTCCTTAACTACGAATCCCGTTTCATCACCATCGCCATAGCCAAGATTGTTTTGTTGGTCGCTAAGAATTTCTGAAAAGGTGGCGGACATAGTCTAGCCTCCATATTACCCAGCGCTAGCAACTTTCGCTCTAACTGCTCGGCGTCGCCCTTCACGTTCAAACGCTCGCTAGGAGCCTCCCAGCCGAGATGCAACAGATCAAACATTCTGCACCTGGAGAGATTTTTCCAGCCTGTCTTAAGCGTGTCATCACCCAAATGGGTTAGGCGGGCGAGGGCGACCCACCGCCCGTACGAGCAGGGCGGTGAGTTGGCACTGCCTATGCGTGTCAGTTTTGCGGAAGACGCTTTTCAGCTGGCTGCGGGCGGTTTCCCGGGCGACTCCAAGGCTGTCGGCGGCTGCTTCGAGCGACTCCTCTGCCAGCAGTCTGCCGGTGAGGCGCGCCTCGGCGGGCGTGAGGCCGAAGGCCGTAATCAGATCGCAGGCGATGGTCGTCGGCCGCGCGTCGAGATCGACGAAAACGACGCACGCGCGCGCAGGCGAGAACGCCCCGGCGGCAATGGCGAGGAGCCGTGTGGGATAAGCGAGGATCGGACGGCCTTCTCGCCGGGGAAGCACGACAGGCGGATGAAACGCCCCGCCCTGGCCCGCCCAGATCAACGCATGGAGGGCGCGATCGAGCGCCGCGGTGGCGTCGCGGCTCCAGGAGGCAACGCGGCGCTTGACGATTTGCAGATCGAGTCCGAGCAGACGCTCGGCCGACGGATTGACGCGCACTGTCTCGCCGCGGCGGTCCACGACAACCGCAGCCGAGCCGCTCGCCTCGAACGCTTCCAGCGCGGCCTCGATCCGCGCGAAACCGAACGCGCGCGCGAGCTCCGCCGCCCCGCCGAGCCGCCCAGAAAGCGCTGCTAGGCAGTCGATCTCGCTTTGCTGAAATGGCCCCTGCTCGATGCTGCGCTGAAGGCTCAGCCCCCAAACGTCGTCGCCGTTCCCGACCCGGACGCCTGCGAACCAACGAAGCCCGTGAGGGCGAAGAAGCTCCTGATAATAGGGATGACGCGCCATCTCTTCTGGGGTCGTGAAATCGAACTCGCTTGCAACGCCCATTCGCATGAAGGCCGGCAAGCAGCGGTAGCGTTCGTCGCGGGTTGCCCAGCCCTCGCGAAAGTAATCGTCCATTGCGGGCCGCATTGACTCACTCATCGCAACGTTTGGAGACCGGCCTCGGATCGGAAGCAGGACAGCCCCGAAACTCCCTGTCGCCTTGGCGGCCGCGTCCATGGCCGCGTTCCAGCGCGAAGGATCAATCGCGGCGGATGCGAAAGCGTCTGTCAAGGGCGACAAATCGCCGAGCGCTCTGGCCATTCACTCGCACCTGCACGAGCGAGAGTGGACGACCTCTTGGGACGAGTTCACGCAATCGTTGTTGTTGCAGACGTAGGCGAATGCCTGGCCGGATTGGTCAGCAAGACCAACGGGCAAAGTCGCCGTTCTGGATACGCCGAGAAACGCCCCCTTCCTCGACGAACTAATCGCCGGCGGACGTGTCCGCATTGATCTTGCCTCCCCAAAAGCCAATCCCATTTCCGCAATGGGTTTGTTAAAGCAGCACGGTAACCAATCCGGTGTCAATGCCCGGAAGGTACGAGACGCGATTGCGGACCGAGGTCGGACGGTCGGACCGCGCCCCGCATCGGTACTCGGCTCCTCGCGGTTCCGCCGCTTGAAGATCTCCCTTGGCATTGGAGCGACAGGTTCCAGTTTCCGCACAAGAGCCTCTCACTGGTCTCACGCCGTCTTCATGCCGGTCGCCGCTCGGCCGGTCGGCAGGCTCCCTCCGAGCTTCGTCCCAGACCAACAACTGGAGCCTGGTTTCGGTGACGTCCCAACGCTTTCGGACACGTCCTCAACGGTTCAATCGTCTTCCAGCTCCGGCCTTGTCGCTCGCCCATTCCCTCGCGACGGTCCTCAGAGCGGCGCTGACGGCCTTCTACCGCTCGCCCAACCCCCGCAGCGGTCGCCTCAAGGACTCAAGGCTCGCTCCGGCCCGCTGAGCCTCAGCCGCCGCCAGGACCGGCCTCCGTCGACCAGCGCGGCGGCGAGCTTCGCCCGGCCTTAGACACCCGCCGCCTGAACGCAAGGACCTCGCTCGACGGCTCCGATAATGCCGGCGGAATTATGCTTACCGATGTCGAGCGATTACTTAATAGTGCTCATAATAGGCCTTTAATATTGGACCAACGGTCGCAATACCGCAGTATCGTAGCAAGTATTGTGGGAAGTAATGGACCTCTCTATCGGACCTGCCACAATTTCGTCACCGTTTTCCGGTGCGGGCGCGTTGCGCGTGGTATATGCCCCCCAAAGCTTGCATTTCCTTGGATTCCTTTGGCGGAATCGGGGCTTTTCAATGGGTTACAGCGAATCCAAATAAAAAAATCTCGTGGTCCTAGATTTTTACAATTCGTATCCGCAATAGCCTCGTGTCCTCGCAGTCCAGACTCCCTTGGCGACCCGGATCAATCGGGCGAGCAACAACAATATAGCACACATTCTGACTTTCGGAAAGACAATGTGCGCCCCAGATCAGGGCGATGGTTTATGTGTCAGCCCGTTCCGCATGGGTGGCGTTGGTGGCCCGGTCGAGGCGACGGCATTCGGACCCCAAGCCGGCCAAGACCTGGCAAGCAATATTTCGTGGGTCGGATCATCCAGGGCGGGACACAAAGTGGCCGCAGTCAGGTTGCGGGAGTTCTTTGCGCCACGCGCGCGAGGCTGAATTAATCACCTTCCGCTGGTTGAATCCGCTCTGCCAACCACCGTTCTGTGAGGCGGATCACGGCGCGGCCACAAAGAACCTTACTCGGTTGAGGAGAAAGGTCTTTCGCGCTAGTTTCTCTCGCTGAGCGGGGACATCGAGATGTCAGGCGGCGTCTTCATTTGTTACCGTCGCGAAGAGACCGGGTTCGCCGCGCGCGCGATTTACGATCGCGTCGCGCAAAAGGTAGGGCGCGAGAACGTTTTTCTCGATGTCGACAATATCGACCCCGGTGTCGACTGGTTCGATGCCTTGAACGCACGAGTCGGCGCTTGTGACGCGCTCGTTGCGGTGATTGGAAGAAATTGGGTTGCCGCGGACAAGGACAATCGGCGGCGCATTGACGATCCCGATGATGTTGTTCGAATCGAGATCGAGGCTGCCCTCAAGCGTGGAGTTCGTGTGATCCCTGTCCTCGTCGATGGCGCCCTGATGCCGAAGGCCGGTGATCTGCCAGAGAGCTTGAGGGGCTTCGCTCGCCGGCAGAATATCGAGATTTCCCATAATCGCTTCGAAGCTGACATAGAACGACTGACCCGCGTGCTCACTTCGATCCTGGAGCCTCCTCGTCCGCGCGAGGGCCACAACGCGGCCGAAACGCCACAAGCGGAAGAGGAGTGTGGAGAACGGGCAAAAGCGGTTAGCCGCGCAAAAACGCGTGCGGCCCCGGCGCTGAAAGAGAGTTCGTCGCAGCCAAAGGCTGCGACGCCGGCGCGAATATTGGATCCAAAAGAAGGCCCGATCGCTTTCATCGCCCTCGAAGGCCACCAAGCTGTGATCTCGTCGGCGAAGTTCAGCTCAGACGGAACGCATGTGGTAACCGCATCTTCTGACAAAACGGCGCGGGTGTGGGATTTGCGGCATACGCCGCCGACCTTCGTTGCCCTCGAAGGCCATGAGGATACGCTCACTTCGGCGGCCTTCCACCCGAACGGAACACACGTCGTCACTGTGTCCACAGCCAGGACCGCTCGGCTGTGGGATTTGCGACCGAAAGCGCCGAGCTTCGTCGCCCTCGAAGGTCATAAAAGTGCAATCTGGTCGGTGACGTTCAGCCCAAACGGACTGCATGCCGCCACCGCGTCCACAGATAACACGGCGATAGTGTGGAATTTGTGGCAGGAACGGCCGAGCTTCATTACCCTTGAAGGCCATAAGAATACGGTCTGGTCGGCGAGGTTCAGCCCGGATGGAACTCATGTCGTCACGGCATCCAACGACGGGACGGCGCGGGTGTGGGATTTGCGGGGCGAAAAGCGCAGCTTTGTGGCCCTCGAAGGCCATCAGCGTGAGGTCCACTCAGCGGAGTTCAGCCCGGATGGAACTCATGTCGTTACGGCATCCGAAGACGGGACGGCGAGGGTGTGGGACTTGCGACAGCCACAGTCTAGTATGTGGAACTTCTGGGGCTACCTGTCCAGCAATCTCACCCTCGAGGGCCACCAAGGACGGCTCTACAGGGCAGAGTTTAGCTCAGACGGAATGCATGTGGTAACCGCATCCTCTGACAAAACGGCGCGGGTGTGGGATTTACGCAACGGCAGACTGAGCTTCGTCAACCTTGAATGCAATAAAGGGCCGGTTTGGTCGGCGAGTTTCAACCCGGATGGAACGCGTGTCGTCACCGTGTGCGACGACAACACAGCGCGGGTGTGGTATTTACGGGACAAGCAGCCGACCTTTGTCGTGCTACCATCGGTCCGCGGTCAATTTGCGGCATTCAGTCCGGATGGAATGTGTGTCCTCACCGCCTGTGACAATGCGGCGCGGGTGTGGAGAGTCGGCGATTTTGTCCCAAACCGGTGAAGCGCGCCCTCCGCAGCAATGCAGTCAACGGACGGCTGAGCGCCTCAATACCTAGCTCTCCTGGTTGAGCGGGCCGGCCTGCGGGGCACCGAGGCTTGGGTATGCTTCGCGCCGATCTTCAGACGCAGCGAGGCGACCTTCTCCGCGAGATGCTCGGCCTGCGCAACCTTGTGGCCGCAACTGAATTTAGCAGGCAGCTTGGTTAAGGAGGACATGATGGCCAGACAGTTGAAGACCGGCGACCGCGTCGCGTGGCAATCGAGCGGCGGCAAGAGCGTCGGACGGGTCGAGCGCAAGCTGACTTCGCCCGCTAAGATCAAGGGCCATGAGGTCGCGGCGTCGCATGACAATCCCGAATCTCTGGTCCGGTCGGACAAGTTGGGCAAGGTCGCGGCTCACAAGCCTTCGGCGTTGAGGAGGGTCAAATGAACCCAGGCCTCATCCCGCCAGCCGATGTCGCAGCCGCCGCGAAAAGGGGCCTTGAGCTGCGCGAGAAATTTCACCGGGGCGGAACTTCGGTCGGCGTTCATCGCGCAAAGCAGCTCGCGGAGCGCCGAGATGTTTCCTTTCGCGACATCACCGCGATCAGCGCCTATTTCGCCCGTCACGAGGTCGACAAGGCGTCGAAAAGCCACGAATGGGGCGACGAAACCGATCCCTCCGCGGGCTATATCGCGTGGCTCCTTTGGGGCGGCGAAGCCGGCCGCCGCTGGGCGGACAGTTTGAAGGCTCGCCTGAACAAAACCGCCGCGGAATAGCCCAGCCGAGCCGCTGCGCGAACGCCGCCGTTCAGTTCGTGGCGTCTTTTCTCAGGCTTGCAAGCGCGTTGTCGATCTCTTCGACGATGAGCGTCCGGCTAGCGCCGGTCTCGCCCGCCATGCCCACCGCGCCGCCGAGCAGAAACACGGCGCCCGGCAAGACAAGAGCGAGCGCCGCGAAGTCGGGCAGGTCGAGGCCGAGATGCTGAAGGCCGATAAGGAGGCACGCTCCCACGAAAAGAACAATGGCGGCATATAACGCGAAAACGGCGAGAGCCGTGCGCTGCGCCCGCGCGCGATACGTCTTAAGCCACCGCGCCACGACGTCAGAGGATGCGCCGAGCTGATCCAGCTTACCCTCGTGGACCATCAACGCCAGAAGGCGCGCGCGATCGACAATGCGACCCATTCGGAGGAGCGCAGAGGATGCGAGCGACGCCGCAGCGAGAATCATCAGCGCTGGCGTGACCATCGCCGATATGACGCTCAGCGCTCCCGAGGCCGCCACACTGCCGTTCATGTTTTGCCCAGCCACTCTAACCGATTTGGTTTCCCCTCAAATCGGTTAGCTGGTTTGCCGTCCCTCGGACGATCCTCTCAGCGGCTTCGGCTTGCCGTCGGCTCGCCTCAGTAGCGGTAGTGATCCGGCTTGAATGGTCCGGTCTGGGCGACGCCCAGATATTTCGACTGTTCGGGCGTCATCTTGGTCAGCTTGACGCCGATCTTGGCCAGATGCAGCGAGGCCACCTTCTCGTCCAGGTGCTTGGGCAGGGTGTAGACCTGCTTCTTGTAGTCGCTGGGCTTGGTGAAGAGCTCGATCTGAGCCAGCGTCTGATTGGTGAACGAGGCCGACATCACGAAAGACGGGTGTCCCGTCGCATTGCCGAGATTGACCAGGCGTCCCTCAGACAGAAGGATGATCTTCTTGCCGTCGGGGAACTCGATNTCGTCGACNTGCGGCTTGACGTTGCTCCACTTGTAATTGCGCAAGCTCCCGACCTGGATCTCCGAGTCGAAGTGGCCGATGTTGCAGACGATGGCGCGGTCGTGCATCGCGCGCATGTGGTCGAGGGTGATGACGTCGACATTGCCGGTGGCGGTGACGAAAATGTCGGCGCGCGGCGCGGCGTCGTCCATCGTGGTGACTTCGTAGCCCTCCATCGCCGCCTGCAGCGCGCAGATCGGATCGACCTCGGAGACCATCACCCGACAGCCGGCGTTGCGTAAGGATGCGGCCGAGCCCTTGCCGACGTCGCCGAAGCCCGCGACCATCGCCACCTTGCCCGCCATCATCACGTCCGTGCCGCGCCGAATGCCGTCGACCAGCGACTCGCGGCAGCCGTAGAGGTTGTCGAACTTCGACTTGGTCACGCTGTCGTTGACGTTGATCGCCGGCCACAGGAGCTTGCCCTCCTTGGCCATGATGTAGAGGCGATGGACGCCGGTCGTCGTTTCTTCGGTGACGCCGCGGATCGATTTGGCGTTCTTGCCGTACCAGCCGGGATGGCTCTTCAGCCGCGCCTTGATCGCCGCATAAAGCACCTCTTCTTCCTCGTTCGAGGCGGTGTCGAGGAACTTCGTGTCGCCATTTTCGGCCCGCTGGCCAAGGTGGATCAGCATGGTGGCGTCGCCGCCGTCGTCGAGGATCATGTTTGGCGCGCCGCCGTCAGCCCATTCGAAGATCCGGTGCGTATAGTCCCAATAGTCCTTGAGGCTCTCGCCCTTGATGGCGAACACCGGCGTGCCCGTGGCCGCGATCGCCGAGGCCGCGTGGTCCTGGGTCGAATAAATGTTGCAGGAGGCCCAGCGGACATCGGCGCCGAGCGCCTTCAGGGTCTCTATGAGAACCGCGGTCTGAATGGTCATGTGCAGGGAGCCGGCGATGCGCGCGCCCTTCAACGGCTGTTGCTTCGCGAATTCGGCGCGGGTCGACATGAGGCCCGGCATCTCGGTCTCGGCGATCGCGATCTCCTTGCGGCCGTAATCCGCAAGCTTGATGTCGGCGACTGCATAATCGTGTTGGTTGCTCACGAGCGTAGCTGAGGTCTTGGTCATGGGCGGCGAATGTCCTTTTTTCGTAACGGCCCGTCTCTTATCAGCGACGTCCAAAACGCGCAATAAACATATAAGCAAATCTTTATATCAATTTTCGGGCGCGCTGGTTTTTCCTCCAGATTGTGGTTATCTGGTTAATCCACCAATGCTATCTGATAGTGTTGCTTGCGGGCGGAAGTAAGCGCTGTTAACATCGGACAGGCGCACTTCGCGCCAAGGATGTTGCGGGCACAGGCTCGGCGCGTGCTATGAAGCGACCGCTGTAAGCAAGAAGTAAGCCGCGGCCGTGCGCGCTGCGGCTGGGGCAAGAAGCGAGCTGCGGCGAATGTGGTTTCGGTGGTTCGGCGAGGGGTTGCGATAGGTATGGCGCTTTCGATGAAATTGGCGTTGCGGCAAGGCCAAGGGATGGTTTTGACGCCGCAACTTCTGCAGGCGATCAAACTGTTGCAGATGCCGAACCTCGAGTTGACCCAGTTCATCGAGAATGAATTGGCGAGCAACCCGCTGCTCGAGCGAGCGGAGGAACGCGAGGAGCCGAGCCTCGAGCAGGCCGAGGCCGAAGGTGCGGGCTTTGCCGAAGCGCCAGTGGAACCGGGCGATTGGGCGCGTGAGGCGCTTGGAACGGACACTGGCCACCTGGCCGCCAATCTCGGCACCGAGGTCGAGAACACCTTCGATGCGGACCGCACTGCGCCGGCGATTCAGTCCACCCGGGCCGACGACTTGAGCGCGCAGGCCTGGACGGGAGTCGGCGCCAGCCCCGATACTGGCGAGGCCCCGGACCTCGAAGCTTACGTCGCCGAGACCCTGTCGCTTCGCGATCATCTCGAGCGTCAGGCCGCGATTCTGCTTCCCGATCCGGCCGAGCGCATGATCGGCGCGGCCCTGATCGACGCTTTGGACGAGGCCGGATATTTCGTCGGCTCGATCGGCGAAATCGCCGAGCGGCTCGGCGCCGACATCGAACGCGTCGAGAGCGTGCTCCTGCGCATGCAAACCCTCGAGCCGACGGGGGTGTTTGCGCGCTCGCTTGCCGAGTGCCTGGCCCTTCAGCTCAAAGAGCGGGACCGCTTCGATCCGGCGATGCAGGCGTTCATCGAGAACCTGCCGGCGCTCGCGAGACGTGACTTTCCGATGTTGCGCCGCGCGTGCGGCGTCGATGACGAGGATCTGCGCGACATGTTGGCCGAGATCCGCCGGCTCGAGCCCAAGCCCGGGCGCGCCTTCGGCGATCCGCCGGCGGCGCCGGCGATCGCCGACGTCCACGTCACCGCGGCGCGGGATTTCGGTTGGCGGGTCGAGCTCAATACAAGGGCGCTGCCGCGCGTACTCGTCAACGAGGTCTATGCGGCCGAGATCCGCCGTGGCGCGAAGCGCGACGAAGAACGCCAATACGTCTCCACCCAGTTGCAGTCCGCCAACTGGCTGACCAAGAGCCTCGAACAGCGCGCGCGGACCATCCTCAACGTGGCGAGCGAGATCGTGCGGCGGCAGGACACCTTTCTCCTCGAGGGCGTCTCGGGCTTAAGGCCGCTCAACCTGAAGATGATCGGCGAAGCGATCGGCGTGCACGAATCGACGGTCTCGCGCGCCACCGCGCATAAGTTCATGCAAACGCCGCGCGGCCTCTTCGAGATGAAATATTTCTTCACCGCGGCGATCGCGTCGACAGAACCCGGACAGGCCCATTCGGCTGAATCCGTGCGCCAGCGCATTCGGCAGATGATCGACAACGAAGACCCGGATGAGGTGTTGTCGGACGACGTGATCGTCGACCGCCTGCGCAAGGCGGATGTCCTTGTCGCGCGGCGCACGGTCGCTAAATATCGTGACAGCCTTAGAATCCCTTCGTCGGTCGAAAGGCGCAAAACAAAGATGTCGTCGGCGCACCCGCGCGTTCGGCGCGATAATTCCCTTCCGGTCGAAGCGTAATAGCGATTTTACTATTGATATGAATGAGTTATCACGACGATTGACATGCGGCGGGGAGGCTCCTAACGCTAGCTGCGACTCGGCCGACGCGGAACCGACCGAGGCGAGGGGGAAGAGGCGGCAGGAGCGCGGCGGGAAGGGGCGGCGACAGCAATCTGCGCCACGCCTGAAAGGTAAGGCCACCGTTCGATGACCTTGAGGGTATCGGGCAAGAACCTCGACATCGGGGAAGCTTTGCGTCAGCACGTCCTGGAAAAAGTCGAGGCGACGGTCGCCCGCTATTTCAGCGGCTCGGTCGGCGGCCATGTGGTGATGACGCGCGAGGGCTCCGGCTATCGTTCGGATTGCACTTTGCGTTTGAGCTCGGGAATGAGCCTGCACGCCGAGGGCCGAGCGCACGAACCCTACCTTTGCTTCGACCAGGCGGCAGACAAGATTGAAAGCCGGTTGCGCCGCTACAAGACCCGCCTCAAGGGCCATACCGCCGCCTCTGCGGCGAATGCCCGGGGCAAGGTTGAGAACTATCTTATCGAGCAGCCGGGCGAGGAAGAGGACGAACCCGCCGGGGGCTTCAACCCCGTCGTCGTGGCGGAAGGAACAGAAGAGCTCAAATCCCTTTCGGTCGCCTCGGCCGTCGCCGAGCTCGATCTCACTGGCGCTCCAGTCATTGTATTTCAGCATGCCGGCAGCGGCCGGGTGAATGTTGTCTATCGTCGCCGCGACGGCGCGATCGGCTGGCTCGATCCCCATGCCCCTCGCGAACCGTCGCGCGCTGCATAATCGGGACGAACATGTCGTTATCGCAACTCGTTAGACCGGACGCCGTGCTGGCTGCCCTGAGGGTGAATGGCAGGAAGCAGGCCCTGCAGGAAATGAGCGAGCGCGCCGCGCTGGTCTCCGGCCTGCCGGCGCGCGAGATCTTCGATGCGATCTTGCAGCGCGAGCGGCTCGGCTCGACCGGGGTCGGCGACGGCGTCGCCATTC
>JGI12659J15293_10000329_pt1 | contig 15337 bp, 12 predicted proteins | sample JacPinW_OM2H0_O1_FD_15293 | JGI IMG/M metagenome (IMG submission 15293) | reverse complement strand
CTCGTCGACTCGCTGAACAATCCTGAGCTGTCGCGTTTTCTGCGCGAGTTGCTGGCTCGTTCATCGCTTATGGTCTCAGCCTTCGAGCCAGCGCGTCTATTGCTCTGCGGCGTCGACGAACATGCGGCAATCGCCGCTGCGTTGCGAGACGGGGATGCCGACAAGGCCATCGCCCTGTCCGGTGAACACTTCCATCATATTGAGGAACGACTGGCGGAGGGGCTGGGCGAACGTTCTGAGATGTCGATCGAAGAGGCGTTGTCGCGGCGTTCGCATCGTGTGACGAGAGGGCCAACCTCCAGAGCCAATGCGCATCGCTGATCGTCAGCGCAAATCCTAGGATTGCAAGCCCGCGGGTGCTGCGCCGCAAAGTCCGGCGCGGTGCGATAGTTCGCGCAAATCTGGGAGCCACGCATGGCCGCTGACGCGTGAGCGTGGCCGACTCGGTCTGCAAAGCTATGAGGGCCTTAGCTGTGCCCGCGCTTCATCCAAAAGCTCTCCACCGCCTCCGCGCAATCTACGTGAGATCAGATCGTTTTGCAGGCGTACGAATTCCGCAACTGATGAATTCCTGTCCATGCCAACGGCGCCAGCGCGGCGCCACTTCCGGCTCAGGGTGGTTGCAAAGTGGCGAGTCCGCCTGTTCCTTTTCAACTCTAGGTCGAGCGGCGCGGGCTTGCTGTCGACAGGCTGGCGTTTGGACTCATCGGACTGGGCCGCCGTTCGTTCTGGCACGTCGCTTGCTTCGTTCCGAAGGTAGTCTGCGGCATTTCGCTTCGGCTACTCCCTTTGGGGTGGTCGGAACAGGAGAGGCACGATGTGTGATCGTCATGGCGGCCAAGATTTTACCGGTCTAACCAAAAGCGTGCTCAACCGTCGGTCTTTTCTAAAGGCAAGCGCCGTCGGCACCATCACAATGGCGGTGCCGGCGGGAATGATGGGGTTGCCAGGTTCGGCCCGCGCCGCGTCGACCATCAAAGGCACCCACGGCAATGGATTCTGCAACGTCGCCTTCTTCATCACTCACGCGCGGCAGCTCGCGAAGGAGGACGGCCTGACGCTCGAATTCGTCAATACGCCGTCGTTCGCCGATCAGGTCACCTTCATAGGCACCGGCCAGGTCGACGTGTCCGTCATGCCGTATACCAATTTCATGGCGCTCTATGACGCGGGCGCGCCCGTCAAAATCGTCGCTGGCGGCGGCGTGCAGGGGGTCTCAGTTATCGCCCAGCCGGGGCTCGACACACCCGGCAAGCTCAAGGGCAAGACACTCGGCACCTTCCAGAATGATACGCTGGAGGTGTTGCCCTACGACTGGTTGAAGAAGAACGGGGTTTCCTACAAGGACGTCACCGTTCGTTACATGGACTCCATGGGGGACATGGTCGCCGGATTCAAGGCAGGCGCGATAGACATTGCTTCGGTTATCGAGCCATATGGTTCGTCGCTGCTCAGCGACGTAAAGGGCTCAGTGCTTTTGACCGATGGGATCGACATCTACGGGCCGGACTATACGGACTGCATCCTCGCCGCTAGCTCCAACTTAATTGAAAAGGATCCGAAGAGCGTCAAGGCCCTCATCAAGGCGATGCTGAAGGCGCAGCTTCTCTGGGAGCAGGATCGTGAGACGCTGCTCGGCGAACTGGTCGGCACATACTACAAGACTTCGCTCGAAAACGCCCGGATCGGCGGAAAGGCCCAGCCAGCCAAGGTCGATCAGCGGGCCCAGACGGACTTCATATTGAACCGCGTCGACTCGGTCATGGCGATGGGCTATATCAAAAAGAAGCCGGGCAAGGACGCGATCGACTGGAGCCTTCTGGAACAGGCAATCGCGGAGGTTCCTGACGTTTACGCCAAGCTCAAGTACAAATCCGCCTGAGCCCCGTGTCGGCGACCAGCATAAAGATTGGCGGCGAGAGTAAAGTCGCCCATTCTCCCGGGTTTGGCTCGTCCTTGCTCCGGGGGACCATCGCGTTTGCCCAACGGCAAGGGCCCAAGCTCGGCTGGGGCTTACTATCGGTCGGACTGTTCGCCGGCCTTTGGGAATTCCTCTGGTACATCAACGTCGCCGATCATCGGCTGCTACCGCCTCCTCACGTTTTTCTTGGCGATTTCGCCGGACAGGCGAAGAACTTCAACACTGCCAAACGATGGGAGATCGGCGTCGATCCCAATTCCGGGCCGACGCCGTTTGAAGCTGTGCTCATCACAATGGCGTCGTCCACGATGCGGGTACTGGTCGGCCTCGCCATTGCTGCGACGGCGAGCCTCTGCATGGGACTTGCGATCCGCTACTACGGCTTATTCGGCAAGCTGGTTCTGCCAACCGTGACATTGCTGGCGCCCGTTTCGCCCGTCGCGTGGTTGCCAGTGGCGATCTTCCTGTTCGGTATCGGCAACGGGCCGGCGATCTTCATGGTGTTCATCGCGCTGTTTTTCACGATGACCCTCGCCACGATTACTCAGATCGACTCCGTCAACCGCAATTATATCAATGTCGGGCGCACGATGGGCGCGAGCAAGCTTCAGATCTATACGCGCGTCATTCTGCCCGCGATCCTGCCAGGCTTGCTTGTGGTGCTCCGTCTCAATCTGTTCGGCGCGTGGATGGTGGTGCTGGTCGCCGAGGCGACTGGCGTCGGTTACGGACTCGGGCAGATTATCTCGATGGCCCGCAACACCTTCAACCCTGGACTCGTCTATTTCACCATCGTCATCATCGGACTGCTCGGCTTCACGTTCGACTTTGCCCTTCGGCTGCTCCAGCAGCGGGTCCTGTTTTGGCTCCCCAAAGGCCAAGGGGGACTGGGCAGTGGGTGACCTCTCCCGAACCAATGGAGCGGCCGCGGCGGTCAGCTGCGTCGACGTAGGCAAGATCTGGAATCCAGGAAGCCCGCGGGCGCACCAGGCGTTGACCGGCATCGATCTCGAGATCGAGGCCGGCGAGTTCGTGGTTCTTCTAGGGCCGTCCGGTTGCGGCAAAAGCACCTTGCTCTATCTCATCGCCGGCCTGGAAGAACCGACCTCAGGTGCGATCAGCGCGCATGGCGAGACTGTTGCTGGCCCCGCGCCCGAGCGTAGCCTGATCTTCCAGGAGACGTCGCTCTTTCCCTGGCTGAACGTTTGGCAAAACGTCAGCTTCGGCCTTTCTGTCCGCGGCGTGCCGGCGGAGCAGCGCAAGGAGACCGCGCGTCAGGTTCTCAGCCGGGTTGGCCTCTCCGATGCCTTCGAAAAGCGCCCGGATGAGCTCTCGGGCGGCATGCGCCAGCGCGTAGCCGTTGCACGCGCGCTCGCGATGCAGCCCAAAGTCCTGTTGATGGACGAACCCTTTGCGGCGCTCGACGTGCAGACGCGCGTCAAGATGCAGGGCTTTCTCCTCGATGTCTGGGATGTCAGCAAGGCCTCGGTGCTATTCGTGACCCACCATATCGACGAAGCCATTGCTTTGGCCGATCGCGTCGTCGTGTTCACCGCGCGCCCCGGCCACATCAAGGCAATCGTGCCGATCAACGACAAAAGGCCACGCGATCTGACATCGTCAACGGCGTTGGCTTTGCGTGTGCAGCTGACATCGCTCTTGCAAGACGAGGTCGATCGCGCGTTCGCCGAGCAGGAAGTTCTGTCAGTCGCGAGCTGATGAAAATCGAGAGGGGGGCGCCATTTCCACCACGATCGTTCGCGGGAAATATGTTATTACGCGCGCGCTCGACCGTCATCGCTGGGAGCAGATCGATGACGGCGCGGTTCTCCAGCAAGATGGCGTGATCACGGCGATCGGCGCCTTCGCAGATTTGCATCGGAACAATCCTGGCGCGCCGGTCGTAGGCGATGGCCAGCAGGTGCTGTTGCCGGGTTTCGTCAACGCGCATCATCATATCGGCCTGTCGACAGTCCAACTCGGCATATCCGACACAACGCTCGAGCTTTGGTTCGCGACCAGCATCGCGATGCGCGACCGCATCCCCTATTACGACACGCTTTATTCCTGTTTCGAGATGGTGGCCTCCGGCACGACCACGGCGCAGCATCTGCACGGCTGGATTCCCGGCGATCCCAGGCAGACGGAAGCCGAGGCCGAATCCATCATTCGCGCCTATGAAGACATCGGCATGCGGCTCTCGTACTGCTACGCGTTGCGCGAGCAGAACCATCTTGTCTACGAAGCCAACGAACAATTCCTGGCCCGCGTGGCCGCCGACGTTCGCCCGCTATTAGCCAAGTATTTCGCCGGTTTTCAGATGCCGGCGAAAGAGACCCTAGCGCTGTTCGATCATCTTCGCGCCAAGCACAAGGACAAGGAGCGCGTCAGGATCCAGCTCGCGCCTTCGAACCAGCAATGGTGCACCGACGAGGGGCTCGCCATGCTGGCCGATAGCGCCGAAAAGCATGGCGTTCCCATCCATATGCACCTCGTTGAAACGCCGTACCAGAAGCAATACGCGCGACGCCGCGGCGACGGTGGAACGGCGGTGGACTTCATCGAGCGGTTCGGCTTGCTTGGACCGAAGACGACGCTCGGCCATGCCGTCTGGCTTTCGGAGAGCGATCTCGACAAGCTGGCCGCGACGCACACGAGCGTCTGCCACAATTGCAGTTCCAATTTTCGCCTGCGCAGTGGCGTGCTGCCCCTCAATCGACTTGAAGCGAGGGGAATCAATACGGCTATTGGTCTCGACGACGTCGGCATCAACGACGATCAAGACATGCTCCAGGAAATGCGGATGGTGTTACGGGCGCATCGCGAGCCGGGCATGGACGATCGGGTTCCCACCGTGGCTCAGGTGTTCCGGATGGCGACGAGCGGCGGCGCTCAAACCACGCCTTACGCCGCGGAGATCGGCACGCTCGAAACCGGCAAAGCCGCGGACATAGTGCTAATCGACTGGAACCAGATCAGCTACCCCTATCTCGACAGCGAAACGCCGGTGCTCGACGCGGTGATCCAGCGCGCGAAGATGCAGGGGGTGCAGACGGTAATCGTGGCTGGCGAGATTGTCTATCAGGACGGAAAGTTTACGCGCCTGGATCGCGAAGCCGCCCTCGCCCAACTCGCCGATATCCTCAAGCGACCACTGACCGATGAGGAAATGGGGCGCCGCAGGCTGGCGAAAGCGGTGTTTCCGTATGTGAAGTCGTTCTACGACGGCTATTACGATCCCAGCACCAGCGAACCCTACTACCGGCAAAACTCCCGGATTTGAGCGGGCGAGCAGACCGACTTTCGAACAGGGAGTGAGAAAAGTGCCATCCTCGATCATTCGCGGCAAGCATGTCATCACGCGGGCGCTCGATCGTCATCGGTGGGAGCAAGTTGACGACGGTGCCGTGCTGCAGCGCGACGGCGTCATCGCCGCGATTGGGCCATTCGAAGATTTGAAGCGCGCCAATCCGGACGCGCCGGTTATCGGCACGGGTGAGCACGCGCTGCTGCCCGGCTTCGTGAACGGTCACCACCACGTCGGCCTGACGCCGGTCCAGCTCGGTTCCCCCGACATGCCGCTCGAATTGTGGTTTGCCACGCGCCTGGTGACCCGCGATCTCGATCTCTACCTCGACACGCTCTATTCCGCGTTCGAGATGATTGCGTCCGGCATCACCACCGTGCAGCACATTCACGGTTGGATGCCAGGCAAGCTTCCGGAGGTTGAGGAGCGCTCGGAAGCGGTCATCCGCGCATACGAAGACATCGGCATGCGCGTCTCCTATTGCTTTGCACTGCGCGATCAGAACCACCTCGTCTATGAAGCGAATGAGCGATTCCTCAACCGTGTGCCCGCCGACGTGCGTCCGATGCTCGCAAAGCATTTCGATCGCTTTCAGTTGTCGGGCAAGGATGCGATCTCGCTGTTCGAGCAGCTCCACGCCAAGCACCACAACAAAGAGCGCGTGAAGATTCAGCTGGCCCCCGCCAACCTGCATTGGTGTTCAGATGAGGCGCTGACCATGCTTGCGGAATGCTCTGAGAAGCATGGCGTGCCGTTCCACATGCACCTTGTCGAAACGGCTTATCAAAAGGAATATGCGCGCCGTCGCGGCGGAGGGACCGCGGTTGACCATATCGAGCGCTTCGGCCTGCTCGGCCCAAAGATGACCCTCGGGCACGGCGTTTGGCTCTCGGAGCAGGACCTCGACAAACTGGCCGAGACGGGAACCAATATCTGTCACAACTGCAGTTCGAATTTTCGCCTGCGCAGCGGCGTCGCGCCGCTCAACCGCTTCGAGGCGAAAGGGATTAATACCGCGATCGGTCTCGACGAAGCCGGCATTAACGACGATCGTGACATGTTGCAAGAGATGCGCATGGTCCTGCGCGCCCATCGCGAGCCTGGCATGGACGATCGCGTTCCGACTATGGCCCAAGTCTTTCGCATGGCGACCACGGGCGGTGCCAAGACGACGCCCTTTGGCGCTCATTTGGGTGCGCTCGAGGTCGGAAAGGCGGCCGACATGGTGCTCATCGATTGGAAGCAGATCAGCTACCCTTATCTCGACGCCGAAATGCCAGTGCTCGACGCGGTGATTCAACGCGCCAAGACAGAAGGCGTGAAGACGGTGATCGTTAGTGGCGCGATCGTGTATCAGGACGGCAAGTTCACCAAAGTGGACCGTGACGCGGCGCTGAAGCAGTTCTCGGAATTGCTTCAGCGGCCTCTGACCTCCGACGAGCTCGAAAGGCGCCAGCTCTCGAAGGCCGTGCTCCCGCACGTCCGGTCATTCTATGAAGGCTATTACGACAGCGCTTCTCACACTCCGTATTACCGGCAGAACTCGCGGGTTTGAGTTGGCTGAAATTCCCGAGAGCGACCCACCGTCCGGCCGCGAGATTCTCATTCGTGGCGGCCGGGTCTATGATCATCATGGAGACATAGACGACCCCTCGGTGCGCGATATCCTTATCCGCGGCTCGCGCATCGTCTCGGTGACTGCGCCCGACGAGGTCATCGAGCTCAAGCAGGAAATCGTGAGGCGCGCCGCGATCTCGGACGTAGCGCGCGTGATTGAGGGGCGCGGCAAGCTCGTCATTCCAGGCTTCGTCAACTCGCACTATCACTCCTATGACGTGCTAGCCAAAGGCCTGCTCGAGGATATGCCCTTCGACGTCTGGGCGTTGCACTCGCAGCCAGCCTATTTTGGGCCGCGAAGCAGGGCGGAGCTCCGTATTCGCACTCTCTTGGGCGCGCTCGAATGCATACGAAATGGCATCACGACCATCCAGGATATGAACTCACTCGTGCCGCAAGACGAGGAGACGCTTGACGTCATCCTTAGCGCCTACGCGGAAATTGGTATCCGTGTCGTCTTCTCGATTGCGGTGCGCGATGTGGCGGCTCTCGACATTGCGCCGTTTCTACCCCCAGACGTGCCCGAAGCCGCCATGGCGATTATTCGCGGCGTCTCGAAGGACCCCCGCGAGGAGATCGCGTTCGTTGAGCGCCAGATCAAACGGCTGACGCCTTTGCCGCCGAACATCACTTGGGGCCTAAGCCCCTCAGGGCCTCAGCGTTCATCGCGTGCGTTACTCGAAGGCATCGACGACCTTGCACAGCGCTACGGACTGCCGATCTTCACCCATGTGTATGAAACCAAGGCTCAGACAGCAAAAGCGCGGGCCATCTATCGTGAGCATGGCGGCTCCATGATCCGGTATCTGGCCGACATTGGGCTGTTGACGCCGCGCACGACAATCGCACACGGCGTTTGGCTAACGCGAGACGAAATCGCAATCATGGCGGAGCATCGCGCCGGTGTCGCCCACAACCCGATCAGCAATCTGAAACTCAAGAGCGGCGTCGCGCCGATGCATGCGGCGATGCAGGCGGGAGTCAGAGTCGCTCTTGGCTGCGACAACTGCAGCTGCGGCGACTGCCAGAGCATATTTCAGGCGATGAAGATGTTCTGCCTGTTGGCCGCCGTTGGCGACGCGAATCCGACGGGGGTGCGTGCTGTGGACGCGGTTAAGGCGGCGACCTTGGGTGGCGCACAGGCCATGAATCTCGAGGGAGAGATCGGCGCCGTCCGGCCCGGAATGAAAGCCGACCTCGTCATCATCGACCTAAACGACGTTGCGTGGCAGCCGCTCAACAGCGTTGCTCGGCAGCTCGTTTTTAGCGAGGCGGGTCGAAGCGTCGAGACGACGATCGTCAACGGAGAGATCGTGATGTTCGAGCGCAGGATTGCCACGATCGACGAGGCAGCGCTCAGAGAAGAGCTTGTCTCGCTGATGCCGACGTTCCGCCGTGACTTCGCTAACGTCGCCGAAGCCAACCGGCAGGCGATTCCTTATTTGCTTGCGGCCAATGAGCGGCTGAAGTCGCACGACGTGGGGATCAACCGGTTTGTCGCGCTATGAAGCGTCTCTCGCGTACGACGGTTCGCTGGCTCGCGGACGATCGCGCGTGTGGGTTTTGTCACGCCAACGGTCGCCGGCGTCTTTTTCGTAAGTAAGGAGGCAGATCGAGATATCGTTCGCTCGCCACCAATTCCCGCCTGACATCATCCGGCACGCCGCGTGATTGTATCTTCACTTTACCCTCAGCTGCCTTGATGTCGAAGATTTGCTGGCGGCGCGAGGTTGGACGTCTCCTTTGAATTGACAGACGATGGGTCGGCCCAGCTCGCACTGGCATCTGGACGAGATGGCTGTTCGGAGGACGATTTTTTCGTCAGGCTGCTCGCGTGGAATCGGCTAGACGCCAGTCGCGCTCTTTCCCAGGGGAATTATCGTGTCATGTGACGAACGGGGGTCTCGGGGCCTTGCTCACCAGGGGTCATCTTCGTCACAAACGACGGATCGATCTCGGCGAGATAGATTTCACCGGCTCTGCCCAGCGCTATACCGTGCGCGCCATTCAGAGACGGGCGTGCGCGCCCGATCCTCGTCCCGTCCGGCACGAAGGCGTTTACGCTCGGAACCTGATCGGTTACGAGAATGACGCCGTCGTCGCGTTCGCAAAGGTCCATCGGCCGGCAGAGCCCGCGCCATTCCGCGAGCCAGCGGCCATCTCGCTCAAAAATTTGCACGCGATCGTTCTCACGATCGCAGACGANCAACCGGTTCTGACGATCGACGATGATGGAATGGGGTGTCATGAATTCGCTCGAGCCCTGGCCGACTTGGCCGAAGCTCGCGCGCCACTTGCCCTCCGGAGTGAAGCGATGGATCCGCGCATTACCATAGCCGTCGGCCACGTAGATTTCGCCGTCAGGCGCGACGGCGGTGCGCGTTGGATGGTTGAAGGGGGCCATCCATCGCGGAACGTGCCGGTCGCCGATCCGTAGCAGCACTTCGCCCTCGAGGTTGAAGACGGCAATCTGATGCGCGTCGCGATCGGCTATCCAGACGCGGTCGCGGTGGTCAATCGAAATGCCGTGGGAATCGAAGATCTCGCCCTGCCCATAGCTGCGAACGAACGCGCCGTCCGACTCGAAGACGAGCACCGGTGGCTCCCCGCGCCGCAGCACATGCACATTTCCAAACGAATCAACCGCGACCTGGCTGACGCGCGCAGGCGCAATGTCGGGTGGCGGACGGCCGAAATCGCGTCCGACTGTGTAGCTGCGGCCAGCTATAGTCACATGGCCCAACTGCGGCGCCGTCGATGCGGCGTTGGTCACGGGGCGGCCTCCCAATAGGCAGTCAGCTTCGAGGACAGTCCAGTCGGCGCCTTGGGCGCTGGACGTCGGAAACTGCTCAGAGAGGCTTTGATGGTCCGCAAGGCGACGAGCGCCTCGGCCTGCTTCACCGCGGCCGCGACTGGATCGACGACCGGTACGCGGATCAGATCTCGAGCGCGTGTCGCGAGACCGGTCAGGGGAGCACCGGCGAGGATTGCGACATCAGCATCGCGCTCCGCAATCGCATTGTTGGCAAGGTCCACAAGCGCCGACCAGTTGGTTTCGCGGACGTCCCCGAGCGAACCGAAACTGCGATCGAGACCGACGACGCCCGCACAACGGCTTTCGAGGCGGTGCATGGCGACGCAGTCGCGATACCACCCGCACAGCGCGCTCGCAAAAGTGACGATGAGAAACTGCCCGCCGAGCATGCAGGCCGTAAGCATCGCCGCCTCAGAGACGCCGATCACCGGAAAATCGAACAGTTCGCGGGCGCCGAACAGGCCTGGATCACCAAAAGCCGCAAGGATCGCCGCGTCAAACTGGCCCCTGGTCTCGGCAAGCATTTCAAGTGCGACGGCCCCACCAATCTGGGCCTCGGAGCGGCTCGCGATATATGGGAAACCTCGCGGCGCCGTGACGGCCTCGACTTCGACACCCGGCGAAGCCACTGCGCGCCCGGCGTCGAGCATTAGCGAGGTGACCTCTTCGGTCGTGTTGGGATTGAGGATCAGGATGCGCATGGGGACCTGCGGTTCATTGGGCGGCGGCACGCATGAGCCAGGCGGCCGCGCGGGTCAGTTCCCGATCGCGACCGGGCGCGGCGACGGCCTGCACGCCGACAGGCAAGCCTTTAGCGCCGGTCATCAGCGGCAGGCTGTAAGCCGGCGCGCCGATCAGCGTCCAAAGGGTCGCGAAGATCGGGTCGCCAGTGCCTTCCGATGCCAGCGGCGCCGGGCCGGAGGCGGCGAAGGTCAGGACGGCGTCGTAGTTCGAAATGCGCTCGATAAGGCTTGCCCGCAACCGGTCGCGGCGGGCCCACGCGGCCATGACATCGGTGCCAGACAGAGCGCGGCCCGCTTGCACCAGTTGTACGACCAGTTCAGGGACCTCGGCGCTTGCGCTATCGATGTCAGGGCCGAGTGATTCCGCGACGCCCGCGCACATAAGATCGCGCAGCGTAACCTCAGCGGCGGCGAACTTTGAACCGAGTTCGATCGCATCGACGCGCACGGACAGTTTCGCGATGAGAGCAGCGAACGCCTCGCGGGTCGCAGGCTCGGCGCGAGCCTCGAACGGCCCGAGCGTGTAGGCAAGCCTCGGGACCGGCCCGTCGGCGAGCGCGGCTTCGAGCATCGAGGCCGTCGAATTGCGCGAGAGGGGATCGCCTGGATCCTCTCCGGCAATCGCGTCGACGACGAGCGCCGCGTCGGAGACGCTACGCGCCATCACGCCCGGATGGTCGATCAGCGTCGCCTGCCGCAACACTCCGGTGCGCGGCAGCGTGCCGAGGCTCGGTTTGAAACCGACGCCGCCGCAATAGGAGGCTGGCCGGATGATCGAGCCATTCGTCTGTGTGCCAAGCGCCACGGGCGCAAGCTTCGCGGCAACCGCTGCCGCCGAGCCGCTCGACGATCCGCCCGGCGTATGCGCAGCGTCGTGGGGATTCTGGGTCGGCCCCGGGACCAAGAGCGCATATTGCGAGGTCACGGTCTTGCCGATGATAATTGCGCCGGCGGCGCGCAACCTGCGCACGATGACGGCGTCCCGATCCGGCCTCCGTCCAGCAAAGATTTCGGCGCCGAATTCGGTCGGCATGTCGGCGGTATCGATGATGTCCTTGACAGCGACAGGAAGGCCATGGAGCGGTCCTGGCGCTAGGCCTGCCGCCCGGGTCTGGTCGACGCGTTCGGCCGCCGCAAGCGCCGTGTCCGGATCGAGATAAGCGAAGGCGCGGAGCTTAGGGTCAAGGGCTGCGATGCGATCGAGAAACGCTCGCACCGTCTCGACTGCAGAGAGTTCGCCCCGACGCATACGGTCGACCAGCGAACATGCGGACAGGTCGAGAATCGGGTGGCCCATCTACGCGCTCTGCGAGGACGGCGGCCAGACGAGCAGGCGGGCGAACAGCCGCTGGATCACCCAGTAGCTTGCCGAGGTGTAGAGAATGAACAGAATCGCGATCAAGAACATCCGGTCCAGCAGTCCGAACTGCTGGGCGTAAACGATGATGTAGCCGAGCCCGGACTGGGCGCCGAGATATTCCGCGGCAAGAACCGCGCCCCAACCCGCGCCCAGGCTCAAGAGCACAACCGACCGCATGGCGGGCAGGATCGCGGGCAGAACCACGGTCCGGTAGAGCTGCAGGCGAGAGGCGCCGAGCGCGCGCGCGTTGTCGATAAAGATCTGCGGCACGTTGCGCACCGCGTTCACGACACCCGCAAAGACGATGACGCCGACGCCATAGGCGACGAACAGAACTTGGCCGAAGAAATAGGTTCCGAACCAGAGCTGAAACAGGGGCACCATCGCGAGCAACGGAAGCGCCCGCAGAAACTGCGTGGGCAACTGGACGAGCCTGCGACTCCAGGGAGACCAGGACACTGCGAGGCCGAGCGCGAAGCCAAGCACCCCGCCAAGGACGAGGCCGCTCGCAAGGCGCACGATGGTCGCGAGCGAATGCGAGATCACTGAGAGCAGCGCGGCGAGATAGCTGCGCGCCGCTCCATCTGCGACCGCGGGCACGCCCATTCCGCCCTGCCAGTAGTCGGACAAGCTCAGGAACGTGCGGGTAAAAAGCGTGCCCCAGCCTGCGACCATCGGCTCTCCAGGCTGCGCCTCCACAGTGTAAACCCACGAAAGAATCTCCCAGACACCCGCAAGCGCCGCGAACACGGCGAGCGAGACCATCCATCCCCGCTTGTCAGAGATCGCGGTCACGCCGCTGCTCCGCCGCGCAACGCTGTCGTCCGATGTTCGAGACCGAGATGGCCGAGCAGCTTGTGCTTGATGGCGACCATGTCCGGCAGCAACAGGCTGTCGGTGTCGCGCGGCCGCGCAGCCCGGACGGGGATGTCGTCGACGATCGTTCCTGCGCGCATGGCGATGATCCGGTCAGCGAGGGTCAACGCCTCATCGACATCGTGCGTGACGAACAGCACGGTTGGAACGACGCGGCCAGGCTCTTCCCAAAGATCGAGCAGGACATCCTGGAGCTGGCGGCGGGTGACATAGTCGAGCGCGCCAAACGGCTCGTCCAGAAGCAGCACTTCTCCGCCATTCGCAAACACAGCCGCGATGGCGACCCGCTTCAGCATTCCCCCGGAGAGCTCCCGCGGCCATGCCTGCTCGACATGCGAAAGGCCGACCCTGCGCAAATAGTCGCGCGCGATCTCCCGCCGCGCGCTGTGCGCGACGCCACGACACTTGAGGCCGTATTCAACATTGTCGACAACGCGCAGCCACGGAAAGACGCTGTCGCGCTGAAAGACCATTCCGCGCTCGCGGCCGGGTCCAGCAATCTCCTTGCCGTCGACGACGATGGCGCCGGAAGATGGCGCGTCGAGGCCGGCGACCATCTGCAGCAGCGTGCTCTTTCCACAGCCAGACGGGCCGATCAGACAGACGAACTCGCCTTCCGGGACGGTGAGTGACACGTCATCAACGGCATTGACGCGCTGTCCGTCCGCGCGCGTATAGTTTCGCCCCACGCGAACGAGCTCGATCATGCGACGATTGCGGTCGGTCGGCATCTCGCTCTGCTCCTCAGCGGGCGGCAAAATTCCATGCGGCGAATCGCGCGATGAGCGCGGCGGCGAGACCATCTGCAAGAATGGCGGCCGTTCCCAACACAAGAAGGGTCGCGAGAATCCCTTGCGGGTCCGTGGCTCCGGCAAGCACCTCCAGGATCTTGCCGATGCCAGACTGTGAACCAAGCAACTCCGCGACCGCTTCGAGTCCCCAGGAGCCCGCAAGCGCAATGCGGAAGCCGCCCAGGATTTCCGGCACAGTTGCAGGGATCAGGATGTCTCGGAGCATCTGGTGCTTGCCGGCGCCAAGCGTCAGCGCGGAATTCTCGTAGATCGGATCGAGATTGAGCGCGGCGCGCTGAGCCGAGACATACAGAATGACGACCACGTAGAAGGCGACGAGACTGACCGCGCTGGCCCTCCCGACGCCAAACCAGATGAGCAGGAAAGGCGCGGCGATGAGGATCGGGACCGTGCCAGCTGTCATCATGATCGGGTCGATCGCCGCGCGCACGAACCAGATGCGTGCGGAGAAGAGCCCGAGCGTTACGCCGATCGCAGAGCCAAGCAAAACCGCAATCGCCACGTTCTCGGCGCTGTAGAGGAGATTGGCGAAAAGACTAGGATCCTCGACGCCGTAATAGGAAAGCGCCGGCGCCGACCAGAAATCGGCAGCGGCCCGCCGCAATACGGCGAATGGCCCCGGCAGAATGATCGGCGAGACGACTGCGGTCGCCGCCTGCCACAGGGCGATGAACAGAACCGCTCCCGCGAGGCGCATCGGATCGAGCGCCGCGACCGTCCTCATCGCGGCGGTAAGCCAGGATGAGGATGGGGCGTCGCGGCCGAGCGCCGCTTTCGTCATGGCTTTGGCGCTTCCTACCACTGCGCCGGCTCGATCAGCTCGACGCGGCGAGCGCAAGGCGATAGGCGTCCAGGAAATCGAAGTTGGCGTAGAATGATTTCGCCTTCTCGGCGAGCTGCTGCTTCTCGGGGGTCAGGGTCGCTCCCGACAGTTTCTTCAGGAGGTTGTCGCTCTTCGTGCGATATTCGACCATCTGGCGCCAGATCGGGCCGCCCCAGACGACGTCGTCAGAAGTCACCTTCCCGGCTGGAAGGATGCTGTGTTCTTCGAAGTTTTTGATCACGGCGTTCCAGACGTTAGCGTAGTATGTCGTGCTCGCCTTGTCGTCGTAGTATTGCTTGTTGTCCTCGAAGGTCGTGAACGGATGCAGGATCGCGACCGTGTCTGCGACACCCTTGCCGTCGAGACTCGTGCCGGCCATCGAGTTCAGATAGGGCGCTTGCAGATCGTAGAGCGACGCATCCTTCTTGGTGGCGTCGATCACACGCCACACCACCGAAAGAAAGCGCAGGACAGTGTTCTGATGGCTGTTGATGTAGTCTGAATTACCGCCGATGCCGACAATGCCGATTAGGGGTTCGATTGGCGAATCCACGCCACCGGGGCCATGCTTGATGAGATCGTCGATATCGACGAGATTCGTCCATCCCGCCTGGCGAAGGGTGTAGACGATCGGCGCGCCCTCAGGATTGACGAAATCCTCGCGTCCGGCCTTGGCGAGCACCAATGACTTGGCGTCGTCCAGTACCTGCAGCTTGAACCCGGCGTCTGCAGTCTTATCGACATATTCCTCGAAAGCCCGGTCGCTAAGCTCCGGCGCTCCCACGAGGGTCTTGCCCTTCATTGGAGCAAGGGCTGCCTTGAGCGCGCCCTCGTAATTTTTTCCCTCGCCGACATAGTCCTTGAAGGTCTTGAGCTTCAGCGCAGGGTTGGCGAGAATCGCATTGGCGAGGAAGTTGTCGGTGAAGGCGATGCATTTCAGCTTGTTTGCATCCTTGTAGGTCGGCAGCATCAGCGGGCAGAATTCCGAGATGATGTCGAGCTGGCCATTCAGGAGCAGCGTGGTGACATTGGAGTCGTTCGCCTTAAGACCATAGGGCGCGGG
>JGI12659J15293_10000324_pt1 | contig 15477 bp, 13 predicted proteins | sample JacPinW_OM2H0_O1_FD_15293 | JGI IMG/M metagenome (IMG submission 15293) | reverse complement strand
CGCCCAACCGGCGCCGGCCAATTCGCCTCGGAGGCGGAAGCCAAGGGCCGCTGCCTCGGCAGCACCGTGGTCTGGGTCAACACCAAGGGCAAGTCCCACACNTACCATTATTCGGGCAGCCGCTGGTACGGCACGACGAAGCAGGGCGCCTATATGTGNGAGGCCGANGCNGGGGCNGCNGGCTANCACCCGTCGAAGAGCAAGACGGAACAGCCGAAGCAGATGTAGTCGGGCCGGATTCAAGCTCGCGTTGTAGCCGCGCTCGGTGAGCGCGGCGGCGCGGTCAGCGACCGCGCCTACAACGCTCGATTCGACGAAATTGCAATCTGCTCTCGGGGGGTTTCCCCTCGTCGCGCCCAACGCTCGTCTGCGGAGGCGGCTATTTTTCGTCGAGGGCGATCAGCGGGCGCCATTCCGGGTCCTGCGCGCTGTCGGCCAGTTGGGTGAAACGACGCAGGTTGTAGGAATAGAGGCCCCGAACCGCGGCGGGCGCGCGAGCCGCCGCCTCCTTCGCCATCGAAATTGCGCCGGCAAAGTCTCGGTTCCGGTACGCCGCCAGCATCGCCGCATGCAAACGGCTCAAGTCCGCAAACTCGTCACTCGCGGCGACCCCTGAATCCCCCGCCAGAGCATAAAGGCCGACCGGGCGCGTCTTGCCCTTGACCAGCACGGAATCGATCTCGAGCCAGGCGAAGTCGGGCGCCTCGGAGCGGACCGTTTCGCTGCCGATGATATCGACCTCGAAGATTTTGCACGCGCCTTCGAGTCGCGATGCGACGTTCACTTCGTCGCCGATCGCGGAATAGTCGAACCGGCGCAGCGAACCCAGATTGCCGACGCAGCATTCGCCCGAATTGAGCCCAATGCCGAAACGCACCGGCTTGAACGGGCGCTCTTCGGCCTCAGCGCGCTCACGCCAGCCCTCGTTCAACGTGACCAGCGTCTGCCGCATCGTGAGCGCCGATTCGACGGCGTGAGCCGCATGATCGGGATCGTCGAGCGGCGCGTTCCAGAAGGCCATGATCGCGTCGCCCATGTATTTGTCGATCGTGCCCTCTCGGTCGAGAATAGCGTCGGTCATCGGCGTCAGATATTGGTTGAGGAAATGGGTGAGCTCCGACGCGTTGAGCCCCTCCGAAATGGTCGTAAACGATCGGATGTCGCAAAAGAGCAGCGTCAGCTCGCGCTGCAAGCCGCCGAGCTCGAGAGCCCCCGGCATTTCCGCAAGGCGCGCCACCACCGCCGGCGAGACAAACCGGCCAAAGGCGGAACGAATCGCGCGCTCCTGATGGCGCTTCACCGCGTAGAGCGTCGAGACTCCGGTAAAATAGACGGCGGCGGCGGAAAATGCGGGATAGGTCGGCTCGATCAGCAGCCCGTGACCGGAAAATGCGAACCAGCTCACCGCGACGATCGCGCCAAGCACCGCGGCGTACACGAGCGCCGCGAGGTAGGGCCCCAGGATCCAGGTCGTCGCCACAAGCACGGCGCAGATGAGCGCCGTCACCATCCACTCCGCGCTCGGCGCCCAATCCGGTCGCCTGAGCGTTTGGCCGCTCAAGAGCTGCTCGACGATTTGCGCATGGGCTTCAACGCCCGGCATATCGCGGGATAACGGGGTGGCGACAATGTCCGAGAGCAGCGGCGCGGAGGCGCCGAAGAACACGATCTTGCCGCGGAGATCGCTGAGATCCACGCCTGGCTCGAGAGCCTTCCAGGCCGGGATCGACCGGCGCGGGTCAGCTTGCGCGAAATAGACCCTGACGTCTCCTGCGGCGTCCGTCGGGATCGTCAAGTCTCCGTTGCGGATCGCCACCACCCCGTATTCTTGTCCGAACGCCGTTTCGCCGCTGGCGTTCAACGACTTGACGATATAGGTCGAGGCGCCCTGCGCAACCCGCAGCGCTTCCATGGCGAGACTGGGCTGCAAGGCGCCGTTCACATTGAGGATGAGCGGCACCCGCCGTACGACCCTGTCGTCGTCGGGCCGCCAATTGAGGAAGCCGATGCCCGCCGCATGCTGCGCGAGTTCGGGCAGAGGCATGAGAAGCCCCGGCCAGGACGGCATGAACTTTGTCGGGTCGTCGCCGGCGGTGGCGAACCCCGCCTTGGTGGAACCGCTGACGCCATTGGCCAGTTGTGAGACGAAGCTGCCGAGGACGACGCCCGCATCGTCCATCGACCGCGTAAAGGCCGCATCCGGCATGTTATAGGCCCGAGCCGTGGCGTCGGCGCGATCCTTTTCCGAGAACAGGAAATCGAATGCGATCGCTACAGCCCCGGCGTCTTTCAACGCGTCGATAAGCGACGCGAGACGCTCGCGCGGCCACGGCCATTGCCCGAGCCGCTTGAGCGATTCGTCGTCGATGGCGACAATGCGCACGGGTTGGTCAAATGCGTAAGGGCGTGGCTTCCAGCGCTGGTACTGGTCGAAGACCAGATTCTGCATCACCGCCCGCGCGGGCGCGCCGACGACGCCAGCAAGCAGCGCCAGCGCGCAAGCGGTCGCCGTGGTCAATGCATAAAGTCTGGCCTCGTGCGCCCTTCGCATGTCGCTTTTGTCACTCGTGAGACCGCCAAGATCGAGGATATGCCTCTGTTGTCAAGTGGATGACCAAGGGCCGGGTCAGGGCGCTCGGCAAGTCTCCCCGGGTTCGCCCGGTCCGAGCGCCCGCAAGAAGCGTTCGACGCCGAAGTCGACCGCGATCCGGTTGGCCTCGTGCCCGGGGTCGACGCCATAGCGGCGCAGAAAGGCGTAAAAGGCGCCGGCGCTGAGATCGACCGTCGCTGCGTGCCGGACGGAGACCGAGCCGATGACCCCGACGCTGTTCGGTCCACAGGCGGAGCGCACCGCCGGCCCCAGAAGCAGGTCGCTGCCCCAGCCGCTGACTGATTCTGCGAATGCCCATTCCGCGCATTCGAGCGCGCGGCGCGTCAGCGCCGGCGCCATGATCTCGACCGACGAGACCCGCGTCACGCCAGCGCCGACGGAAGGTTTTTTCAGGAACGCATAGGCGGTGGCCGAATCCGCAGTGAGCGCCGGCTGCGCAAGGTCGAGGTTTTCGGCCGTCATTGCGCGGAAAAATGCGTCGATGCCTTGAGGGCCGATTTCGACGTCGTCGTCGAGAAACAGGACCGCCTGGTAGCGCAGGATGAGATCCGGCCTAAGCTCCATGAGGCGTCGAATGGAGGTGGTCTTGGTTCCCGCCTGAACAACGGCAATGTCGGCCTTCGGATGGACGTCGCTCTCGTGGTAGTAGTTGAGGAGAACGTCGTAGTTGCGCGGCTCTTCGAGGTAGGGTGCGTCGAACCCTTGACCACACTGGACGAAGACAAGAACGTCGCGATCCCCGTGGGGCGCTTCGCGTTCGATGCGCAATTGGCCAGCGGCATAGAAGCGATCCTGGCGCGCCCGCAATTCTTGGCCGTTGAGCGGCGGCCCGATCTCACCCTCGCCGAGCGTGCGGTCGAACACTCGGAAGGATGCTTCTTCAAGCGATCGCGGTTTCACGCCGCGAGTGATGTCGCGGACGAATTCAACGTCGATATCCACCCGTGGACGCCTGCCGGCGCGCAGTCCGTGCTCGAGAAAGTGCAGAAACGGATGCGGATGGCTTCGGGCCCAATCCGGATTCTGCGATGCGTACCAGGCATGGTCGAACTCGGCGGAAGGGGAGGTGGTTTCGGGGTGGGCAAGGTAGGCCTCTAGCAACCCTCGGGTCGAGCCTTGCGCGATGTTCGCGTGGGCGCGGAAATAGCTCGGATCGAAGAAGGCGTTCGGGCGGTAGCCGCGGCTCTCGCCGATCAGCGCGTAATGCAGAGGCGCGAACGGCGCCGCGAGGTGGCTGAGCAGGCGCCGCCGCGCGTAGAGGCGCGCCCAGAACGCTCGCCGGCTTCGCCCGGCAAGCCCAGTTGGAAGACCCATGTCTGGCCTATAGTTTCGGCCGGTCGGGCGGGCAAGCGGAGGCGCGGACCTCGCTAGCCGGATCGGGTCGGGCCAAACACGCTTTCGAACGCCGCCCGCAGGCCAACGTCCGCTTGCGCCATAGTGGTGGGGCGGCCGAGGTCGGCGAGACTGGTGACGCCATAGTGCGCCTCAGCGATGCCGCACGGGACGATGCCGGAAAAATGGGTGAGGTCGGGATCGACGTTGAGCGAAACGCCGTGCAGCGTCACCCAGCGCCGCACGCGCACGCCGATGGCGGCGATCTTGTCCTCGGCCGGTTCGCCCAGCGGGGACGGCGGCTTCTCGGGCCGCGCAACCCAAACGCCGACACGGGCTTCGCGCGTCTCGCCCACGATGTCGAACGCTTTCAGCGTCTCGATCAGCCAGCGTTCGAGCGAGGCCACATAGGCTCGCACATCGGGCCGACGCCGCTTGAGGTCGAGCATGACGTAAGCGACCCGCTGCCCGGGTCCGTGGTAGGTGAATTGGCCGCCGCGTCCGGCGCGATGGACCGGAAAACGGGCTTCGACGAGGTCGCTGTCCCTTGCGCTCGTGCCGGCGGTGTAAAGCGGCGGATGCTCGAGGAGCCAGACCCGTTCGGGCGCGTCTCCGCGCGCGATCGTGTTGGCGCGCGACTCCATCTCCGCCAGGGCGTCGGAATATTGCGTCAGTCCGGGAGTGACGACCCATTCGACCGGCGGCGCATCATCGGCGGCGAGCAACGACGCGCGCGAGGCAAGGCGCGAATTGAACACGCGGCTTTGTATCAGAGCGGATAGCTCAACGCGAGCGCGGACGAAGCCCGAACGGACGGTTCAATCAAGCCGGACCGATTTCCCTAAACAGGTCGGTCCGCGGGTCTCGCGGCAGAGTTGTCCATAAGCGCGCATGACGCGCAACCCGTTGCGTGTGTTAGGTTTTTTCCACTCATGGCGCTGATTTACTCTTGACGTAAGGGAAAGTTGCCGCTTCTGTTCTGTGGTTGTTCTGAGTCCTTGTCGGACTGCGTAGCTCGCGTTGGGGAACCCGTTCTTGATTTGCGCCGGCCCGAACCGTCGGTGGGCTGCCGCAGCCGCGCTCGCGTTCATCGCCGGCGCGCCGGCGACCGCGTTTGGCGGCGCCTGGACCATGCCCCAAGGAACCGGCCAGGTCATCGAAACCCTTTACGGCTGGACTGGGTTTGGGCCGCCCTGGGGAGGCAATCCTCCGGCCAGTCAGAGCCGCTTCGACGCGCAGACCTACGTTCAATACGGCCTCACCGACTCGCTCACCGCTTTCGGCGAGACGGCGTTCGAGCATTATGCGATCGGCGAGCCGACGCCGAACACCTATAATGGCCTCGACTATTCCGGCTTGGGCCTGAGGCAGAAGCTCTGGTCAACGGGGGATTGGATCTTCTCGGGCGAGGCGACCGCGTTCATTCCGGGCGCCCATGATTCGCACGCGCCGGCGCAGGAGGGAAACACGGGGTGGGCGGGAGAGGCGCGTCTCAACGCCGGCCGCAATTTCACGTTGGCTTCAATCCCCGGCCTCGGTTGGTTTCCCGGCCTCGGCTCAGTTCCAGGCTTCCTCGACGCCGAGGTCGCCTATCGGCTGCGCACCGAGGGCCCGCCGGACGAATGGCATGGGGACGTGACGGTCGGGTTCAAGTTCACGCCCCAGATCATGCTGATGCTGCAGGACTTCACCACGGTGTCGATGTCGACGGACAACCGGACGTTCCCGGCTTGGCGCTCGTCGGTGGTCGAGGCGAGCGTGGTCTATGCGCTCAACGACAAATGGTCGCTGCAGCTCGGCGTTTTTTCGACCGTATGGACGGTCAGGACCAACACCGAGCATGGCCTAGCGGTCTCCGTGTGGCGAAGCTTCTGAGCGTTCATTCAGAGTGCGGTCGCTGTCGCGATCTCCGCCGGCGCCTCGATCCGGCCAGGTCCGCCGACGCCTGACGGCGGACTATGGCGCCGTCGTCATCGATGAGTTCCGACCGGCACCATAGTCTCGGCGACACCATCGTCTAATGGCCACGCCGAAGCGCGGGTGAGACTGATTAGGCGTCCTGCATCGCCAAAGGAGGCTCTCGTGGACGCCAAGACAATCAACACACAGGTTCGTCTCACCCGACGCTCGCCCGCCTACTGGCGCGTCACCATGGACAACCCGCCGCTCAATATCATGGGCCCGGAGACGGTCCGGCAGTTCCAGGCGGTGATCGACGAGCTTGAGGTCGACGGTGATGTTCGCGTCGTGGTCTTCGACAGCGCCGTCAAGGGTTATTTCCTGAACCACTCCGACTTCATGGCCCGGTTGCAGGATCTGACCTCCATGCCGGCTGGGCCCACGGGCCTGCCGCCGTGGCCCGACTTTCTCGTGCGTCTGACGCGCGCCCCTGTCGCCTCGATCGCCTTGATCCGTGGCCGGGCGACAGGGAACGGCAGCGAGCTCACCCTCGCCTGTGACATGTCCTTCGCCAGTCGGGAGAAGGCTATCTTTTCGCAGTGGGAGGTGGGCGTGGGCATGGTAGCCGGGGGCGGTCCGATGGCTCGGCTGCCCCAGGTCATGGGCCGCAACCGCGCCATGGAGGTGCTGCTGAGCTCGCAAGATATCTGCGGCGACCAGGCCGAGGCCTACGGTTATGTGAACCGCACCCTGCCTGACGCCGAGCTCGACGCCCACGTCGACGCGCTGGCGACTCGGATTTCCGCGTTCGACAAATGGGCGATCGCCAACACCAAGCGCCTGGTGAACACGAGCCTGCCGCCGGATGTCGAGTTCGCCGCCGGGTGGGACGCCTGCATCGCCTCGTTGGGCCGGCCCGCAGCGCAGCAGGGAATCAAGGCCTTGACGGCGATCGGCTTCCAGAGGCCCGGCGACGCTGAAACCCGGCTCGGTTACCACCTGGGGCAACTGGCGCGCTGAGCCCGCTCCGACCGGCCCTTCATACGCAGAAAGGATGAGGTCATGGATCTGCTCAAAACAGCCACGGCGCTGGCCGAGCGGGTAGAGGCCGAGGCGACGAAGGCGAAAGTGCCGGTAGCGGTTTGCATCGTCGACGTCCACGGAAACCTGGTGCTGCACCATCGTATGAACGGCGCGCCGCTCTTCTCGCTCGAGATCTCCGACCGGAAGGCCTACACCTCCGCCCTCGTACGGATGCGCACCGCCGACCTCCTCGCGCTCGTGCAGCCGGGACAGCGGCTCTGCGTCCTGCCCACGGTCGCTGGCGGCCGTTTCTGCCCCCTGGGCGGCGGCGTTCCCTTGACCGAAGGCGGCGAGGTCTTCGCGGGTGTTCGCGTCAGTGGCGGGACAGCCGAGCAAGACGTCGCCATCGTCGAGGCGGCGCTCCAAGAGCGGTCCTAAAGATCGCGCTCAGTCGAGGCGGCTATGGCGTCCGGCCCGCGGACCTCTGTGTCCCGCAGGACAGATGCTTCGGACATTGCCGTTGAGTAGGACAACGAGAATGACGCTTGCCGCAAGTGGGCATTGGCGTGTCGGTGCGGGGAGGCGGGGAGGCGATCTCTCTCGCCGCCAAGCCGCAACGACAGAGAGATTTATTTTTCGAAGCGCCTGATCAGCCGTGGCCAAGATACTCGGAACTCATAATCATCGCCAAGATTACCCGCCGACGAACAAACTGACCTTGGCTGGACGAGTTCGCTTATTCCGGCCCCAGCCCCACAACGATCAAGGCGGTGCGCAGGGTCGAAGGCGTAGCCTTTCGCGTCGAGAGCGCATCGCGAGGGGTCGCGGCTGACTGTTCAAGTCGCGGCGCGGCAGCCGTTCGGACCGCCAAGACCTGCAAAGACTTTTCGCCGCTGCTTCCGTCCGGAATTGAAGCCAGGCCCCACAGGGCGATCGCCGCCGCGAAGAAAAGGAGAGGCAATCGTCTCATTGAGCCCTCCGTGAAAGGCCTCTTCCGCCGGTAACGCGGGGCGGAGGCGCGAAAAAATCCTGATCAATCTCTGCCGGTGTCGATAACCATTCGAGCGAACGCGTTAGGCGCTCCCCGTGGGGCGTGACGATCAGCCCGACACGAGGGGCGCAGCGACCGAAATCCGGCTCGGAGCTCTGCGACAAAGAGCTCAGGCTGCTCCCAGGCGGCAAAGTGTCCGCCTTTGTCGACTTTGTTGTAGTAGACGAGTCTGGGATAGGCCCGCTCCGTCCAACTTCTCGGAGCCTGATAAAGCTCATCCGGAAAGGCGCTCACAGCGACCGGAATTGCGACGTGCTTGGGCGCGAAGAACGGGAGCTTGCTTTCCCAGTAGAGACGAGCCGAAGACACCGCTGTCTTGGTCAGCCAGTAGAGCGTGACGTTGTCGAGGATATCGTCTTTGGTGAGGTCCTCACGCTGGCCGTCGAAGACGCGTGCTATCAGCGCGTAACTACGCGCATCATGGTCGAGCATCCAGGCTGCGAGGCCGACTGGCGAATCCGCAATCGCGTAAAGCGTCTGCGGTCGGTTCGCCATCTCCTGAGCGTAGCCCAAGCCGTGCTTATAGAAGAAATCGAGTTGGTCGTAGGCGCGCCTCTCGTCGTCGGAGAGTCCGGACGGCGCCGGTTCGCCGGAGTGAAGCGCCGTTTCAACGACGGCCGGCACTGCAGCGGGCATGTTCGTGTGAATCCCAAGCAGGCCTGGCGGCGCCCACAGCGCCATCTGCTCCGTGACCGCATTGCCCCAATCGCCGCCCTGCGCGACAAATTCGGTGTATCCAAGCCGTTTCATCAAGGCGACCCATGCGCGTGCGACGCGAATAGGATCCCAACCCGTCTTGGTCGGCTTTCCCGAGAAGCCGTAACCCGGCAGGGAGGGGATCACGAGGTCGAAGGCGTCCGAGGCGCTGCCGCCATGCGCGGTTGGGTTTGTGAGCGGCTCCACGATCTTCAGCTGCTCGATGATCGAGCCGGGCCAGCCGCGTGTCACAATCAATGGCAGAGCGTTCGCCTGGTTCGAGCGAACGTGAATGAAGTGGATATCGAGCCCGTCGATCTCAGTGATGAATTGGGGCAATGCGTTGAGCCGCGTCTCGATCTGCCGCCAATCGTAATCGGTCGCCCAATAACCCGCGAGCTCCTCAAGCGTCGCGAGCTGCACGCCTTGCGATTGATCCGCGACCGTCTCCCGCTCGGGCCAGCGTGTCCCAACGATTCGGCGGCGGAGGTCGACGAGCGCGTCCTCTGGGATCGCGATCCGGAACGGCCGGATCGCGTCTGCCGCGAAAGTGTGCGAACTTGCGCGAGCAACGCTCTGTAGCGCGCTGGGGGCCCGCACTGCGGCAGCGGCGGCGAGCACAGCCCGCCGGCTCGGTTCAAACAATGTGTTGGGCATTGATCACTCTCCCCTGGTGGGCCAGATCGTGCCGGCTCCGGCCCAGATAAGGCTTCAGAAGATGATCCAAATCTATTGTACGATGGTGTTGCCGATACGTTAGTATCGCCGCTGTTGCGCAACGCACAGCAGGCGCAGGCCGAAGAATTCCCGATTTCGGATTGACCTCCTCTTTCGTCCAGGATTCGGCCGCGACCGATACCAAGGTGCAATGGACCTGCGCCCCGGTCGGCGCCCAATGTGGTTGTCCGGCCGTAGGGAAGAAATCGAGGCTCGGAATGAAGTGAATGGGAATTTGGCGGTGAAGAAGAAGGCCTTGGCCAGTTTTGGCGGCTCTCCAATTGAAACGCAGAAAGCCGGGCTGCCCATGGAGCAGAAGCGTATCGCAGACGAGCTTGATCAAAGGGTCGCTGAACGAACTGCCCAACTTGCCGCGGCCAACGAGGAACTCAGGAATGAGGTCGCGGAGCGGAAGCGCGCGGAACAGGCCCTAGCGGCAAGCGAGCGGGATCTCAGTCTGATTGTCAACACGGTCCCCGGCTTGGCGTGGTCGATCCGGTCGGACGGTCACATCGAATTCCTCAATCAGAACTTTCTCGACTATTTGGGCTTGGCCTTGGATGAGGTGCAGAAGTCCGGGTGGACGTTTCCGATTCATGCCGAGGACACCGAAAGCTTTGTTCGCACTCGCCAAGCGATCCTCGCCTCGGACTCTGTTGGCGAGGTGGAGGCCAGGATACGGCGCTCCGACGGGGAGTTCCGTTGGTTTTTATGTCGCGCAGTGGCGCTGCGCGACCCTTCCGGCAAAGTCGTCAAATGGTTCGGCATAAACTTCGACATCGAGCACCGGAAGCGCGCCGAGGAGGAACTTCGGGACACCCAGTCGAAGCTGGCGCATATGACGCGCCTCATGACAATAGGACAACTGACGGCGTCGATCGCCCACGAAGTCAACCAGCCGCTGGCGGGCATCATTACGAACGCGAATACGTGCCTCAGGATGCTGGCGGCGCAACCCCCGAACATCGAGGGCGCAAGGGAAACGGCGCGGCGCACCATTCGCGACGGCAATCGTGCGTCCGAGGTGATCAAGCGATTGCGGGCGCTGTTCAGCAAGAAGGATCCTGCGCTCGAACCGGTCGATCTGAATGAGGCGACGCGGGAGGTGATCGCCTTGTCGCTGAGCAAGCTTCAGGCGAACCGGGTGATTCTGCGCACTGAACTTGCGGACGGCCTGCCCAATGTGAGTGGCGACCGTGTGCAGCTTCAGCAAGTCATTCTGAACCTCATTCAGAACGGTTCGGACGCGATGAGCTCCATCGACGACCGTCCTCGAGAAATGTTGGTCAAGACTGAACGCGACGGACATGAGGCGTTATGCCTGACCGTCCGGGATGTCGGCGTTGGCGTTAGCGAGGAAGATGGGGCGCGACTCTTTGACGCGTTTTATACGACGAAGGGGGAGGGCATGGGGATAGGTCTTTCGGTCAGCCGTTCCATCATCGAGCGTCACGGGGGCCGAATATGGACCGCGGGCAATGCGGGCCCAGGGGTCGCCTTTTCGTTCTCCATCCCGCTTCTCCCGGAACAGAAGACAGACGCAGACACGACCGCCCGCGCCGGGACGCCAAGATCGATGCAGCGTCAGTCGAAGTGACAGAACTCGTGCTGACTGCGAAGGTTGAACGCCCGCTGGTCTCGGTCGTCGACGACGATGAATCGGTCCGTGAGTCGCTGCCTGACTTGCTGAGAGAATTTGGTTTTGCGGTGCGTGCATTTGCGTCAGCTGAGGAATTCTTGACGTCTGACTGCGTCGCCAAGACCCGCTGTCTGATCCTCGATATCGCCATGCCCGGAATGACGGGGCCCGATCTACAACATGAGCTGAAGCGCCAGCGACGGGAGATTCCCATCGTGTTCATCACCGCTCACGCCGATGATTCCGCTCGGCCTCGCTTGATAGAAGAAGGAGCTGTAGAATGTCTCTTGAAACCGTTCAGCGACACGGACTTGCGCAAGGCGCTGGACATTGCCTTGGCGGAGGATTGAAGTTCCCCATCGAGATGGCGGCGCAACCCATGTCCCAGCCAACGCCAATCGTGTTCATTGTCGACGACGACGTTTCCGTGCGCGACTCGCTTGAGTTGCTGATCGGCGCAGAGAACTTGCGGGCGGAGACATTCGCCTCGGCTCAGGAGTTCCTGTCCCGCCCGCGAGCGGCGATTCCAAGTTGCTTGATTTTGGACCTTGCGTTGCCGGATCTCAATGGCCTCGACGTGCAGAAGCGAATTGCGGATCGGGTCGACATTCCGATCATCTTCCTGACCGGCTACGGCGACATCCCGACGACGGTTCAGGCAATGAAGGCGGGAGCCGCTGAATTCTTCACCAAGCCCTTCGACACCGACGCGTTGCTCGCCGCGATTCGCGAGGCCATCCGTCGCAGCGAGGCCGCGCTGCTCGAAGAGGCGGAGATGCAGAGGCTTCGAGAAAAGTTCGCCACACTCAGCCGTCGAGAACGTGAGGTCATGGCGTTGGTAGCCTCTGGGTTACTGAACAAGCAAGTCGGCGGCAAACTGGACATCAGCGAGATAACCGTTAAGGCGCACCGTGGAAAGGTGATGGAAAAGATGAAGGCCAAGTCGTTCGCAGAGTTGGTCAACATGAACGCGAAACTGCAATCTCAGCCAGTCGCCAAGGCCTGACCCCGAGGGGTATCAGACGGAGCCGGCTCTGATGCCATCACGCGCTGGTCGACGGTGGATGCGCCGGCCGCGAGGCACCGTAACGTAGATGCCCCATGACTGAAAGCGGGACGCCTACACCCAGTGAGTTCTCATTCGGGGCGTTCCGTTTGCTTCGCGACCAGCGGCTTCTGCTTGACGGCGAGACGCCGGTCCGGCTCGGCGCTCGAGCGTTTGAAATTCTCGCCACGCTCGTCGAACGCCCGGGGGTCGTCGTTACGCTGGTCGATGTCCGGTGATGGTCCCAGTGAGATGCGGTTAGGGCGGGTTAGAAATTGACCAGCGGCCCGGCCGGCAGAGCGATGCGTTTGTCCTGATGCACTGATCGGCGGCCGCTTCCGACCGAACCGTCGCTTCCGAGTATGGACAGGGCGTTGCTTGACAGCCCCAGCCGACGGGATAACAGTAAGTCCGCTTTAATTAAACGCGATCGGCGAAGCCGTTGCAGCGCCGGGTGGGTTTAACGCCTTCTCGCCCGCGATCGTTCGGCTGCCGTCAAAAACATTCGCGACGCCGAATTCAAGGAGGAAACAACAATGCCAACGCCCATGGACCGCCTGACGCGACGCAATTTTCTGCGCTCGACCGCATTCGTTGGCGCGGGAGCGGCGACGACCGCCATCGGCCTTACTCCCGCCCGCGCGGCGCCCACGGAAATCCAATACTTCTACCGCGCGGCATGGCCGACGTCGGAGATCTACGCCAACTGGCTCATCGACGAGTGGAACAAGAAAAACGGCGACCGCATCAAAGTGACGGGCGCGAGCGTCGACGGCGAGACGTATAAAACCAAGCAAACGATAGAGATCAGCTCGAGCGACCCGCCAGACATCTTCTATTCGTGGGAGGGCGGCCGCGCCGGCGAGATCGTCAAGGGCGGTTTCGCCGCCGATCTCACGGACTATTACAAGAAATATGGCTGGGACAAATCTCTCAACACCGCGAGCGTTTCTCTGGCAAAATTTGATGGCAAACCCTTCTTCGTTCCGACCGAGCTCGGCGCCTCGGTGGTCTGGTACCGGAAAGACCTGCACGACAAGCTCGGCCTCACTGTCCCCACGACCTGGGATGAGATGATGGCGAACGCGGCCAAGGCCAAGGCCGCCGGCATTGCTCCTTTCATGCTTTCCAACCAGAAGAAGTGGCCGGCGCAGTTCATGTGGTCGGCGATGATGGTCAACAAATACGGCCTCGACGCCTATCAGGGCCTGATCGACAACAAGATCCCCTGGACCGATCCTCGCGCGGTCGACATCACCGCGATGATGAAGAAACTCGCCGACGACGGCATGTTCATTGAGAACTTCAATTCGATCGACTTCGCCCCGGCGCAGGTCCCCTGGGCGCAGGGCAAGGCGCTCTACTGGTACAAGGGATCGTTCATTCTCGGCAGCTTCCGCGGAGATAAAGCGCAGTGCTGCGCCGAGCCGATCGACTGGTTCCCATTCCCGGCGATGAGCGACAAAAAGCCGGTGATGTCGATCTATGACGAGGACACCGTGATGATCCATGCGGCGAGCAAGAACAAGGACGCCGCCGCCGAATTCGTCAACTGGATGGTCTCGCCGGAAGCCTCGGCGAAGAAGCTCGAGATCGACAAACCCTACGCCTCCAATGCCTCGACCGATCTCTCCCATCTGTCGCCGATGGAGCAGCGTTTGGGCAAGGCCATGTCCGACGCCGGCTCCTACACGTTCATGCACGTCGACCACGGGACGCCGCCCGCCATTTCGGACCGCTTCCTGGACGGCCTCCAGGGCGTACTCGCGGGGGCCATAGCGCCTGATGAGGCCATGGAGGCGACGGAGACCGAGGCTCAGCGCGTGCGGGGCAAGATCTAGACCGATCGCTCGGAGTTCCCGAATTCCGACAAGCCCTCGGGCGGAGTCGAATGGCTCCGCAAGGGCCGAGTTCTGCGGCCCTTCATGAGAAGGCGCGTTAAAAGATCGGCATGGGGAAGCGAGGCGAGGCTTGCATGCAAGCCTTCCGCGCTTCCCGACGGGGATCGCGATGGCTGCGCGGATGAGCGACGAACGAACCTCCTTCGTCGCCTTCGCGCGCCAGCACGTCTTCGTCACAATTTTCGGACTGGCCCTGCCGGTCGTTCTTTTCCTCTGCTTTATCGGCTATCCGATCCTCTACACGATCTATTTGAGCTTCTTCGAATGGAACGGCATGACGCCGGTCAAGAAGTTCGTCGGGTTCGCCAATTATTCCTACATGCTCGGCGATAAATATTTCTATATCGCGCTTGAAAACAATCTGAAGTGGCTCGCGGTCTCGCTCGCCTTCCCGGTCGTTCTCGGATTTCTCATTGCCTACGCGATGCGTGCGCGCGCGGTCTATTTCCCGACCCTCCTGCGGACGGCCATATTCTTTCCGGTGACGATGTCGCTGGTCGCGGTGGGACTCATGTTCCTCCTGATCCTGAACCCGATTTTCGGCGCGTTCGACAGCGTGCTGCGCGCTCTCGGCCTTGGGTTTATGGTCCGCGAGTGGTTCGGCGACTATCGCGTCGCCATCTACACGCTCGCGGTCGTGGGCGGGTGGGCGTTCACCGGACTGCCGATGATCTTCTATTTCGCCGGGATCGGCGACGTGCCCAAGGAGACGTTCGACGCAGCGAGGATCGAAGGCGCGGGTCACTTGCGCATGATGCTGCGCGTCGCCTTGCCGCAGCTTCGCCCGGTGACGGCCGTGGTCGTGATGCTCACTTTATTCGAATCGCTCAAGGCGTTCGATCTCATCGCGGTGATGACGAAGGGAGCGCCATTCGGGCGCACCAACGTTCTCGGCTATCTGGTCTATCTCGAGAGCTTCTGGAATTCTCGCTTCGGCTATGGCGCGACGGTCAGCGTCGCCATCCTCGTGCTGTCGATCGCTGTCGCCGCTTTGCTTCTCGGCAAGCTGTTCAGGGGCGCCTTCGATGTCTAGTCCCGCTCTCGCGGCCCCTTGGGGACGGACGCTGGTCCTGCCGCAGCAGACGGTTCTCATTCCTCTCTACGACATGCTGCGCTGGCTGCATCTGTTCGACACCCGCATTGGCCTCATCATCGTTCATGGCGTTTACGGCATGCCTTCCCAGATCTTGATCCTGCGCGGCTTTATGACGACGATCCCGCGCGACATCGAGAAGGCGGCGCAGATCGAGGGCGCGACGGACTTCCAGATCTTCACCAAGGTGATCCTGCCGCTCTCGATCCCAGGCATCGTCGTTGGCTATACGCTGAACTTCATCGCGATCTGGAAGGAGTTCGTGTTCGCCCTCGTGTTCCTCAATAGCGAGTCGATCTTTCCGGTCACGGTTGGCATGCTCAAACTCAACAGCGACCGCTACATCTCCGCGTTCAATCTGCCCTCGGCGGGTCTGGTCATCTCTCAGATCCCAATCGTGATCCTGTTCATTTTTGCCTATCGATGGATTTCCAGCGGGAATTTTGTCGGCTCGGTGAAGGGTTGAGGCG
>JGI12659J15293_10000323_pt1 | contig 15516 bp, 14 predicted proteins | sample JacPinW_OM2H0_O1_FD_15293 | JGI IMG/M metagenome (IMG submission 15293) | reverse complement strand
GCGTCATGCTTTTGCCGGCTCAACCGCTCCTCGGCGACGGCGAATAACGTCTCGCCATCTCGTGTGATCGAGGCCGAGGAATCATGCATTTGCGAGTAGTTGATTCCGAGGCTGATCAACCGAAATCCTCCGAGGCCTTGATGCCCCAGCACCAGGCCATTTGCGTCCCTTCGCCGGAGAATCGCAAAGCAGTTGCGCCTGCATCACGAAGGACCGTACCGACCTCGCTTGCCGTAAGAGCCACGCCGTGCCAACTGTTCCCGACCATTTCGGGGTCCAAACCTAGGCCGGATGCAACCGCGCGTCCGGCGCGCTTCATGCCCGCTCTCCAGAATAGATTGACAATGCCCCACGCCGTACGGCCGCGCCAATTCATCAGCGGTTTCTGTGCTCCGTTGTATTGAAAAAGAAAAACTCCCCCTGGCGCCAACACGCGGATCACTTCGCGCAATAAACCATAAGCAAGCGAACATTGGGGCAGGTGCTGGAGCACGAGATAACTAAACACAAAGCTGTTCGACGCAGTGCCTATCCCGGTCAATGTTGCCCCATCGGCCAGAATCCACTGGATGTTGGAAAAGTCGCTCAGGCACTGTTTCCCTTGCTCCTGCATCTCGGTCGAAACGTCGACCGCTGAAACCTGCCCGAAACGCCGCGCGAAGCTTCGCGTCATGCGTCCCGCACCGCATCCCACCTCAACCATTGATTTGCCCGCCATTTGAAAGCTGAGCTGGTTCAGAATCGGCTCGACGAGACGTTTATAGTCCTCTTCACCTGAATCGAAAAAAGAGTCGACGTCCCAATCGGAGCGCCAGCTGGCGATGTAATAGAATGCGTTCTTGCGGGCGCGCTCGTCCCAGTCTTGTCGAATCGACTTCGTTACTCGATCGCTTGTCATCCGTCCTTCCACTGAAACGTCGAGCCTCACCATTGTTTCGACGCCATCGCACATGGTAGCTGCGTTAACGGCCGCCAGACCGCGTCTTGAGCTTGACCCGATCGAGCCATGATAGCCATCGTTATTTCCCCGCAGCGGTGCCGCGCGAAAGCGCTTTTTCCCGAATGGCTGCGGCGGGCGAGGGTTCACCGGTCCAGCCGCGATAGCGGCGCAGGTTTTTCTCGGAATAGATATTCCTGAGTTTATAGAACGTCCGAGGCGGCAGGATCAACGTAAGAAGAAGCGAGAGTTGCTTGTAGACCCGGTATCCGAAAGGTGCACTCGAATGATTCAGCCGAAAATCATCCTGCTCAACGAAATAAGTCTGCCAAGGCATTCCGCCGTCGAGCGCCAATTTCATCCGTCCGACCGTCACTAGTATCGGATCCACGATTATAAGAATCGATTCCCTCGGGATTTCGCCTGCCGACAATTGCATGATCAGTTCCTGAGCGAGGCAGGTGAGCGAATTTAACTTTCGGCGCATACGTGTGGGATCGTCGGCGCTGAATTGGTATTGATTCTGATCGTGCAACCGGTAATGAGTTAGGCACGCCGGAAGCAGCACGGCGCTGCTGTACGCGATCGACATGGCCGACATGAACTCGTCCGCTTCGACGACCAGAGCGTGAGGGATCGGCATCACTTTCCCCAAAACGCTTTGCCGGATGGAAACCCGGCTCGTACCGAGAAAACACATGTAGTCTCGGAAAGTTTGCGCACCCTTTGCGGACTGGATATCGAAGCATCCCGGGAACTCAGGGGAAATCGCCGAGCTCGATCCGGTCGCGAAATCATGCTGAATGATCCCGTGGCCAACGACGCCAGCCCAAGGGTTTTTCTCGAATGTTGTCATTACTTCGGTCACTTTGGATTTTTCCCACCAATCGTCGCCATCGAGAAACGCGATTATTTCTCCGCGGGCTTCCGGTATGCCGAGATTGAACGCGGACGCCTGGCCGCCATTTTCCTTACGCAGGTAGCGCAGCTGAGGCGCAAACTTTTTTACGATCTCGGGCGTGCCATCTGTCGAGCCATCGTCCACCACAAGAATTTCCATCTCGCTCGACGGGAAATCCTGCTCGAGCACGCTCACGATCGCCTCTTCAATGAAACGCTCGTGGTTGTAGGTGTCGATCAGCACGGATAGCATTGGCGTCGTCATGGAATTGGGTCGTTTTGTGGCAACTCCGCTGCAATCTGTTCAATTAGGCAGCATATACTCGCGCTGCAAAGCCCGGCAGCTTGGGATCACGCAAGTTCCTCGATCTAAGGAGAACCGCTCAAACGATCACGCGAGGACGGTCGCAACAGCCGTCCCAACGATTCACGAACCCGCTTGAAGCGAGTTCTGACACCTTCGAGTTTGTCAAGATGACGATAGCCCAGAATCAGTGCCGCAAACACGGTAATCCACGAATAAAGTATGTGCTGCGGGCTCATAATCGCCGCATACGTCACGGGATATCTACTGAGATGGTACGCCAACCTAGTCCTGTCCGGCGATGAGAGTTGGAATCCATCCTTTTCCTGTAAGAGCTCCCATTGCCGAAAGTAAGCAAGCAAGCATGGGTCCGAGGTATCCCATCTTCGCTCGAGAAGCCAGGCTCGCATTTCATCGATACATGCTTGACGGGTTTCAATGCGTTTTTGGATCTGCTTTCGTTCCGCGGGCGCCCCGCCTCGCGAGTAGAATAGATTCTGGCCGTGAACTCTGTACCTCATCAGACATTCTGGGATAGCGGTTACTGGCCCCAGAAAAATCGCCAAAGCGTCAAGAAACACGTCTGCCTGGATAGTAACGGCCGTCGGGACCGGAGACAACAGATCCAATGCGTTTCTTGTAAACACGGTCGCAGAAGTGGGCGCAATCATGTAGCGCAGCATTTTCTTGGCGTCTTTGGGTAGTTCTCCAGACACCTCAGAAAAGTACCCGGGCCACGTGGCCCCCCCGCCGGGATCCCAGTACACGTAATTGTGATAAATCATCACGGATTCGGGATGTATCGCGTATTCGTGAGCTACTCTTGAGAGCTTGTTTGACTCCCACAGATCATCGGCATCGAGTAACGCAATTAATTCTCCAGCAGAGTGTTCAAAACCAAAATTGAAAGCCGATGCTTGCCCACCGTTCGGTTTGTGGAGATACCGCACGCGTGGCGCGTACTTGCGAAGCCGGTCCGCCGTGTCGTCCGTTGAACCGTCGTCTACCACAATAATTTCCATTTGGTCTACAGGAAAATCCTGCGCAAGCACGCTCTCGACAGCCTCTTCGATGAAATGGCCGTAGTTATAAGTATCGATTAGCACCGTTATGAGCGGGGCTCTCATTGCCGTATTACCCAAGGTAAACTAAGTTCTTGTCCGGAAGCCCTGCAACGTGCCAATTCTGAATCTCCGTGCGCTGCAAATGGGACGGAAATGCCCAAAAATAAAAACCATACTTCAGAACTCGTCCAATTTCCCACGCACGACGTTTCGATGTGCTTGGGATAATGGTCGTCGCTAGATCTGGGACCATCATTGATGGGGACAAGACAGAAACCGAATTTGCTCCTAATAGGTTGCTTCATTGTCCTCGCCAGGGGTCCGAACCTTTTTAACCGGCACCGGGAAAGATGCCCGCAGGGATACCTGCTGCCCCGCCAAATCCTAATCTAACGTATTGAATACCTTCTGTTCCGTTCAGATGATCTAGAGCGCGCCAGCAGTCGATTACTGTACGACGTCCATCGTGCCCGCCCCATTGCGCGGCAGGAATTTCAAGGAATTCTTTCCATGGCGTGGCTAGAACCACGACGCTGGACTGAGCGATACAGTCCTGAGCAGAAGGAGCGATCCGAAGAGATTTGCAGGACCTTAACACGTTAGAGAGTTCCGCGGCGGGGTCGTAGACAACAACTGAAAAATCTGCGGATATAAGTTCCTGAGCGAGCAAGAGCCCAAAAGACTCTTCCACAACGTCGGTGTTTGGTTTGTAGGTGAGGCCAAGAATGCCGATGGAATGCCGACCGGAGTAATGAGTTCTTACGATTTCGGCAATCGACTTGATTTGCGCCCGGTTGAATACGTCAGTAGCCTCCGCGAGACCTGAAGAAGCGCCTACGCGTGAGGCCAGGGCCGCCAGTGCGCGGTTGTCGCGCGGGAAGCAGGGACCGCCATAACACACGGCACCTTTCAAATACTTGGATCCGATGCGAGTATCGAGCCCCAAGGCGTCGGTGACGACATTGACGTCCGCTTCCGGCAGTTTCTCGCAGAGGCGCGCGAGCATATTGGCGTAACTGATTTTCGTCGTAATGTACGTGTTGACGGCCAGCTTGGTGATTTCGGCGTTGATCCAATTCATCCGCGCGATGGCGGGCGAATTCTTGCAGTTGCGTTTGTAGATGGTCGAAAGGATTTCACCGGAGTGTGGGTCCGATTCTCCGATAAGCAAAAAATCCGGATAGTAGAAATCGCGGATCACCGTTCCCAACGCGATAAATTCCGGGCTGTAACACAGGCCGAAGTCCGCTCCGCATCGTTTGCCGCTGGCATGTTCCAGCGCGGCTTTGATCGCCCCTCCGGTCGACCCGGGCATCACCGTGCTCGTCAATACCACCACATGGAAAGTTTTTTTTGTCGCCAGGGCGTGCCCGATGGCTTCGCAAGAAGGAAGAGCATAGCGAAGCGAGAAACCGCCGTCGGGTTCGCTCGGCGTGGCTACGACTATAAACGTCACGTCCGAGGCGCAAACCGCGCCTTCGATGTCGTGGGAAGCGGAAATGCGATCACCGGATTCCCCAAGCAACTCTGCGAGGCCCGGCTCGTGGACCGGAGGCGCGCCGCAGCCAATAGCTTCGACTTTCTGTGGATCGATGTCCACCGCGTGAACGGCGAACCCGCGTGCGGCAAAGCACGCCGCCATCGGTGCCCCGAGTTTGCCCAGACCTATAACCGACAAAGACGAGATCATCTGGCTTCCTACCTCCTAATAGACAAAAAAGTAGTCTAATGGCTTCGAGCCCGGAACAAAAGCGTATCAAGTGTTAACAGAGATGCCGGACAGTCGAAGTACTACGCCTGCTCGAACTAAAAGACACAGCTTGATTACCGAGAGAGAGCGAGTACGCAATGCCATCATGAGGCTTCGTATGCTTCAGCACTAATGTAAGATTTTTCACGACGTCAAACTGAAACACGGATGAAAACGGATCGCCCCTGAACACTTCGCCGAACCCGTGGCGTGTCGGCGCACCCGCCCGGCGTGCGCCATCGAAGCCAAATGCGGGAGAAAATCACATTTGATGCGGCCGACATCAATAGAAATGAAACATTCCGCATTTGCATTATTTTGGCTCCCTTCGTATTCTAAACTTCAACCTGAATGAAAATAGCCCTCGCTCAGTTCAACCCAACCGTTGGCGATTTTGAAGGGAATGCGGCTAGCATCTTGAGTTTGGCTTCGCAGGCCAAACGGCGCGGCGCGGAGCTTGCTGTGTTTTCCGAGCTCTGCGTTTGCGGCTATCCCCCCCTCGATCTTCTCGAACGTCCAACTTTTATCAAGCGCAATCACGACACTCTAAAATCGATTGCCGCCCAGATGCCTCTCCCCGCCGTTGTCGGCTATGCTGGCCATGTCACACACGGCAGAGCAGGGAAGTCGATCTCCAACAAAGCCTCCCTGATCTGCAACGGCAGCGTCGTCTTCGAACAGAGCAAGATGCTCCTGCCCACCTACGACGTCTTCGACGAATCCCGCTACTTCCAGCCTAGCGAGCGACAATCCATTTATTCCCTGTGCCGCGAGCAGCTCGGGATCACCATCTGCGAAGACGTGTGGAATGACAATACCTTCTGGGCCAAACCCCTGTACGCCCGCGATCCCGTGTCCGAACTTATCACCCAGGGCGCCAGCATTCTCCTGAACATTTCCGCCTCACCATACACCATCGATAAGCGCTTGCTGCGTATCGATATGCTGCGTTCCATCGCTCTGCAACATAGGCGCCCGATCGTCTATGTCAATCAGACCGGCGGCGACGATTCCTTAATTTTCGATGGAGCGAGCATCGCCATCACGAAAGACGGCAAGATCGGCGCGCAAGCCAAAGCCTTTGAGGAAGACCTCGTCCTTTTCAATACCGTCACCGGCCAAGGTGACATTCGTGAACAGCCCGACGAAGAAATCGCTTACGTCTATCAGGCGCTTGTCACCGGCACCCGCGACTACGTTCGAAAGTGTCAGTTTACCAAGACCATAGTAGGCCTCAGCGGCGGCATCGATTCCGCCGTCGTCGCCTCCATTGCTGTTGCCGCAGTTGGTACCGATAACGTCCTCGGTGTCTCCATGCCCGGCCCATACTCTTCCGAAGGCAGCAAGACAGACGCGCACGCTCTCGCGCACAATCTTGGGATCGAGTTCCTGACTATGCCCATTACCGACATTTTCGACTCCTATAAGACAGTTCTCACACCTATCTTCGACGATCGCGCACGCGACGCCACCGAAGAGAACATTCAGGCGCGCATCCGCGGCAATTACCTCATGGCTCTCGCTAATAAATTCGGTTTCATGGTTCTCAGCACAGGGAACAAATCGGAAAACGCGGTCGGTTATTGCACGCTCTATGGCGATATGGCAGGCGGTCTCGCCGTCATCTCCGATGTGCCCAAGATGATGGTCTATGCCCTAGCCGAGTACATCAACCGCGAAAGGGAAGTGGTCCCCGCGTCGACAATCGCGAAACCACCTTCCGCGGAGTTGCGCCAGGATCAAAAAGACACCGATTCCCTCCCGCCATACGAAATTCTTGATCGCATCCTAAAAGTCTGTATCGAAGAAGTGAAGGCCCCCGAACAAATCGCTGCTGAACTCGGCTTCGACTTGAAGCTCGTGCGCGAGATCGTTTCGCTTGTCGATCGCAACGAGTACAAACGCAAACAGGCCGCCCCTGGCTTAAAGATCATGCCGCGCGCTTTTGGGTTTGGTAGGCCATTTCCGATTGCCCAGAAATTCATTCCGTGAACTCAGAGAATTCAATGAGCAAAACACTTAAAGTTGTCGCCGTCCGAGTGATTCTATTGACAGCGAACTTCTCGTCAGCGCGGCAACTCGCGGGGCTGTTCAGAATTCAACGGCAAAGCTGACCGAGGTCATAGCGGACAGCCGAGGAGTTCGATCGGGTTAAGCGGGTCCGCGATCGCAAAGAATCGGCTCGGAGATTCAAACGCTGGGAGAAAAAAGTACAGGGCGGGTGAACGCGAGACAGGTGATCCTGCGCAAAGGCAGTAGCATCTTTACGAACGCGAACCACCTCTTCGGCCGCCGCGGCCCGCCATTCGCAAGTCCGAGAAAATCTTCGAAAAACTACGCTGAATGAAAAATCTGACGGGCCAGGCCTACAGTTGCAATGAGTGTCTTATGGCAGTCGCGCAAACATGCCAGCCGAAATGCCGCTCGAGCCAACGGAATATTGGCTGCGGCATTATGCGAAAATACCACTTCCTGACGTATTTGTATTTTTTGTAGTAGGAGATTCGATAGGGAAAGATGTGCTCGACTGACAATTCTCGCACTCGTAGTCCGTGGTTTTCGAGCAGTCGGCGTGCTTCCGCGCGCGTGTAGAGGTAGGTGACGGGGCAGCCGGTTTGCGCTTCGGAGTGTCGCGCGATGAGTTCATTTATTCGCCAGAATTGGCCTCTCCCGTAGGTAAGCAAAATCCAAAAAACTTTCCAGCTCCAGCGATGATAGACCATAATTTTCACTGTCGCACCCGGCGCCAGATAATTTTCGATTTGCTCGAGGACTTGCTCGGGATGCGGCGTGTGGTGAATCACGCCGAATGAATAGATCAGATCATAGGGCTCAGCGGGGACGAACGCAGAAAGATTTTCGGCGCTGCCCTGATAGAACTGGATGCGATCCTGCAAACCGAAGACCTCGGCCCTTTGGCGAGCGATTTCGAGAGAGCGGTCTGAGAGATCCACGGCAGTCACGAGAGCGCCGTGCCTAGCGAAATTTATGGTGTCGGTTCCGATTCCGCAGCCGATTTCCAGCACTCTTTTACCCCGCCAGCGCTCGAACTGCGCGAAACGCGGTATGTGCGGCTCCACAAAATATTTGCGCGCTTCCACTTCGTCGAAGTATTGTCGCGAGCCGACGGGGCTCGACGAATGCCGGATGTTGCAGGGTCGATCGTTCCAATAATCCTGCACCCGTTCAATTTTTACTGCTTCGAAACTCATATCAACCGGAATCCCGGATTTGGACATCTGGCTTGCACGTCGTACGCTTTCCTGCGACACAAAGAATCTGCCACCAGAGCAGGCCCTAGCGAGATCAGCGGCGTTCCGACAGCTCGTTTTTGCCTGTTCTGATGAGCTCCGACGTTCTCCATCGCGTTTCCTACGTACTCTTCGCAGTTGTACGTAGTAATCAACACGCCGAGCCGCGTCTTCGTCCTCAATGCCACGCCAAACCTCCTCGTAGAGTTCTTGCCGCTCTCATGGCTTCCGCATGGGCCGCGTACCTGTTTTTCTCCATCCCAGCGCGCTCCTCACTGGCCTCGTCACTTCCAACACCTGATGCCACACTGCGTTCTGCCAAGCAATTACCGCCCGCGTCGCCGCCAGCGTGATACGTTGTTTTGTCCTCCACCAGGCGTACGCCATTTTGTGAAACCGATTTCGTTTTATTCCGGCCGTCGTTAAACAGTACGGAGAGTGGGAGATCGTGCGAAAGTGTTCTAGCCCTCCCGTCAGCTGAAAATTCCGAGCGGCTTCCTCTCCGAACCATACGCCCTTGATCCCGCCCGAGTGGTGCGAGTAATCGTGGTTCTGATGGACAGCGACCACCAACCGCGAAGCATCTACCACTGCGCCCCCCGATGACATGGCCTTCCACACTAGCCAATTGTCCCAGCACGTCCGCCCGATTGCGAACTCGGGAATATTCCCTCCAAATGTGCCGCGCGAAAACGCAAAATAGTCAATCCAACTGGGCGTGCGCTGCCTTCCGGAACGCAGCGCTAACTCCCGAACCTCTCGGTCCCATTCCGGGCAGCCAAACGCCAGCGGCTCCGTGATGTCTGTGTCCCATCGTCGCCCCACCATCAAGAACCGATGCTCCTTCGCCTTCACTTTGTCGAGTGCCGCGCGAAAGTCTGATAACAACACGATGTCGCAATTCACGTAGCACAGCAGGTCGTGTCTACTGATCGCCTGCGCCTTTTCAAACATCGAACTGACGAGAATTGTTCCGAATTCATTTCGTCCCACTTCCGGCTCGTGCCGGATTCCCAAGTCTTTCGCCGCTTCCGACGACCCCTGATCCTCCCCAAATAAAATAATCTCCACGTCCGTATGCAGTAAAGTCCAACTCTTCAATGCGTTTCTCTGAATCACGTTGAGGTGTCCCCGAAACGCCTTTGCCGTCGTAAAAATCGTCAGCATCTTTCCTCACACGTCCTACTGGTACGAAGTCAAGTCATCCAGGAACCCGCTTACATTTCGCAGAAATGCCAGCTCACACAGCCGCATCACGCCATGCTTTGGACTGCGATTCAAGTCCGTAATGTCGATCGTCCGTATCCCGCATGCGCCATGCGCTTGGCAACTTCAAGTAATTTGTTCTCGCAAGGGCTGCAAATGCAAGCCTCCACCACAAAAACATCTGTCCTCCCCCCGCACGTTCGTTGTTCCTACTAATCACTGGTTGCCGTGAAACTCGCGATTTAAGACCAAATCAAATTTCCGCGGCGCGAGGATGTTTCGACAATCCTTCTACCTCAGCGACGGCGTTTCGTCACCGATCAATTCGAGTCAGAATGCAAAAACTTCCAGTCCTGTAGGGCGTTACGCTGAATAATGGCGAACAGGTTCCTGAAACGCTTTGATGTGGGGAAGAGTGTCAGCATTCCTGGTTCCTGATCAGTTCGTGCAACACATTTAAGGACTCTTGAGGGACGGCGACAAAATTGCCGTCGTACTCGTCCGCTGTCAAATCCAAGCTCTCTAAAAGTCCGGCGCTCGATATGCGAAACCAAGCAAAGTTTCTCTCATGTAGGTGTCTAATTATTTCTTTTGCGCGGTATCCCCAGGGCTTAGTACGGATGTCCTGCACCTCGGCAAGTATTACCGGGCGTTTGCAGCCGGTGAGGAAGCGTTCGGACCCCTGGAGGAATTCTAGCTCCCCACCTTCGACATCAAGTTTGATGAGGTCGGCGTAATCGATTTGCCACTCTGTTGCCCAATCGTCAAGCCGTTTGACATTTACACGAGTAGTTGAGGTGGCACACGATGTGACCGGGGGCCTGAGGCTATTGCATCCTGTTTCCTGACCCTCGACAACATAAAGTTGCACCTGAATGTTACGGCTTCCGAGCGCAAATGATTCTACAATTACGTTCCTTGTTCGATTGAGTCTGAGATTTAGAAGCAAAGCTCTACGTTCCCTGGGAGATGGCTCAAAGGCGATGACTCTTCCCGCGTTGCCCACACATTTCGAGGCCAACAGTGTATAAAGACCGTGGTGTGCGCCAACATCCAGCATTATCATCCCCGGTTTAAGAAAATTCTGCGCGAATGCCCGCTCAGCGGTTTCGAACCCGTCGGAAGTTAACGTAGAACCAAAATAATCGTTGCGCGCCACGAACCAAGCGCCATAGGACAGGCGGACTGGAACCGGTAGCTTGGGAAATAGCCGCCTCCATCGGGCGTAGAAGGACCTGGATTGCTCGTGCAGTGGCTTTCGCAGGAACCTAGTTATTCGGGTTAGCATGGCGTGAGTGTCGATTGAACTTGTACATTGCTGCAGCGGTTTAGCGAGAGATGCCATCGAAGGGCTTTCCGTTCTCGAAGTGGGGGCTCGAATGAAATCTCTCTTCCGTGAACACCTAAACGCTTGGGGGAGAGCAGGGTGTAATCTCCATGGTGAGCGCCAATATTTAGAACGGTCATCCCTAGCCGGGAAATCAGCTCGACAAATTTTCGTTCGGTCTTTTCAAATTGTCCCGATGCTAGAAGCGCGGATATTTCGTCGCGACGTCCGAGCCACCAAGCGTCATAAGATAGGCGAAGGGGAAAAGGAATGCGTGGGAGCAGCCTTCCCCATCGAGCATAAACGGATTTGGCTTTTTCACTTAGGTGCATTTTGAGGAAGCGCGATATGCTGGGCACGCTGCCTTGTGAGAATTTGGGGGAAGAACTCACTTACCCGACTCCGTGAGTGATGAGATAAAAAGATCGACACGGAAATTGAGCAGTCCCGCCCAATCGTCAGAGCGGTGGCCGAGAGGTTCGGTAGCAATGACCATATCGGGGACGCAGTACCAGGAGTCTATGAGATTACCCTCTTCATACAAACTGACGAGCCAAGTGTAAGAAGCCGGGCGAAGAGGAAGCGATGGAAACCGGTAGAAAAATTCGTGTTCGCCGACCGCAAGCATAACACCGTCGTTCGCTGAGCCCCAGACGAGTTGGCGGTCATTGTTAAAAAGCGCGATGCCATGATGTCCGTTTCGGACGGGTTCATTGACCTGTACGGTGAATCTAACGTTGACGGGACCGAGAGTGGTGACGGCGTGCGGGTCGTCACCTTGGGGATCAGCGATTTCCCATTTCAAGAAGCGGCCTCTCGAGTTCGTAGCGCGGGCCCGGGCATGGCAATTCGACTCGCCCCGGGCCATGGTTGATTCGTAGGAGGAGACGACTTCGTGGGTATTGCCATCGAGGCGGATGCCGCCGTTGTCGATCCAAACGACTCGGTGACAGAGGCGGCGAATCTGATTGAGCTGATGGGTGACGAGGACAACGGTGCGGCCGGCACGGGCGACGTCACCCATTTTGCCTAAGCATTTCTTCTGAAAATTCATATCGCCCACGGCGAGGACTTCATCGACGAGGAGAATTTCCGGCTCGAGATGAGCGGCCACGGCGAAAGCAAGACGGACGTACATGCCGGAGGAGTAGTACTTTACCGGCGTGTCAATAAACTTTTCGAGTTCGGCGAACGCGACAATTTCATCGAATTTACGGACGATCTCGCTCTTGCTCATGCCAAGAATCGCACCCGACAGAAAGGTATTTTCTCGGCCGGTAAGCTCGGGATGGAAGCCGGTGCCGACTTCGAGGAGACTGCCGACACGGCCGTGTATTTCCGCCCAACCAGTCGTGGGTCGGGTGATGCGAGAGAGAATTTTAAGGAGCGTCGTCTTCCCTGCGCCGTTTCGGCCGATAAGGCCGAGGATTTCACCCTCGCGGACGTCGAGGGAAACATCTTTCAAGGCCCAAAAAGTTTCGTCTCTTGTGCGGCGAAATACCGACAGAGGTGATTTCAGCAAGCGGCTGACATGATCTCGGAGGAGAGCGTTCTGCTGAACGGCGCGGCGATGGTAGCTCTTACCGAGACCTTCCCCGTGGATGACGACAGTGCTCATCTATTGTTGGCCTCAACGGCTGAAGTTAAATGGGCACGACATGCCGTGCCCCTGCAACTATAAAGAACCAACGCGAAGCTAGACGCGGTCAGCAACGGTACCCTCCATGCGCTGAAAGAAGAACAGGCCGCCGAGGAAGACGACCAGGACTGCGGAAGCGGAGGCGAGCAGGATCAGGCCCGGGGGCTCACCGTGGCCGGTGAGTGCCCAGCGGAAGCCATCAATGACGCCAGCCATTGGATTTAGGCCGTAAAGCCAGCGCCAGCGCTCTGGAACGAGGCTGCTGGGATAGGCAACTGGCGAAGCGAACATCCAAAACTGTATGAGAAACGGAATAACGTACCGCACATCGCGATAGAGCGCGTTCAAGGCCGAAAGCCACAAGCCGACGCCCAGCGCAGTGGTGATCGCTAGAAGAAGCATCACCGGCAGCCATACCGCTGCGATGCCTGGGTGCAACCTATATCCGATCGTCATGCCCACGAGGACGACAAAACCAATCGCAAAGTCAACGAGTCCGGAAAGCACAGCCGACATAGGCAGAATCAATCGAGGGAAATAAACCTTGGTGATGACGCGCTGGTTTTCCACGACAATGTTCGTCGTGTTCTGTAAGGCACCCGAGAAGTATGTCCATGGCACCAACGCAGCAAAATAGAAGATCGGATAAGGCAGGCCTTGTGAAGGAAGCTTCGCGAGCCGCCCGAAGAATAGTGTGAACACCGCCATGGTTAGAAGTGGCTGCAAGACGACCCACGCGATGCCGATAGCCGTTTGCTTGTAGCGAACCTTGATATCGCGCCACATAAAAAAATACAGCAACCCGCGGTACTCCCACAGCTCCCCGAATGGGATTATCCACCAGCGACCGGGCGGTGTGATGCGAAGCACGGGAAGTTCCCGAAACGGATTGGATCTCGCGCTTGCTGCGACTGTACTCACTCCCGTACCTCCGCGTGTTGTGATTTAACTTGCTTCACATCCTCTTCCTCGAACTGAGCGATGTACGAATTGCAGTGCCAGAATGAGTTCAAAATTCTAGTTAACTGACCGAGGCCACGACAGCATATTATAACGTGCAATTTCGTCTCCATGACCGCGCATCACCGTGGTTGCCGCGAGGGGCACTCGCCTGTGCGCCCAGGTCCACCATTTGCGAGATTGCCGAGAGCCTTAGTGTATCCCGCAGCCTTGTCGATAAAACCCTGGCGAATCGCGAGATTATTGGCGCTGCAATCAAAGCAGGTTAAATGAGCGGATTCACTGTCCACAAATCAGATGTTTGTTGTCACAAGCTCGCGCAGTACTCTCACCCTAGCATCTCTATCGATCCGTAACCTCGAAGAAATCCACCGCCACGCCTACTATCTCCGAAACGAATTGTGATTTTTGCAAGTGATTGCGTCAATCGCACTCTGGCTAAAGGAGAATGGAAGGGGCGAAAGCCGTGTCCTGAACTGCCAGATGGATGGCAGAGTGAAATATACTCCCGCGGCCGTGCTGGCTCTCCCATCCAGACTCGCCCTCCCATCATCCCCACGAGTCTCACACAGATCGTCAATCCCAAGCCTGTGCCGCCATACTCGCGCGTAACCGAGCCGTCCGATTGGGAGAAGGCCTCGAAGATCTTCTCGTGCTTCTCAACGGGCATGCCGACGCCCGTATCTTTCACCGTGAAATGCAGGATGGTGGCAGTCGATGCTGTCGACGGCTCGTCCACAAAACCGCAAAACTTCCATGTTCGGTGAACTCGATGGCATTGCCCACCAGATTGACCAAGATTTGTCGAATCCGACCAGGGGTCAACAGAAGAGCGTCAGGAATTACTTCTTCATTCTTCCGTCATACGGTACAGGCAATTCAATTTATAAATGCAATTTTATTTATGGCCCCGGCGAACTTGTCGCGACGCCATCGTCAAAAATAGGCTTGGTCGGCTTTATGGGCCAGATGCAAATACCGCATGGATGTATTGTAGATAGATCACACGGTGCGCAACGCCCCGCCGCCGCAACGAAATTTTCGCCGGATTGGAATAACGTGCCCCCGACAACAACGACGGACAAGGATGAGGGGGAAAACGTGTATCCCGTGAGCGATGGCGTAACCGTGTAAGTTCCGTCGGCAATGCCGCTTGAGAAAGAATAAATTCCGAGCGGGCTGCTGGATGTCGTAGTGCCGCTTCCCGCGCCGCCGAGGTTGACGGTCACGCCGGATATGCCCATAAAGCCGGAGAGTCCTGCGTTGCCAGCCTGCCATGCACTTCCTGTCGTCTTGGTACCTGAGCCGGAGCCTTCGATGCCGGGGAAGCCCGATGTAATCGCGGAGTCCGTTATAGCCCCGAAGTTTTCCAGCGTTCCGTTGAGGTAACAGCGGACGGAGGTGCCGACGACCACGAGCCGAAGCGTATCCCCTTGCGCGTTCGTGTGTGCCGTGCTGCTGGTCGCCAAAAGAGTATAAGTTCCTGCAACGACCTTGTAGAGCACACGGGTGTTACCGCTGTTTTGGCGATAGAAGTACCCCGTCAATGCCGATGTCCCAACACGAACAGCCGGGCCGATGTCGGAAGTGCTGGTGAAAACTGAAGCGAGGGTGATTTGCGCCCACTGGTCGTTTGCAAAAGTTGCGCCCTGCCAAGAGGCCAAAGCATTGTTGCTGACGAGGGCCGTGTAAGTAACGGCGTTGGCAAAACTTTGCATCGTGCCGCTGTTCTCAACCCAGTTGGAATTGTAGGCGTGTAGGTCGGTGTTATTTGCCGCGATGAAATTATCGAAATAAGGGAAAGCGGTCGCCGTGAAATCCCCCGCTGCGAAGTTTGTCCACTGCGTGCCGCTGTTGCCTGTGGCGTAAGTCGTCGGAGCGGCCCATTCGCCTGCGCCGCCAACAGACCAAGCGAAGATACCGGGGCTTCCTGAAGTGAGCGAAGTGTCGGTATACGTGATGACCAGTTTGCCGTTGTGGTAAACGTAGAGCCCGGTGCCGATGGCCGCGAGCGTGTACGCGTCTCCAACTTGGTCGGTGATGGCCGAAATCGGTGTGTCAGCATCGGCGAGGAAGCTGTCCGTACCTGATTCTACCTTCCACAACTCAACGTCATACACTCGATGGTCGGAAGGCACTCCTTTTTTTCCGACCGAACCTGAATTGGTGCCGATGCTG
>JGI12659J15293_10000320_pt1 | contig 15617 bp, 17 predicted proteins | sample JacPinW_OM2H0_O1_FD_15293 | JGI IMG/M metagenome (IMG submission 15293) | reverse complement strand
CGAGCTGACAGGAGGGCGTCAGCGTTCGCTCGTGTTCGGTGAGGCAGCCGAACTGGCGGAGGCCGCCGCCGCCGTGCTTGCTCCGCGCTATGTCGACCGATTGCGAAGACCGCCTTCGATTGCGCATACGGAGGCGAGCGCTCACGTCCGATACATTGAAAGCTTCGGCCGCGACGCGATCTGGTTTCGCTATCTGGCTCCGCTAACCCCGGCCTGAGTTCGTTCGCCGCGAAAGATCAGGCGGTCTGCTGCTGCGGTTGACCGCCGGCCGCGGCCAATCTCTGCAGATAAAGCGCCTGGAAATCGATCGGGTCGATAAAGAGCGGGGGATATGACCCGCCGCGCACGGCGTCCGCGACGATCTGTCGCGCGAACGGGAACAATATTCGCGGCCCTTCGATCATGACCACCGGCTGAACCTGTTCGGGCGGAAAGTTCTCCACCCGGAACACGCCCGCGTAATTGAGCTCGAACTTGAACATAGTATCGGCGCCTTGGCCGGCGCCGCCTTCGAGCATGAGGCTCACTTCGTAGTCTGACGGAGCGAGCTGCCGCGCATTCACATTGATCTGGATCGAAATATTGGGGGGCGTTTGCTGCGGGCCCAAGGTGCGAGGGGCATTGGGGTTCTCGAACGAAAAATCCTTCGTATATTGGGCGAGAACCGAAAATTTTGGACCGGCTTGCGGCGTGTCAGCGCCATTGCCGTTCTGTTCAGCCATCGTCAACTGCTCCTCGCACGCGAGTACGAACGCGCCTTTGCGATCGTCTAGGCGACCCAAACCCGGGCCGGGTCGCCTAGCATGGCGTCACCGTGCAAACAAGCGCGCAGGGAGTCTGCCGATCATCGCGACGCGCTAACCCGGCTGAGCAACGTTTGGTTCGCATAGCCGTCCGGCGGGAGGCCGTTGCGCTCTTGATACGCGGAGACGGCCGAACGCAGCATGTCGCCGACTCTTCCGTCGATCTCGCCGACGTCGTAGCCAAGTTTCTTCAGTTTGAGTTGAAGTCTTTGGATCTGGGCGGCCGTGAGCGCGCGATCGTGGGTCGGCCATTGGGCGGCAAGACCGGGGCCGCCGGTGACGGCGTCGCCGAGTAAGCCGACGGAGAGCGCGTACGCGGTCGAATTGTTGTAGGTTTTGATCACGTCGAAGTTGCTGGTGACGAGAAACACGGGCGCATTGAGCCCAGCGAGGATCAACAGCCGTGCTCCCCCCAATTCCGGCAACGGTGAGCCGTCGGCCCTCGTTACGCCGCGAGAGGCGAAGGATGAAAACGGCGCCGGCAGCGCCGAATCCGCTGCAGTCAACGGGAATTTGACCGGCAGACGAACTTCGAAACCCCACCGCAAACCCTTCGTCCAGCCGTGCTTCGCCAAATAATTCGCGGTCGAGCCGATCGCGTCTGCTTCGCTCGTCCAGATATCGCGGCGGTCATGCCGTTGAAACGCCACGGCGTAGGCTAAGTAGCTCGACGGCATAAACTGCGTCTGCCCCATCGCGCCCGCCCACGAACCGAGCATGAGTGAAGGAGCGATATCGCCTTCCTCAAGGATGGCAAGCGCCGAAAGCAACTCGTCACGAAAGTAGTCGCCCTGAAAGTGGACATACGCCAGGCTCGCAAGGGATCGAACAATGTTGTTCGACCCGGCAAAACCGCCGAAGTCTGTCTCGAGTCCCCAGACGCCCAGAATCACCGCGTTGTCAACGCCATAGAGATCATTCGCCCTGGCCAGCCAGAGCCTTTCTGAACGCGCTCTCTCGCGTCCGCGCCCAATGCGGTCGGCCGATACGGCGCTCGTGACATAGTCCCAAATCGGACGGACGAATTCGGGTTGCGATTCTGCGCTGGCGACGACCGAGGCATCGAAGCTGACGCCGGCGAACGCGGTGTCGAAGGTGGGGCGGGAAACGCCACGAGCTGCGGCCAGCGGCCAAAGTGTTTCTACAAATCCGCGGAACGCAGCCTGCTGAGACCCGGTGACTCTGTTGGGGGCCGCAGCAGCGGAAAACACGACACCCGACAAGCCGAGCGCGACAATGGAGGCCCGCAGCGCTGCGAGACTGACGTCCCGAAGGGGGCGTGTCCAGCGCTCGTGAAGGATTCTGGACATACTTCGGCCGCACGCGAAAAATCTGGGTCAGAGACTGCGCCAAATTCGGCGAAATGCAACGGCGCGCCTTAAGAAGCCAGGGGCAGTATCAAACGTCAACTGTTGATTGCATCGGGACGCGGCATGGAGACGATGTTGTAGCCGGCATCGACGAAGTGCACCTCGCCCGTCACCCCGTCCGAAAGGCTCGAGAGCAGATAGACAGCGGCGCCGCCGACATTCTCGATTGTGACCGTGCGCCGGAGCGGGGAATGGTCTCGCTGAAAATTGAACATGAAACGCGCATCGGCAACCCCCGCGCCCGCCAAAGTGCGCACTGGTCCGGCGGAAATCGCGTTGACGCGAATGTTTTCTGAGCCGAAGTCCAAGGCCAAGTACCGCACACTTGCTTCCAAGGCCGCCTTTGCGACCCCCATGACATTGTAGTTCGGCGCCACGCGCGTCGAACCCCCGAAGGTGAGCGTGAGCATCGCGCCGCCCGACGGCATCAGGGTAGCGGCGCGTTTGGCGATCTCGGTAAAGGAGAAGGCCGAGATGACCATCGTCCGAATGAAGTTCTCTCTGGTCGTGTCGGCGTAGCGTCCTCTGAGTTCGCTGCGGTCAGAAAAGCCTATGCAATGGACCAAAAAATCAAGGCTGCTCCAAGCGGTTCCGAGTGCGGAAAACATCGTCTCTACCGAGGTCAAGTCCTCGACGTCGCATCGGTAGACATGATCCGCGGCGCCGAGCTCTTCGGCCAGCGGCGCAACCCGTTTGCCTAGCGCATCGTTCTGAAAAGTGAAGGCAAGCTCCGCCCCCTCGGCGGCTAAAGCCTTGGCTATGCCCCAGGCAATCGAGTGATCATTCGCGACGCCCATCACCAAGCCGCGTTTGCCGCTCATCAAACCAGATCTCATTGGGCGCGCTCGTCAATCAAGTCAGGGGTCCGAGACCCGCCGATGCGCTTTCGCCGCAGGCGGAAATTTGGAGCTCAAGCGTCGACGTGCTTGAACACGAGCGTCGCGTTTGTCCCGCCAAAGCCGAAAGAGTTCGAGAGCGCTGCTCTCAATTTTACGTCGTCGCGGCGCGAACGCACGATCGGCATATCCGAGAAAGCGGGGTCGACTTCGTCGATATGCGCGCTTTCGCAAATGAAGCCGTTCTGCATCATCAATAAGGAATAAATGGCCTCGTGGGCGCCGGTCGCGCCTTGAGAATGCCCGGTCAGCGATTTGGTCGCTGAGATCGGCGGGCACTTATCGCCCGAGCCAAAGACCTCGCGCACCGCCTCGATCTCTCTAAGATCGCCGATCGGGGTCGAAGTCGCATGCGGATTGATATAGTCGATCGGGACTTTGACCCGTGTCAAAGCCTGGCGCATGCAGCGCGCGGCTCCCTCGCCTGAGGGCGCAACCATGTCGTGCCCGTCCGACGTCGCTCCGTAGCCGACGATCTCGCCGTAAATCTTGGCCCGTCTCGCCTTGGCTCGCTCGTATTCTTCGAGCACCAACACGCCGGCGCCGCCAGAAATAACGAATCCATCCCGGTTCTTGTCGTAGGCGCGCGACGCGCGAGAAGGCGTATTGTTATACGCGGAGGACATTGCCCCCATCGCGTCGAACAGCACCGACAATGTCCAATCAAGTTCCTCGCAGCCCCCGGCGAACATCACATCTTGCCGCTCGGCCAGGATATGCTCATAGGCTGCGCCGATACAATGATTGGACGTGGCGCAGGCGGAGGAAATTGAATAGCTGAGGCCCTTTATTTTGAACCAGGTCGACAGCGTCGCAGACGCGGTCGAGGACATTGATTTCGGCACCGCGAATGGGCCAACGCGTTTGGGGCCTTTCGTTCGGGCGATATCGGCGGCCTCAACGATCGCGCGGGTCGAAGGACCTCCCGAACCCATAATGATGCCGGTCCGCTCGTTTGAGACTTCGTCGGGCGCAAGACCGCTGTCGACGATCGCCTGATCCATCGCGACATGGTTCCAGGCCGTTCCGCCGCCATGAAAGCGCATCGCCCTCCGATCGACGACGTCTTCGGCCCGGAGTGTCGGCGCCCCGTGGACTTGGGAGCGAAAGCCGAGCTCGGCTTGTCGATCGGCGCGAGTGATCCCCGATTTGCCGTCGCGAAGACTGGCGGTCACTTCCTGCGTGTTGTTGCCGATCGAGGACACGATGCCCATGCCGGTGACGACTACGCGTCTCATTCTGTCGCCTCCACCGCTGACCAGGCTGTCTCCGAGACGTTAAGCCGCAGCTGCCGGCGCAGGGCTGAACAAGCCGACGCGGATATCCTTGACCTCGTATATTCGTCTGCCATCGCCTTCCAGCCACCCGTCAGCGACGCCAAGAATCAGCTTACCTTTGAAGACCCGCTTCATGTCCACGCCATAGACGACCTTTTTTATTGTGGGGAGCACCTGATCGGCGAATTTCACTTCGCCGACGCCAAGGGCGCGGCCCCGTCCAGGCAGTCCGAGCCAACCCAGAAAGAACCCAGTCAATTGCCAAAGGGCATCCAAGCCGAGGCACCCCGGCATCACCGGATCATTCTTGAAATGGCAGCTGAAGAACCAAAGATTGGGGTTGATGTCGAACTCCGCGCGCACGCCTCCTTTGCCGTTGGCGCCTCCAGTTTCGGAGATCTCGCTGATCCGGTCGAACATCAACATCGGCGGCAAAGGCAGTTGCGCGTTGCCAGGTCCGAACAACTCGCCGCGACCGCAGGCGATAAGATCCTCATAATTGAAACTGGTACGCCGCTCACTCATGCGCGCAGTCGGTCCCCGGGCCGCGCCGGGCGCGGTAGCCCCTAGCCGGCGTGGTACCACATGCATCCGGTTATCGAAAGCGTTCCGCGCTGGGCGTAGGTTAACGCCGTGGAACGGGCGGGTCTTTTCGCGGCGACCGAGGCGGCCTCGCTCGGGGATGACGACCGCCGCTCGGGGTCGTCGGGATCAATGCGTTCAATAGCGGGGAAAATCAGCCGACGCGATGAGCCCTTCGCTGGTCATGACAACCCATCCCTCGCCGCTGAGCTCGATACGCTCGACACGTCCCGCCCCTGGAAGAAAATCGCCCTGGCGAACCTCGCGCTGGCCATAACGCCCGCCGATCAGCGCGACGTCATCGCGTGCGTCAAGCACAACATATCCGCGCAGAAGAGGTCTTGGCCGTTCGATTGAACTCGTCCTGTCCATTGAAACGTTATCGAATTTGGGACGAGCCGCAGTTTGCTTAGATTGTGCGGCCTGCGTCGGCGCGGGCGGCGGCGCCGCAACTTTCTGCTCGAGCTTGTCAATGCGAGTGGAAAGTCCGGCCGACATGGCGCTCGCCTCGTGATCGACGCGCTCGGTGAGCTTCTCGACTTTCGCGGTAGCTTCGTGGTCCAGCTTGTCGACGCGTTGCGAGAGCTGGGCCAAAGCCCCGCTGATCTCTCGCGTCGAAACCGCGGTCGATTTGATTTCGCCAATTGATTGACGCAAATCGGCCAGATCGGCGCTCGACACGGCCGTATCGATCGCGTCGAGGCGCACCTTCAGCGACTTGAGGGTGTGAGCCAGTGACTCGGTTTCGGTTGCCCGCGCGGCAACGGCTTGGGCCTGCTGTCGATCCTCAAAAAACAAGGCGCCCGCAACCGCGACGACGACCGCGAGCGCCGCAACGGCGGCAAAATGGAATCGGGATGGGAAAAACTTGTCCGCAGTCGAAGATCCCGGCTCAGCTGCCGGTTGGGCCTCTGGCGACTGAACTACAACAATGAGGTCGCGCGAGGGGCCAGATGGCGGCGGCTCATCGCTGGCGCTTGAAGTCTCGAACTTACTCATCGATTAACATCCGCAGCTAACGAAGCGTTTATTCCAGTCTCCGCCAATGGGATTAATGAAATGTTGACACTCACGTAGCGGTGTCGGCGAAAGTTAGAAGCGCTCAAGGCGCTGGTCAATGGTTTGGGTGCAGAAGCGCAGCGCCGTCCGAGCCGCAACAGCAAGGGCAGTGACTCGCGGTGATGTCTTGTTCTTCCGCACGCCGACGCCAATGCGCATTTCGATGGGCCTTCCCCAACGGATAGCCCAAATATAGACGGAAAACGTCTGTATTAGAGAGCCGCCAGCCCAGGCCCCACCGCATCGGTGCGAATTCGCTCAATCATCGCGCGCACCCCGTTCGAGCGCTGAGGGGTCAGATGTTGCTCAAGACCGAGCGCGCGAAAGGCGGCGACCGCATCTACGGCAAGGATCTGCTCCGGCGTGCGATCGGAAAAAAGCGCAATCGCAATGGCGATGAGCCCGCGCACGAGGTGAGAGTCGCTGTCGCCACGGTAGTGCAAGATCCTCCCGCCTTCCGCGTTCGTCGTTGGCTCGCATTCCAACCAAACCTGGCTGACGCAGCCCCGAACTTTGTTGAGGTGGTTGTGGGCCTCCGCGCTCAGCGGCTCGAGCGCATGACCCAATTCGAGGACGTAACGATATCGATCCTCCCAGTCGTCGAGAGAGGCAAAATCGTCGCGTATGCCATCAATCGCCGACAAGGGATGCGCCAGCCTCATTGTGTCGTCCATCCCCCTTATATGGGCGCCCGCCAGCGGCCCACCAGCGCCAAATGTTTGGGGAACGCGGGACAAAAGTGATCAATACCGTGGTCCTTACGTCATTACAGTTCGGACGAACCGCGGCAATAAAGCGTAAACCATAGCTCAAGCCCAGTCGGATCGAAGCGTATTCAAGGGTCTGGCCTGACTCTAGCCTTAAGATTGATTTAATAGGCGGCTGCGATTTTAAGGGAAAGCGGGACGCCAAGCGCTTGCAAGTGATGACGGCCCGCCGGCCTCAGGAGAAAAACTTGGATCTAGCGCTTGCCCGCATAAGAGATAATGTTGGCCAACTCCGAGGGCCAATCCAGCGTTCTGCTCACGGAGCGCTGAGCCGATCGATCGCCGGGCGTGTGAAAGTCGCGCATTTGCGATACTATCTCGGAGCGGCCCTGTCGGTCGCTCTAATCGGCATTGGCGTCAACGCCCTTCTCTTGCAGCGCGAGCGTCATCCCGCCCCATTGTTTGGATTGGCGCCAGCGAAGCTTCCCTCTGCCGCTCCCGCGCCAGTCCCGGTTCCCCCTCAAAAGCTAATCAGCACGGAAGACAAGGCACCGCCCGCGCAGCTCTCCCCGACTGTTCCGCCGACGCGGCCCGGGGACGCCGCCCAGAGCCCCCCCCAGGCGTCCGATCCGATCGCGGATCTGTTGGCCGGAGAAACCCATAGCGACGGATCGCGGTTGATCTTAGCCGCCCAAACCGCCTTGGCTAAACTGGGCTATTCGGTCAAGCCGGACGGGAAAGCGGGCGCCGCCACTCAGCAGGCGTTGCGGGAATTTGAGCACGCCCATAGCTTGCCTCCGGCGACCGAGATAACCGAGCGGCTTGTCAAGCAGCTGACGCTCGCCGCGCGAGGCGGGGGCCACTAAATCCGTTGCGTCTGCGCTCCGACATTTGGGTCGCCGCCTATTTGCGTCGATGCGGAGTGGAAGGGGTGAGCGCGGTCCTCCGCCGCCGCGGCGCTGCGGAGGCTGGCGCGATTTTCGTTAAAGTCGATCATCTGAACGGGCGCGCCACGCTCTATGGACCTGCGCCGCAGTCCCTCGCTGCGGACGCGCCGCCCGGCGTTGATAGGATCTTCGCCCTCGCGCATACGGGGGCGTCTATTGACTCCGACGAGGCGGAGGGGCGGCTCAAGCGAGAAGTTGCGTTTGACCCGGACCTTTGGATCGTTGAAGTCGAGGATGGCGCGGACGGCGCCTGGCTCGATCTCGCGCCTTAACCGCCGCATCCAACGCCCGCTCCGGGCGTCGAAGTGCAGAAACGCCATTGTTCATGAGAGTAACAAGACCCGTCCTCATTGGAGATGGACGAAAGTTTGGCGCCTCACTGAGTTAAATTTGTTTCAAATCGATGCTCACGACGCTTCGTTCTCTTTTATTCGGGACTTAACCAGCGGCCTAACTTCGGCAGTGCGCTTCAGCTGGAATCGTTCAAATTAACGACGTCGAAAGCCCCCGAGCCTATTTTTTGGCCTGTGTTCGCGGCACGCATAACCGAACCCGCCGCCGTGTAAGGTTTCGGAGCAGGAGCAAAGAAATGTTCAGATCGATAAAAAACTTCGCCGCCGACGAATCTGGCGTCACCGCGATCGAGTACGCGCTGATCGCATCGCTCATCGCTGTCTTCATTATTGTCGCGGTCCAAAAGGTAGGCACCCAGGTCAGCACGGTGTTCAACGATGTGAGCACCAAGCTCAAATAAGACTTGTCAGCGTGAGAGCTTCGCGTCCACGCCTCGTCGGCGCGAAGCATCGCCCTTTGCCAGTTCGAGTCCGAGCGGAAGATCGCGAGCGGGCCTCCCGACCGGCTTCCCCTCGTCTCAATGTGGTCGAATAAAACAAATGGCTTCGACTCTCCTCCATCTTTCGGCCCTCGCCTTCTTTCCGGCCCTCATGGCGCTTTCCGCGTCCATGGATTTATTGACCTTCACAATACCGAATCGACTCTGCGCGGTTCTCTTGCTCGGTTATTTGATTTTCGCGGTGCTGCTAGGCGTTCCGGCCGTTGATATTCTTCTTAATATTTCATGCGCCTTGGCAATTCTGATCGTTGCATTCGTTATGTTCAATCTCGGCTGGGTCGGCGGCGGCGACGCCAAGCTGGCGGCGGCCACCGCCGCGTGGTTGGGTTGGACCGCCATCCTCGACTATGGCGTCGCGGCAGCCATCTTTGGCGGAATTCTCACGCTGATCATTCTGGGCGCGCGCACGGCGCCTCTGCCCGCCGTCTTTGGCCGCATCGATTGGCTTGCCCGATTGCACAATGCCAACGCGGGTGTACCGTATGGAATTGCGTTGGCGGCGGCGGGGCTGATGCAATATCCCAACTCATCCATCTGGGCGGCGATCGCCTGAGCGAGCGATCTACCGACCGTCTTTGGAGCGGGACCGCTCGCCGGCCATCGCTGACGAGGGCGATTCATCGCCCAACGGCGCCGCGCCCTGGACCGACCGGCGAGCGAGCGGCGCGCCATCGTTTCGTCGATGGTCGACAAGTGTTCCACATCTCTCGCGACCCGCGTTGGGTCGTTCCGATTGGCCTCGACCGCGCTAATCCATTCGTCTCGGTCATTCCTTGGTGGAAGGGCAATATTTGTCTTGAGGAGGCGATGAGCGCCTATCCAAGAACTCGGCGCGCAGTTGCGGAACCTCGATAGAATTATTTACAACTATTCCTTCAGTGGAGACTGCATAGCGAAAGTTGTTATGCCTCTCTCTTCGGAATATCGTGGCAGAGACGGAATTTAATCAAAGATTTTCCTTTGATGGGTAGGCTTGTATCAGGCCTGGGATACAATTCGATACTTTAAATTAACCGCACCTTGACGATTACAATGTCTAAATCGTGCAGGTGGCGGGTCAGCGCGCGAAGGGCCGTGATTCATGAATCGGAAGCTGATCATCGTGGGGGCGATCGCAATTCTGGCGTTCGGCGCGACGTATGTTTTCTTACGTGCGCCGAATGCGGCGCCCAGCCCCTCCGCTGAAGCTCCAAAGGTCGACGTCGAGCAGGTGCTTGTGGCCGGTCAGGATCTGCCGATGGGCACGGTGGTCAATGAGGGCGGGATCGCCTGGCACCCATGGCCAAAAGCGGACGTCAACGAATTGATGATCACAAACTCAGCAAAGCCCGACGCGCTCAAGGATGTCGAAGGCTCGATGACCCGGATGCCTTTCCTTCGTGGCGAGCCGATACGGCGTGACAAGCTTGTCACGGCCGGGCCGGGCGGATTCATATCCGCGATCCTGCCGAGCGGAAAGCGCGCGGTCGCGATCAAGACCGATAACAACGGCGATTCGACGGCCGGCGGATTCATTCTCCCCAATGACCGCGTCGACGTCGTCCGTCTCGCGCGCGACGAGGAATCCACCAAGGCCCGAGGAGTGGAGGTCATGGCAGCGCAGCCAATCCTCGCCAACGTGCGCGTCCTCGCCATCGGCCCGAATACAGAAGAGCAGAACGGCAAGAAGGTCGTCACCGGGGCCAACGCGACGCTCGAGCTCGACCCGGAGCAAGTCAACCTCATTATCCTTGCTCAAGGCGCCGGCAATTCGAACCTTCATCTGGTTCTCCGCAGTCTCGTCGATAGCGGCGGCCCCCCCCAGACCGTTGTCAGCGCCGATAGCGCATTGACGGTCGTTCGCTATGGCGCCCCCCAGCAGGCCGCCCGGTGATTTGTCCTCCTTTCCTTTCGCTTGTTCTCCAGAGACGGAGCCGGGGCATGAAGTCCGATCGCACTCAGAGACGGCCGAGCATCATCCTTTGCGTCGCCGCGGCGCTTCTTGCGATCGCGCCGGCGTCGATCGTTCGCGCTGCCGACGGCAGTGGTTCGGTTCGGATGGCCGGCGCGTCCGATCCCGCGGCTCGGCGCCTGCAATTGGGCGTGGGCGAATCCAGAGTTGTCAATTTGCCTGAGGAGGCGGGGGAGATCTACGTCGGCGATCCCAAGATCGCCAACGCCATCGTGCGCTCCGCGACCCGGATCTACATCTCCGGCGTCACCAATGGGCAGACCACCATTTTCGCATTGGCGCGGGACGGCCGGACAATTGAGAAATTTGCAGTTTCCATCGGCCGCTCCACGAGTGAACTGTCGGCCATCCTTAACGCGGCGATTCCGGGAAATGACATCACTGTCCGCACGGTCGAGGACTCCGTCATCCTCACCGGCTCAGTCGCTTCCGCCGCCGATGCACAGAAAGCCGTCGACATCGCCTCGGGGTTTGTGAACTTCATTCCAAGCTCGTGCAATGGATCACCGGGAACCGTAGTTTCTGCATCTGCTGCCGGGGGGAACGGCGCCTCAGGCGGAGGGTCGGGCGGCGCGAGCGGCAGCTCGGGTTCCGGATGCGGCAAGCTAATCAACTCGCTAACGATCCGTGGGGCCGACCAGGTCAGCCTGCGTGTCACGGTGGCCGAGATTCGGCGCGAGATCGTCAAGCAACTGGGCGTCAACTTGAGCGGCAGCGGGCCAAACGGCAGCTTCACGCTCGCTCCTCCGTTCGCGATCAACGGCGCCATCGCCGCCGCTGCTTCCGAAGCGACCCTGAATTGGTTCAAGGGCAGCGGCACCATCAGCGCCACTTTGCAAGCTTTCGAGCGACAGGGCGTCGCCCACACGCTCGCCGAACCAACCGTTACGGCGGTGTCAGGGGAGACCGCAAAGTTCCTCGCCGGCGGCACGGTTCCGATTCTCAATAGCGTGCAATGCAATCCCGTTTGCCAGTACGGATTCGTCCAGCAGCCCTACGGCGTGACCCTCAATTTTACCCCTATCGTCTTGTCCCCCGGACGGATCCAACTGCGAATCGCAACCGAAGTCACCGATATCGACCCATCGACACAAGTCACGTTCAGCGGGATCACGATCCCGGGGTTCCGGACCCGTAGCAACACGACGACGGTCGAGTTGCCTTCTGGCGGCTCGATCGCCTCCGCCGGCCTCATCAGCACGCAGACAGAGCAAGCGATCAACGGCTTTCCGGCGCTAATGAACCTTCCGGTGCTCGGCGCGCTGTTTCGCTCGCGGGACTATCAGCGCAACGAGACCGAGCTTTTGATCACCGTGACGCCCTATATCGTCCATTCGGTGGATCCGAACCAGGTCGTGAGGCCCGACCAGAATTTCCAGGACGCCAGCGATCCGCAGACCTGGTTCCTGGGCCGCGTCAACCGGATCTATTCCACCTCACAGTCGCTCCAGCCGATGCCTGGCTATGCCGGCAAGATCGGATTCATCACCCAGTAGGCCTTGCGTGCTTCGCCAGACGTTTCCCCAAGACCTGAGAAAGACAGCGCCGATGGCCGCTCTTCCGGACGCCCGACCCTTATCCAAAGCGCAAGGCTTGAGGTTGAGCCTCGCCGCCGCGGCCGCCGCCGCTCTCGCCGGTTGCGGCGGCGTTCCCTACGCCTCGTCGGATCCCGCGTTTCCCGGCAGCTTCGAGCAGCGTCATCCGATCGTGGTCGCCGCGGCGCCGACCAGCATGGATCTCTATCCGGTCGGCGGCAGGCTCGACGAGCGGTCAAGGGCGAATATCCGTGCTTTCGTAGAGCGCTATCGGCACTATGGATCGGGCGCAGTCACCATCCAGACGCCTGTGGGAACGAACCCAAACTCGATCGCCGTTCATGAGGTCCGGAGCGCGCTCCTCGCCGCTGGCGTCAAAGGCAGAGTGGCCATCGGGGCCTATCTGCCGCCGAACGATGGCGCAGCGCCGCCGGTGCGCGTGTCGTTCACGGGGCTCAAGGCGATTGTCCCGACCAAGTGCGGTCAGTGGCCGGAGGATCTCGCTTCGGGGTCATCGGTCGAAGGATGGAAGAACGAGCCCTACTCGAACTTCGGCTGCGCAACCCAATCGACGATCGCGGCTCAGGTCGACGACCCGCGCGATTTCGTCCAATCACGCGCGCTCGGTCCATCCGACGTCAACATGCGCACCCGAGCCATTGAGGCCGTCCGCAATGGCCAAGATCCAAGCACCGATTGGAAGAAAGCCATACTTACGCCAATCGGCGGCGGTCTGCCGACCAACGGAACTGAGTGACCATGAGGGCGCAATACGCCAGCACCGGAATCGACGGCCTCGCGCCGATGGATCGGCCGATTGGGCAAATCGAGTCGGTGCCGCGCGTGTCGATTCAGGCATTCTGCGAATCGCCCGATATCGCGGCCATCGTCACCGCTGCGATGTCCGATCGCCGAATGGCCAAAGCGCATGTCAAGCAGAACATGGGCGGGGCGCCCGCCGCGGTCGAAGCCTTTAAGAGCGCGCCGACGCCGAATGTTGTCGTTCTCGAGGCGCCGGCCAATCGAGAGGCGCTGCTCGGACAACTCGAAGAGCTCGCTGAATATTGCGACGCGGGGACCAAGGTCGTCGTTCTCGGCAAGCTCAATGACATCATTCTCTACCGGCAGCTCATCGCGCGCGGAGTCAGCGAATATCTGGTGGCCCCGTTTGGCGTGGTCGACTTCATCCAGGCGATATCGCAGCTGTTCAGCGTGCCCGGCGCGAAGCCGCTTGGGCGGGTGATCGCGGTCGTCGGCGCCAAGGGCGGAGTCGGAGCTTCCACCGTTGCCCACAATCTGGCGTGGAGCCTGGCGTCGGTTACGGAAATGGCGACGATCATCGCCGATTTCGATCTTGCCTTTGGAACCGCGGGACTCGACTACAATCAGGATCCGCCTCAGGGCGTTGCGGAGGCGGTGTTCGCGCCGGATCGCGTCGACGCCGTGCTCGTGGAGCGTCTGCTCTCGAAGTGCGGCGCAAAGCTCAGTCTATTGGCGGCGCCCGCCACACTTGATCGGGTGCTCGACTTCAGCGAGGCCTCGTTCGACTCGCTGCTCGACGCCATGCGCGCGTCGACGCCGTGGGTTGTGGTCGATGTGCCGCATTTGTGGTCAGGCTGGGCCCGACGGATTCTCGTCTCCGCCGATGAGGTGATCGTCGTCGCGAGCCCCGATCTCGCGAATCTTCGCAACACCAAGAATCTGATCGACAATGTGAAGGGCGCCCGCCTGAACGACGCGCCGTCGCGGCTGGTCCTGAACGGCGTCGGCATGCTCAAGCGGCCGGAGATCGCCGCGGCCGATTTCGCCAAGGCGGTGGAGACCGATCCAACCGCGGTGATCTCGCACGACGCGAAACTGTTCGGGGCGGCGGCCAACAACGGGCAAATGATTGCCGAAATCGAGCCAAACGGCAAAATAGCGCAGATCTTCGTCGACCTGGCCTCTACGCTTGCCGGCCGAACGGATACGCGCAAGCCCAGGAGAGGCGTGCTTGAGCCGCTCATCGCCAAACTCGGGCGCAAGAAGAAATGATCGGCTTGCAAACGCGTCGCGCTTTTTGCGCTGAGCGCTCGCGCCAGCGCAAAGGATTCTGAGCGATGTTCGGCAAGCGTGCGATTGGGAGCGTCAGCACCCAGGTCGTCGGGCCGCGCGTCGCGGCCGGCGGCGTCGCCAGTGAGCAGCCTAAGGCTCCGCCGGCTCCGGCCGCGCCGGTTCAAGCCGAACGAAGATCGGAGACCTATTTTCAGACCAAGTCGCTGATCTTCGGCGCCTTGATCGAGGCGATCGATCTGGCCGCGCTGTCCAAACTCGACGCCGACAGCGCGCGTGAGGAAATTCGGGACATCGTCCACGAGATCGTCACCATCAAGAATTTGGTGCTGTCGATCGCCGAGCAGGAAGACCTGCTCGATGACATCTGCAACGATGTTCTGGGTTTCGGTCCGCTTGAGCCGCTGCTCGCCCGCGACGACATCGCCGACATCATGGTCAATGGGCCGACGCGATGCTTCATCGAAGTCGGGGGCAAGATCCAACTCACCAACGTCCGTTTCCGCGACGCGTCGCAGTTGATGAACATCTGCCAGCGGATCGTCAGTCAGGTTGGACGTCGAGTCGACGAATCCTCGCCGATTTGCGACGCCCGCCTGCTCGATGGCTCGCGCGTCAACGTCATTGCGCCGCCGCTCGCGATCGATGGCGCTGCACTGACGATCCGCAAGTTTAAGAAGGACAAGCTGACGCTCGATCAGTTGGTCAAGTTCGGCACGATCTCGCCGGCCGGCGCGGAAATCCTCAAGATCATTGGCCACGTCCGTTGCAACGTGATCATCTCCGGCGGCACGGGCTCCGGCAAGACCACGCTCTTGAATTGCTTGACGAACTATATCGACCTTGATGAGCGAATCATCACTTGCGAGGACGCGGCCGAGCTCCAGCTGCAGCAGCCTCATGTCGTGCGGCTTGAAACGCGTCCGGCGAATCTTGAGGGCGTCGGCCAGATCACGATGCGTGACTTGGTCAAAAACTGTCTGCGCATGCGGCCAGAACGCATCATCGTCGGCGAGGTGCGCGGACCGGAAGCCTTCGATTTGCTTCAGGCGATGAACACCGGTCATGACGGATCGATGGGCACGCTGCATGCGAACTCGCCGCGCGAAGCGCTTAGCCGTATCGAATCCATGATCACCATGGGCGGCTATGCGCTGCCGATGAAGACGATCCGCGAAATGATGACGTCCTCGATTGACGTGATCGTTCAAGCCTCTCGCCTTCGTGATGGATCACGCCGAATTACGCACATCACGGAGGTCCTCGGCATGGAAGGCGACGTCGTGATCACTCAGGACCTGTTCGTCTACGAACTTCTTGGCGAGGACGCTCAGGGAAAGATCATAGGGCGGCATCGTTCGACCGGGATCGGGCGACCGAAATTCTGGGACCGCGCGCGCATGTATGGAGAAGAAGCCCGTCTGGCGGCGGCGCTCGACATCTCGGAAGTCAGCGCAGCCTAGCGTTTAACGGAGTGAGGTCGGGATGATCAATCCGCTAGCGATCGCAGCCTGTCTTGCGCTTGGATTCGGCGGTCTGGCGTTTGCCTTCGTTGGCGCGGACTCGCGAGCCGACAAGCGGCGCG
>JGI12659J15293_10000318_pt1 | contig 15637 bp, 13 predicted proteins | sample JacPinW_OM2H0_O1_FD_15293 | JGI IMG/M metagenome (IMG submission 15293) | reverse complement strand
GGGGTGCTCCCTGCGCGACCCAGCCGGCGTGCTGCAGTTTCACCCAGTGGCTCGCAGCCGGCTGCGGGGCAGGCGCGGCGGACGCGAGCGCCGGCAGCGCGCCCAGGCACAGCAGCGCGAGGCTGGTCGTTAAGCATTCCCGCCAGGGAGCGGGTGAGGGAGAAGCAGGGATCGATGCCGGCGCCATGAGGATTCTCCGCTGTTGGAGTAGACCCGCCGTGGGACGCTAATGTTGCACCGGATGTGCGCGCGGCGTGTGGGCGCCTGCGGTCAGGGATTGCCCGATCCGTTGCGTTGCAGCCCCTGGTCGGCTTCGCGCAGCCATCCGTCCCGATCGGCCGTGGCCGGCTGCGCCAGCGCCGCATCGCGCGCGCGCGCATAGGTATCCCGGGCAGCGCTCAGGTCGCCCGACTTTGCCAGCGCCTCCGCCAGCGCCAGCAGGTTCGGCGGATAGCGCGGTTGCAGCTCTACGGCGCGCCGCGCCGCGGCCAGTGCCGCCTCGGGGTCGCCGGGCCCCAACGGCCATCCGGGAGCCCGCAGCAGCACCAGCGCCCGCACGCGCGCGGGCCCCGCCTCGTCATAATCCGGATCCGCGGATTCGGCGCGCGTCAGAGTCGCGAGCATGTCGGCGAGCAGCTCGCCGGCGTGCGCAGGGTGCGCCCGGGCATTCAATCCGAGCGCGATGGCGCGACCGTAGAGACAGGCCGCCCCCTGCGGCTCGAGCGCGAGGCAGCTCTGTGCGTCGCGGCCGGCGTCGGCTGCCAGCTCGCCGCGTATCTTCGTGTCAGGCTCGCGTTCGCTGCGCTGTGCGTCCTGCTCGATGGCTGCCACCAGCGCGGCGACCGAAGACGGCGTTGCGCCCTGCGCTGGCGGGGCCGGTGGACGCGTCGCGCAGGCGCAGACTGCGACCAGCAGCAGTCCGCCCCACAGACGCCGGGTCACGATGCTGCCGCGTGGGCGGGAAGCCTCGGCTGCACGAAACCGCGCAGACGCAGCGGCGCCAGCGAGTCAGCGCCTTGGGGTGCCTGCCCCATTTTCAGCAGCCCGGCCTTGAGGGTCTGCGCACGTCCCGCGGGCAGGCGCGAGCCGACCACCGCAATCAGGGCGACGGGCAGCTCGGCAGACTGCGTCACCGTCTTGAGATCGCCGGCGAACGGCAGGCTGGCCAGGGCCGCCGCCTGACTCTGATCGAGCAGTACGGCGAGCGGTTCGCCGGCGGCAACCCGGCGCAAGGCGCTCAGTATCTGTCCGGTCGACTCGATCCTGACGTCCGGCGGCAGTGCCCAGCCCTCGAGCGCAACGTGCCGCACGAAGTTCGGGGCGTAGCCCGCAACGCTAAGGATGGTCAACCCCTGCATCGATGCCGGTCCCGCGACGCGACCGGATTTTGCCACCAGCGTCCAGCGCTGCTGCGGACCGATGTCCGTCACGTCCGCCTGCACCAGCGGCGTCAGCTGCAGCTCACCCGCGTGCTCGACGAAGAACGGATACGGCACGAAGGCGAGCACCGCATCGGCGCTCTTGAGTTTCGCCAGCCCGCCCTCCTCCGTCGGGTCGTAGACGGAGACCAGACTTTGCGGCGGCCAGCCGGAGATCGCCACCGCGGCGTTGGTGAACTGATCGAGGAGCGGCTGTGCGTCCCCGGCTCCTCCGGGATATCCCGGAGCACAAAACACCAAAGTCGCAAGCGCTGCTAGCAGTGTACTCATGGCTTCAGGCTATCATTCTCAGGCGCTGCCGGCCTGCCCGCCAACAGGAGTGTGCTCGTCAAGCCATGCGTGTTCCCGCCGCGCCCAAGGTGGTGCAGATCTTCCTGCGGGTGCTGCGCGCGCGGCGCTGGATCGTCGCCGCATTCCTGCTGCTCACGGCGGCCGGCATCTACGGCACCCTGCAGGTACCCAGCGATCCATCGATCGAGCGGCTGGTCGTTGCGAATGACCCCGTAGCGCTCGCCACGCGCGCTTTTGACCGCATCTTTCCCGAGGGCGAGCAGGCGCTCCTCATGCTCGAGACCGCCGATCCCCTCAGTCTTCCCGCACTGCGTGCCGCCGACCGCCTCGAGCACGAGCTGGCGAGGATTCCGCAGGTCGAGGCGCACAGCTTCCTCGACATCTACCGTCACGCCGTCGCCACCGGGGACCTCAGCCAGCTCGACGCCGGGCGCGTGCGCGCATTCGCGACCGGGACAGCGCTGTTTCGGCGTGCCGGACTTCTCGGCGATCACTATCTGGGCATAGCACTCGAGCTGCGCGTGAAATCGCCCGCCGAGCGCAACCGGGCACTGCAGGCGATCGATGCCCTGGTTGTGCCGCTCGAGACCCCCGGCGGAACCTTCACCAAGGTCCGGCGCGTCGGGTCACCGTGGCTCAACGCCTGGCTCGAGCGACAAACGGGCGCCGCGACGGTGCGGTTCATGCCGCTGTTTGGTATTTTCCTGATGGCGCTGGTGCTGGTCATCTACCGCTCCTGGCGTACGCTCGCAGCCTTTGTCCTCACCCTCGGCGCCGTGGTCGCGGTCGCCATGGGGCTGGCCGACCTGTTCGGCTGGACGCACACGGTGATCTCCACCCTGGTGCCGCTGACGGTGCTCGTCACGACCACCGCGACGCTCGTGTACGTGCACTCGCGCTATATCGAGCCGGACGATTCCCCGACACTGCTCGAGCACCACGCGCGTGCGCTGGCGAACAAGTTCCTGCCGTGCAGCGCCTCGATGTTCGCGACCGCGGTGGGTTTCGGGGCGCTGGCGATCTCGGATATTCGTCCGGTGCACGACATGGGCCTGTGGACGGCGTGCGGACTGCTGGTGGCGTGGAGCGGATGCTTCACGCTGTTCCCGGCGCTGCAGTCGCTGCTGCGCACGCCCAGGCTCCCGGAGAACGCTGCGCTCGCCGAGCGGTTTGCCGGCTTCGTCGACGCGCTGCTCCCGGCGAGCGAGCACTACCGCTGGTCGCTGGTCGGCGCCACCGTGGTGTTGATGCTGTGCGGAGCGGCGGCGCTGTTCGGCATTCCCGGCGTACTCGCCCCGCCGGCTCTCGAGACTGAGGCGCTGACTTATGTCAATCCCAGCGCGCGCGCCGCTGAGGATACCCGTTACTTCGAAGAAACCAACGCCCTCGACACGGTCGAGCTGTGGCTGCAAACGCCACCCGGCGAGGCGTTGGACCCGCAGTTACTGCGCGCGCTCGAGCAACTGACCCGGCGCCTCGAGAGCGACCCACGCATTACCGCCGTCGACGGTCCGACGTCGGTACTGCGCTGGGCACGCTATGCCGCGAGCGGCTCCGATCGGCTGCCGACCTCTGCTGCCGAGTGGCCCAAGCTCGCTGCCGATCTCGAGCAGATCCTGCTGACCGAGCCCGGGGCGCGCGCCTACGTCGACCTGGCGCAGCTCGCCAACGTGCGTCTCACCATCCGCGGACGCGCCAAGCTGTTCGGCCCGATCGGCGCCATGCGCACGTTCGTGGAGCAGGCATGGACGGCGGCGCAGGCCGCGGAGCCTGCGCTGCGCGCAGTGCACGGCAGCGTCGTGGGGCAGGCGGTCCTCGCTACGGAAATCACGCAGCGCCTGCTACCCACACTGATGCAGAGTTTCGCGCTCACCGCCAGCATCATCTTTCTCGCCTTCCTGGTGTTGTTTCGCAGTCCCAGCGCCCGGCTGATGACGATGATCCCGTCGCTGTTCGCGATCCTGTGCGCGTTTCTGCTGCTGCGCCTGGCGGGCATCCCGCTCAATATCGCGACGATCCTCATCGGCTCGACGATCCTGGGTGCGACCGAGAACGACCAGATTCACTTCTTCTATCATTTCCAGGAAGGCCGCTCGAGCGGCACGATGGCAGGCGCCCTGCGGCACGCATTCCTGATCGCCGGCCGCCCGATCGTGGTCGCGACACTGATCAACGTCAGCGGCTTTCTCGCGCTGGCACTTTCCGACCTGCCGCCGATGCGCCAGTTCGGCATCGCTGCCGCATCGGCCTTCGTGCTGGCGTTATTGGCGGATTTCACCGCATTGCCGGCGGCGTTATGGATTCTGAGCCGGCGCAAGGGTGCCTGAGTCCCTGATCGGCGTGTCCTGGTCAAGGCCTGTCGGCAGATCCTTGATCAAACGTGAGATTTTGTGCAAGGTATTGATGCAGAGTGTATTTTACGTGCCCAATGCCTGCGGCCCCATTACGATTGCGGGACAATGATGGATCAGTTTGCACCCAGTCGCACCGCCGCGAGCGAAGTCGCAGCCGATGCCGAATTCCTCATCCTGGTGGACGCCGCCGACCGCGAGCTCGGCTACCTGAACAAGACGGCATGCCATCAGGGCGCGGGTGTGTTGCATCGCGCCTTCTCCCTGCTGATTTTCAACGACAAGGGCGAGCTGCTGTTGCAGCAGCGCGCGGCGTCGAAGCGCTTGTGGCCGCTTTACTGGTCGAACAGTTGCTGTAGCCATCCGCGCCGCTCTGAGACTCTGGCGACGGCGATCCATCGTCGCCTGCATGAGGAACTAGGACTAAGCTGCCCGTTGCAATTCCTCTTCAGGTTCCAGTACCAGGCTCAATTCAATGGGGCTGGTGCCGAACACGAGCTGTGCTCGGTATACATAGGACGCTGCAACGGCCCGGTCAGGATCGACCGGGATGAGGTCCTGGCGTGGCGCTGGATCAGCCCCGAGGCGTTGCAGGCAGAGCTGGCCGGACCTGGCGGCGAACAATTTACCCCGTGGTTCAAGTTGGAGTGGGAGCGGATCTGGCGCGATCATCGCGCGGAACTGCGCTCGCTGACATAGGAGTCGACATTGGGCGTACCGCTTATGCAGCAGTATCGGGTAGGACGGTATATCGCCGGCCGCAAATTGCGCGGCGTGAAGCGCTATCCGCTGGTTCTGATGCTCGAACCGCTTTTCCAGTGCAACCTTGCCTGCGCAGGTTGCGGCAAGATCGACCAGCCGAAGGAGATACTCCAGAAGCGCATGAGCGTCGCCGACGCGTTGCGCGCGGTGGACGAATGTGGCGCGCCGATGGTGTCGATCCCCGGCGGCGAGCCGTTGATCCACAAGGAGATGCCGCAGCTCGTCGCCGCAATCGTGGCGCGTCGGAAATTCGTGTACCTGTGCACGAATGCGATCCTGCTGTCGAAACATATCGACGAATATCAGCCTTCGCCGTATCTGACGTTTTCGATTCACCTCGACGGGAACCGGCAGCGTCACGATGAATCCGTGTGCCAGGAAGGCGTGTTCGACAAGGCGGTCGCCGCCATCCGGCTGGCGCGCAGCAAGGGATTTCGGGTCACCGTCAACTGCACGCTGTTCAGCGGCGAGGACCCGGACCAGGTGGCTGAGTTCTTCGATGAGGCGATGACGCTGGGCATCGAAGGAATCACCGTCTCTCCCGGCTACAGTTATCACCATGCGCCACGTCAGGATGTCTTCCTGGCCCGCAACCAGAGCAAGCAACTATTCCGCGAAATCTTCAAGCGCGGGCGCGCTAAGCGGTCCGCTTCCCCGGGCGTCGCCCGGCGCTGGTCCTTCAACCATTCGGGACTGTTCCTCGACTTCCTCGCAGGTAACCAGGCGTATCAGTGCACTCCCTGGAGCACGCCCACGTACAATCTCTTCGGCTGGCAGCGACCGTGCTATCTGCTCACCGATGAAGGCTACGCGAGCAGCTTCCGCTCCCTGATGGAGGACACCGACTGGGACCGCTATGGAGTCGGCCGCAACCCGGCCTGTGATAACTGCATGGCGCACTGCGGCTTCGAGGGTACCGCCGTCGATGACACGTTCGCTCATCCGCTCAAGGCGTTGAAAACGGCAATTCAGGGACCGCGCGTCGCGGGGCCGATGGCACCAGACCTGCCCATCACCTATCGCGAGCGGGTACGACACAGTGTGACTGCGGTAGCCGTGCCCGACCTGCCGCGAACGCGACGCGAGTCCGGGGTGCGGCAGCCTTCCGACCTGCAATGACGAGATCGCAAGGCGGTCCTGCGGGCGCGCAGGTGAACGAGGTACTCGCGGCGCCGCGACCGATGTCGGACGAATCGGCTCAACGCGAGGCGTTTGCGGCGTTACTTAAATCCTGGCAGGCGCGTATGGAGCTCGCGCTGGCGGCGCGGCTGCCTGATCCGGATGAGGTGCCGACGCGTTTGCATCAGGCGATGCGCTACAGCGTGCTGGGCGGCGGCAAGCGGATCAGGCCGGCGTTGGTATTTGCCACGGCGCGCACGATCGGAGTCGCGGACGAGGAAGTCGAGCCGGTTGCCTGTGCCATCGAGTTCGTGCACGTGTACTCGCTGGTGCACGATGACCTGCCATCGATGGATAACGATGATCTGCGCCGCGGTCGACCCACCTGTCACAAGGCATACGACGAGGCGACCGCCGTGCTGGTGGGCGACGCCCTGCAGTCGCTGGCCTTCCATGTGTTAGCCCGCGATCCGGCGCTACCCGCATCACCCGCCATCCGCTTGCGCGTGATCAAGTTGCTCGAAGAGGCGAGCGGCACCTTCGGCATGGCCGGGGGGCAGGCGATCGATCTTGCCGCGCAGGGCAAGCAGCTCGATATCGCGCAGGTGGAAGAAATGCATGCCCGCAAGACCGGCGCGTTGATTCGCGCCAGCGTGCTGATGGCTGCAAGTTGTCTGCCCTCGCTGGACAGCCGCAGCTACGATGCGCTGGCCGCGTTTGTCGGCCCAATTGGTCTGGCATTCCAGATTCAGGACGATCTTCTGGACGTGCTGGGTGACGTGGCTACGCTCGGCAAGGCGACCGGCGCCGACGGCCAGCGCGGCAAGCCGACGCATCCGGCCGTGATTGGCGTCGAGGCATCCCAGCAGCGGGTCCGGTTGCTGCACGCACAGGCTCTCGAGGCCCTGGAGCCCTTTGGAGCGCGCGCGACGCCGCTGCGCTGCCTGGCGGCCTGGCTGCTCGCGCGCAGCTACTGATCTGCCGTACCCCCGCGGCGCGTGCCAGCGGTCGGCGGGCACCCAAGATTGCGATGCTCGAGGCCATGCGAGACACTGTTCCAATGGATGCCATGGTGTCTGATGAGCAGTATCAGGATCGGATTTTGCCGCATGTGTCGCGGACCTTCGCGCTGACGATTCCTCAATTGCCGCCGGGGTTGCGCGTTCCGGTAACCAACGCGTATCTGTTGTGTCGGATCGCCGACACGATCGAGGACGGGACCACGTCTTCGGCCGCTGCCAGGCTCGGCCTGCTGCAGCGATTCGTCGCCGTGTTACGTGGCCAGGAAGAAGCGGCGCTGCTGACGAAGGATCTGCTGCCGCGGCTGTCCGAGCAGACACTGGCCGGTGAGCGCGATCTGGCCCGCAACATGCAGCGCATCGTGCGCGTGACTGCGGGCTTGCATGAGCGGCAGCGCACCGCCATCCAGCGCTGCGTCGAAACGATGTGCGGCGGCATGCATCAGTTTCAACGGATTGCCAGCCTGCGTGGGCTGCCGGGCATGCGCGACCTCGATGACTATTGCTATTACGTGGCCGGTGTCGTGGGTCAGATGCTGACCGAGTTGTTCTGTGCCTACTCGCCGGCCATCAACCTGCGGCGGGTCGCATTGGAGGAACTGGCGGTGTCATTCGCGCAAGGCCTGCAGATGACCAATATTCTCAAGGACGTCTGGGAGGATCGCCAGCGCGGCGCCTGCTGGCTGCCGCAGGAGGTCTTCAGCAAGCACGGCGTCGACCTGGGAGCTCTGAGTGGGGAGCATCCGGGCGCAGGTTTCGAGCACGGCATGCGCGAGTTGCTGGCGGTGGCGCACGCTCATTTGCGTAATGCGCTGTCGTTCACGCTGCTGATACCGCGCGAGGAGCCCGGCATCCGGCGCTTCTGCCTGTTGGCAGTCGGGCTGGCGGTGCTGACGCTTCGCAAAATCCAGCACACTCCGGGATTCACCAGCGGCGCCCAGGTGAAGGTATCCCGACGGGCGGTTGCGATGACTCTGCTGGCGAGCAACTTCGCGCAACGCAATGACTGGCTGCTGCGGCGTCTGTTTGACGTTGCCGCGGCCGGGCTGCCGCGCGCGACACTTCCCGCACCGCGCCTGCCCGAGCGGCTCACCCCGAGCCACGCGCCGCCGGCGGACAACTACGGCCCCGATGTTTCTCAGGTGCAGCAGCTGGACGTGCGCCGCTATGAGGGGAGTTCTGGCCATTGAATGATCCTTCTCCCCGTCCCGACTCCGACCTCGACGAGGCGCGCACGCCCGCGCAGGAGCGAGCCGCGAAGCCTGCCGCGAGGCTGGTGCGCAGCTCGTCGCTGGATCTTGCGATCGACGCAGCGTGTGGCGCTGTGGCGGGTGTACAGAACGCGCGGGGCTTCTGGCTGTTCGAGCTCGAGGCGGATTGCACGATCCCCGCGGAATTCATCCTGATGCAGCACTTTCTCGGGGAAATTGACCGACCCCTCCAGAGCAAGATCGCAGCGTACCTGCGCACGCGCCAGGCGGAGCACGGTGGCTGGCCGCTGTACCTGGGCGGTGAGCTGGACATCAGTTGCACCGTCAAAGCCTACTTTGCTCTCAAGCTCGCGGGCGATGGCGCGGATGCGCCTCACATGCGGCGCGCGCGGGCCGCGCTTCTCCAACGCGGCGGCGCGGCGCGCGCCAACGTGTTCACGCGCATCACGCTGGCGCTGTTCGGACAGGTTCCGTGGCGGGCGGTGCCCTACATCCCCGTCGAGATCATGCTTCTGCCGCGCTGGTTTCCGTTTCATCTGGACAAGGTGTCGTACTGGTCGCGTACCGTCATGGTGCCGCTGCTCATCCTGTGCACCCGCAGGCCGCGCGCGCAGAATCCACGCAACGTCGACATCGCCGAGCTGTTCACCACGCCGCCGGAGCAAGAGCGTCGCTACTTTCAAACCCGCAGTGGCCGCGCCGATCTGCTCACCCGCGCGTTTCTGCTCCTCGATCGCTGCGCCCGCAGGCTCGATCCGCTGATTCCCAAGGCGGTGCGCCGGCGCGCAACGCGCCGCGCTGAGGCCTGGATACTCGAACGACTGAACGGCGAGGACGGCCTCGGGGCCATTTTCCCCGCCATGGTCAATGCGGTCGAGGTGCTGACGGTACTCGGCTATGCGAGCGAGGACCCGCGGCTGGTCGCCGCCAAACGAGCGCTGCAGAAGCTGCTCGTCATCGGTGCCGAGAGCGCCTACTGCCAGCCGTGCGTTTCACCGATCTGGGACACGGCGCTCGCGGCATTGGCGCTACAGGACGAGGGCTCCACCGCCGCGACGGCCGCCGCCGATCGGGCGCTGCAGTGGCTGCAGGCGCAACAGCTGCGCGAGCAGCCCGGCGATTGGCAGGTCAATCGACCGGCGCTTCCCGGGGGCGGCTGGGCGTTCCAGTTCTCCAACAGCTACTACCCCGATCTCGACGACACGGCGGTGATCGTCTGGGCCATGCGCCGGGCGAGCGATGCCGCGAAATACACGGAACCGGTCGAGCGGGCGCTGAACTGGCTGGTCGGCATGCAAAGCCGCAATGGCGGCTTTGCCGCGTTCGATGTCGACAACGTCCATTACCGGCTCAACCACATCCCGTTCGCCGATCACGGCGCGCTGTTGGACCCGCCCACGAGTGATGTCACGGCGCGCGTGGTGGCCGCGCTGGCGGTCGTCGGACGTCCGCAGGACAAGCAGGCTCTGGAGCGGGCAATCGCCTTTCTGCGCGCGGAGCAGGAGACGGACGGCTCGTGGTTCGGCCGCTGGGGCACGAACTACATCTACGGAACGTGGTCGGTGCTCGCAGCGCTCGCACAGGCGCGCGTCCGCTCCGACGACGCAGCGGTGGGACGCGCGGTGCGCTGGCTGTGTGAACGACAGAATTCCGACGGCGGTTGGGGCGAGAGCAACGATAGTTATGTGCCAGCACCCGCCGAGCGGCGACCCGCGGCGAGTACCTCGTTCCAGACCGCCTGGGCGCTTCTCGGACTGCTGGCGGCCGGGCAGGCTCACTCCGAGGTCGTGCGACACGGTATCGACTACCTGCTGCGAACCCAGAACGCGCGCGGGTTATGGAATGACGTGGGTTTCACGGCGCCTGGCTTCCCGCGGGTGTTTTATCTCAAGTACCACGGCTACAGCGCCTATTTTCCCCTCTGGGCACTCGCGGCGTATCGAAGTCTCGCGCGCTCCGGAGGCACTCATTGACGACGCCGGTCGTCGGCGTCGTCTGTGCCCTGCAAGGCGAGGCGCGTCATTTCGGTGGTCGAACAACGCTGCACGCCTCAGTTACCGCCCGCGCCGACGGCACGCTTGTGACGATCGCCGGAATGGGCGGCGCGGCCGCTGCTCTGGGGGCGCGCAACCTCGTCGATGCCGGCGCAGCCGCTCTGGTGAGCTGGGGAATGGCGGGCGGCCTGGATCCGGAACTCGCCGCGGGGAGGATTTTCCTGCCGAGCGAGGTCGCCGCAATCAACGGACCGGGTGTCACCACCGCGCGGCGTTGGCGCGAGCAGCTGTGCGCGGCACTGCTGGCCCACCAGCCGCTGAGCGGCGGAAAACTCCTGACGAGCTCCCGAGCGATCGCGTCCGTCGCGGCTAAAGCCGCGCTGTTCCGCGAAACCGGTGCCGCGGCAGTCGACATGGAGAGTCTGTCCGTCGCACAGGTGGCCTTGGCTCACGGTTTGCCGTTCATCGCTGTGCGGGTGATCGTCGACGGCGCCGGCGATGACTTGCCGGTTCCCGTGAGGGAGGCGGCGGATGCCAGCCGGCAGCTGCGTGTCTGGCGTCTGCTCGGCCAGATGCTCCTGGCGCCCGCGGCTGTAATGCCCATGATTCGACTGACGCGGCGCTATATCGCGGCGAGCCGCTCGCTCGCGGCGGTCGCGCGTGCCGGTCATCTGGCCCCCGAGGCCTTGCTGCTCGGGCCAGACGCGGGCGGCTCGCAGGGCGCGGATCTCTCGTGAGGGCGCTGCTCAGCGGCGCAACGGGTTTCGTGGGGTCTGCGGTCGCGAGAGCCCTGCTGCGGGAGGGCTGGCAGGTCAAAGCACTCGTCCGACAGAATTCAGATCGCCGCAACCTGCAAGGTCTCCAGATCGAGACCGTCGCCGGCGATCTCAACGACCGCAGCTCCCTCGATCACGCGGTTGCCGGTTGCGAGGCGCTGTTTCACGTAGCGGCTGACTACCGCCTGGGAGCCCGCAGGCCCGAGGAGCTGTATCGAACCAACGTCGAAGGGACGCGCAACGTCCTGAATGCGGCGCGCGGCGCCGGCGTCGGGCGCATCGTCTACACGAGCAGCGTCGCCACGATCGGGATCCCCGCCGATGGATCGCCCGGCTGCGAGGAAACCCCGGTCGCGCTTGCCGACATGATCGGCCACTACAAGCGCTCGAAGTTTCTGGCGGAACAGGTGGCGCGCGATGCCGCCCTGGCGGGCGCATCGGTGGTGATCGTCAACCCTTCCACGCCCATCGGCCCTGGAGACGTGAAGCCAACGCCGACGGGGCAGATGGTGCTGGACGCGGCCGCCGGCCGGATGCCCGCATATCTCGACACCGGACTTAACGTCGTACACGTCGATGACGTCGCGGCGGGTCATCTGCTTGCGTTCCATCGCGGGCGGGACGGCGAGCGCTACATTCTCGGCGGGGATGACATGACGCTGCGCGAGATCCTCGTGGAGATTGCCCGGATCACCGGGCGCCGCCCGCCGCGCATCCGCTTGCCCGGTGCCGCGGTGCTGCCGCTCGCTTATGCCGCCGAGGCAATGGCGCGGCTGACCGGCGGCACGACTCGCGTCACGGTGGAGGCGGTACGCATGGCGCGCAAGCGCATGTTCTTCTCGAGCGAAAAAGCGGTGCGCGAGCTGGGGTATCGCTGGCGACCTCGGACCCAGGCGTTCGAGGACGCGGTACTGTGGTTGCGCGAGCAGCAGTTGCTTTAACCGGCAAGCCCGGCCCGCTGTACCCTGATAGCGGTCTTGAGGATGATGGTCAGGATTTGGAAATGACAGCCGCCGCGAGTCCCGCTCACCTCACGCAGAAGAGCTGCTCCAAGTGTGCTACCGCCTTTCACTGCGGAGCGGGGAGCGGCAGCGGGTGCTGGTGTGATGAGCTGCCGCCCCTGGTCCCGGCGCCGGAACGGGACTGCCTGTGTCCTGCCTGCCTGCGGGAAGCAATCGCGCAGCAACGTTGTCAACCGCAGGGGTAGCTGCGGCTTCACATCATGAAACCGCGGTTTTCGCAACCGACATTATGATTCCGCTGAGAGATGAATCGCGACGGCCGGAAGGTTTCTCCTTCGTCACCGCGCTCATCATCGCGATCAACGCGCTGGTCTTCATTCTCGAGCTGACCGGTGGCGACGCCTTCGTGAGCCGCTGGTCGCTGGTTCCGGCCGATATCGTCGCCGGCCGTCACTGGAGCACGATTCTCACCTCCATGTTCATGCACGCGAGCTGGTCGCACATCCTGGGGAACATGGTGTTCCTCTGGGCATTCGGCCCGGAGATCGAAGACACCATGAATCCGTGGCGCTACGCGCTGTTCTACCTCGTGGGGGGCGTGGCCGCGATGCTGGCACAGGTCGCCGCCGCTCCCGCTTCCACGGTTCCCTGTCTGGGGGCGAGCGGCGCGATCGCCGCGGTGATGGGTGCATTTCTGATCACCTACCCACGCGACAGGATTCGCACCCTGTTGGTGATTGGCTGGTTCATCCGCATCACGTTCATCCCAGCCGCACTGCTGATCGGCTTCTGGTTTGTCGTACAGCTGCTGAGTTTCGGCGCGGTGACGAACGTGCAGTCAGGAGGCGTGGCCTATCTGGCCCACATCGGCGGGGGCGTTTTTGGGGCGGTCACCGCGCGTCTGTTCGAGGATCCGCGGCGTCGCCTCGCCCGCCGCGACGTGGTCTAAACATGTCTGCCGGTCGCGACAGTGCGGAGCGGCTGTCGCGGGTGATCAACACGCACTGCGACTGAGTGATCGGCTCGAGTCGCGCCCTTGCGGGCGGCCTGCGCGGCCAGAGCGTGTAAGCGATCGGCGACGTCAGCCTAGCCTCACAGTCGATTAGGACAACGCCGGACCGGACAATGCGCGGTCCTGGGGAACCGCCGCCCATGTGCGCACGGTCATACTGGCAGCACCGAATGGGTAACGGCCAAGGTGGAGACTGGTATGCACAACCGCAAATCGACGACTGCCGAGCGCGCGTTCGCTGCTGCCGCAGTTGCGCTGCTCGCGGGCTGCGCCTCGCATCGGCCTCCGCCACAGCAGTTCACCGCGGACGCGCCCTTCAGTCGTACATTCTCCGGCTCCGGGGATACGGTGTGCTGGAGCGTGAAGCGGGCGCTGCTCAGTCAGGGGTACATGCTCGACCGGCCGAACGACGCGGGCGTGCTGACCGGCTCGCGTGATGAGCAACCGCAGCCGAAGCTGAACGTGACGCTGCGGCTGCAGACGAGCTGCGCCGATAATCGTAACGGCACGAGCATCGTGTTCGTGACGGCGACGCGCGAAGACAGTCGGCTGCAGAAGATGAAGCAGTCGACCAGCATGGGTGTGGGTCCTGCGACCCTGACCATGCCGTCCGGCTCGGCGGAAGTGCTGGGGACGGTACGACGCGTCACCATCACCGACCCGAATTTCTACAACCAGTTTTTCGCCCTGGTAAAGGATTTCGCGGAGCAGGAACGCGTCGCGCAGCGCTCACGACCGGCGACTGACAGCGCGGGTTCCGCGCCCGCTGCGAACGGTGAAGCGCCCGTACCGAGCGAGCGGATGGTGCAGGGCGCACCCCCGCCGGCCCAGGGCCCGGTGACCGCGCCGCCGCCGGCTGCACAGCCCGTGGGCGGTCCGAATCAGTAGGCGCTGAAGTTGCGCCGCGCGGCCGGGCTTGCCCTCGGCCATCCCCATATACGCACGATTGTCAGGTGACGAAGGAGGTTACATGAAGCGCACTACGCTAATCGCAATTGCCGTCGGATCCATCATCGGAGCGGCGCTGCCTGGCGCATACGCGCAAACGCAGAATGCGCAGACGCAAAACGCGGGCGTCGCCGGCCCCGGTAATCCACAACAGCCCCCGCAGGCCGCCCCGCAGGCAAATCCGCCGGCGGTTGGCCAGGCGGGCCCAGGCGCACCGCAGACCACTGCGCCGGCGGTGGGTCAGCCCGGCCCCAACGGCGCGCAGACCACTGCGCCGGCACAGGGGCAGGCCGGTCCCAATCCTGCCAATGACCAGCGCAACATCCAGCGCGACCGCGCGCAGATGCGTACCGATGCGCAAAACATCGCGCAGGATCGGGACGACATTCGTGCCGATCGGCGCCAGCTGCGCCAGGACTATCAGCAGCAGCGTGACGGCGTAAACGAGCAGGCTGCCATCCAGCAGGAGCGCACCGACATCCACACCGCGCGCCAGGGCATCGCCCAGGACCGCGCGAACATGGCGGCGGATCAGCGCAACATGCAGGGCAACGAAAACGGCATCCGTCATGACATGCGCGCCGATGAGCACAATATCGGGCAGAACCGCGCCGACATCCGCACGGATCACCGCGACATCGCCCAGGATCGGGCCAACATGCGCGCTGACCAGAGCAACATAGCGCAGAACCGTGCCGATATCCGTACGGACCGCCAGGACATCAGCCAGGATCAGGCGAACATCCGTGCCAACAAGAGCAACATCGCCCAGAACCGCGCTGATATCCGCACGGACCGTCAGGACATCAGCCAGGATCAGGCGAACATGCGCACCGAGCGGAGCGATCTGCGGCATGACTATGCCGAGCAGCGCGCCGGGGTGAATGAGCAGAGCGCCATCAACCAGGCGCGCACCACCATGCACACCGACCGCCAGGATATCGCCCAGGATCGCAGTGCCATCGGCACGGATGCGGGCAACATCCGCACCGACCGGCGCAACATCCAGACCGACCGTGGTGATATTGCGCAGGACCGCAGCGCTATCCATACGGATGTGAACAACATCCGCACGGACCGCAGCGACATCCGCACGGATCGTCGCGATATCGGCCAGGACCGTAGTGCCATCAGTACGGATGCCAACAACATCCGCGCTGACCGGCAGGACCTGCGTGCCGACCATCACGACTTGCGCCGCGATGGCTACTATGCCAGCAACGCGACTGCGGGCGGCAATGCCTCGGTCCACACCGATGGCGCAGCCAGCCAGCAGCGTGTCGGCACCTCGCTGACCGCCTCAACCCTCGCCAGCAATACGGCCGATAACAACAAGAAGGCGACGGATCAGCAAAACGCGCGCAAGCCGTGGTACCACTTCTGGTGGTAAGCGCCGTTCGCCTCAGCTAAGCCAAGCCACGCCTGCACGGAGCCTTCAGTTCCGTGCAGGCTTTTTCCTGCTTGCGGTAAACGCCTTAGAACTGCGCCGTGATGGTGGCGAACAGATACCGCCCCATCGCGTCGTAGACTCCCGGGAAGGTGTTGCCGTTGCAGTTCGCGCCGGCCGGGCTGCTGGTGGAGCAGTCGCCCCCGGTGACCAGCGGCGGGGCCTTGTCGAACAGGTTGTTGACACCCAGCTCCATCCTGACGTTCTTGTAGATGTTGAAGGTTCCCGTCAGGTCGATGTAGTTAAACGCTGGGATCTGCGAGAGCGGCAGGTACGGGGTTCCGGCGAGGAACGGGCTCGAGCTCA